>Ga0081539_10004945_pt1 | contig 14165 bp, 16 predicted proteins | sample TabmetS4T2R2_FD_71023 | JGI IMG/M metagenome (GOLD analysis project Ga0081539, IMG submission 71023) | Tabebuia heterophylla rhizosphere microbial communities from the University of Puerto Rico - S4T2R2 | ecosystem: Host-associated > Plants > Roots > Rhizosphere ...
CGATGGGGCACGCCGGTGCCGTCGTGCTGCATCCGGACGGCTCGCTCGAAGGCGCGCACGATCCGCGCGCCGATGGCGGCGCCGCAGGGATCTGATTGCTGGTCATCCCGGGCGGCCTGAAAGGCCGAGCCCGGGATCCATAGCCGCTATCGAGAATTGGTTTGCTCCGCTGGCGTTTATGGATTCCGGGCTCCTCGTTTCACTCGGCCCCGGAATGACCATTAGCGGACGTAGTCGCGCCAGCTCGGCTCGCGATGGCGCGATGACGCAAACAGCACGCCGAGCGCGAAGCCGATGCCGACGCCGAGCGCGACCATCGCCTTCGGATGACGGCCGACCTGCTCGCTCACCGCCTCGTCGAGATCAGCGGCACTATCCTGCATCCGCGACACGGCGCTGCCCGCATACTCGGCCGCGCTGTCATAGGCGTCGGAGGCCTTGGATTTCGCCTGCTCGTATAAGGCTTCGGCTTGACTGCCGGTCTTTTCGGCGGCCTTGTCGGCCGCTTCGCCGCCCTGCTTGAATGTCTCGAAGCTGGAGTTCGCCATGTTTCCTCTCCGGAAATCCTGTTCCGGTGTGAAACTCGGCTGAGCCGAAAGGGTTGCATGGCTCACGCGGAAGTGCCTCCATTCCGCCCCAGTCGGTGCTATGGTCGCGCCCGCGGAGAACCCCACATGACCCGACTTTTCGCTTTGCTGCTCGCCGCACTGGCGCTCACGGCTGGTGGCCCGGCACAGGCGCACCCGCATGTCTGGGTCACGATGAAGAGCGAGATCGTCTACGCGGCGGATGGCACCGCAACCGGGGTGCGCCACGCCTGGACCTTCGACGACATGTTCTCGACCTTCGCCACGCAGGGCCTCGAGAGCAAGGAGAAGGGCAAGTTCACGCGCGAAGAGCTCGCGCCGCTCGCGCAGGTGAACGTCGATTCGCTCAAGGAGTTCGACTACTTCACCTTTGCGTATGTGAACGGCAAGAAGACGCCGCTGAACCCGCCGGCCGACTACTATCTCGAGTTCACCAACGGGGCGCTGACGCTGCACTTCACGTTGCCGTTCAAGACGCCGGCGAGAGCGCAGAGCCTGAACGTCGAAATGTATGACGCGACCTGGTTCGTCGATTTCTCTTTCGCCGAGAAGGAGCCCGCGCGGCTCACGGGCGCGCCGGCCGATTGTCAGCTGAGCGTGCTGCGGCCGGGCGAAGGCGGCAGCCAGGGCAAGCCGGCGGGGCAGCCGGGCGAGGCGTTCTTCAAGAACCTCGATCCGTCGAGCAACTACGGGGCGCAATTCGCAAACAAGATACAGGTGAAATGTCCGTGACAACCTTGGCCGGGGGGCGCAAGGCGACACAGTTCTATCTTCTGCTCGCGCTCGTCGCCGGCGCGTTGCTGGTGTTCGGCATCGCCGACGCCTTCGCGCAAAATCCATTCGGTGCGCCCAAAGGCGCGCCGGTCGCGCCTCCACCCGTCCCGGAAGGCATCACGGGCTGGCTCCTCGCCAAGCAGGCCGAGTTCTACCGCCTGCTTTCGGGGGCGATCCGCAATGCCAAGACCGACGGCAGCGCGGCCTGGCTCCTGATGGGGCTGTCCTTCGCCTATGGCATCTTTCACGCCGCCGGCCCCGGCCACGGCAAAGCGGTGATCTCGTCCTACCTGGTCGCCAACGAGGAGACCTGGAAGCGCGGCATCGCGCTCTCCTTTGCGTCCGCGCTGGTTCAGGCGCTGGTCGCGGTCGCGGTGGTCGGCATCGCGGCCGCGCTGCTCGGCGCGACCGCCAAGACCATGAGCAACGCGGTGTGGTGGATCGAGATCGCGAGCTATCTGTTGATCGCCGCGATGGGCGCGCGGCTCGTCTACACCAAAGGGCGCGCATTCCTGAGCGAATGGGCCTTCCTGCGCGCGCCCAAGACCTTGGGCGCGGCTGCGACCGCGGTGCATGCTCATCATCACCATCATGGACATGATCACGCGCATCATGACCACGACCATGCGCATCACGCGCACGCGCATGATCACGACCACGATCACGGTCACACACATGCCAACCCGGCGCACGGCGAGCCCGGCCATGTGCACGATGAGCATTGCGGCCACTCGCATGGCCCGACGCCGGATCAGCTGGCCGGGCCTGGCGGCTGGAAACGCGGCTTGATGGCGATCTTCGCAGTCGGACTGCGACCGTGTTCGGGCGCCATCCTGGTGCTGGTGTTCGCCCTCGCGCAGGGGATCTTCTGGGCCGGCATCGCGGCGACCTTCGTGATGGGGCTCGGCACCGCGATCACGGTTGCGACGATCGCGACGCTGACCGTCAGCGCCACGGGCCTCGCAGCGCGCATCGCCGCAACCCGCACTGGTTACGGGTCGCTCGCGCTGCGCGGCATCGAAGTCGCGGCCGCTTGCGTCGTGCTGGCATTCGGCATTGCGCTGCTCGCCGGCTACATGGCGAACGAGCGCATGGTCGGGATCACCTGAGTTTCGGAGCCTACTCTGCGGCCTGCAGCGCGGCCGCGCTGCGCGCTCGCCTTACCGACAGGGCCAGCACCGCGACCGCCGCGAACTGGCACGCTGCCGCGTTCCAGGTCAGGTTGGTGATCGGCCCGGATGCGACGATCAACGCCCCGAGTGCGGCGCCGGCCGCGGTGCCGAAATAAAGCGCCGATTGATTGAGCGAGAGCGCGACCACCGCGGCGTCCGGCGCATGCTGCACCAGCCGCGCCGACTGCGCCGGGTGGAATGCCCAGCCCGCGATGCCGCCGATCACGAAGCTCAAGGCCGCGCCGGCCATGGCGATCGATGACGGACCGGTGAGGGCGGATAGCCCGAACGCCAGATAGTTCGCGCCGAGCACCGTCAGTGCGGCCGCAACCGTGCGCACCGCGCCGAGGCGGTCGGTCAGCCGGCCGCCGGTCATGTTGCCGAGCCAGCCCGCGACACCGAATACGAACAGGATGATCGGCACTGAGCTTGGCTGGAAACCGATGGCGCCGGTAAGGAAGGGCGCAACGAACGTGTAGAACGAGAACACGCCCATCGCCCACAGAAACGTCACCGCCAGCGCCAGCAAAACGTCAGGGCGCCGGCCGACCGCGATGCGCTCGCTGAGCGTCGCGCTGCCGCGCGGCAGCTGTGCCGGCAACCCCGCGATCAGTCCCACCACCCCGATGGCGCCTGCAAGCGCGATCAGCACGAATGCGACGCGCCAGTGTGCGAGCCCGCCGACAAACGAGCCGATCGGCACGCCGAGCGCCAAGGCGACCGACAATCCACCGATCACGACCGCGATGGCGCGGCCGCGCTGCTCGGGCGGCACGATCATTGCGGCGACGCCGTTTGCCGCCGGCATGAACAGGCCGGCCGCGATCGCGGCAAGTGCCTGGATCGCCATCAGCTGCCAGAAGCTCTGCGCTGCGGCTGCAAGGAGGTTCACGGCGGCGAATGCCGTCAACGCACCGACCAGCAGCCTCTTGCGGCTGATGCCGCCGAGCAGGGTCGAGAACAGCGGCGAGCCGACCGCATAGGTGAGGGCGTAGAGCGTCACCAGATGACCGGCGGTGGGCAACGAAACGCCGAGCTCCGCCGCGATCGCGGGAATCAGCGGCGCCGTGATGAAGGTGGCCGTGCCGATACAGAAGGCGCCGAGCGCGAGCCAATAGAGCGCGAGGGGCATGTTGCTACCCTTGTCCAATTATCATTGAACAATGGGACAAGCAGCGCGTTGCGTCAATCGATGTTCAATAACTTTTGAACTATTGACGGAACAGCGTTGCGCAGCCGCGGCAAACGGCTTATGTCATTGAAAATGCGCTATCTTCCGCATCCCGCCCGTGAGCAGATCGAGCTCGCCGCCGTGCTCGAGGCGCTCAGCGATCCGACCCGGCTCGCGATCGTTGTCGAGCTCGCCCGTCAGGCAGCCGAGTGGGAGGCGCGCTGCGGCGAGTTCAATCATCTCGGCTCGAAGACCAACCTGACCTATCACTTCGCCAAGCTGCGCGCGGCCGGCGTCACGCATGCGCGCGCCGAAGGCACCTCGCGCTTCATCTCGCTGCGCCGCGATGATCTGGAAAGCCGGTTTCCCGGTCTGCTCGACACGGTGATCAAGGCGGCGCGCGCCGCGAAGCCGAAGCGCGTGCTCCCGCGCGCGCGCGCCAAAGCCGCGCGGTAGCTTGCCGTGACTTCGCTGACAACGCGCTGTTGCGTCGTCGGCGGAGGGCCGGCCGGGATGATGCTCGGCTTTCTGCTCGCGCGCGCCGGCATCGATGCGATCGTGCTGGAGAAGCACGCCGACTTCCTGCGCGATTTCCGCGGCGACACGATCCATCCTTCGACGCTCGAGCTGATGAGTGAGCTCGGCCTGCTTGATGAATTCCTGCAACTGCCGCACGCCAAGGCATACACGCTCTCGGCCAATTTCGGCGGCATGCAATTCGAGTTCATCGATTTCAGCCACCTGCCGACGCGCTGCAAGTTCGTTGCGCTGATGCCGCAGTGGGATTTTCTCAATTTCCTCGCCGAGCACGGCAGGCGGTTCGCGAATTTTCATCTGCACATGAAGACCGAGGCGATCGACCTGATCGAAGAGGCCGGCCGCGTGACCGGCGTGCGCGCCAGGACGCCCGATGGCGATCTCGAGGTTCGCGCTGACCTCGTGGTCGGCTGCGACGGCCGCCATTCGACCCTGCGCGAGCGCGCCGCCATGAAGATTGAGGATCTCGGCGCGCCGATGGACGTGCTCTGGTTCCGGATCTCGAAGCAGCCGGGTGACCCGCCCGAGAGCATGGGACGGTTCGAGGCCGGGCGCATCTTCGTGCTGATCGACCGTGGCCAGTATTGGCAATGTGCCTACGTGATCGCCAAGGGAACGATCGACGAAGTGCGCCGCGCCGGACTGCCGGCGTTCCGGCAGAGCGTCGCGCAAAGCGTGCGGATCTTCGCGAATCGGGTCGACGAGCTGACGGACTGGGATCAGATCAAGCTGCTCACCGTCACGGTTGACCGGCTGGCGCAGTGGCACCGGCCGGGTCTCTTGATGATCGGTGACGCTGCGCATGCGATGTCGCCGATTGGCGGCGTCGGCGTCAACCTCGCGGTGCAGGATGCGGTCGCGGCGGCAAACCTGTTGTGGGAGCCGTTGTCGCGCGGCCGGCCGAGCGATGACGATCTCGCACGCGTGCAAAAACGGCGCGCATTGCCGACGCGCGTGACGCAGGCGGTTCAGGTGTTCCTGCAGAACAAGGTGATCAGCCGGGCGCTAGCCATGCGCGGCACGCTCGAGATCCCTTGGCCGGTGCGCGCGCTCGCGCGCATTGCATGGCTACGCCGCATCCCGGCGCGGCTGCTCGGGCTCGGCGTACGGCCCGAGCACGTGCGCACGCCGGAGCGGGCTATTTGATTGAGCATGATCTTTTACGAAAACCGGTTCCCACTTTTCGGGATCATGCTCACACGAACTCCGGCCTGAAGCTGTCGCCCTTTGCCTCGACGTGGCAGATGTGCGGCGCGCCGAAATGCTGCGGCAGCAACAGTGCGCCCGCTCCGGCGCACTTCTCCAACGTCATCCGCCGCGACTTTCGCGCCGCGTCCTGATCGAGACACGCAAAGCTGTTCCAGGTCGGATGATAGAGCTGGATCACGTGGTGGATGATGTCGCCGCAGAAGAACGCCTCGCTGCCCTGCGAGGCGAGATTGATCAGCACGTGGCCGGGGCTGTGGCCGGGCGCCGGCTCGAGCGAGAGGTGCTCCTCGATGCGCTGCGTCCCCTCGACCATTTGCGCGAGCCCTGCCTCGACGATGGGCAAGACGCTGTCGCGCAGCGCGCCGCCGATCGCCGGGCCTTGCTGCGGATCGCGGTCGATTGCGGAAAAATAATCGTAGTCGGTCTTGCTGAAGACGTAACGCGCGTTCGGAAATGTCGGCACCCAGCGCCCGTTGTCGAGCCGCGTATTCCAGCCGACATGATCGACGTGCAGATGCGTGCACATCACCATGTCGATCTCTTCCGGCTTCACGCCGGCCGCCGCGAGGCGCTCCAGATAGGGCGTATTGAGCTGATCCCAGAACGGACGATGCTTGCGTGACTTGTGGTTTCCCACACAGGTGTCGATCAGGATCTTTTTGCCGCCGACCTCGATCAGCCAGGAATGAATGCTGAGCTTGAGATAGCCGCTCCCCGGATCAAAGTGGTTCGGCGCGAGCCAGCGCATGTGCTCGGCCACGACTTCGTCGCGCCAGTCGGCGAAGAACTTTTTCGCCTCGAAAAAATGCCCGTAGGTCTCCTCGATGCGCGTGATCTTCGCCGCGCCGACAGTTGCGGTGGTCATGCGTTTCCTGCCTGTTGTTTGTGGCGGCTAGTCGTGAAAGTCCTGCGGCTGTAGCACGATCGGCTGCCCGTGCGGGGTGCGATCTGCCGCATGATCCCAGGCGTGCTGGTAGCGCGCAAGCGTCGCCGCGTCGGCGACGCCGTTCTCGGCGACGAGGCGTTCGAGCGCGTTCAACCAGTGTCGATAATAGGTCTCGCCGGTGTCGGGATCGCCCGCGGCCTGCGCGCGCTTGATCTCCTCGCCGAGTGTGGCGGCCCATTGCGGCCAGGTGAAAACGCCGCGCTCATGCAGCGCGAGCGCCATCGCGAACGCCTGTGCTTCCCACGGCTCGCGGAACACCAGCCCTTCGGCATCGCACGGGATGCTCGGGACTTCCTTCGCGGCGCGCCGTGCTGCCGCTGCATCCATCACGCTGGCTCCAGATACGGCTCGAACGCGTCGACCGAGACCTTCACCGTCGGGTCTGCGTCCTCGCCCCACAGCTCGCGGCCGTCGAACACCACGGTGTAGAGCCATTGCGGGTTCTCACCGGCTTCGATCGCGGCCGAATCCGGAAACACATGACAACCGTGGTCGCGCTCGACGACACCGATATGCCCGCGCACGTAGCGCGGCAGCCGCGTGTGCGTGGCGGGATGGATGTTCTTGGCGCGCACACGGTCGCCCGCTTTGAACTTCGCGGGCGCCGGCGCCGGACGGCCGAATTGGCCGCGCGTCATGATGCGCTCGACCTGATCGCGCGTGAACTTGCCGCGCTTGAGCGGCTTTGCCGGCATCATGGCTTGTCCGGCGTCGATCTCTTCGCGCCCGACATAGCCCTTGTCGAGCAGCAGGTCTTCGAGCCCGAGCAGCCATTTCTTGTAGTACGAGCTCGACAGATAGACATGTGGCGGCAACGCCTCGCGGTAGAAGCGCGACGTATCGATATTGAACGCCCCGGCCGCGCCCATCGCGCGCACCAGCGCCATGGTGCGCGCTTCCCATGCGGCGTGAAACAGCGGCTCGTTCGGCTCGACCTCGACCTTGCCGAAGCCGTCCATGCCACCCATGTCGTGCACGCCATTCATGACGGCGCTCCCGGCGTCTTCGCGAATCCGGTGCCGATCATCGAGTCGCGGGTCACCAGCGTGGCGAGCTGCTCCTCGCTCCATCCTTCGGTGCCGGCGGGCCGCATCGGCAGCACCAGAAAACGCGTCTCGGCGGTCGAATCCCACACGCGAATTTCGGTCTCTTTCGGCACGCTGATACCGAAGTCGGCGAGCACGCCGCGCGGGTCCTTGACGGCGCGCGAGCGATACGGCGCCGCCTTGTACCAGACCGGCGGCAGCCCGAGCATTTCCCACGGATAGCAGGAGCAGAGCGTGCACACGACCATGTTATGGCGCTGCGGCGTGTTCTCGACCGCAACGAGATGGTCGCCGACACGGCTCACATGGCCGAGCGTGCTCACCGCCTTGGTGGCGTCTTCCAGCAGCGCCTTCTTGAACGTCGGATCGGTCCAGGCTTTCGCGACGACGCGCGCACCATTGTGCGGGCCGATCTTGGTCTCATAGGCCTCGATGATCGCGTCGAGCGCGGCCGGCTCGACATAGCCTTTTTCGGTCAGAATCGATTCGAGTGCGCGCACCCGGATTTGCATCTCGGACAGTTCCGAGCCGTGCTGGTGGTCATGCGCGTGATCGTGGTCGTCACCGTCGTGCGCCATGCGGGTCTCCTTTTTGCGCTAGTATAAAGCATGGGCATGAGGCATTTCACCACCCTTGCGGATCGGGTCGACCGCCTGAACGCGGCGATCGGCCGCGCCGCCTCCTGGTGCGCGCTTGCGATCGTGTTGATCGGCTTTGCGGTCGTGCTGATGCGCTACGTGCTCGGGATCGGCTCGATCTGGTTGCAGGAGTCGATCCTCTACGCGCATTCGGCGCTGTTTCTGCTGGCGGCGGCCTGGACCTTGCAGGAGGGCGGCCATGTGCGCGTCGATGTCTTCTACGCGGACGCCTCGCCGCGCACCAAGGCCTGGATCGAGCTGCTCGGCGCCTTGCTGCTGCTGTTGCCGTTCTGTGCGGCGATCCTGTATTTCTCCGCGCCTTACGTTGCGCGATCCTGGGCGATCTTCGAGCGCTCGCGCGAGGCCTCCGGCCTGCCGCTCGTGTTTCTGTTCAAGACCCTGATCCCGCTGTTCGCGCTGCTGCTCGCGTTGCAAGGTATGGCGCAGGCGATCAGGGCGGCGGCGAACCTTTTCTTCCCTCTCCCCACTGCGCGGGAAGAGGGAAGGGCGCCCTGATGCCACTCCCGGAATTCCTCGCAATCCTGATGGTGCTCGCGGTCTGCGGGTTGCTGATGGCCGGTTATCCGGTCGCGCTGACTCTTGGCGGCGTCTCGCTCGCCTTCGCGCTCGCCGGGCATGCGCTCGGCGCGATGGACATCGGCCTCATCGGCGCGCTGCCGCAGCGCATCTTCGGCGTCATGACCAACAGCGTGCTGCTGGCGATCCCGCTGTTCATCTTCATGGGGGTGATGCTGGAGCGCTCGGCGATCGCCGAGGACCTGCTCGAAACAATGGGGCGGCTGTTCGGCCCGCTTCCAGGGGGGCTCGGCATTTCGGTTGTGCTGGTCGGCGTGCTGCTCGCCGCCGCGAAGGGCGTCGTCGGCGCGACCGTCGTGACGATTGCGCTGATCACGCTGCCGGTCATGCTGCGCCACGGCTACGACAAGCGCATCGCCACGGGGACGGTCGCAGCCACCGCAACACTGGCGCAAATCCTGCCGCCCGCAACCGTGCTGGTGTTGCTCGGTGACCAGCTCAACAATGCGTTTCAGGCCGCGCAGCTTTCCAAAGGCATCTTCGCGCCGGAATCGGTCTCGGTCAGCGACCTGTTCGCGGGGGCGATCGGACCGGGCCTCGCGCTGGTCGTGCTCTATCTCGCGTTCCTGGTCGCGGTCGCGATCATATGGCCGCGCGCGGTGCCGCCGATCGAAAGCTCAGGCGAGCGCGATGTCGCGGGCGTGCTGCGCGCCATGATCGCGCCGGTGCTGCTGATCGTGATCGTGCTCGGCTCGATCCTGATCGGCCTTGCGACGCCGACCGAAGCCGCGGCCGTCGGCGCGATCGGCGCAATATTACTGGCAGCGCTGCGCGTGAAAAGCCCACACTGGCCGGTCGCGCTATGCCTCGGCGCGTTCGCGGTGCTGATGTTGCTGCGCGCCATGCTGGATCTGCGCGCCGGCATCGGCTTCGCGCTCGCGCTTGCCATCATGGCGGCGCTTGCGCTCGGGCTCGTGCTCGCGCTGCGTATCGTCTGGCGCGCCGGCTATCTCGCCGCCACGATGATCAAGACCACGCAGGTGACCGCGATGATCTTCACGATCCTGATCGGCGCCACGCTGTTCAGCCTCGTGTTCCGCGGGCTCGGCGGCGACGAGATGGTGCATCGCGCCCTCGCCAATCTGCCGGGCGGCGCCGCGGGCGCGATCCTCGTCGTGATGCTCGCGATGTTCCTGCTCGGCTTCGTGATGGATGCGTTCGAGATCATCTTCGTCGTGGTGCCGATCGTCGCACCGCCGCTGTTGCAGCTGGAAGGCGTGAACCCGATCTGGCTCGGCATTATGATGGCGGTGAACCTGCAGACCTCGTATATGCACCCGCCGCTCGGTCCCACGCTGTTCTTCCTGCGCGGCGTCGCGCCGCCCGAGGTGACGACGCGGCATATCTATGTCGGCATCATCCCGTTCGTCCTGATTCAACTCGCCATGCTGCTGGTGCTCTGGTTCGTGCCGGGGCTTGCGACCGCCCTGCCGCGGATGCTGTATGGCGGCTAAGGGGATAGCGCAATGAAAGCAGCTCAATTGTTCGATCTGACCGGCCGCGTCGCGCTGGTCACCGGTGCGTCGAGCGGGCTCGGCGTGCGTTTCGCCGAGACGCTGGCCGAGAACGGCGCCAGGGTCGTACTCGTCGCACGCCGCGCGGATCGGCTCGCGGCCTTGAAGCAGAAGATCGAAGCCGCGGGCGGGCAGGCGGCGGTCGCTGAGGCCGATGTGCTCGACCGTACCGCGATGGTCCGGGCGTTTGATATCGCCGAGAAGACCTTCGGCACCGTGACGATCCTGATCAACAATGCCGGCATCACCCACGCCGACCGCGTGCATGAGATGCCGGAAGAAACCTGGCGCCGCGTGGTCGGCACCAATCTCGACGCGGTGCTCTATTGGGCCCAGGAGGCCGCGCGCCGCATGATCGCGGCCAAGAAGCAGGGCGCGATCGTCAATATCGCGTCGATCCTTGGCTATGGCGTTTCGAAAGGTGTTGCAGCCTATTCGGTCACCAAAGCCGGCGTGGTGCAGCTCACCAGGGCGCTCGCCCAGGAACTCGCATTCCGCGGGGTGCGCGTGAACGCGATCGCGCCGGGCTTCATCGTGACCGAGATCAATAATGACTATCTCAAGAGCCGCCCCGACATGACGCGCAACATTCCGGTCGGCCGCTTTGGCGAGACCAAGGACCTGGACGGTGCGCTGTTGTTGCTCACATCGGACGCCGGCGCCTTCATGGCGGGTGCGACTGTCGTCGTGGACGGCGGGCAAATGCTGGCGATCGCGGGAGCCTAGACGAGTTAGCCATCGGCCGCGGCCACGGCGTCCGGGGCTCGCGATCGGCCGCGCCGCCAGACGTCATGCGCCACCATGCCGACGATCATCGCGATCATGAACAGCACGACCGCGGGCGAGGCCGTTGCGAGGTTCGCGATGGCAGGTCCCGGGCAAAGCCCGACCAGGCCCCAGCCGGCGCCGAACAGCGCTGCGCCCGCGATCAGAGGAGGATCGATGATTGTTTTCGTCGGCCAGGCGGCCACATCGGCGAGAAGCGGCCGCGTGCGGCGGCGCGTCAGCATGAAGCCGGGCACCGAGACGAGAAGCGCCGCCGCCATCACGATGGCGAGCGTCGGATCCCAGGCGCCTTTGGGGATCGCCAGCACATCCAGAAAGCCGAGCACTTTCGTCGTGTCGGTCATGCCGGAAATGACCAGCCCGAGCCCGAAGATGAAGCCGCATAACAATGCTGACAGAGTGCGCATCGTCAGGTCTCACATCGCGTGGCGCGCAATCGCGACCACCAGGATCGCGACCGCCATGAAGGTCGCGGTCGCGACGAGTGAGCGCGGCGAGAGCCGCGCAATCCCGCAAATGCCGTGACCTGAGGTGCAGCCGCTGCCAAGTCGGGTGCCGAAGCCGACCAGCAGGCCGGCGATTGCAATCACCGGCCAGGTTGGCATCGCGGGCGCGCGTAGCGCATATCCGGCGACGGCCAGCACCAGCGGCGCCGCGATCAGGCCGACCACGAAGGCGAGCCGCCAGACGCGGTCGCCGCCCGCGAGATCGATGAGATCGCCGAGAATGCCCGAGATGCCCGCGACGCGGCCGGTCAGCAGCATCAGCAAGGTGGCCGCAAGGCCGATGAGCGCGCCACCGATCGCGGCGGAAATGGGATCGAACGGAGCCATGATTGCCCTCGTTTGCTGACACAAGAGCCAATAAACTTGGCTGCCGCCGCTGTCATCTCCGAAATTGTCCGAGGATCTTCTGATGAAATTCTACGATTGTGCGACTGCGCCGAGTCCGCGGCGGGTGCGGATCTTCCTCGCCGAGAAGGGCGTCACGGTGGACACCGTACAGGTGGATCTGCGCAACAACGAGCAGTTCACACCCGCCTTTCGGGCCATCAATCCGGATTGCACGGTGCCGGCGCTGCAGCTCGACGACGGCACCGTGATCGGCGACGCCATCGCGATCTGCCAGTATGTCGAGGAGATCCATCCCGAGCCGCCGCTGATCGGCACGACGCCGCAGGAGCGCGCGGTCGTCACCGCGCTCAATCGGCAGATCGAGCGTGACGGCTTCTATGCGGCGATGGACGCGCTGCGCAATACCGCCACGGGCCTCAAGGGCCGCGCACTGCCCGGGCCGCACGACTACGAGCAGATCCCGGAGCTCGCCGCGCGCGGGCGCGCGCGCATCGCGCATTTCTTCCGCGACATGGATGCGCGCCTTGCCGGCCGCGAGTTCGTAGCAGGCAACCGCTACACCATGGCCGACATCTCGACCCTGGTGCTGGTCGACTTCGCGGGTCGACTGAAGCTGACGATTCCCGAGGAGTGCGCCAACCTGCGCCGCTGGTACGATACGGTCGCGGCGCGGCCGAGCGCGAGCGCATGATCCCGAAAGCCTGATTGCTGCGTTGCGCCAAATTTCGCGGCCGCGGCGCCGTCCGAAATTTCCTGTTGGCATCCCAACCGCGAACGAAATTGACCCTCCCTTACCGAAATGTCAGCATTGCTGACGCTTTTAATCCGCCGACTCGGTCACTAGATTGAGGATCGGTCGCGTTATGCCCGTTGAATGTGCTTGGGCGACGGCGCGCGCCGCGCCAAACTGCCTCGCGGAGGCCGCGCAATGACGCTGAAGAACGTCACGCTCGACGACAAGTACGACCTTTCGCAAAACCGCGTCTTCGTCACCGGCTACCAGGCCCTGATCCGCGCCTGCCTGATGCAGCAGGAGCGCGACCGGCGCGCCGGTTTGAACACCGCTGGCTACGTGTCCGGCTACCGCGGCTCGCCGCTCGGCGGACTCGACCAGCAGTTCATGCGGGCGACGCCGCAACTCCAGAAGCACAACGTGGTGTTCCAGAGCGGCCTCAACGAGGACCTCGCCGCAACCGCGGTCTGGGGCACGCAGCAGGCCGAGCTGCGCGGCGAAGGCAAGTACGACGGCGTGTTCGGCATGTGGTACGGCAAGGGCCCGGGCGTCGACCGCACCGGCGACGTCTTCCGCCACGCCAATTTCGCCGGCTCTTCCAAGCATGGCGGTGTGCTCGCCCTGATGGGCGACGACCACACGGCGGAATCCTCCACCACTGCGCACCAGTCCGAATTTCACTTCGTCGACGTGATGATCCCGATCCTGAATCCGGCCGGGGTGCAGGAGATCATCGACTACGCGCTCTATGGCTGGGCGATGTCGCGCTTCTGCGGTTCGTGGACCGCGCTCAAATGCATGCACGAGACGGTGGAGTCGACCGCCGTGGTCGACGCCGCGCTCGACCGCGTGAAGATCGTCATTCCGGGCGAGGACGAGTTCAAAATGCCGCCGGGCGGGCTCAACATCCGCCTCGTTGACGGCATCCTCGAGATGGAAGCGCGCCTGCACGACTACAAGCGCGACGCGATGCTCGCCTTCGTGCGCGCCAACAAGCTCAATCGCGTAGTGATCTCCGGCGGCCGCAATCCCAAGATCGGCATCATCACGGTTGGCAAAAGCTATCTCGACGTGCGCCAGGCCTTCGACGAGCTCGGCATCGACGAGGTCAGGTGCAACGACCTCGGCATCAAGGTCTACAAGGTCGCCTGTCCCTGGCCCCTGTCGCGGCGCGAGCTGAAGGAGTTCGCCGAAGGGCTCGATCTCATCATGGTGGTCGAGGAGAAGCGCTCGCTGATCGAAGTGCAGGTGCGCGAAGAGCTCTACGGCACGGGCACCGAGCCGATCGTCGTCGGCAAGAGGGACGAGCAGAATAACTGGCTGTTCCCCGTGAAGGGCGCGCTCGATCCAAACGACATCGCAATTGCAATTGGAGAACGCGTGCTGCAGCGCGGCCATGTTGAGGAGATTGCGCATCGCGTCTCGCGGCTGAAGCAGGCGCAGAGCGCGGTCGCGGCAATGACCGACGTGTCGGCGCGCACACCGTATTTCTGCTCGGGCTGCCCGCACAATTCATCGACCGTAGTGCCGGACGGCATGCGCGCTTACGCCGGCATCGGCTGCCACTTCATGTCGCAATGGATGAACCGCAACACGCTCGG
>Ga0081539_10004946_pt1 | contig 14164 bp, 11 predicted proteins | sample TabmetS4T2R2_FD_71023 | JGI IMG/M metagenome (GOLD analysis project Ga0081539, IMG submission 71023) | Tabebuia heterophylla rhizosphere microbial communities from the University of Puerto Rico - S4T2R2 | ecosystem: Host-associated > Plants > Roots > Rhizosphere ...
GACGCGAGCGCTCGCCGCATCGGCCGGGTTGCCCGTTTACGCCTCGACCCTCGAGTACGAGGAGGCGATGGACGTGCCGGCGCCGTCGGGCGGGGTTGACACCGCGAGGGACGGCGAAGCTGGCGCCCGACCGCGAACGCGCCGTCGACGCGCTGAACAGGCGGCTCCCGGTCAGACCTCGTTTGATGCGGAGCCTTCGGAAGCAACACCCGAGCTCGCCGCTGGGGCGGGCGCCTTTGCTGCGACACCCGCCGCCGAGATCGCCGCTGCCGGTGCGGCGGCAGCCCCCTCGGGCGCAACGCCCACAGACCTCGCGGCATCTGAACCCGTAGCGCCGCGGCGACCATCGCAAGCCAGAGACTTGGGCCCCGTTCCAGAGGACCGCCGCTATGGCTCGGCCCCTCCAACTGGATCGACGTCGCGACGCATCGAACCAGTCGGCTCTGCCGCATCCATCCCCGTCGTCGGCTCGCGCCGCGACTGGCCCATCGGCCGCACGACGGCGATCATCACGGCGGTCATCCTGGCCCTCGTCGTCGGGGTCGGTGGCGTCGCGGCCTACGTCTTCCTGCCGTCGGCCACGATCGTGGTCACCGCTCACCCAGTGACCATTGGTCCTGTCGACCTGACCGTGCGGGCCGATCCTGTCGCGACCGCCATCGATCCGGAGACCGACACGGTCCCAGCGCAGAAGCTGACGTTCAAGATCGAGGCCAACGACACGTTCGAGACAAAGGGCACGCGCATCGAGGAGACGCGGGCTCGCGGCGAGGTGACCTTTCAGAACTACGACACGAGCTCGTCGAACTCGATCGCGAGCGGCAGCATCGTCTCGACCGAGGGCGGCATCCAGTTTCGGCTGCGCGAGGGCGTGACCGTCCCGGTCGCGCAGATCCTGCCGTTCAGGGCGGGCGAGGCATCGGTCGCCATCGACGCGGTAAGGAAGGGCACGAGCGGCAACGTGCCGGCCAATGCCATCACGGTCGTGCCGCCGGGCGAGAGCCCGGCGCTGCTGCGAGTCAACAACCCCCGGGCAACGAGCGGTGGCAGCCACGAAGAGTTCCCGCGTGTCGAGCAGGACGAGATCGATGCGGCGCTCGCGAACCTGCGCAAGCAGCTGGCTGCGAAGTTCAACGAGCTCCTCGCGAACCCGACCGGCGTTCCCGAGGGCATGACCCTTTTCCCTGAAACGAAGGTGCTCGGCAAGGGCACGCCATCGATCGATCCGAAGCAACTCCTCGACAAGGAGGTCGAGTCGTTCGACCTCGGCCTGAGCGCGAACGGCACCGTCACGGCCGTCGACGAGGCGGCGGTCCAGGACTTCGCGGCGAACGAGATCACCGCTGATGTCGCCGAGGGTCATCGGCTCATCAAGGATTCGGTGGACGTGACGCTCGGCGAGCCGACGATCGAGGAGCAGGTCGTCACGTTCCCGGTCAGCGCCACCGCGCAGCAGGTCCGCGAACTCGACGCGAAGGCGCTGCTCAGCCAGATCAAGGGCAAGACCGTGCCCCAGGCGCGGGCCATCCTCGAGCAATTCGGCGAGGTGCAGCTCTCGGTCTGGCCGGAGTGGGTGACCGCGATCCCGACCATCGACGCTCGCGTCAGCCTCGAGGCGGAGACGTCGTCGACACCGCTCGAACCCGACCAGTCAGCCGAACCCTCCGCGTCCCCGTGACGCGTCTCCTGGGGATCGATCTCGGGGAGCGACGAATCGGCCTCGCCGTCGCCGACGGCGATGGCAGCCCGGCACGACCGCTGGCGACGATCCGTCGCGGACGAACCGTAGAAGAGGATGCGGAGCGCATCGCCGGTATCGCCACCACGCACGCTGTCAGCGAGCTGGTCGTCGGCCTCCCACTCGAGGCAGCCGGCCATTCCGGCACGCAGGCCGAATCCACGCGACAATGGGTCGCGGCGATCTCGTCGATCGTGGGGCTGCCGATCAGCCTCCGGGATGAACGCCTGACGAGTCATCTCGCCGAGCAGCGGCTCGGGCCGATGAAGCGAGGCCGCTCCGGCGGGCCACCGACGCCCGCCCAGCGCGAGGCTTACCGTGCCCGGGTCGACCGGGAAGCGGCCGCGATCATCCTCCAGGACGAGCTGGATGCGCGGGCCGCCGCGTGGCTCTCGCAGAGACGAGACGAGACGGAGGCGAGCCGATGACGATCCGCGGCGGGGGCCGACCGCGCGACAGCCAGGCACACCCGCAGGATCCCGGCACGTACGACGCGACCCCGTCCGAATGGGCGAATGCGCCACGTCTCGAATATGGCTCGCGACGTGGCGCCAACGGTCGCGCCTACAACGGACGGTCGGGGCGGAACGGCGGCAGCGGGCTCGGCGGGCTCGTCCGGTTCCTCGTGTTTGCGATCGTGCTCGCGGCCGTGGTGCTTGCGGGGATGCTCACGGTCCTACGGCCTGCGGTTGCCGGGACGATCACCGGTTGGGCCTACGACAACCCCGGTGCCTTGCGGATCCCCTTCGTCGCCGACCTGGTTCGCGAAAACCTCGGCACCGCGTTGACCCAGCCCGCGAGCGACGACTCGACGCAGGTCGAGTTCGCCGTCGAGAACGGGGACACCCCGCCGGCCGTCGCCAAACGCCTCGTCGACGAAGGGCTACTGAAGGATGAGCGGGCATTCATCTTCGAGGCGACGCTTCAGAACCTGACACCACAACTCCAGGAGGGCCAGTTCGCCCTCGCGGCGAACATGACGCCTGCGGAACTCGTGACCGGGCTCATCAACAACCGGATCGTCGTGACGACCGTGCCCGTCAATTTCCGCGAAGGCCTCCGACTCGAGCAGATCACGGCCAAGCTCCAGACACTTGGCCCGCCGGCGACGATCGACCCCCAGGAGTTCTACGAGCTTGCCAAGCATCCGCCTGCGAAGCTGCTCGCGGATTTCCCGTGGCTTCGGAAGGCGGGCCTGCCAAAAGGCGCGTCGCTCGAGGGCTTCCTGGCGCCGGCCACGTACAAGCTCGACAAGGATTCGACGGCCGAGGGTCTCCTTCGACAAATGCTCTCGGCGTGGTACGAGAAGGTCGGCCCGGACCGCCTGGAGGTGCCCAAATCGCGGGGCCTGACCTTCTACAAGGTCCTTACCCTCGCCTCGATCGTCGAACGCGAGGCCGTCCTCGACAAGGAGCGGCCGGTCATCGCGGGTGTCTACCAGAACCGCCTTACCCGCTCGATCTGGCCGACCGGCCTTCTGGAGGCCGACCCGACGGTCATCTACGGCGTCGATACGGTCAACCTCGGCCCGTATTCGACCGAGTGGCAGCAATACCGCTTCTGGACGATCCCCGAGGGCCGGATGAAGGACCAACAGCTCACCGGTCCGCTGGCGGGCTTCCAGACCTATCGAAATCGGGGGCTGCCGGCTGGTCCGATCTGCACGCCAACGGCCCTCTCCATTGATGCAGCACTCGAGCCCGACACGAAGGATCGCTACCTGTTCTTCCTGGCGGTTCCTGACGGCGACGGCAAGCACGTCTTTGCGAAGACACAGGCGGAGCACGACCAGAACCGCCGCCAGTATGGCTACCTGTGAGCCGAGTGCTGAGCCGCGGCCGCCTGCCCGAGCCCGCCGATTTCGAGGCCCAGCCCGATCCACGTCTCGTCGCGGGTTGGCTGGAGGCGGATCGGGAGGCGCGGCCGGCCCGCGTCGAGCGGGTTCGTGGGCGATTCGCGGACGCGGATGTCGATGCCTACTTCGGGGTGCGGCCTGAGAACAGCCGCTACGTGACGGGCTTCGCGCTGCGACCCGGCGAGGACAAGGTCGCCGGCAACTCCGGCTGGTTCCTCATCGGTGGCGACGAGGTGGTCGTGCTCGCCGATAGCCGTTACATGATCCAGGCTGCCGATGAGGCGACGGGTTGTCGCGTCTTCGAGGCGTACGGCGACCTGCCAGACCGCTGGCCCGAGCTCCTTGCTGGTACAGGCGCTCGACGCGTCGCCGTCGAGGCGGGCTTCGTGAGTCATGGGTTGTGGCAGCGGCTGGCGGCGGCCACGCCGGAGGTCGAACTCGTTCCAGTCGAAGGCTGGATCGAGGCCGATCGGGCGACAAAGGAGCCGGCGGAGATTGAGCGGATCGCCCGCGCCTGCGCGATCGCGGATCGGGCGCTGGCTGCGCTCCTGCTGCGCATCAAGCCCGGTGTCACGGAGGCCGAGCTCGCCCTCGACCTCGAGTGGCTCATGCGGACGAGCGGCGCAGAGGCCCTGTCCTTCGAGGTCGCGTGCCTGGGCGGCGCACAGGCCGCGCTGCCGCACGGCTCGCCACGCGAGGTCCCGATCCGCGAGGGCGAGGTTCTCCTGTTCGACTTCGGGGCTCAGCTGGCCGGCTATCGAAGCGACATGACCCGGACGCTGTTCGTGGGTGAGCCGGCCGCTCGCGACGTCGAGATCTACGAGCTCGTGGCCCGCGCACAGCGTGCCGCGATCCAGCTCATCGAGGCCCGCCTCGTCGACGGCGAGGGCGTCCCGACCGGTCCCGAGGTCGACGCGCGAGCGCGCAGCGTCATCGAGGGCGACGGTCGGTGGCCGGTCTTCGGCCACGGCACGGGTCACGGGATCGGCCTCGCCACCCATGAACTGCCGACGCTGGGCAAGCGCGCGGCGCAGGCGCCGCTGCCGTCACCGACGGTCTTCTCGGTCGAGCCCGGGATCTATCTCGAGGGCGAGACCGGCGTCCGGATCGAGGACCTCGTGGCGATCGATGCCGAGAAGGGCCGGCTCGAGATCCTGACGCACTTCCCGCGCGACGTGCTCGTCATCGGGGCCTGACTGGCCGCAAACCGCCAGCGTCGGAGTTGCCGGCGGATCGATACTGACCCTGTCGAGCAGGGATCGAGCATGAGTGACGAACCTACGAGCGGTCGAGCCGAGCCACCGAACGCGCGCAGTGACGCCGGAATCGATGCTCGCGCGATGCTCATGTCGAACGACAGGGCGCGTCGTCTCCGCCGGTTCTGGCGAGCCATCCCCGGCGCACCAAGATGCAAGATCTGCACGTCGCCGTTCGGCCCACCGATCGGTCCGGCCCTGCGACTCATCGGCAAGGGCAGGTGGGCGGGCAACCCGGCCTACTGCGCCGGTTGCTTCAAGGATCTTTACCGGCTTCGGGCCGGGGCCGAGGTCGAATGCACCATGTTCTTTGCGGATGTGCGCGGTTCGACCGCCCTTGCGGAGAAGGTTTCGGTGGCCGACTTCCGCGCCCTGCTCGATCGGTTTTACGCGACTGCTGCCGAGGTCCTCGTCCGGCACGAGGCGATCGTCGACAAGTTCGTGGGCGACGAGGTGGTAGCGATCTTCGTCCCGGCACTCGCCGGTCGGGCACACTCGGAGCAGGCGATCAAGGCCGGAATCGCACTCCTGCGTGCGACAGGTCACGAAGGCTCACCGTGGATCCCAATCGGAGTCGGCATTCATGCTGGAATCGCATACGTCGGTGCGGTCGGGCCGGCTGAGCACGTTGAGTTCACCGCGCTCGGGGACGCAGTCAATGTCGCGGCCCGACTCGCGTCGGCAGCTGGTTCCGGCGAGCTGCTCGTGACAGAGGCGACGCTCGCGGCAACGGGATTTGACGCCGGGCAGCTCGAACGTCGAGCGCTCAGGCTGCGCGGCAAGTCAGTCGCGACCGACACCTACGTCATGAACGCTGGCAATCCGGCGGGTATGTGACCCGAGCTGTCCGTGGTCGTCCAGCGTCTACAATCGCTCAACCCAAACAGCTACGGCCGCGCCAACTCGTGCCCGCGGCCTACCAGGAGCCCGCCAAGACATGATCAGCACTGGGGAGCTGCGCAAGGGTGTTGCCATCGAACTGGATGGCGAGCTCTGGCAGATCCTCGACTACCACCACATCAAGATGGGCCGCGGCTCGGCCCAGGTCAGGATCACGCTCCGGAACATCAAGCGCGGCCAGACGATCGAGCGCTCGTTCCAGGCCGGGACGAAGTGGCCGCGCGCGTCGATGGAGCGTCGACCCGTGCAGTTCCTGTACCGCGACGGCGACGATCATCACTTCATGGACACCGACACGTACGACCAGTTCATCCTCACGACGGATCAGCTCGGCGACGCGGCTCAGTACCTCAAGGACGGCATGACGCTCGACCGGACGAGCTACCAGGGCGAGACGATCGGCGTCGAACTGCCGGTGACGGTCGACCTGGCCGTCACGCAGACCGAACCGGGCTTTGCGGGCGATACGCAGACCGGCGCTCGAAAACCGGCCACGACCGAAACCGGTCTCGTCGTCCAAGTGCCGATCTTCGTCAGTGAAGGGGACACGATCCGCATCGACACGCGGACGGGGGAGTACCAGACACGGGTCTGAGCGGTTATCTGCCCCCGCTCGCCTCCAGTCGCGCCTTGGGTCGCCCAGGGCTCCAACGAGCGAAGGAGCGCAGCGACGACCTCCGGATCGACGCTCTCGTCCTCCGTTTGGCGCTTCCGATGCACCAAACAGCGATCGAAAAGGTCAGTGACCGCCACGCAACTGCCTTTGTTCGCTCGTTGGGGCGCCACGTGACCCAAACGGGTCGCGGACTGGTGGCCGGCGTGGCACGCGCGGCGTGCCAAACGACGAACGAGGGAGCCACCCCGCCCGCGAAAGAGAGCTTCCTCCGCCAATTGGCACGCGACCCGTGCCATTCAGCGGAAGAATGCCGAGATTTGGCGCACCGCCGCGCCTTCCTTCTTCATTTGGCACTCCGGGCGTGCCAACCGCGTACGTCAGGGGCATGAGCGGCTCGAATCCGCCGGATTGGGCTCTTCCCGGTTGGGACACAGTCCCCGAGAAGGAAGCCGCCAAATCCGCCACGGCGCCAGGAACCTTCGGCCTCAGGATCCTCAGGGTCAGCGACGTCACCCGGGCCATCCGCGAGAACGTCCGCAGCGACGAGCGGCTGCGCGACCTGTGGGTCGAGGGCGAGGTCGGCCGCGTGACGATCTCGAGCGCGGGCCATGCCTATTTCGCACTCAAAGACGAGCGCAACCAGCTCCAGTGCGTGTGGTTCCGTGACGATCGGCAGCGGAGTGCGTTCGAGCCGCAGGCCGGTCTCCGAATCGTCGTCCATGGCCGGATCGACCTGTTCGAACCACAGGGTGCGCTCCAGCTCTACGTCGAATCGATCCAGCCAGCAGGCTTTGGCGACCTCGCCCTCAGGTTCGAGGCCCTGAAGGCGCGGCTCGCCGCCGAGGGGCTGTTCGATCAGGCCCGCAAGCGGCCGCTGCCCAGCCGGCCTCGGACGATCGCCGTGGTCACGAGCCCGACCGGCGCGGTCTGGCGCGACATCTGCCACGTCCTGGCGCGGCGCTGGCCGCTTGTTGCGGTCGTCCTCGTTCCGTGCCAGGTCCAGGGTGAGAACGCCCCGGGCAGCATCGTCACCGCATTCCGTCGCCTCGAGCGCTACGTCAAGGATCGCCACGCTGCCGGCGACGTGAACAGCGCCCCGGCCCTGACGATCCTCGCCCGCGGCGGCGGCTCACTTGAGGACCTCTGGCCGTTCAACGACGAACGTGTCGTGCGGGCGGTCGTGGCCCATACCGTGCCCGTCGTTTGCGGTGTCGGTCACGAGGTCGACGTGACACTCGCCGACTTCGCGGCCGACGTCCGCGCGCCGACGCCCTCCGCGGCGGCCGAGATCGTCGTCCCGGACCGGGCCGAGTTCGCTGGCTCCCTGCGACGAGCGGTGCTGCGCCTGAACGCGGCCGGTGCACGCGCCTTCGCCGAGGCCGCTCGCGACCTCGACGCCGAGCGTCGCGGCCTCGAACGAGTCAGCCCCGGCGCACAATTGGTCGCGGTACGAGAGCGCGCCGGTGTCCTCCTCGACCGCGCGACTCGGATCGTGTCCGGCCAACTCGCTGACGCCGGACGCGCGGAGGAACGCCTCCAGACTCGGCTCAACGCCGTCCTGCCGGCGCGCCTGGCGCGCGAACGCGGTCGTCTTCAAGCCGCCGAGGCGGCGCTCGGGGTCCTCGCGCCGCAAGCAACGCTGGATCGGGGCTACGCGATCGCTCGCCGCAGCGCGGACGGTCTCATCATTCGAAAGCCCGGCGAGGCGCCGACCGGCACCCCCCTCCGACTGACCGTGGCCGAGGGCGACATCGCAGCGACGAGCGACGGCGAAGCCACCGCCTCGTGACCGCGCTCTTCTGGTTCGTCCTGCTTGTGGGTGGCGTCCTGGTCCTCGGCCTGGTCGTTGGTATGCTCGTCGGACGCCGGATCGACCGGCGAATCGCCCCGCCCGAGGAGCCCGGTGACCGAACAGACGACCGCGCCTGAGCCGACCGCCGCCGACGTAAATCAGCTCGGTTTCGACGAGGCGCTCGGGGAGCTCCAGAAGGTCGTCGCCGAGCTCGAGGCGGGCGGCCTGCCCCTCGAGCGATCGCTCGCCCTCTACGAGCGCGGTGTCGCTCTCCACGAGCGCTGCGCTCGACTGCTGACCGACGCCGAATTGCGCCTGAAGCAGCTCGTCAGCCAGGCCGGCGGGACGGTCGCCGCGGTCGAGCTCGCCAGCGACGAGGCGTCCGAAACCGACTAGCGCGCTTGTCGCGCAGCAGCCGCCGGCCGCCCGGCAGCGTCAGCCCACAGCCCGGCAGCCTCAGCCCACAGGGATGTTGTGGTTGAAGCGGAAGAGGTTCGCGGGATCGTAACGGCGCTTCACCGCCACGAGCCGACGCCAGCGCTCCTCGCCGAAGACCGCCCTGACCCGCGTCCCGGTCTCGTCCGGGGGCGAGTAGTTGACGTAGCCGGCGCCACTCATCGACCACGGCTCGATGCGGTCGGCGATCGAGCGCGTCCAGGCGATCCCGGCCGCATCGTCGGCAGATGACTCCCACATCGCGATCGCGCTCGCGTTCCACGCCGCATCCCGCTGGTTGAACGCGCTGCCGCCGTCTGGCTCGAGACGTCCCGCGGCGGTGATGCCCTCGAGCAGGACGAACGCGGCGGTCATCGAAGCCGGTGCCGCGACGTTCGCCGCGAGCTCAGCAAAGCGATCGGCATCGAGGCTCTCGATGAAATGTCCCTTCCAGTAATGCCGCAGCCCGAACGGAATGATTCCCGAATCCGCCTGGAGCTCGAGGTAGGTCATCGGTCGAAGCTCATCGACGAGCACCGGCAGGTCGCGCCGCAGCTCCCTGGCGATCGGCTCCGGATCGGTACCGTCGACGATCCCGACGATGACCCCGACGACCGGCCCGAGCGCCGGGTCATCCCGGAGCGTGATGGTCGGCAAAGAGGCCGTCGGGAAACGCTCGACGATCTCGGTGTGGCGCTCGAAGACTTCCCGTGCGGCGGAGCTGGGGTACTTGATGCGTCCGCCGAACAGCATCGGCGCGACTGGCGTGAGCCGGTAGGTGAACCGCGTGACGACACCGAAGTTGCCGCCACCGCCGCGCAGCGCCCAGAGCAGTTCCGGATCGCCGTCAGGACCAGCGATTACCACCTCGCCATCGGCCCTGACCACCTCGGCCTCGACGAGGTTGTCGCAGGTGAACCCGGCAACCGGCATGAGGATGCCGATCCCGCCACCGAGCGTCAGTCCGCCGATGCCCGTGTCGATGAACGTCCCGCCGGGTGTCGCGAGGCCGTGGGCAGTCGACGCCCCGTCGACATCCTCCCAGAGTGCGCCGCCGCCGGCATGTGCCAGCCGCCGCGCAGGATCGACGTCAACACTACGCATCAGCGACAGGTCGACCACGAGGGCGTCGTCAGCCACCGCATGGCCCGCGACGCTGTGGCCGCCGCCGCGCACGGCGATCGGCAAGCCGGCATCCAGCGCGTACCGGACGGCAAGAGAAACATCGTCGGTCGTCCTTGGCCGCACGATCAAAGCCGGCCTTCGGTCGACCATTGCGTTGAAGATCGCGCGTCTCGCGTCGTACTCGGGATCGTCGGGCAGGACGACCTCGCCGGTGACCGAGGCGGCGAGATCGGCGGGCGATCGAGCGAGCGTCATTCGGGCCCCTCCATGTGTGGACGCATCATGCCCGAGCGGCGTTTGAGACGGAACGATCGAGCCACTGCGTCACGCCTGGACTTGCGCTACCGTCTCGGAAACCGTGCCGATCCTGCCAACGCTCCAGGGACCCGCCGATCTGCGCGGGCTGAACGAGGCGCAGCTCGATGAGCTGGCGGCCGAGATACGCGACACGATCATCCGGACCGTCGCACGGACCGGGGGTCACCTCGGATCGAGTCTCGGCGTCGTCGAGCTGACGATCGCGCTTCACCGGCTCCTTGAGTCGCCACGCGACAAGATCGTCTGGGACACCGGCCATCAGGCGTATCCCCACAAGCTGCTGACGGGTCGACTGGATCGGTTCGACACGCTCCGCCAGATCGACGGAGTCGGTGGCTTCCCGCGTCGCTCGGAATCGCCGCACGACGTGTTCGACGGCGGTCATGCCGGCACAGGTCTCTCCATCGCCGAGGGTCTTGCCACGGCCCGCGACCTCCGGCACGGCTTGGAGCGCATCGCCGTGGTCGTGGGCGACGCCGCCCTGATGAGCGGGCTGAGCCTCGAGGCGCTCAATGACATCGGGCAGCGGAAGACGCAACTCCTGATCGTGCTCAACGACAACGAGATGTCGATCAGCCCAACCGTCGGTGCCTTCTCGCATTACCTGTCCCAGATCAAGCTCTCATCCGCCTGGCAACAGAGCCGAACGGCCTACGACGCGCTCGTGGAACGGATCCCGGTCATCGGACCGACCGTGCTCGAGCTCAGCCGCCGGTTGCGCGCGTCCGTCGTCAACTTCGCCCAGCCCGGTCAGCTCTTCGAAGACCTCGGCATCACATACATCGGCCTTGTGCCGGGCCACGACGTCCACGCTCTCCTTGAGACCTTCAGCCGGGCCCTCGAGCTGCCCGGCCCGGTCATCGTTCACGTCCGGACCCAGAAGGGCAGGGGCTATCGACCGGCCGAGGCAGACCAGGTGGGCTTCCACGGCGCGGCGCTGCCGCCGATGGCAGTCGAGCCGAGCCAGACCTCAGGCAATGGCAAGGTTGAATCCACTGGCGGTCCTGGTGCGCTCCCGAGCGAGACGATGGCCGACGACGCGGCGCCCGCCGCCGCTGTCGCGAAGAAGAACCCGAACTACACCGCGGTCTTTGTCGCGGAGCTCATCGAGCTCGCTCGAAAAGACCGCCGCATCGTGGCGATCACCGCCGGCATGCCGACCGGCACGGGCCTGTCGAAGTTCGAGGCCGAATTCCCGAGACGCTTCGTCGACGTCGGGATCGCCGAACAGCACGCGGTGACGCTGGCGACGGGTTTGGCGATGGGCGGCATGCGGCCGGTCGTCGCGATCTACTCGACATTCCTGCAGCGCGCCTTCGATCAGACGGTCCACGACGTCTGCCAGAATGACCAGCCGGTCGTCATCGCCGTCGATCGGGCGGGCCTGGTTGGCGAGGACGGAACGAGCCATCAGGGGATGTTCACGCTGCCCGCTCAGCGTCAGCTGCCGAACCTCGTCGTCGCCTCACCGAAGGACGAGCAGGAGCTGCGGTCCCTTCTTCACACCGCACTCGCCCAGGACCATCCCTTCGCGCTGCATTACCCGCGCGATCCCGGTTTCGGGCTGGCCGCCATCAAACCCGACGTCATCCCGGTCGGCCGCGGCGAAATCCTCCGCGAGGGTCGCGACATGCTCTTCGTCGGGTTCGGGCCGATCGTCAACCGGGCGCTCGAGGCGGCGGACCACTTTGCCGCTGAGGGCTGGTCGATCGGCGTGATCAATGCCCGTTTTGCCAAGCCACTGGACCGTCAGCTGATCCTCGACCAGGCGCGCGGAAAGCGACTCCTCGTCACGTTCGAGGAGAGCGTCGTCAGCGGGGGTTTCGGTTCCGGCGTCCTGGAGCTCGTCGAGGAAGCGCGCGTCGGCGACGCCGCCTTTCGCGATCTCGCCGTGCGCATCATCGGGATCCCGGGGGACGCGTTCGTCGACCACGGCTCGGTCGGCGACCTCCGACGCCGGCTGCGTCTCGACACCGATGGGCTCGTCTCGCAGGTCGGAGATGCGATCTCGACGCTCGGCATGAAGCCGGCACGCAAGCCAACCGTGGCCACGCAAGACGAGGTCCCGTCCACCAGATAAGTCCGCGAGCAGGCGCGTGTGCCACGATAGCGGTCGATGTCAGCAGCAACCGCCCGCCGCGCCCGGCTCGACCAGCTCCTGGTCGATCGAGGACTTGTCGAGACCCGAAGCCGGGCTCAGGCGCTCGTCATGGCGGGCAAGGTCCGCGTCGGAATTGGGGATGGCGCGAGGACGGATCGCAAGCCGGGCGACCTTCTCGACGACGCGACTCCGCTGACGGTCATCGAACCTGAGCCGTACGTTTCGCGCGGCGGCTACAAGCTGGCAGCCGCTCTCGACGCATTCGCGATTGATCCGAATGGCCGGCTCTGCCTCGACACGGGAGCCTCGACGGGTGGCTTCACCGACGTTCTGCTCCAGCGTGGGGCCCAGCGGGTCTACGCCGTTGATGTCGGGCGCGGTCAATTGGCAGAGCCTTTGCGTCGCGATCCGCGCGTCGTATCGATGGAGCGGACCAACGCACGGAACCTGAGCGGGACGAGCCTGCCGGAGCGTGTCGACCTCGCGGTCATCGACGTCTCGTTCATCTCGCTGAGGCTCGTGCTCGGGCCGGTCGCGTCCTGTTTCGACCCGCATGGCGGCGACATCGTCGCGCTCGTCAAGCCCCAGTTCGAGGCCGGTCGCTCCGAGGTGAAAGGCGGCGTTGTCCGCGATCCGACCGTCCACCTCGCAGTGCTCAGGACGGTCGTCGCCGCGGCGCGGGAACTCGGCCTGCGAGCGGCCGGTGTCATGCCATCGCCAATCACCGGCCCGGAAGGTAATCGCGAGTTCCTGCTGCACCTGGTCGTCGGCGGCGTCCCTGATCGTGCCGAGTTGGGCGATGCCCGCCTCGTGGAGGTCACCCAACCGTGACGCGCGGGCGATTCGGGTTCGCCTATAACCCCACGAACGACGCGGCGGTCGAGCTTCGCGAGCGGGCCGCCGGCTGGTGCCGGGTTCACGACGTCGAACAGTGGGCGTCCCCGGCGGGCGAGTTCGATGCGCTCGTCGAGGCCCTGCCATCGACCGATATCGTCGTGGTCCTCGGCGGCGACGGGACGTTCCTGCGGGCGGCGCGGGCTGTAGCGCGGATCGATGTCCCGATCCTCGGGGTCAACCTCGGCAAGGTCGGCTTTCTCTCGAAGGTCGAGGCGGGTGAGCTCGAAAATGTGCTCGCTCAACTGGCGGCGGGGCACTATCGCCTCGACGAACGGATGACGCTCGAGGCCCGAATCCTTCCGGCGGGCCGTCAGGTCGACGGCTTCATCCATTCCGCGCTCAACGACATCGTCATCGCGCGCGGCGCACTCGCGCGCGTGTGCCGGCTCGACGTCTCGATCGACAAGTCGCACCTCGCGACGTTCATCGCCGACGGTCTTGTGGTCGCCAGCCCCACCGGCTCGACGGGCTACTCCTTCTCGGCGGGTGGTCCGATCGTCGATCCGCTCTCGCGGAACCTCGTCGTCACGCCGATCGCCGGCTACCTTTCGGCAATCCGATCCGTCGTTGTCGGTCCGGAGCAGGTCGTCAGCTGTCGCGTGGTCGACGCCAACGAGGCGCTCGTCAGCGTGGACGGCCGCACCGACCTGCCGATCGCCGTCGGCGACGTCGTCGAGGTTCGCGCCGCGGAGCGCCCGATTCGCCTGGTCGAGCCAAAGGGATCGCAGCCGTTCTGGGATCTCGTTCGCCACAAGGTGGAGCTCCTGCCGTCGTGAGCGGAGCCAGCGGGGAGCCCGGCCGCCTCCTCGAGCTCGCCGTCACCGATCTCGCGCTCATCGATCGTCTGCGTCTCGAGTTCGCGCCGGGGCTGAATGTGATCACCGGCGAGACCGGCGCCGGCAAGAGTCTGCTCATCGACGCACTCGGATTGGCGCTCGGGGCGCGCGCGGACACGACCCTCGTGCGGCACGGCGCAGAAACGGCCCGTGTCGAAGCCCTCTTCGATCGCCTGCCGGAGCCGCTCATCGCGGTGCGAGATGTGACGACCTCGGGCCGTTCGACCGCACGCATCGACGATGACACGGTCACGGCCGGTCGCCTCGCCGAAACCGTCGGCGACCTCGTCGAGAT
>Ga0081539_10004947_pt1 | contig 14163 bp, 14 predicted proteins | sample TabmetS4T2R2_FD_71023 | JGI IMG/M metagenome (GOLD analysis project Ga0081539, IMG submission 71023) | Tabebuia heterophylla rhizosphere microbial communities from the University of Puerto Rico - S4T2R2 | ecosystem: Host-associated > Plants > Roots > Rhizosphere ...
CCGTCGAGCTGAACGATCGCCTGTGGGCACCACGGCAGCGTGTTGTGCGCGAGCGCACGGTACCTTTCCTGTACCGACAGATGGAGAAGATCGGCACCATCGAGGCTCTCGACGTCACCAAACCCCCGGGACCACTCGCGTTTCCTTACCGCAAGAACAACACTTCGACCTCGGTGATGTACTGGGACTCCGACATCGCCAAATGGATCGAGACCGCGAGCTACACGCTGGCCACTCATCCCGACCCCGCCCTCGATGCGCTAATCGACGACGTGGTGGCGCGCATCGCCGAGGCGCAGGAACCGGACGGCTACTTCAACAGCTTCTTCCAGCGCCGCGAGCCGGACAGGAAGTGGACCAATCTGCGCGACTGGCACGAGCTCTACTGCATCGGCCATATGGTCGAAGCGGCGGTGGCGCACAATCAGGCAACCGGCAAGACCAACCTGCTCGACATCGTGCGCCGCCAGGTCGATCTCGTGGGGCGCCTCTTCGGGCCAAACGACGGCCAGAAGCGCGGTTATTGCGGCCACGAGGAGATCGAGCTCGCGCTGGTCAAGCTCTACTGGTTGACGGGCGAACGGCGCTATCTCGAGGTTGCACGCTACTTCATCGACGAGCGTGGGCGGCAGCCGCACTACTTCGACGTCGAAGCGCGGTCGCGCGGCGCGGATCCCGCCGACTACTGGTACCAGACCTACCACTACAACCAGAGCCACGTGCCGGTGCGCGAGCAGGATCGCGTCGTCGGGCACGCTGTGCGCGCCATGTACCTCTACTGTGCCATGGCCGATCTCGCGGCCGAAACCGCCGACAGCTCGCTGCTCGAGGCCTGCCGCCGCCTGTGGCGGGATCTCAACGGCAAGCGATTGTATGTGACCGGGGGCCTCGGCCCTTCTGCCGACAACGAGGGCTTCACCACCGACTACGATCTGCCCAATGAGACCGCCTACGCGGAAACCTGCGCTTCGGTCGGCCTGGTGTTCTGGGCCTACCGCATGGCGTTGCTGGAGACGGACGGCGCCTATGCCGACGTCATGGAGCAGGCCCTCTTCAACAATGCGCTGAGCGGGCTGTCGCTCGACGGCGAGCGCTTCTTCTACGACAACCCGTTGGCCAGCCGCGGCAACCATCATCGCTGGACCTGGCATCGCTGCCCGTGCTGTCCGCCCAACATCGCGCGGCTCGTCGCCTCGCTCGGCTCCTACCTCTACTCGACCGCGCCCGGAGAATTGGCGGTGCATCTCTATGCACAGAACCTAGCCAACCTCGAGGTTGACGGGATTGCCATCAAGGTCGCGATGACGACCGACTATCCCTGGCGCGGCGACGTCACGATCTCGGTCGACCCGGCGGTTCCGGCTGACTTCAGCTTGTGCCTTCGGTTGCCCGGCTGGTGCCGTGCAGCCGAGCTCGCGGTGAACGGCCAGCCGCTCGATGTCCAAGCGCTCGCCGAGCGTGGCTACATGCGCGTACACCGACGCTGGCAGGCCGGCGACGTTCTTTCGCTCACGTTCGACATGCCGGTCGAGCGGATCTATGCGAACCCCGACGTGCTGGCCGATCAAGGCCGCGTCGCTCTCAAGCGCGGCCCGATCGTCTATTGCATCGAGCAAGTTGACACGCCGCTGCCGCCGCACCGTCTGGCCCTGCCGCGCGACGAAGTCATCGCAACCCGACTCGAACCGAACCTGCTGGGCGGCGTCGCAACACTGAGCGGGACCGCTGTCGCGAGCGAGCCGGTGGAAACGGCACTTTACCGGACCGCGCCATGGCCCAGCAAGCGCGTGCCGTTCAAGGCGGTGCCCTATCACGTCTGGGACCATCGCGAACCAGGCGAAATGGTGGTGTGGCTGCCGGAGGCCTGAGCCGAACCGGTAGCAGAACGTCAAGGGGAGGGGACCATGACAGTCCGAAGCAAGATTTTCGGTGTTTTGATCGCGCTGTCGTTGAGTGTCGCGGCATTCGTTCCCGCGAAAGCGCAGACGGTCGACGACATCATCAAGCGAGGCAAGGTGATCATCGGCGTCAACACCACGACGCCGATCTTCGGGCTGATGGGCAAGGACGGCCAGCCTGAGGGCTACGACCCCGACGTCGCGCGGCTGGTCGGCAAGTATCTGGGAGTGCCGGTCGAGTTCGTGTCGGTGACGGGTGCCAACCGTATTCCCAATCTGCTGAGCGGCAAGGTCGACATGCTGATCTGCCTGTTCGGCATTACGCCGGAACGCGCGCTGCAGGTCTGGTACTCAATTCCCTATGCCAGCGAGGCGGCGACCCTCGTCGCCCCCGAGAGCCGCAAGGTGAAGTCGATCGACGATCTCGCCGGGCTGAAGGTCGGCGTGCCGCGCGGCGCCATGCAGGACCTGATCCTGACGCCGCTTGCCGCCGAGAAGAAGATCAACCTGCAGCGCTTCGACGACGAGGCGACTGGCCTGCAAGCGATGATCTCCGGGCAGATCGACCTCGTGGGCACCGGCCTTCTGGTCAACCGTACGCTGAACCGCAACGATCCGGGCAAGAACTACGAGGTCAAGGTGGTGTTGCGCGAGCTGCATTTCGGGATCGGCGTGCGCCGCGGTTCAACCGACCTGCTGCAGTGGCTCAACACCTTCGTCTACGCAATCAAGAACAACGGCGAACTCGACGCCATCAGTCGCAAGTGGCGTGAGTTGCCGCTCGGCACTCTACCTGTGTTCTGAGCTAGTCGATCCCGGCGGTGGGCTACGTCTTCCAGTTCGGCACCGTCTGGCAGGAGCACGACAGGCTCCTGCTCGGCGCCTGGCTCACGTTGCGGCTATCAGCGATCACCATGGTGCTGGGGCTCGCGGTCGGCATTCTGGGCGCCGTCGGCAGGTCGTCGCGTTCGCGCGTCGTCAGGGCGATCGTCCATGGTTATGTCGAGGCAGTGCGCAACACGCCATTCCTGGTGCAGCTGCTGCTGGTCTATCTCGGGCTGCCTTCGCTTGGCTTGCGGCTCACGCCCGATCAGGCCGCATTGCTGGCCATGGTCGTCAACCTTGGCGCCTATGCGACCGAGATCGTGCGCGCCGGCATCGAGGCGGTGCCGAGCGGGCAGATCGAGGCCGGCCGAGCGCTGGGGCTGAGGCCGCACCAGATCTTCCGCTTCGTCGTGCTGTTGCCGGCGTTGCGCACCGTGTTCCCCGCGCTCGGCAGCCAGTTCATCCTGGTAATGCTGGCGTCGAGCGTCGTTTCGGTGATCTCGGCCGAGGAGCTGACAGCAGTCACCGATACGATCATCGCCCGCAACTTCCGCTCGTTCGAATTCTACTTGGTGGCCACCGGCCTGTACCTTGCGATGTCGCTCGCCTTCCAGGGGGTGTTCGCGCTGATCGACCGTATCCTGTTCCATCGCTGGAGCACGCACACGTGATCCGCGAGTTCACGCTCGGCGAGGCGTGGTTCCTGGTCGAGGCCGTGCGCTGGACGGTGCTGCTCGCCGCGCTTGCCTTCGTGGGCGGCAGCGTCATGGGCCTCATGATCGCCGTCTTGCGCATCAGCAAGCGTCCGCCGCTGCGCGCTGCGGCCATCGTGTACATCAAGGTCTTCCAGGGCACGCCGCTCTTGATGCAGCTTTATCTCGTCTACTTCGGCGCCAACCTTCTGGGCCTGCAGGCCAATGCGTGGCTGGCGGCCGCCCTGGGGCTCACTTTCTATACAAGTGCCTTCCTGGGCGAGATCTGGCGCGGCTGCATCCAAGCCGTGCCGCGCGGTCAGTGGGACGGTGCGCAGGCGCTGGCGCTCGGGCCGCTGCTCGGGCTGCGCCTGGTGATCCTGCCGCAGGCGTTGCGCATCGCAATTCCGCCGACCGTGGGCTTCATGGTGCAGGTGTTGAAAGGCACGTCGCTTGCCTCGATCATCGGTTTCACCGAGCTCACGCGCGCCGCGCAAATGGTGAACAACGCCACGTTCCGACCGTTCATCGTCTATGGGCTGGTGGCGCTGCTCTACTTCCTGCTGTGCTGGCCCCTGTCGGCCTACAGCCGGCGGCTCGAGCGGCAACTCGACCCGGTGCACCTCGCCCCGAAAAAGCTCGCGGTCCAATAGGAGAGCAGGATGGAATACCGCAAGCTCGGCCGCAGCGGTCTGAAAGTCTCGCCGCTCTGCCTCGGCGCCATGATGTTCGGCGGCCCGACCAACGAGGCGGACTCAGGCCGCATCATCGCGATGGCCCGCGACGCCGGGATCAACTTCATCGACACCGCCGACGTCTATAACGGCGGCAAGTCGGAGGAGGTGGTCGGCCGCGCCATCGGCAGGGAACGCGACCGCTGGGTGGTCGCCACCAAGCTCAACGGCATCATGGGAGAAGGACCCAACCAGCGCGGGTCCTCGCGCAAGTGGATCTTCGAGGCGGCGCGCAACAGCCTGCGCCGGCTCGGAACCGACTACATCGATGTCTACTATCTTCATCGCGAGGACCTCGAGACCCCGCTCGATGAATCGGTGCGTGCGCTGGGCGATCTCGTGCGCGCCGGCATGATCCGCTACTTCGCATTGTCCAATCACAAGGCCTGGCGGATCGCCGAGATCTGCAACATCTGCGACCGCCTCGGCATCGACCGTCCGGTTGCGACACAGCCGCTCTACAACGCGCTGAACCGGATGGCCGAGGTCGAGCAGTTACCCGCCGCCGCCCATTACGGGCTGGGTGTCGTGCCCTACAGCCCGCTGGCGCGCGGTGTGTTGTCGGGCAAGTACGCCCCCGGTGCGGCACCGCCGGAAGGCAGCCGCGCGGCTCGCAACGACCAGCGCATGATGCAGACCGAATGGCGGACGGAGTCGCTCACGATCGCCCAGAAGCTCAAGGCGCGGGCCGACGAGCTCGCCATGAGCGCGAGCCAGTTCGCCGTGGCGTGGCTTCTCGCCAACCGGCTGGTGACATCGGTGATCTGCGGGCCGCGCACCGAGGCGCAGCTCATGGACTACATTGGCGCGCTCAACCATCGGCTGCCTGCCGACTGCGAAGCCCTGGTCGATGGCCTGGTGGTGCCGGGACATCCTTCCACCCCGGGCTATCGTGATCCCATGGAGCCGACGGAAGGCCGTTTGGTCGCGCCAGGTTGAGGCGCGCGCAAAAGCGCCGCGGTCTCCCGCGGCGCTCTTCTTGCGACTGTCGGCTGACCTTAGTGGGTCAGGGCCGGCTTGGCCTCGGCTTCGATCTGGATCGCCCGCGGCTTCTTTTCCTCGGGGATCTCGCGCTGCAGCTCGATGGTCAGCAGGCCATTGGCGAGCTTGGCGCCCGCGACCTTGACGTGCTCCGCAAGCTGGAAGCGGCGCTCGAAGTTGCGGCCGGCGATGCCGCGATAGAGATACTGCTTCTGGTCTTCGCCGTTCTGCCGGGTCTGGCCGGTCACGAGCAGCTCGGTCTCCTTCTGGGTGACGTTGAGCTCGGCCTCGCTGAAGCCCGCCACGGCCATCACGATCCGGTAGGCGTTATCGCCAGCCCTCTCGATGTTGTACGGGGGATAGCCGTTGCTGCCGGCGTGGCTGGCCACTGAATCGAGCAGGTCGAACACGCGGTCGAAGCCGACAGAGGCGCGATAGAACGGGGAATAGTCGAACGTACGCATTGTGATCATCCTCCTATGAGCGATGTGTTGCCGCCGCCCGCCCCGAATGGGCGCGGGAGACTGCTGTGATTTAGGAACGGCGACTGCAGCGTCAAGGGGTGGGAAAATTTCCTTCACCCCCCTTGCCGACGGCAGGAATTGCTCGGTTTTCGCGGACCTTCGGAAATTCAAGTCATGGCGAATATGCCAAGAAAAGCCACATCGATTCCGGGCGTTCCGCGGGAGCCTTCCATGGCGATTTTCACTCGCATTTTCGAAATCGGCCGATCATGAGGCACCTGCCGTTGTTCTTCGATATGGCTGGCCGCACCGTCGCGGTGGTGGGCGAAGGACCCTCCGCCGACCGCCGGGCTGAACTGGTGAAATCCGCCGGCGCCGAAGTCAGGCGACTCAGGCCGACGATCGTCGCAAACGACCTTGCGGGCGCCGCCGCGGTATTCATCGCTACCACCGATCCCGACCAGGATGCCGCTGCCCGCAGCGTCGCGCGGTCGGCCGGTATCCCCGCGAATGTCGCCGACCGGCCTGAGCTTTGCGACTTCATCATGCCGGCCATCGTTGACCGCGGCGACGTCGTGGTCGCCGTTTCGACCGGCGGCGCCTCGCCGACCCTGGCGGCCCTTCTTCGCCAGCGCATCGAAGCTGTCCTCCCCGAGCGGATTGGCGCCCTGGCGCGGCTCGCCGCGACGTTCCGCGCACAAGCGAGCGCCCTGATCGCCACGCCGGAGCGTCGGCGGGCCTTTTGGCGCCGCCTCTTGGAAGGACCGCCGGCCCGCCTGGCCCTGGCGGGCAACGAGCCTGCGGCGCGCCGTGCGGCGCTCGGTGCGCTCGACAGCGCGCGTCGGCGGGTGGTGGGGCAGGGCATTGCCCACATCGTGGGCGCCGGCCCTGGCGATCCGGATCTCCTGACATTGCGTGCCAACCAACTGCTGCAGGAGGCCGATGCCATCCTGCACGACGAACTGGTGCCGGCCGCCATCCTGGCGCGTGCCCGCCGCGACGCGCAGTTTGTCGCCGTCGGCAAGCGCAAAGGCGAGGTCGGCTGGACGCAGGCCGAGATCAACGCCGAACTCGTGCGCCGGGTGCGGGCGGGCCAGTCAGTGGTTCGCCTGAAGGCGGGGGATCCGTTCATCTTCGGCCGTGGCGGCGAGGAGGTCGAAGCGTTGCGCGAGGCCGGGCTGCCGTACACCATCGTGCCCGGTATCACAGCGGCCCTCGGATGCGCCGCTTCGGCCGGCATTCCGCTCACCCATCGGCGTCTCGCCTCGGCGGTGACCTTCGTCAGTGGCCACAGTGCCGAGGGCAGCCCGGACTCCGACTGGCCGGCGCTGGCCGCGCGTGGCCACACGCTTGCGATCTACATGGGCGCCACGGATGCGGCTACCGTGCGCGATCGTCTCCTGGGCGCCGGCGCGCCTCACACCACGCCGGTCGCCATTGTTGAGAGCGGCTCACGCCCCAATGAGCGGGTGTCGGCGGGCCGGCTCGTCGACTTGGCGCGGCTCGCTGCATCGCATGCGTCGCGCGGCGATGCCGGGCCGGCGCTCATCATCATCGGCGATGTCGCAGCCCTTGCGAGCGCCCAGCAACCGGCTTTGGCAGAGGTATCCTGATGGCCAAGAATCTCACCGGCGACCTCGTGGTCGCTTCCGCCAATCGTCTCGTCGATGGTGTCGTCGTCTATCTCGATGACGCCGGCCAATGGACGACCCGTCTCGAGCGCGCCGCCTTGGCGCGGGATGAACGCGGCGGCGACATCCTGCTGGAGCGTGCGCGCGCCGAGGCGTTCGGCGTGGTCGATCCATTCCTGGTCGCGGTCGCCGAGGACGAGGACGGTGCGATCCAGCCCATCAGCCTGCGCGAGCGGATTCGCGCGTCGGGTCTCACTTTCGATGCCATCGCCGCCGAGGCCGTGCGCTATGCCTGACACCTACTTCTACCGCTACGATGACTACGACCGCGCGCTGCTCGCGGAGCGCATCGCGCAGTTCCGCGACCAGGTGCGGCGCCGGATCGCGGGCGAACTCACCGAGGAGCAGTTCAAGCCGCTGCGGCTGACCAACGGCCTCTACCTGCAGCTGCACGCCTACATGCTGCGCATCGCCATTCCCTACGGCACGCTCTCCTCCCGGCAGCTGCGCAAGCTCGCCGAGATCGCGCGCAAGTACGACCGTGGCTACGGCCATTTCACGACGCGCCAGAACCTGCAATTGAACTGGATCAGGCTCGAGGACGCGCCCGATGCGATCGCCGCCCTGGCCGAAGTCGACATGCATTCGATCCAAACCTCTGGCAACGTGGTGCGCAACGTCACTGCCGATCACTTTGCCGGTGCCGCCCTGGACGAGATCGAGGACCCGCGCATCTGGTGCGAGATCGTCCGTCAATGGTCGACGCTCCATCCCGAGTTCAGCTTCCTGCCGCGCAAGTTCAAGATCGCCATCACCGGATCGCCCAACGACCGCGCCGCCGTGCGCGTGCACGACATCGGCCTGCGCTTATGGTGCAACGACAAGCACGAGGTCGGGTTCGAAGTGATCGTCGGCGGCGGGCTCGGCCGCACGCCGATGATCGGCAAGACCTTGCGCGAGTTCCTGCCGCGCGACGAACTGCTCGCCTATCTAGAAGCGACGCTGCGCGTCTACAACCGCTATGGCCGGCGCGACAACCTCTTCAAGGCCCGTATCAAGATCCTGGTCCACGAGATCGGCGTCGACCGAATGCGTGAGGAGGTCGAAGCCGAGTACGCCGCCATGAAGGACGGCGCGCTGAAGCTGCCGGCCGAGACGATCGAGGCGATCGCCCGCCAGTTCGCCCCGCCGCCGCTGCCGCACCGGCCGGCGGTCGTGCCGGAGGTGGAAGCGCTGCGGTTCGAGGACCCCGACTTCGCCCTGTGGCTCAAGTCCAACGTGGCGCCGCATCGCCTGGCCGGCTATCGCATCGTCACCGCCTCGTTGAAGCCGGCCGGCGCACCACCGGGCGATGCCAGCTCGTTGCAGATGGAGGGCGTGGCCGACATCGCCGACGCCTACAGCCAGGGCGAGATCCGTGTCAGCCATGAGCAGAACCTCGTGCTGCCACACGTCGCCGTCGAGGACTTGCCGGCGGTATGGCGAGCGCTCACGCGACTCGGTTTCGCCGAGGCCAATCTCGGCAAGATCACCGACATCATCGCCTGCCCGGGGCTCGACTACTGCGCGCTCGCCAACGCGCGCTCGATCCCGGTGGCGCAGCGCATCTCTCGGCACTTCGCCGAGATCGCCCGCCAGCACGACATCGGCGATCTCAAGATCAAGATCTCCGGCTGCATCAATGCCTGCGGCCATCACCATGTCGGCCACATCGGCATCCTGGGCGTCGACAAGAACGGCGTCGAACTCTACCAGCTGAGCCTGGGCGGCGACGTCGACTTCGGCAAGACGGCGCTCGGCACCATCCTCGGCCCGGCCGTCGAGGCCGACAAAATCGTCGAAGCCGTCGATGCCCTGGTCGCCACCTATCTCGACAAGCGCGCTGCGGGCGAGCGCTTCGTCGACACATACCGCCGCATCGGCATCCAGCCCTTCAAGGATCGCGTCTATGCCACTGTTTAGAGAGGCCGGCCTCGTCGACGATGTCTGGACGAGGCTCTCCGACGACCAGCCGGTTCCAGCTGACGGGCCGGCGGTGGTGAGCTATGCGCGCTGGCGTGAGGCCAGGGCGGCCCTGCTGGCGCGGCGCGGCCCGGTGGGCGTGGCGTTGGCCAACACGGATCCCGTAGAAACGTTGGCCGCCGACGCCTCGCGTCTCGATCTCGTCACACTGCACTTCCCCAAGTTCAACGACGGCCGTGCCTACAGCCAGGCTCGCCTGCTGCGCGGCCGCCTGGGCTACGGCGGCGAACTGCGCGCCACCGGCAACGTGCTGCGCGACCAGCTACCCTTCATGCTGCGCTGCGGGTTCGACTCCTTCGAAAGCGACCAGAAGGGGTTCGTCGACGCGCTCGCTGGCGCCCGCACCCTGTTCAGCGTGGTGTACCAGCCCGCCGAGGACGGTCGCACGCCGGTCTCCGTGCTGCGCCGCGGACACCGGGTCACGCCGGAGCTTCAGCCTCAGCGCCAGTAGCGGTAAGACTCGCGCGCCAATTGGAGCGCGAGGAAGACCGCGATGATCGTTGAAGCCGTCGAGCCGATTGCTCTGCGCATTCCCGCGGCCGGCAAGGCCGGCGCCCTGCATATGGTCCTCTGCCGGGTGCGGACCGAGGACGGCCTGCAAGGGTTCGGCGAATGCCTGTGCAATCGACCGCCCATGCAGCAGGCGCTCGTCGCAACGATCCGGGACGCAATAAGTCCGCTCTACCTCGGCAAGTCGATTGAGAGCCGCCAAGCGCTCAATCTCGATGTCCGGCGTCGATTCGCCTCGTTCGGCCGATCAGGTACTCTCCTGAACGCCCTTGCGGCCGTGGATATCGCCCTGTGGGACATCGCCGGCAAGGCCGCCCGTCAGTCGCTGGCTGCGATGCTTGGCGGGCAAAGCGAAGCACCGTTCCAGTGATGGCCAGTCTCGATCGCTACGGTCACGCCGGCACGGCAAGAGCGAGGGTCGAGCAGGCGTTGGCCGCAGGCGTCGCGGCGGTAAAGGTGCATGAGGCGGATCTCGACGTCATCGAGGAAGCAAGGCGCGCGGTGGCGCCGCCGGTCCCGTTCGTCGCCGATGTCAACAACGCGCATGCGATGACCGACATTCGCCGCGACCTTGGCCGCTGGCAGGCGTTGAGCCTTCTGTGGCTGGAGGATCCGGTCTGGCCGCCCGAGGATATGCTGGATTGTGCGCCGTTGTCCGGTGTGCCGGTAGGCTTGGGTGCCGATCTGGGCTCGGCCGAGCAGCTCGCGCTGTACGCTCGCGCCAGAGCGGTGAACTTCATCCAGCCGGACGTGTGCATGCTGGGCGGTGTCACGGAACTGCTGAAGGTGATCGCTCTGCCGTCACGTGCTGGCCTCGCCATCGCCCCGCACACGCCGTTCATCGGGCCCGCAGCACTGGCCTCGCTGCAGGCGATTGCGACCGTATCCGAGCCCGCTTTCTTTGCGACCATCGAGGCGGACGACGCGATGGACCTTTCCGGGATCGGCCTGCAGCGTTGGCAGAAGTCCCTCGCCGTCCCGCAAGGGGCGGGCCTCGGTCACGATCCCGACCCGAATCTGTTGGCGCGCTACGCCGCCTGACCGGCGGGCTGACGTCGGTTGAACTGCACCGGCTTTCCTCCTAACATTTGTTCAAATTACGACATGGAGGAAAGCCGTGCTGAACGGGCACCAGGTCGAGACGCGCAATACCGCGCACTTCCGCCACGACTACCGCAGCGACGGTGCTGATCTGCGTCGACTCTACGAGCAGGCCAAGATCGATCAATGGAACGCCGCGCGCGACATCGACTGGAGCGTCCCGCTCGAGGGTGACGGCGGGCTGATCTCGGATGACCTCGTCGACGTCCACGGGACCCGCTTCTGGGACCGCATGTCGCCGTCCGAGCGGGTCGAGCTCAACCACCGCGTCACGCGGTGGCGTCTGTCGACCCTGGTGCAGGGCGAGCACGGCGCCATGCTGCTGTGCAGCCAGCTCGTGGAATGCGTTCAGGGCCAGGACGCCAAGCTCTTCCAGTCGACCCAGGTGGCCGACGAGGCGCGCCACAACGAGGTGCTGCAGCGCTACCTCGAACTCAGGCTCGACGGCGATACCTATCCGGTCGGCGGCAACGTCAAGGAGATCTTCGACACGCTGCTTTCCACCTCGTCGTGGTACCTCAAGACGATCGGCCTGCAACTGGTCGCCGAGACCTTCGCCGTGTCGCTGTTCCGCATGCTGGCGGAATCGTCCAAGGACGCCGTCCTGCGCCAGGTGTGTCGCCGTATCCTGCAGGACGAGGCGCGCCACATGGGCTTTGCCATGCTGTCGCTGCCCGAGATGGTGGCCGAGGCCAGCGAAGCCGAGCATCGCGAGATGGAGGATTTTGCCGTGTGGGCGCTCAGCCGCACTCTGTCGGGGATCTTCCCGCTGCAGGCCTATCAGGAGATGGGCTTCGCCAAGGCCGAGCTCGACGAGATCAAGCAGTTCCGCCGCGAACGCGCGGCCGGCGGCGACGAAACCGCCTTCCGCAAGTATTTCCGCCGCGACCTGCACGATGGCCTGGTGCGCAATCTCCGCAAGGTCGGCCTGCTCAGCGAACGCATCGCGCCCAACCTGCAGTCGTTCGGCATCAAGCTCGCGGCGTAAACCAATCGCTGCTGACACAACGTCGTCAGCAGCGATTTGCTAGCACGGAGGGGGTGGGGGCCTGCATGGGAGCGGCCCTTGCCGGTTCAGGCCACCTTCGTCAGTCTGCGGAACCCCAACTTCCGCCTCTATCTGGCCGCCCAGATCGGATCGAACGTTGGCGCCTGGATCCAGATCACGGCCGAAAACTGGCTTGTCCTGCAGCTGGCGGACTCAGGCCTTGCGCTTGGCATGACCAATGCGCTGCAGTTCGGGCCGCTGGTCGTGCTGGGGCTCTACGGCGGCCTCATCGCCGATCGATTCGATCGCCGCCGCCTGCTGATCGTCACCCAGAGCGCGCTGGCAACGTTGGCGATCGCCGTTGGTCTGCTGGCGGTCACCGGACTCATTGCGCTCTGGATGATCTGGGTCGCGGCCCTCTTGCTGGGGATCGTGATGGCGGTCGACAGGCCGGCGTTGCTGGGTTTCGTCAAGGACTTGGTGGGCGAGGAGGATCTGTCCAACGCCATCGCCTTGAACAATGCCGCGACATCGGCAGGGCGCATGGTCGGGCCCGTGACCGGTGGCGTCCTCGTGGCAACGGTGGGCCTGGCCCCCGGCTTTTTCATCAACGCGGCGAGCTTCGCCCTGGTCGTGCTCGTCCTGGCGAGGCTCGACGTCAGCCGGCTTCAGCCGCGCAGGCCCGTCGAGCGCAAGGCCGGTCAAGTCCGCGAGGTCTTATGCATCGTCCAGCGCGTCCGCACCCTGAGGATGACCGTGATCGCCATGTCCGTGGTGTTCGTCGCCGCCTACAATTTCCAGGTCCTGGTGCCGCTGCTGGTGTCCCGCACTCTCGGCGGATCGAGCGAGCTCTATGGCGCGGCGATGTCGGCGCTCGGTCTGGGGGCGGTTCTGGGCTCACTGCTGATCGCTTCCCGGGTGAAGCCTGGTCTGCGCAGGGTCGCCGCCGGATGCGGCCTCGTCGGCATCGGCTATGCCGGTCTGACCCTTCCGGGAGGGCTTGGTGTCGCGCTTGCCGGGATGTTTCTGCTGGGCGCCTGCTGCGGCTTTTTCAACGTCACCGTCGCGAGCACGCTGCAACTGCGCGCCGGCGACGACAATCGCGGGCGCGTGATGTCGCTCTACAGCATCGGCATCCTCGGCAGCGCCCTCGTGGGCGCCCCCTTGGCCGGGACATTGGCCGACTGCGTCGGCGTGGCGCCCACGTTCCTGATCGTCGCCGCGATCTGCGCCGCTACCGCGCTTGCGACTGCCTTGGCCGGCGCTTTGTCTCGCAGGACGAGGCGGGAAAGGGGATGAGCCTCGTCACGAGACCGCGCGCGGTGGGCCTCCAATCTTTGGGTCGCGTGAGAGGAGGAAAGCACCATGCCCGTCGACCCGCGATCCGGCGCTGCTCGACCGCGGCACCGGTGTGCCGGTGACGCATACCCTGCCAGTCGCCGAGATGCGGCAGCTCTACGAGGCACGCATCGCCGTCATGGGGCGGCACGCCTGCGCGCCTCGGGTGTCCCGGTGGAGATCTCACGCCGGGCTGGCATGAATCACGGCTTCATGTTCTGGGTCGGCTTGGTCGGCGGGGCCGATGCGGCGATGGCCGACGCCTGCGCCTGGGCCCGCCGCGGCCTTCGCGGCGAGCGGACAAATGGTTGAAAGACCCTTCGCCTTTGCAAATCACCGTCCGCCGCGCGATAATGGGGCTTCCAACGCAAGGCCTCGGGGAGGTTTTCGATGGAAGCTTCGGCGCGGCGGCCGGTGCTGAGCACAGGCCAGCAACGCATCCTTACTCGCTTGGCCGCCTGCGTTGTTCCACAAGCATCGGGCGCATCCTCTGAAGTGACCGACGCGATGCTGTCGGCGATCGACGCACAGCTCGCTCAGCGTCCCAGCCTGCAGCAGCTGGCGTTCAAGCTGCTCCTGCTCGGGTTGTCCTGGATGACCTTGCTGCCGACGCGATGGCAGACGCACCTCCTGAGGTGGCTGGAGAACTTCCCCATCCGGCTTGTGCGAGTCGGCATTTGGGGGCTGAAGACGCTGATCTATCTCGGTTACTACGGGCAGGACGGCATCCAGCGCCGCATCGGCTATCTGCCCGGCAAGCGCGACGGTAATGATCGCCTGCACGCCGGCCTGCTTGCCTCGCCGGAGTGAGCGATGGACACCGAGTTCGATATCCTGATCATCGGCTCGGGCGCAGGCGGGGGCACGGTTGCGAGCGCGCTGTCGCAGCTCTGCGCGGAGGGGGCGCGGATCGCGGTTCTCGAATGGGGGCCGCACTTCAAGGACGAGGACTTCACCGGCCGCGAGCTCGAGATGGCCC
>Ga0081539_10004948_pt1 | contig 14158 bp, 16 predicted proteins | sample TabmetS4T2R2_FD_71023 | JGI IMG/M metagenome (GOLD analysis project Ga0081539, IMG submission 71023) | Tabebuia heterophylla rhizosphere microbial communities from the University of Puerto Rico - S4T2R2 | ecosystem: Host-associated > Plants > Roots > Rhizosphere ...
GAAATCGGTCGTGTAGACATCCTTGCACTCGACCTTCTTGGGCAAGCCCATGTAGGCGTTCACCAGGTCGACCGAGTCGCACATCTTCTTCTCGTCGATCCAACCGATGCCGTTCTTGGCATAGCGCTCGGTCTTCATGAGGCCAAGCCCGATCATCATGTTGGGCATCATGGTCTCGACATCGACCTCGGGCACGCGCTTCTTGAAGATCGTCATCGAGCCCTGCGGATCGGCCATGACATCGCGCCAGCCCAGGTAGGAGGCTTCGAGGAAGGCCTTCAGCACGGCCGGCCGCTCCTTCATGGTCTTGGCGCTGGCCATGATCGACATCGAGTACATATCGAAGCCAAAGTCGACCCACGGCATCATCACCACGTTGCCCTTGCCGGCAGCCTTCTCGTATAGCGGCAAGCCGGTGGAATAGTCGCCGACGCCGTCCATACGCTTCTCGGCGACGGCGGCGATCTTGGCCGCCGGCTCGATGTTGACCCAGGTGACCTTGCTGGCATCGACGCCGTTGATTTTGGCGAAGGCCGGGAACATCTGGCGCTGGCTGTCGCCCGGGGGCGCGCCCAGCGTCCTGCCCTCGAGGTCCCTGGGCTTGGCCAGTGGCTTCTCCTTGAGGCTGAAGATGTTGAGCGGCGTCTTGTCGAACACCATGCCGACCGTCTTGATCGTGGTGCCGCGGCCCACCGAGGCGATGACAACGGCGGCATCGGCGAGACCCGCGTCGGCGCGGCCGGTATCGACCTTGGCGATCGAATCGCCCGAGCCCTTGGAGTTCTCCAGCGTCACGTCGAGGCCCTTGGCCTTGTAGTAGCCTTTGTCGAGGGCCACCCAGTAGGCGGCGTGGTCGCCGACGGCGAACCAGTTCAATGCGAACGTGAACTTCTCTTCGGCCGAGGCGGCGGTGGCGCCGGCCAGCCAGGCCGCGAGCGCCAGTGCGATGGTCCTTTTCATCAGTCTCCCTTCCTTCCCCCGTTCTTTAGTCAATGCCCTCGGCCCATGGTGCCCACAGCCGCGCCGCGAGCACGACGGCGCCGTATAGCGCCAGGCCCACGACCGAGATCCAGATCAGCGAGGCGAACGCCACCGAGGTGTTCATGCTGCTTTGTGTGGTGACGATGACGTAGCCCAGGCCCTTCTGCGAGGCGACGAACTCGCCGACGATGGCGCCGACGACGGCGGCCGTTGCGGTAATCTTGAGGGCACTCAGGATGTAAGGCAGCGCGTTGGGAATGCGGATCTTGGCGAATATCTTCCATTTCGGCGCGTTGAACACACGGCCGAGATCGAGCATGTCGGCCTCGACCTGACTCAAGCCGACGGCGGTGTTGATCACCACCGGGAAGAAGCCGATCAGGGCGCCCATCAGCATGTTCGGGAAGATGCCGTAGCCCATCCAGATGAGGAACAAGGGTGCGATTGCCACTTTCGGCAATGTGTTCACGAACACCAGGAACGGCACCAGCGCGTTGGCGAGCAGGGGCGACCAGGCGATCGCCACACCCAGCGCCACGCCGACCCCGGCCGCCAGCACGAAGGCGCCGACGATCTCGAAGGTCGTGGTCCAGAGGTGCTGTGCCCACTGCGTATCGCCATGCCACAGGGCGGTCCAAACCGAAGCCGGCGAGGGCAAAAGGTATTCACGGATGCCGCCCAAGCTGACCGCCACCTGCCAGATCGCGAGCAAGAAGGCGAACAGCGCCACGGTCGGCCAGTACTGGCGACTGAGACCGACGAATTTCGTCATGCGCCCCAGGCGATGAAGCTCTTCATCGCTCTGGTCCTGCTGATATCATGCCCCACGGTGCAGTGAGACTGACGAACGTGGTTTGGGGCGTCAAGGCAGAGGATCACCGTGAGGCTTTCCCTGTGCAACGAGGTGGTCCGCGAGCTGCCGTTCGAGCGACAATGCGCGCTGGCGGCCAGCCTGGGATACCAGGGACTCGAGATCGCGCCCTTTACTTTTGGTCCGGACGGTTGGCGCATGAGCCCGGCGAGGCGATCCGAGATCCGCCGGATGGCAAGCGACGCCGGCCTTCAGGTGAGTGGGCTGCATTGGCTCCTGGTCGCGCCTGCCGGGCTCTCGATCACGTCGGCCGACAGGGCGGTCTGGCAGAAGAGCGTCGACGTGCTGCAGGCCAGCGTCGATCTCTGCGCCGAGCTCGGCGGCTCCTATCTCGTCCATGGCTCCCCCGCGCAGCGGCGCGTGGCGACCAAGGACGATGCGGCGCGTGCCGAGGAGGCCTGGCTGCTGGCCGGCGAACAGGCGGCGCTGGCGCGCGTCGCCTATTGCATCGAGCCCCTGGCCCGGCCTGAATGCAACTTCGTCAACACGCTCGTCGAAGCGGCGGACATTGTCGGCCGGCTTGGCAACCCGGCACTGCGCACCATGATCGACACGCTGGCGGCCTGCTTGATGGAGCCCGAGCCCGTGCCCGACACCATCCGGCGCTGGGTGCCGACCGGGCTGGTTGCGCACGTCCAGTTCAACGACCGCAACCGACGCGGCCCAGGCCAAGGCAACGACAGGTTCGCCCCCGTCATACGGGCGCTGCGTGAGACCGGCTACGGCGGCTGGATCGCCATGGAGCCGTTCGTCTACGAACCCGACGGTGCCACATGCGCGGCGCGCATGATCGGCTACGTGGCGGGCCTGCTGGAGCAGGGAACATGAAGGTGAAGCTCGAGGAGGTTGAACGCTACGAACGGCACGTGAAAATGCGGCTGCCTTTCCGCTTCGGCGTGATCACCGTGACCGACGCCACGCAGGCAGTGATCCGCGTCCGCATTTCCCTGCCGGACGGCCGCAGCATGCAGGGTGTTGCCGCCGAGGCCCTGGCAGCGAAGTGGTTCGAGAAGAGCCCGGAATTCACCGACGAGCAGAACCTGCAGCAGCTCCGCCAATCGTTGGCGCTTGCAGTCGATCTCTACTGTGCGCAAAGGCCGGCTCGGCCGTTTGATCTGTTTGCCGGCTCCTACGAGGAGCAGAAGAAGCGCGGCGGCGCCCTCGGCCTCAATCCACTGGTCGCCGCCTATGGACCGGCGCTTCTTGACCGCGCCATTCTCGACGCGCTCGGCCGGGCGACCGGCCGGTCGTTCGCCGAGATGATCATCGGCAATGCGCCGGGCATTCGCCCGACACCGCTCACACCGGACATCGACGAGACGATGCTGGTGCCGTTTCTGGCGGACCTGACAGCCGGCAGCAGGATCGCCGTGCGCCACACGGTCGGTCTCGTCGATCCATTGACCGCCGCTGATCGCCCCGACTCGCAGCGGGTGAACGATGGCCTGCCGGAGACGCTCGAGGAAGTGGTCGCCCGTTATGGCGGGCGCTACTACAAGCTGAAGGTGGCAGGCGATGTTGCGGGCGACCTCGATCGGCTATCGCGCATTACCGCCGTGCTCGATGCCGCAGCAGGGGACTATCACGTCACTCTGGACGGCAACGAGCAGTATGACGATGTCCAAGGCATTGTTGAACTCTGGCGCAAGGTCGAGGAGATGCCGGCCCTGGCTCGCCTTGCCAAGGCGACGTTGTTCATCGAGCAGCCGATCAAGCGCGCCATTGCGCTGTCGCAATCGGTGGAGCCGCTGGCGCGACTGCGGCCCGTCATCATCGACGAATCGGACGGCGAACTCGGCTCGTTTCCGGTGGCGCTGAAGCTCGGTTATGCCGGCATCTCGAGCAAGAACTGCAAGGGCCTCTACAAGTCGATCCTGAACGCGGCGCGGGTCGCGCGACTGGGGCCGGGCTACTTCATGTCGGCCGAGGACCTTACGACCTGGCCTGGAGTGAGTGTGCAGCAGGACCTCGCCCTGGTGTCGTTGCTGGGGCTGACGCACGTCGAGCGCAATGCGCACCATTTCATCGACGGCATGAGTTTCGCACCTGAGGCCGAGCAGCGGGCATTCGCCACCGCCCATCCGGATCTTTACGACAAGCTGCCCGGCAAGCCGGCACGCCTCAGAATCGACAAGGGCATGCTGTCGCTCGGCTCGCTCGTGGTGCCGGGCTTCGCCACCGGGGCGGAGATGGACTTCGGCTCGATGACGCCGATGGCGGAAGGAGTTGTGGCATGACGTTGCCGGCCCGGTTCGAAACGGTTGAGGCGCTGGAGGACTTCATGACCACGCCGTCGCAGGCGCTGGTCGACGATCTCGCCAAGGTCCCTGGCGACATTCTGGTGCTTGGCGTCGGCGGCAAGATGGGGCCGACGCTTGCCCGCATGGCCAAGCGCGCTGCGCCGGGCAAGCGCGTGATGGGTGTGGCGCGCTTCAGCGAGGCTGGCGTGCGCGAGGCGCTGCTGCGCGCCGGCGTCGAGCCGATCACGGCCGACCTTCTGGACCGAGCCAACCTCGAGGCGCTGCCGCAGGCGGCCAACGTGCTGTTCATGGCAGGCCGCAAGTTCGGCGCGACCGGCAATGTTCCGCTCACCTGGGCGATGAACGTGCATGTGCCCGCAATGGTGGCCGAGGTCTTTCGGAACTCTCGCATCATCGCGTTCTCCACCGGCAACGTCTATCCGTTCGTGCCCGTCGATAGCGGCGGCGCCAACGAGGACACACCGGCGGTTCCGCCGCCCGGCGACTATGCGAACTCCTGCGTCGGCCGTGAGCATATGTTCGAGTACTTCTCGGCGAAGCACACCACCGCTGGCCGGCTGTTCCGCCTGAACTACGCGATCGACATGCGCTACGGCGTGCTGCACGACATCGGCCGCAAGGTGCGCGACGGCGAGCCGATCGATCTTGCCATGGGTCACGTGAACGTGATCTGGCAGGGGGACGCGAATGCCGTGGCATTGCGCTGCCTGGCCCACACGACAATTCCCACATCGCCGCTGAACGTGACGGGCCCGGAGACGATCGAAGTCCGTTGGCTGGCCCGCCAGTTCGGCAAGCTTCTGGGAAGGGTGCCCGAGCTTGTCGGCAAGGAGGCGCCGAACGGCTGGTTGAACGACGCGAGCCGCATGGTGCGGGAGTTCGGCCCGCCGTCGGTACCGCTTGCCAGCATGATCGAATGGACGGCCGATTGGCTGGTGCGCGACATGGCGACCCTGAACAAGCCGACGCACTACGAGGTGCGTGATGGCAAGTACTGAGCAGCTGGATATCCGGTCGATCGATCCGGGCCAGTGCGAAGCCGTCTATCCGCTGTCGGTCGAGGCGGGGTGGAACCAGAATGTCGCCGACTGGCGCTTCATGTTGCACGCCGGGCGTGGGTTTGGCTGCGTCGGACGCGATGGGCGATGGGAGGCGAGTTCACTCGTCCTGCCGCTCGGCGAGAAGGTGGCCTGGATCAGCATGGTGCTGGTGACCAAGGCCCGACGCCGTGAAGGCCTCGGTACGACTCTGCTCAAGCGCTGCATTGACGAAGCCCAGGCCTTGGGGAGGGTGGCTGGGCTGGATGCGACGGAGCAGGGGAGACTGATCTACCTGCCCCTTGGCTTTCGCGACCTGTACCCGATCGCGCGTTGGCACTTCGAGGGCGCGACAACAGCACCGGACGCGGCGGATGGCATCCGTCTGCGACCCGTCGTGCCGACCGACCTGCCCAAGCTTGCCGCCTATGATCGTCCCCGCAGTGCCATGCAGCGGGCAGGGTTGCTGGTGCATCTGTCGTCGCGACGGCCGTCGTGCGCATGGCTCGCCGAGGATGCGTCTGAAACGATCGTCGGTTTTGTGCTGGGTCGTGAGGGAAGGACGGCGACGTCGCTGGGACCCGTCGTCGCCGATGACGAAGCCGTCGCGATCCGCTTGATTGCCAAAGCGGCCGCCGCCGTGCCGGGACCATTCATCATCGATGTGCCGCGAATGCATTGCGCACTGCAGGCCTGGCTCGAGTCGCAGGGTGCGAGTACGCCGCGCGGCTATATGCGCATGACGTTGGGCCAAGTCTGCGGTCTCGACGATCCGCGCCAGTTGTTTGCGCTTGCCGGGCCCGAGCTTGGCTGAAGGCACGATTGTTCGTCCCGACTGCACTGGAATCGAAGCACAGACTTGAGCGGACGGCATAGCCGTCTGCCGTATCGTCTGCCTATATCGAAGAGGAGGTGGGATGGAACTGGATGAATCGTGCCGATCTTGCCGATCTCTTGGCATTCGTGGCGGTCGCCGAGACCTTGAGTTTTCGCGGCGCCGCGCGGCGAGTCGGCGTCACGCCGTCGGCCATCAGTCATGCCATGCGGCAGCTGGAAGAACGGTTGGGTGTACGCCTGCTTCATCGCACGACGCGCAGCGTCGCCTTGACCGACCACGGCCGTCGTCTGCTCGAGCGGGTGCGACCTGCTATCGCCGAAGTCAGCGGTGCCTTGGAGGAGCTCGAACACGAGCGGCAACAGCCGTTCGGCCGCCTGCGCCTGCATGCCAGCGGCAGTGGCGCCGTCTTGGTGATCGCCCCGGTCTGGAACACCTTCCTGCGGACGCATCCCGACGTCCATCTCGAGCTCAAGGTCGTTGATGGTCCCGTCGACGTCGTCGCAGATGGTTTCGATGCGGCCGTCGCGATCAGGGAGCAGGTGCCGGCCGACATGGTGGCCGTACGAGTGACCGGTCCGATGCAGGCTGCCGTTGTGGGCGCCCCCGACTATCTTGCGCGACGCGGCGTGCCGTCGACCCCGGATGATCTCTCCCTGCACGACTGCATCGAATACCGCTGGGGCGACAGCCGGTTCGCCTGGCCCTTCCGGCGCGATGGCGCCCTGCACCGTGTGGCGGTCCGCGGGCCCGTCAGCGTCAACAGTGCTGAACTCGCGGTGCGCGCAGCAGTCGATGCGTTGGGTATCGCCTACACGAGCGAGATGGCGGCGCAGCCGTTCCTTCACTCCGGTCGATTGATCCGCGTGCTCGAGGACTGGTCACCGTCGCATGGCGGGTACTTCATCTATTATGCCGGCCATCGTCAGGTGCCGCTGGCCTTGCGTGCACTCATCGATCTTATCCGTCTGGGCCGACGATCTCAGAAGGCTGCAGCTCTCGTTGAGTCCCTGGCGGCCGCAGCAGACTGATCGGACCGACCCGTCGTCAACGCGCGGTGACGACGAGCCGGGCCGACAAGGCTACTGGGATTGGCTTGGATGCTGGGCGACGCCGGCCTCGTGCGGCACGTCGATCTTCTTGTCGGCGAGCTTTTTGCGCAGGACCGCGATGGTGCCTTTGGGATCGGTGTCGCACTGGCTCAGTGTCACCACGTCGGACGCCGGCATGCCTTCCTGCACTGCCCACATGCTTTGATAGGCCTTGGCCAACTCGCCGCAATACTTGACATCGGACAATCCGGTGCCGGCAGTGCTCTGCTGGGCAGAGGCGCACACCGGAGCTGCCAACAACAAGCCGATCAATACGCTTACGCTGATACTCTTCATGACGCTTCACTCCTGGACTGAGATGCCCGTCTCGAAAGACGTTAACGGCATCATCATGGCGGGTTCCGTCAGGACAAGACGGCAGCTGTTGCATGCTCTGGTGAGAAATGTTCAACAATGCGAGCGGTGATCGAAGCCTGCGAAAACCAGTAGGATAGGCGGCATGATTCGCGACACCGGCTTGCTATGGCAAAACCTGCCTCCGGCGGTCCTTTCCCTGCTACGGCAGGGCTCGGTGATTCCCGCCCATCCGCTGGCGCTGCGGTCCGACCGCCAGTTCGACGGGGAGTCGCAGCGCGCCATCAGCCGCTACTATCTTGATGCCGGTTCGGGCGGCCTTGCCGTCGGCGTGCACTCGACCCAATTCGCAATTCGCGAAGTCGGCCTCTACCGGCCGGTCCTTGAACTCGCCATCGAGACGGCACGCGAATGGACGGACCGCCCGCTGGTCATGATCGCGGGCGCCGTGGGCAAGACGGCGCAGGCCGTGGAGGAGGCGCGTACAGCGCGCGCGATCGGCTACCACGCTGTGCTGCTGTCGCTCGCTGCAATGAAGGGCGCCAGCGAGGACGAGCTGATCGAGCACTGCGAGACGGTGGCGCGCGAGATGCCGCTGGTCGGCTTCTACCTGCAGACCGCGGTTGGCGGCATTGCGCTGTCGCGCAGCTTTTGGCGACGCTTTGCCGCCATCGAGAATGTGGTGGCGATCAAGGTGGCGCCGTTCAACCGCTACCGTACGCTCGACGTGGCGATGGGCGTGGCGCAGGCGCAGGCCGAGGACCGCATCACGCTATACACCGGCAACGACGATCACATCGTTGCCGACCTATTGATGCCGCTGGTGGTTCGCACCGGCAATCGCGAGGTGGCGCTGCGCTTCCGGGGCGGGCTGCTGGGACATTGGAGCATCTGGACGGCGGGTGCCGTGCAGATGCTGAAGCGACTGAAGCTGTCGATACTCCGCGGTGCCATTCCGCCCGAAATTCTGGCGCTCGATTCGTTCGTCACGGACTGCAATTCAGTGGTGTTCGACGTCGAGCACGACTTTGCCGGCTGCATTCCCGGATGCCACGAGATCCTGCGTCGCCAGGGATTGATGACCTCGATCGAATGCCTTGACCCGCAGGAGACGCTGAGCCCCCGCCAGAGCGAGGGAATCGATCGGCTTTACGCCACCTATCCCGAGTTGAACGACGATGCCTTCGTCGCCGCCAATCTCAGCCGCTGGCGAAACTGACGTGGACGATCTGTTCACGACGCACGACGCGCTCGCGGTCGCCGACCTCATCAGGAAGCGCAAGCTCGGTGCCGGTGAACTGCTGGAGGATACGCTCGCCAGACTGCGACGCCTCAATGCGACGCTCAATGCCATCACCGACCTGTATGAAGGCGAGCTGCTCGAGAAGTCCGTCGCGATGGCCGGCGACGGGCCGTTCTACGGTGTACCCTACCTGGTCAAGCAGCTGATGGCGGAATGCGCCGGCACACCGACTACCCTCGGTTCGCGATTCTTCGCCAAAGGACCGATCGCCGTTGGCGACAGCGCTGCGGTCGCCCGCATGCGGCGCGCCGGGCTGGTCGTTGTGGGTCGCACCAACACGAGCGAATTCGGCCTGGCGCCGACGACCGAGCCGGCATTCGGCGGCAGCACGAGAAATCCATGGCGACACGACCTGTCACCCGGAGGATCATCCGGCGGTTCGGCCGCCATCGTTGCGGCACGTGGCCTGCCGATGGCACATGCCACCGACGGCGGCGGTTCGATCCGCATTCCGGCCGCGCTATGCGGCCTGTTCGGCTTGAAGCCTTCGCGCGGCCGAGTCAGCCTGGCGCCGGTCGGCGAGACACTGGCCGGAGCGGGGGCGCAGCACTGCGTGTCGATCTCGGTACGCGACAGCGCGGCGCTGTTGGACGCCGTGGCGGGAAGCGAACCGGGTGATCCTTATGCGGCGCCGTCGGGCGGCTCCTTTCTCGCCGCCACCCAGCGGCCGTCCGGGAGGTTGCGGGTGGCCTTCATGACCCAGCCGGTTGGCGGCGTGCCGCTCGATCAGATCCTCGTCGCCGCTGTTGAGCGGACGGCGAAGCTTCTCGAAGAGCTCGGCCATGACGTCGAGCAAGCATCTCCTGACTATGACGCGGCAACGGCCGGCGAGGCCCTCGGGACAGTGATGTGCGCCAACACCTTCACGAACCTCCAAGTGCGCGGCAACGGCCGCGTACCAGGCCCTGACGATCTCGAGCCAGTGACACGTCGCTGCGCCGAAATCGGCCAGGCCATCGCGGCGCACGACTATATCCGCGCGGTGCAGACCTTCCATCATACCGGCCGCCAGCTCGGCCGGTTCCTGGAGCGCTATGACGTGTTGTTGTCGCCCACGATCGCGCGCACGCATTTGCCGCTGGGCGAGGTCAGGATGGACGGCTCGCTGGAGAACTACCAGGAGGCCCTGGCACCGATGATCGCCTTCACTTCCGTCTGCAACGTGGCCGGCATGCCGGCGATGTCCGTGCCGATTGCCTGGACCGGGGACGGCCTGCCGCTCGGTATGCATTTCCTGGCGCGCTTTGGGGCGGAAGAGCTGCTCTTCTCGCTGGCGGCCGACCTCGAGCGTGCCAGACCGTGGCGGGAGCAACGACCATGAAAGCTACCACGCGAACCATCGTTGTGGGCTTTATCGCCGGCGCAGTGAGCGTCCTGATCTTCCATCAAGCCGGATTCTGGATTGCCAACGAGCTCGGTTACGCCCGTGCCACGCTCTACAATCTGCGACCCGTGCCGCCATGGGCTGTGCCAACGATTGTCTCGCAGGCGTTCTGGGGCGGTGTCTGGGGCATTCTCATCGCATTCGTGGTCCCGCGTCTGCCGCGTCCGTTGAACGGGGCGCTGGGCTGGATCCTGTTTGCTGCGGTCGTCGTGACCTTGGTCAACTGGTTCGTGGTGCTGCCGCTCAAAGGTCTGCCGAGAGGGGGCGGCTTTCGCATGCCTGGCGTTGTCGTCCTGCCGCTGGTCTATGCGCTGTGGGGCTTCGGCATGTGGCTGATTGAGCGGCTTATTCGCCGTGCGCTGGGCTGGCGCTAGGGGGGACAATGAGAATTGTCGATGCACAGGTCCATGTTTGGGCGGCTGACTCACCCGAACGGCCGTGGCCCAAGCGGGCCGAGCCGCATCGCGCTCCGCTCGGCAAGGACGAGCTTCTGGTCGAGATGAACAAGGCCGGCGTCGATGGTGTGGTTATCGTACCGCCGTCATGGGAGGGCGACCGCGACGACATCGCCGGCGCGGCGGCGAAAGCCCATCCTGACCGCTTCTGCGTCATGGGCCGCTTCGACCCGGACGCTCGCAATGCCCGTGAGCAAATCGTCGATTGGAAGAAGCAGCCGGGCATGCTCGGCATGCGCTTGACGTTTCACACCGAGCTCCTGCGTAAGCCATTGCTCGACGGCCGCTTCGACTGGGTATGGGGCGAGATGGAGACCCACGACATTCCCGCCATGGTGCTGTTCCATCACGAATACATGTCTCTCGCCGACAGGATCGCCGAGCGCTATCCCCGACTGCGGCTGGTGCTCGACCACTGCGGACTGAAGAGCGGCAAGGACGTCCGCGAGGCCGAGAACTTTGCCACGCTGGACAAGATGCTGGCGCTCGCCAAGCGGCCCAACGTCGCGGCCAAGGTCACGGCGATGCCCTGCTATGCCGACGAAAAGACCTATCCCTTCCGGTCACTGCATGAACACATCCGAAGGGTCTTCGATGCGTTCGGGCCACAACGGACGTTCTGGGGCACCGACTGGTCGCGGCTCCCTTGCAGCTACCGGCAGGGCATCACCATGTTCACCGAGGAGATGCCGTGGCTGAAGGGCCACGACCTCGAGTGGGTCATGGGCCGCGGCATCTGCGAGTGGATCGGATGGAGGAACTGATGCTCGGAGACAGGCGGACTCTTTCGTTCTGGCAACCCAAGAAGCGGCTGCTCGAGCTCGCGCGCGCTCTGCGCCCCCGTTTGGAGCAAGCCACGCGGCCCGCCTTACCGACACAATCCCTGGCTTTGGCTCGCGTCAGGAACCGCATTGCCGCGGAAAGCAGGCGCAAAGCGCGTTTCGACGAGAACTGATCCGATCGAGCCGGGTGTGGACAGGCTGGCTAAAGCAGGCGAGTCACTGTTTGCGAGCCGCCGCCCCAGATCGGCAGGTACGTCATCTTGTAGCCGGCGCCGCCAGTGACAATGACGTGGATCGCATCGGGCGATCGTGCCACGCCTTCGCCTTGGTCGAACATGTAGCGTTGGACGCGCGGGAGATCCCAGCTCTCGTGGCGTACGATCTTCTCGGCCATCTCCAACGGCAATAGCACGACCTGCTCGCCGCGCTCGTTTCGGCGGCTCATGCTCGACATGACGATGCCCGCTCGCATGCCCGCCACTATGGGTGACAGGATCGCTTCGGGCGTGGCGCCTTCGCCGTCGCCGGGCAGCACCTCGGCGGTGCCCGAGACGCCCATGACGGTAATGGCGCTCGTGTTGCGGCCGAGGGCTCGCCTTTCAGTCAGGGTAGGGAAGGGGCCGTCACTGCGCTCAGCGAAGCAGAACGTGTACTTGCCGGGCTGACCCATGGTCGCCATGTCGCCGACCTCGGCGCGCGCACCGCCGATGTTGCGGATCACGAGCTGCAGGGCGCGGCCGATGCAGGCGTTGGCCCGGTTGCCGGGCCCAAGACAGTTCGTGCCGCCATTGACGTTGAGCCTGCGTGCGATCGGCCCATGGATGCAGAGCGCCACGCAAGCCGTTCCCGTGGTGGTGGCGACACCAAGCAGATTGAAGTCGGGCTCGAGCGTGGCCACGGCCGCGGTCAGCACCACCGGCAACTCGGCGGGCACGCAGCCCGCGATGACGCACTGGTACGCCACGGCCTCGGGGGTGATGTCGCCGAACATCGGCGGCATCGGGCCATGCGATTGGCCGCGGTCCTCGACGTCTGCCAGCATCGCGTCGAGGCGACCCCGCGTCGGCGGTACCAGCGGCAGGCCGTCCGACAGTTCGGCGTCGATCAGGATTTGCTGGACGGCTTCGAAGCTGGCGCTGTCATCGACGACCGGCCAGCCGCACCACTCGCTCATCCAGGGATTCGGACCGACGCAACCGTCGTGCCGCCGAACGAGGGGATGAAGGCGGAATGCTTGCCGGGGCCGCCGGCAACTGTGACATGGATGTCCTGCGGTGAAGGCGCGATCGAAAACCAGTCGCCGTCCGGTTTGTGGCCAGTGCTGACGTAGGTTTCCTGGTTCTCCTTGGAGATCCGCGAGACATGCACGCGCGAACGCTTGAACAGCTCATCGCGGATGCTTTCGAGCGTGTAGCCATCGCGTTTCAAGGTTGCAGCATGCTCGGGGCCGATGATCACGAACATCGGGCCTTTGCCGTAGATCGTATTGGCGCCTGGTGTCGCCATGCTGCCGGCGAAAGTCGTGAGCAGTCCGTCACCGGTTGTACTGCCATGGTCGTTGAGGTTGTGCGGCCCTTCGCCCGACATCACGGTAACCACGTTGTCGCTCGGCCCGAAGCCCCGCTGTACATGATACGGCGTCCAGGGATTTTCCTCCTCGTTCTCGCCGAAGCAGAACGTGTACTTGGCGGGATTGCCTTGCGTCGAGCGATCCATTTCGCCCGGCTTGGCGCCGGCGATGTTCAGCAGCATCAGGCCGAGGGCGCGGCCGATCGTGGCATTGGGGCGCCACCCCTGGCCGAAGCAGTTGGAGCCGCAATTGATGCCAAGCTGCTGACGGATCGGCCCGCTCACCATGATCATCGGCGCGCAAGAGTGGGTGGTCGCCAGCGTCCCATGCAGATTGTAATCGGGATCGAGGACGCCGCGCAGGGCCGCCGTCACGACCGGGAAATACTCCGGCTTGCAACCGGCCATCACTGCATTGGCGGCGAGGCTTTGCAGCGTCGGGACGACCTGACGCGGCGGCACGGGCGCGAAGGGACGGTTGTCGCCGCGCACCGTCTCGACGAACTTCGCCACCTTCTCCTCGGTCGGGATCAGGAGCGGCATGCCGTCGCTCCAGCCTTGCTCGGTGGCAAATTCGTTGAAGGCCTCGACATCGAGATCGGGAATCTCGATCACCTCCTGCTCGGCGATGTCCTTCATGCGGTACCCGTGGCGTCGGCCAGGCCTTTGGTTGCAGTTTCGATGCGTTCCCGGAGCTCATCGGCGTTCAGCCCGCCGATCGGATGCTTCACGACGATCAGCCGCGGCTCAACCTTGCGTGCCTTGGCCTGGGCCATCACCAGCGGCCTGAACGTCTCAGTGGCGATCACGTAGGCCGTGATGCCACGCTTCTCCAGTTCGATGCTGTCGTGGAAACTCCACGATGAGCAGCTGCCTCAATCGGCTATGGCAAGCAGTGCCCCTCGATACTTTGCGGCAACCTCCTCGAGCAGGTCCTTGGGGGCGGGCTGGCTAGCGCTGTTCTTGGCCAGAAACTCGATGTTGTCGACCGGGCGGAAAGCACCGAGCTTGGCGCGGATGCCGTCCAGCAACTCGCGGGCGTTGGGCTTGGAATTTGACACCAAGGCGATTGCGTCGGTCTTCCAGTTGACCGGCTTCAGCGCAACTTTCTCCGCTGTAGTAGCCGACAGACCGAATGTCGGATTGACGATGCGCATGCTCGCTCCTTCTCAACGCTTAGCGAAGGCCTGCACGATCGCGCGCCCCGCGCGCTGGCCGTCGGCGATGGCCTCGGGCAGCGACTGGCGAGCGCCCGTGCGGATGTCGCCGACGGC
>Ga0081539_10004949_pt1 | contig 14155 bp, 10 predicted proteins | sample TabmetS4T2R2_FD_71023 | JGI IMG/M metagenome (GOLD analysis project Ga0081539, IMG submission 71023) | Tabebuia heterophylla rhizosphere microbial communities from the University of Puerto Rico - S4T2R2 | ecosystem: Host-associated > Plants > Roots > Rhizosphere ...
CCTGGCATCGGCAAATCCACGCTGCTCCTCCAGGCAACCGCAGGACTCAGCCGCAGAGGTACGACCGAGCAGCACCCAGTGCTCTACGTTTCGGGTGAGGAGTCGGCGAGTCAGTTGCGCATGCGTGGCGATCGGCTAGGAGTGCACAGTCAACACGTCTATATTTTGACTGAAACGTCTATGGACCTGATCCGCGAGCAGGTTACCCGTCTGCAGCCGCGCGTACTCGTCATCGATTCTATCCAGACGGTCTTCACGCCTGATCTATCTGCTGCCCCTGGGAGTGTCAGCCAAGTGCGAGAGAGTACAGCGCACCTCATGACCCTGGCGAAAACGCTCGACGTACCCGTTATGATCATTGGCCACGTCACCAAAGAGGGCACCATTGCAGGGCCACGTGTGCTCGAGCACATGGTGGACACGGTGCTGTACTTTGAAGGTGAACGGCATCATGCTTACCGCGTCCTGCGGGCGGTGAAAAATCGCTTTGGACCAACCAACGAGATCGGCATGTTTGAAATGCGGCAAACGGGCTTCGTAGAAGTGGACAATCCGTCAGAACTCTTGCTGGCAGAACGTCCACAACAAGCGAGCGGCTCGGTTGTGGTTGCCAGCATGGAGGGGACGCGGCCTCTGCTGGTCGAACTCCAGGCGCTGAGCAGTCCGAGTGGACTGGGCATGCCGCGTCGGGTCGCCAATGGTGTCGATTATCAGCGCGTGGCGCTGTTGTTGGCTGTCCTGGAAAAACGTTTTGGTCTACCGTTACAGGCCCATGATGTGTATGTCAACGTCGTGGGTGGCCTGCATATAGAGGAACCAGCGCTTGACCTTGGGGTCGTGGTAGCGGTGGTGTCCAGCCTGCGAGATGTGGTTCTTGATCCGCACCTGGTGGTCCTGGGTGAGGTGGGTCTCACCGGTGAGGTGCGGGCCGTGGGACAGGTGGAGGCACGCCTGCGCGAGGCCGCTAAGCTGGGGTTCCGGCGCTGTCTGCTGCCACAGGCCAATGGTCAGCCGGCGTCGGGCATCATTGACATGGAACTCTGTGGGGTACGGACGGTAGCTGAGGCGCTGCAAATGATCTTGCAAGACGACCCGGCTGCTGCTCTAAAATCTCCAGACGATGAAGAGTTTGCGACAGCCCCGGGCCGGGCACAGGCGTGGGGCAAGCGTAACGAGAGACCTATCGGCTATTAGTCATCAACCATACATATGAGCTGTGGGGGATAGCATGGCGCAGCAGACGGCAAGCAGTAGAAGTGATGAAAAACAGCGGGCCCTCGGCCTGGCTCTCGGCCAGATCGAAAAACAATATGGTAAAGGTGCCATCATGCGCCTGGGCGAGAGTCAGATCGCCGATATTCCAGTGATTCCCACTGGCTCATTGGCGCTCGACGCGGCCTTGGGGGTGGGGGGGATGCCGCGCGGGCGCATCGTGGAAATCTATGGACCGGAAGCCTCCGGCAAGACAACGCTGGCCCTACACGTGATTGCTTCAGCGCAGCGCGGTGGCGGCGAGGCAGCCTTTGTCGATGCCGAACATGCCCTCGATCCCTCCTATGCGCGTAAACTGGGCGTGAACCTCGACGACCTTCTCATCTCGCAGCCAGACAGCGGCGAACAGGCCCTGGAGATCACCGACGTGCTGGTGCGCAGCGGAGCGCTCGACGTCGTGGTGGTGGACTCGGTGGCGGCCCTGGTGCCGCAGGCGGAAATCGACGGGGATATGGGCGAGCCCCAGATGGGCCTGCAGGCGCGCTTGATGTCTCAAGCGATGCGCAAGCTGACGGGTATTGTCCACAAAACGAAAACGTGCGTGATTTTCATCAACCAGATACGACAAAAGATCGGCGTGTTCTTTGGCAATCCAGAAACCACGACGGGTGGGAACGCACTCAAATTCTATGCCTCAGTCCGTCTGGATATTCGTCGCCTCGATGCCATCAAGAGCGGGCAAGAGGTGGTTGGCAACCGTACACGGGTAAAAATCGTCAAAAATAAGGTTGCCCCCCCCTTTCGGCAAGTGGAATTTGATATCATGTATGGGAACGGCATTTGCCGCGCTGGCGAGCTGCTCGACCTGGCCGTGCAGCGTGAGATTGTCCAGAAGAGTGGCGCCTGGTTTGCCTATAGCGGTGACCGTATTGGTCAAGGGCGCGACAACGCCAGGCTGTATCTCGAAGAGCATCCTGAGACCGCCGCAGCTATCGAGGCGCAGGTACGGCAGGCTCTGAGCATGCCACAAGCCGCGAGTGAGACACTCGCGGCGGCAGCGGAGTCGGCTAGCCTCAATGCGGATACTGACCTGTTCCACAGCCTGCCAGTCGATATGGATCTGGAGACTGGGGAAGTAGAGTAAGTACCATACGCCGTACATGCTGTGCTGCAGGTGCGCAGGCAGTATCTCCGCCAAACTGGCGGGGGTGCTGCGCACGGCTAATTGGCCCCGCCAGTTTGGCGGGGAATAAGCCCTACGCAGTAGGCAGCATGAAGGGGGTGGCATGTTTGCAGGGGAATTTCCGTGTAAGCTGGACGACAAGGGCCGTTTTGCGATGCCAGCCTCACTGCGCGAGTATTTTGCTGTGCCGGGCAATCTCGAAGTGAAAAAGGCCGTGCTGGTGAAATCGCAACAGGAGCGGTGTCTCTGGCTGTTTCCTCTGCACCACTGGTACACGTTACTTGAAGTACAGCGTCAACGCCTCAATGAACGCGAAAGTCGGCTGTTCATGCACTATGTGGTGTCTGATGTAGTGGAGGTAGAAATCGATCGCGCCAGTCGAGTGCTGGTGCCTCGGAAGTTGCGGGAGCACGCTGGCATTGGCGAAGACACGATCCTGGTCGGCATGTATGATCGCCTGGAAATCTGGGGTAGCGAGGCATGGGTGGAGCACCTCAGCGAACTGGAAGAAGAGCACGAGATGTCTCTGGGCAAAGTGTTAGCCATGCCGAGTATTAAGCCGTCCTTTCCGGGAGCAGAAACCCTACCATGAGCATCCAGGTCAGTCAGGTCAAAGGGGACGTCGTCGAGCTGATCTTCAATCCCCGCGAGGAGGATCTACGCGTTGGGGAAACGCTGTGCATCCAAGAACGCGACAGCGGTGAAGGGTTAGTGGTACAAGTAGTCGCCTTTCGTATGGTGACCTACCCGTCGCTCATTCAGGAGCAGTTGGAATTAGTGATCGGGAACGCGCAACCTCTGTCACGCGAGTTGCTGACGTATTTGTCGGAGGCCCAGGAGTCGCTGCAGGAGTACGACACCAGTGAGGCACGAAACCTCAAGGTCGCCATCGCCAAGATCCGTAAGCTCATGGGTCGGCGATGGGACCAATGGGACGGCTGGATCCCGATCCGCGATGTTGAAGTGACGCGGGTCTCAGATCAAGAGTTATTTGAAAATTGCATTGATGATCTCGGCAATCCGTTACATCTCGGCCAGACGCTCCGGGGGGAGCCGTTCTTTATCGAGGGGCATTACCTGGAGAAGGTCAATGTCATTACGGGCGTCAAAGGAGCTGGCAAGTCTTATCTGTCCAAAGTTGTCCTGCTGGAACTGATCAATGCTGGAGCGCCATGTGTCGTGTTTGACCTGAATAAGGAATACATTCATCTGCCGAAGCATGACGTGGACCCCCACACGGGAGAGGCACGCAGCAGGGGCATTATTCATCTCAAAGCCGGTGAAAATCTCAAACTAGGCGTGCGGCAATTCGGGCTGAGTCCGCTGGTTACGATGTTGACCAGGTTTGGATTACCAGATGTGTCAGCGATGTACTTCGAGAACCGCATGGCGCGCCTGCTCCAGGAAGCCTGGCATATGGAGCGGCAGGGCAGAACACCGCCGTTCATCGGTATCCAGCATCTCATTGACATGGCCGAGGAGCTGGAGTTTTCGCAGAATGAAGGGGTGAGTGCCGCCATTCGTAGTCGTCTGGAGGCGGCGCGCAATACCGGTGTATTCGCCGAGCAGCCGGGTGAAGCCACCTCATTACAGGTGGAGTACGACAAGATCCGCAACGGCGGCGCGCTGGTAATTGATATTTCGAGCCTCACGAACCTGTCGCGGCAGGGATTTGTGCAGGCGATCATTGACATTATTCGGGAGATCTGTGAACGTGAGTTGCAGCGTGGCACAGGCCGTTTCCCTTTTGTCTTCTTTGAGGAAGCGCACCTCTACATCAGCCATAATACGATTGGCTATATCGTCACGCGCTCACGGCATCTCGGCATCACCTGTTTCTTTGTCACGAACATGATCAGCGGGCTTGACGAAACCGTACTGCGGCAGGTGGATAATCTCTTTCTCCTCTATCTCCCCTTTGACGATGACGTGCGCCATATTAGTAAAAGTGCCATGGTCGATCAGGAAACCATGGGGTCCTTTGTCAAACGCTTGCGCCGGCATCATGCCCTTATTCTTGGAGACGTGACACGCCAGTATCCGGTGATCGTCAAAATCAAAGAGCTCAAAGGTATCCATACGGCCGGAGAAACGCAGTACTTCTTCAAACCAAAACGCCGACGCACGCCACAAGGCCATACGACAGTACCTGAACTCGTTGTTCCCCAAGCGCTCCAGTATCATGTGCCGGAAATGGAACACAGCGGCGTACCGCCAGACCAGCCGTCATTACCCTTGAGTGCACCAAGCCAGCCAACGCCAGAAGAACAAATGCTGCTAGCACGGCTGCAAGCGCGCTGGCCAGATATTGTCGCCGGCCTGCGTGATAAAAGTGCTTTTCTGGGCTCTTTCTTGATTGCCAGCAACCCTGTCAAATTGCAAGACCAGGTGCTCGCCATCACGTTCACGGCCCGGGATGCCTTCCACCGCGACATGCTCGAAGAACCGGAATACCGTGCGCTGGTTGAGAAAGAGCTGAGTACGGTGCTCCAGCAGCCGGTAACTATTGTGTGCCAAATGATAGCGTAACTTCTCTATGGACGAGTCATCTCCTGCTGGAGAACTGGTCCTGGTATTACCTCTGCCGCCAAGCATCAATCATCAGTATGCGACAGTACAGGGGCGCCGTGTCCTGTCTCGAGCCGGGCGAGAGTTCAAGAGTCTCGTCGCTGAGCAGGTAGAGAACTGGTTAGACAAGTACCCGTATGTTGATGTGGCGCTATTCCGGCAGCATTATTTGGCACTTACGATTCTGTTCTACTTTAGGTCAGCGCTGCGGCGTGATCTGGATGGGGGTCTCAAAATTGCGCAGGATGCCCTCTGCGAGGCATTAGGAGTCAACGACAACCTGGTGATAGAAATTCACTTGAGCAAACGGGTAGACCGTCACACCCCGCGTATGGAGATGCGCCTCACAGCGCTCACTACGGAAAGCGTCACTCTAGAGGAGGGGGGAGAGGCACCTAGTACACCGCCATTACCAGTGCAGCTTGACAGCAGACCGAAGCGGCGACGGCGGCGCAAACAGCGTAGCCTAGAAGAATTGGCAGCACGGCACAGGTGGGATTAGCAGCTCAGGGTTGGGAGCCAAGAGCTGAAGGCGCAAAGAGGATGGAGCCATATGCTTGATCTGGCCAGAGTAAATCAACAGATTAGCCGGATGGCAGCAGAGCAGCAGCTAGTTGCGGAGGACAGGTTGAAACGTCTGGACAAAGCGCTCGGACAATTAGCGCTGGAGTCGGGGCGCTTACCGGGGTTCATGCGGAAATTGCAGGCCAGTAAAACCTCCTGGCTCCTGGCTGGCATTCGTGAGTCGCTTGAGAACACCTATCCGCTGCCCCCACGACCGTTAGCCATTACGGTCGTCGCCACGGACGGTTCACAAATTGCTCCGAGTCATCATGAGGTCATTCCAGCCTTTCTGCTCAATATCTCGACGGTGGTGTTGCACTATGGTACGGGTGAGCAAGCGGAGTTAAGCAGTACACCGACGCTCTTTTACCGTGATGAGGATCTCTACACCGACTATGGAGGCCAGCGCGTGCAAGTGACCGGCGACCTGTTGGGCATGCGCCGCACCTTGATGGAATGCGAGACTCTGCTGCGGCAAGCGACGCGGGCCCAGGAGGGTGGGCATCGTGCCTGTGCGCTGTCGGACGGGAGTCTAATCCTCTGGCAACTTGAGGGCAAACCGCAGGATTACAGGCAGGCGAGTCTGTCGTGCTATCTCGGCTCCCTGGAGCAGGCACGTCAGCAGCAGATTCCAGTGGCTGGCTATATCAGTCGGCCACGCAGCCGGGATGTGCTGAATACGTTGCGGGTTGGCCTCTGTCCAGAGACGGCGCCACATTGTGACCGTTGCCCCTATACTGACCTGCCACGGTTGCCATGCGCCGAGATCGAAGGACTCAGCGACCGGCAGCTATTCGAGAGCCTCCTCCAGCCGGGTGAACGGACAGCGGTCTTTGAAAGTCGGTCGCGCATCCTGGAGGACTACGGGGTGCATCGCATTGTCTTCTTTTACCTGCATGTGGGGACAGAGATTGTACGCGTTGAAATCCCCCAGTGGGTGGCGGTGAGCCCCATGCTCCTGGATTTGGTCCATGCCGTTGCCTATGATCAGGCCCAGAAAGGTATGGGCTACCCAATCGCGCTAGCGGAAGCCCATCAGCATGCCGTGGTGCGCGGGGCCGAGCGTGACCTGTTTTACGAGATGGTGACCACAGTACTGCTGCGTCGAGGGATGCGTGCCACTATCTCCCCGAAAAACCTAGGCAAGCGAAGGATGACTGTGTAGCCATGTACGACGCAGAAATTGGCGAGGTGATTGGGAGCAGTAACACGGAGTTCATCGCTGAATGTGCGCTGTTACACAATCCCCCACCCTTTGGCAGCTTTATTCAAGTAAAGGCGCGTGAGACTATTTACGCCGTCGTGTGCAATGCTTATACTCATAGTCTAGAACCGCATCGCCTGGCGATTGCGTACCACCGTTCGGAGCAGGAGCTGCGCGATGAGCAACCGCAGATTTTCGAGCTCCTGAAGACTAAGTTCGAGGCGGTGATTATTGGGTATGAGTGCGATGGTGCCGTGCGTTACCATCTACCGCCGCAGCCACCCAGGCTGCATAGCTTTGTGCATACCTGTCAGCCTCTGGAAGTGCGCCGTATTACCTCGCACTTTTGGTTCTTGCGGTTTCTCATGGGCGTTGAGAAAGCTCCCCGCGACGAGCTCATCGCGGCGGCCATTCGTGCGGCTTATGCGGTCCATCCAGGGGACCGCTCTTTTCTAGTGAAAGCTGGGAAAGAACTCGTCAAGCTTATCGGTGACGATTACGAAATGCTTTCTGCTATCCTCCACAGGATTCAAGATTAAGACGCTGGCAAGCCTTAAGGGACTGGTCCTATGCATAGTCGACGTGTTGGGGTTATCGTCAGCGGGTCGTTAGTTGGCGGTCTGGAAATGAAGCTCGACGAGTGGTATTCCGTTGAGGACATTCGCGCTGGCAAATTTGTCGTGATCGAAGGGGAAAAGAGTCGCTTTTTCTGTATGGTCACCGATGTGCGCCTGGATACCACCAATCCCCAGGTGCTGGCTGACCCCCCGGATGAGGAAGAAGACCTCATGCGCCAGGTGCTGCACGGCACCACGACGTATGGCACCGTGTGCTTGCGCCCGTTGCTCATGACGGACAAAGATGACGCCCCTGCGGCACGTGCGAACGAACCGCACCTGGTGAAGACGATTCCAATCCACTTCTCGGTCGTATGTGAGGCTGAGGAGGAGGACGTGAACCGGATTTTCGGGAGTGAAGAATACGGTGCACGCTATTTCCATATCGGGCGTCCCCTCGATATGGAGACGCCTATCTGCATTGATCTTGAAGGGTTTATTGAGCGGAGTAACGGGGTATTTGGCAAAACAGGCACCGGCAAAACTTTTTTAACGCGCTTGGTGCTGGCGGGGCTGATTCACAAAGACCGTGCTGTCAACTTGATCTTTGATATGCATAGCGAATATGGCTGGCAGGCGACCCAGGAGACGGGCAGCGGGCGACGTGGCTTTGTCAAGGGGTTGAAGCAACTCTTTGGCAGCAAGGTAGCGATCTTTACGCTCGATCCAGAGTCAGCGCGGCGGCGCGGCGTGCAGAGCGATTTTGCCGTAAAAATTCCCTACAACCAGATCATGGTGGAAGACATTGCGGCGCTGGCTGATGAGCTGAATCTGCACGCCACGGCAGTGGAGTCGTCGTATTTAATTGTCAACAAGTACGGCCGTGACTGGCTGTCCGTGCTGCTGCAGCAGGACCCCAAAGATATCAAAGACTTTTCGGACCAGATTGGGGCGCATCCGGAGTCCATCTCAGCGCTCCACCGTAAGCTCAAACGCCTGGAGAAATTCGACTTTTTGCAGGAAAAGGTGCACGAGGACGCAGTCTACAAGATCATGGAGTACATTGACAAGGGTGTGCACATCGTCCTGGAGTTTGGCCAGCAGAGTAGCTTCCTATGTTACATGCTTGTGGCCAACATCCTGACACGCCGCATTCACGATCTCTATGTCCAAAAAAGCGAACGCTATCTAGCGAGTGGACGCCCCCAGGACAAGCCAAAACAGCTTATCATCACTATCGAAGAGGCGCACAAGTTCCTCAACCCCATGGCGGCGCGCCAGACGATTTTTGGCACGATTGCCCGCGAAATGCGCAAGTATTTTGTGTCCCTCCTGATTATCGACCAGCGCCCGTCGAGCATTGACGATGAGATCATGTCGCAGGTTGGCACACGCATTACCTCGCTGCTGAGTGATGAAAAGGACATCGCCGCCGTGCTCACCGGGGTCAGCAATGCGAGCTGGCTCCGCAGTGTGCTCGCGAGTCTGGACTCAAAGCAACAGGCACTGCTCATGGGGCATGCGGTGCCCATGCCAGTCGTCATTCGTACGCGGGACTACGATGGGGTATTTTACAGCGCCATGGGACACGTTGAGGGCGAGGAACTGGCGCAGAAAGCCCATGCCAATATTGCTGATCTCTTTGGTGACCGTTAGAAGCTGAGACGAAGCTCTGTTCTGGCCAGCAGCCTTACCATGCTCTACCTGACCCAACTCGTGCAAAGTCTCTCCACCGCCTTGATCATGTATGGCGGCAGCGTCGCGGCGGGCTGACAGGTACGCAGGCGCGTCGGTCCGGCTGCGTGGATCAGGGCGTGTGCGAAAGTGACAGCCGGGTCGATGAGCGGAAAGGGAAACGCACGGCAGTCGAGTGCCAGGGGAATTTCCGTACATCCCATGATGACCGCGCTGGCTCCTCGTTCGTGCAGCCGCCAGACCTCGGTGGTCAGGGAGTCGATGGCCCGGAAGGTGACCGGTGCAGGCTTTACCTTGATGCCATAGCCTGTGTCGTAGATGGCGTCGCGGATCCGGCTCTTACCCTCCTCGTCGGGTTCGAGGAGATGGTAGTGGCCGCAAAGATCGACCTCTTCGACGTGCGTCTGGTACACGCCACTGGCGTAGGTACCTGGCGTGGCCAGAAGCCCAATGGTACCGCCCTGCGGCAGCAATACGCACACCGCCGCTACTGTTTCGCGCACGAGGTGTAGGAGCCGGATGCTGGGTAGCTGCGCCGCTACCTCGCGCTCGACCACATCAAAGATGAGTGGGGCATGCGCCGTATTGCAGGGCACACCGACCCCCTCGGCTCCCGCCACAGCGAGCTTCTGAATGCATGCGACGATACCACGGCCAGGATTAGCCGGATCAGTGGCCGGATCGGTAGAGACCTTCCCGCTGCGTACGGCGAGGATGTAGTTGGTCCGGTCGGCGATGAGCCGCGGACTGTTGACTAAGAGCACATCGAGGTGTTCCTGATCGTGCCGTGCCTCGGTGTTGTCAAAGATCTTCTTCACGAGGTCAAGTCCGGCGTAGGGTCCTACCCCGCCGACAATGCCAATAATCTTCATTTGGCGTGGCACTCCCATATCAGGTTCCAGGTTTCCGGTGGCGACTGAACCATGAACCGTCGGCAACGTGCGGCGAGCACCTGTGAAGGTCCGTCGCCGGGGCGGTACTTGAGCACGGTGTTGAAGTGCTGCAGCGCGAACTTCCAGTCACGCTCGAAGTACGCTACCAGGCCGTTCTCATAGAGGTCCATGAGCTTGCGCAGGTTGACGGGAATGTCACCCTTGAGCGCGAGCAGTTCGAACACGTCGACCCCTTCGGTCTTGCCCTTGACCGCGACGCGGTCAACACGCCGGAACTCGAAGCGGTCATGGACGAGTTCCTGTGTGACATGGCTCACGAGTGTGCTGGTACCATAGAATTTGTTCAGACCTTCGAGGCGGCTAGCGAGATTGACGCCGTCGCCGATGACCGTGTAGTTGAGCCGTTCCTCGTAGCCCATGTTGCCGACGACTACTTCGGCGGTGTGGATGCCGATGCGGGTGGCGAAGCGTGTCTTGCCTTTACTTTCCCATTGGCGGAACAGAGAAGCTAACCGATCCTGGGCAGTCACCGCGGCCGTGCAGGCATGGTAGGCATGCTCGTCGATCGCGACCGGTGCGCCCCAGAAAGCCATAACTGAATCGCCAATATACTTGTCGAGTGTCCCCCTCTCGGCGAGGATGGTGCGGCTGATGACGTTGAAATACTCACAGAGGTCTTGGACGAGCACTTCTGGCTCGAGGTGTTCGGAGATGGAGGTGAAGTTGGCGATGTCCGAAAAGAGGATGGTGAGCTGCCGGGACACGCCGCCCAACGAGGCGTCCTGCTTCTGACCAACGAGTTGGGACACGAGATCCGCTGGAACGTAGCGACGGAAGTTCTGCAGACCGGTCTTCATACCGTCGAACGAGCCCTGCATATCGTCGATCTCGGTAATGATCGTGGGAATGGGCTCGCTGGCCCCCAGATCGAGCTTCTCGATGCGCTTCATTTCAGCCGAGAGCTGATGCATCGGACGCGCGATTAAACGGGATAGGACGAGCGACAGGAGGATGGCCAGCATGATCATGAACAGGCTGAAGCCAATGATAATGTAATTGTTCCGGTGCACCGCACCCATGATGTCGTGGTCGGGAATAATGACCCCGATACGCAGGTCAATGCCGCGGTCATTCGCCAGGGGGCTCACCAGGGCGTGCAGGAGGCTACCCTGCTGCACCAGACGAATGGCGGCCGTACTGTTGTCACGCTGGTGGTACGCGTCGACGACTGCGGACAGTACCGGGTCGCCGAGGTCGGTGGCTTTCAGGACGTCGTAGCCCGCCTTGTTGAGCTTCTTGCGGAACAGCCGATCGACCTCCTTTGGATCACGCATCTGGAGCGCGACGAGGCGGTCGGTGGCGTCGGTAATGAACAGGCGGCTGTGCTCGGTCACCTGCATCGCCCCCAAATAGTACGACAGGTCGAGCACACTGATATCCACGGCGGTCACCCCGAGTAGGGTGCCCATGCTGTTGTAGTGCGGTATCGTGCAGGTAATACCCGGCTGCCGGTCGGTCGCGAAAATGTACACCTCGGACCACACCAGCCCCTTCTTCTCTACGGCGTCCTTGTACCAGAGACGTTTACGCGGATCGTAGGCGGTCTCGAGAGGCTCGACCGTGTCGCTGAACTCACTGTAATAGGCGATGTTGCTGTGCTTCCACGTAATGTGTACACCGTCAGCTTGGCGACGGACATAGCGCCGGCTCAGACTCCCATCGGGCATGCGACGCGTCATAACCAGGTTGCCGGCGGTATCACCGCTATAGACCGCCCTGAACTCGGCATTGTTCTGCAGCAGCTCCTGGTAATAGTCAAGGAGCGTTTCAAGTCCTGTGTCCGCATCGAGACGACGGTTCCACAGTAGCCAGGACACCGAACGGGCGGCGCGCTCGGCCGGTAGGAGATACGCCTGGGTCTTGGTGAGGACCGACTTCGAAATCTCGCTAAGGAGATTGTCGGCAACCGAGTGGATGGATGACTTCGTGGCCGTGAACGAGAAGAACATGACCGTCAGGCCCGTCATGACGATGAGGACGGTATTGAGCAGTATGAGGCTGCGCGAAATGCTCAGGTGGATTTTTGGCCGCATCACGGGGTCGCCCTTTCCGCTTCACTCGTGTGTATCAGGAGCCCGACCTGGAGAGCTGTTGCAGTCGAGGTCTCGACACCTGCGGCTGCGGGCTTTGTCATGTCGCCCTGATCCGCACCCATGCGCAGTGGTGACTTTGGTGCAGCCACAACCGTGGCCGCGGTCCGAGGCACGATGAGGGCAGTGGCCGCAATGTTCACGTAGACGATCAGGAAGGTCCGCATGGGGTCGATGACTGCGTCGACGGCCATCATGATGATGAGCACCGCTTCCACCGGTAACCCGAGCGGTCCGAGCACGATACCGATCATCGCGAGGGTGAGGATGCCCGACGAGCCGGCCGTGGCCATGCCCGCGAAGACCGATCCGATGACGACGATGGTGAGTCCCGCGGCCGACAGCGGCTGATTATAAAGCTGGATGACGAACAGGCTCGCAAGGGCGAAGTAGACGATGTTGCCATAGCGGCCGATGGTGATGCCCAGCGGCAGCATGAGCGACACCGACTCACGTTTGAAGCGCAAGTCATCCTGCATGGCGCTGATGGACGCCGGCAAGGCCGCGAAGCTCGACCTGGTCGCGAAGCTAATCATGATCGGGTCGCACAGGCTCCGGAGCACGTGCAGGGGATTGCGGAACCCGCTACGCAGCCAGATCACGAGAGTCGATATGACGAACAGTACACCTCCCACGATCCAGAACAGCACCGTGAACTTGAGCATAGCCGAAAAGATCTCGACACCAACGCTCGCGACCTGCGTGGCGATCAGACAGACCAGGGCAAACGGCAGACCATACAGCGACCAGGCGACGAGCCGCTGGAAGGTTTCAAGGACTGACAGCATGATGTTGATGATGAGGTCTGACGCTTCCGACCGTATACTGCCGAGCGCAATGCCGAAAATGATCGAGAAAAAAACGATCTGGAGTGCTAAACCCTGGTAGAGGGCCTGGAAGATGTTGGGCGGCACGAGCATCCGCAGGAAGTTCCAGAAGTCGACTTGATGGACTACCGGGTCGCCAGACGGATCAGACAGGCTCAATTCCAGGACGTTCCGGTCGTTCTGGTTGATGAGTTGTCCGAGGACCTGTTTAGCCTGTTCGTCGAGACCGCGTCCTGGTTCCCCAACGAGCCCGCTCAGCAGGCCGAACATGCCAGCGATGAGCATACAGGCAATGAACACGATCGTCATGCGCAGGAGGTTACCGCCAGCGCTGCGCGCCTTGATGAGGCGGGCGAGCCCCGAGACGATGGCACTCACCAGGATGGGATACACGCTCATCTGGATGAAGAAGAGGTACATATCACCGACCGGCGCGAGCATTTTCGCCACATCCTTGGTGAGGATGCCGAGCACGACGCCGACAACGATGGACAGTAGGATGACCAGCGGATGCTTGAGCATGGCTGCACGGGCAGCCTTGCTGGGTATAGCGGCAGAGCCGCTAGCAGAGGTGTTTTTCATGGTTTCTCCTTGGTCGGTCCATAGGTCCGGATGATGTCGGTGGCCCGTTGGTCAGTGGCGAACGCGTCCAGATAGATATCGAGCCAGGCAGCCAAGTGAGGACGGTTCCAGGCCACAGCCATGGCGATGTAATCCTTCATGTCCTTATAGATGACGGTCTTCAGCGTGAGAGACGCGTCCTTGCGCGATTGATTGATCTTCTGGATTTCCAGTTCATCGCGGTAGACGGCCAGGACCTTCCCGGCAAATACCGCGGCGACGGCCTCGTCCCAGGTCTTGAAAGATACCGCCGTCGCATTGGGGAAATACTGGCTGAGAAATCCTTCATAGCTCGATTGGGCGATCACTCCGACATTACCCTTCAGTCCGCGTAGTAACTGCGGTAACGCCTCCTCGGACGTATGCTGGGCGAGTCTGAGGCGGTTGAGTAGCATGGCATGGCGGAATGTCACGTACGGCTTGGTAAATCGGACCATCTGGGCCCGGACGAGTGTACGCGACAGCTTGGAGATGGCGACATCGGCACCGCCCTGCGCGACGAGTTCGACTACTTCGTTGAAGCTCTTCGGACTGCGGTTAAAGCTCACCTTGACGCCAAGCCGGGACGCGATGTCGCGGGCGAGCGTAGCATCGAGGCCGGCGAGCTGGCCGTCAGGTCCAACATAGTAGAACGGCGGCTGGTCTCCTTCGGTCATGGCCACGATCAGTTCGCCGCGGTCG
>Ga0081539_10004950_pt1 | contig 14151 bp, 11 predicted proteins | sample TabmetS4T2R2_FD_71023 | JGI IMG/M metagenome (GOLD analysis project Ga0081539, IMG submission 71023) | Tabebuia heterophylla rhizosphere microbial communities from the University of Puerto Rico - S4T2R2 | ecosystem: Host-associated > Plants > Roots > Rhizosphere ...
CGTGCGCGACGGATTTGTCCTCGCCGGCTACAGCATCGACGAGCCCGCACCCGAGTTCCTGCTGGTCATGATCGAGCCAGATGACGATCGCGCTGATTCGCTCCACCTGACCGCCGACGAGTTGGAGGGTCTTCGGCTGGGCGGCTGGGTGGACTGATGCGAGGCCACCCTGCCGCCTCGAGCACTCGCGCTATGTGCCGTGCTGCCACGAGGCGACGTAGGCGGCCTGCTCGGGCGTCATCGGGTCCAGGTTGATGCCGAGCGCGGCGAGTTTGAGTCGAGCGACCTCGGCGTCGATCGCCTCGGGTACGACGTAAACCCGGTTCTCGAGTTCGGCATGGTGGCCGGCGACGTACTCCGCGGATAGGGCCTGGTTGGCGAAGCTCATATCCATCACCGCGGCCGGGTGCCCCTCGGCCGCGCCGAGGTTCACGAGGCGACCCTCCGCCACGAGGTTGACCCGCTTGCCGCCGAGGTCGAATTCCTGGACGTTCTCGCGGACTTCGCGGACCTGACCCTCGGCCATTTCGCGCAGCGCCGCGAGGTCGAGCTCGGCATCGAAATGTCCGGAGTTCGCCATCAGCGCGCCATCGCGCATGACCGCGAAGTGCTCGCGTCGGAAGACGTTGATGTTGCCCGTGGCGGTGATGAAGATGTCGCCCCATGGCGCGGCTTCGGCGGCGGTCATCACCTGGAATCCGTCCATGAGCGCCTCGAGAGCCCGGACCGGATCGACCTCGATGATCGCGACATGCGCACCGTGACCGTGCATCCGTGAGGCGATCCCCCGCCCGACCCACCCGTAACCGGCGACGACGATGTTCCGCCCGGCGATAAGCAAATTGGTGGCCCTCAGGATCCCGTCGAGGGTCGACTGGCCGGTCCCGTAGCGGTTGTCGAAGAGATGCTTTGTCTGGGCCTCGTTCACTGCGACGACCGGGAAGCGGAGTGCACCGTCGGCGGCCATCGCCTTCAGCCGGATGACGCCCGTCGTGGTCTCCTCGGTGCCGGCCAGCACCTCGCCGACCTGCTCCTGGCGTTCGCTGTGGAGCAGCGACACGAGGTCGCAGCCGTCGTCCATCGTCAGCTGTGGATGGGTGTCCGCAACGGCGCTGAGGTGCGCGTAGTAGGTGTCGCGATCCTCACCGCGGCGGGCGAATACGCCGATCCCATACTCGGCGACGAGCGCCGCCGCGACGTCGTCCTTCGTCGAGAGCGGGTTCGAGGCGGCGAGCACGACCTGCGCGCCGCCCGCCTTCAGCGTCCGCATGAGATTCGCGGTCTCCGTCGTGACGTGCAGGCACGCGCCGATCTGGAGCCCGTCGAGCGGTCGTTCCCGTTCGAAACGTTCGCGGATGAGACGCAGGACCGGCATCTCGCGCTCGGCCCACTCGATGCGACGGACGCCCTCGGGTGCAAGGCCGAGGTCGGTCACGTCGTGGGCGGGAAGGCCGGTCGCGGTTTCGGTCATGACGGGCGGTTCTCCTTGCGGGCGGCGAACAGGCGCCGGAATGGGCCAGCCAGCTCGGCCCACGGCGAGCCGAGCCGATGGACGAGACGTTCTTCGAAGCGCACGTATTCGGCATATCCGAGCCTGCGATACGCCTGCAGGGCGGGCGGGTTGTCGGAGCGGACGTTCAACACGACCTGATCGCAGGTCCGCAGCAGCTCCGCCGTCACGGCTCCTGTCACGGCGGTTGCGTAGCCTCGACCACGATAGTCGACGTGGGTGAGGACGTTGCCGACGACAGCGAGACGCGCCTCCGGTGAGACGACGTGCGTGCCGGCCGCGGCCACCAGCTTGCCGTTGACGCGTAGCCCGAAGTAGACACCCTCGGCGATCGACGACGACGGCAGCCAGGACGCAAAGCCAAGCTGGTACAGACGATTGAGGTCACCGATCTCCACGGGCAGCAGCCGTCGGACGTCGGCCGGGTACGGCCGGAACCGGCTCCGATCGACCCACATCCGGACCATCGCCGGACCGGGGTCGACGCGGTAGTGCTCCTCGACTGCCGGCATCGACTCGACACGCGCCGCCACGTACGCCGCCCGCGGCCGCAGGACGTCGCGAAGGATCGCGTCGATCCCGTCGGTGCGGCCCATGAGGAACAGCGGCTGCGGCGTGAGTCCTGTGTACTCCATGCCGACGGCGATCATCTCGGCGTGGGAGAACGCGGCCGCCCATCGGGTCCGCCGGAACTCGCGCTCTTCGAGGTCGCAAATTGCATAGGCCGCAAACAACCGATCCCGCTCGAGGAACGTCCTGAGCAGGCGGCGATCGGTCGTCGTGCCGGCGACGATCGCCCGATCCCGCTGGGCGACCGCGATGGTTGCCATCAGGAGGCGACCGGCTGCACTTCGTCAACGTGCCGAGCGACTGGCGCCCGACCCTTCCGCTCGCGCGACCGTTGGAATGCCTCGGCAAGGGCCGGTCCGAAGGACGGCCGAAGAACGCCTTCCTCGGTGACGATCGCCGTGATGAGATCGGCCGGGGTCACGTCGAAGGCCGGGTTGCGGGCCCCGGTCCCGGGCGGCGCAATCGCACGGCCCTGAACACCCGTGATCTCGGCGGGAGCACGCTCCTCGATCTCGATGTCTGCCCCTGTCGCGGTCGCCAGATCGACCGACGTCAGCGGCGCACAGACGTACAACGGCACACCGTGCCGCGCGGCGAGCACGGCCAGCGTGTAGGTGCCGATCTTGTTCGCGGTGTCGCCGTTGGTAGCAATCCGATCCGCCCCGACAAGGATGACGTCGACCTCGCCGGTCGCGATGAGGTGACCAGCGGCGACGTCGGCGATCAGCGTGTGGGATACGCCTGCCTGAGCCAGCTCCCAGGTCGTGAGCCGCGCGCCCTGCAAGTACGGCCGAGTCTCGTCGACGAACACGTGGAGGTCGCGCTCAGCGTGGTGGGCCGCCTGGATGATCCCCAGCGCCGTCCCGTACTGGCCGGCGGCGAGGGGCCCGGTGTTGCAGTGGGTCAGGACGTTCAGCGGCCGGCTTTGCGGCCATGGCAGCTCGGCCATCCCAAACTCGGCGAGCCGGCCGTGATCGATCGTTGCCTCGAGGACGATCGCGTCGGCCTCCTCGCGGAGGGCCCTGGCGACGAGATCGCCGTCCTCGGACAGCTCCCCAACGGCTTCCAGCCTGGCGAGCATCCGGTCTACCGCCCAGCCGAGGTTGACCGCGGTGGGACGTGCCGCGCGCAGGGCCGAGGCCCCGCCGCGGATCATCGCCCGGCGCGCGAACGGCAGCGATTTGCGGGCATGCTGAGCCGTCAACGCGAGACCGATGGCCGCCACCTGGCCGATCGCCGGCGCACCACGGACGACCATGTTGCGGATCGCCCACGTCGCCTCCGCCGCAGAGCGAACCGGATGTTCAACGAGCTCCCCCGGCAGCTTGCGCTGATCGATCAGGAGCAGGGTCTCGTCATCATCCGCGGCGAATCGGAAGGGGGTTCGAAAACCGCCGGGAGCCGTGACGCCTGGCAGATCCCGAGGCGGCTCTGACGCAGCGGCCTGTGGTTCAGGAGGCTGAAGAACGGCCGCCGCACGCTCGGGATCGAGGATCGCGCTCGCCGCCTCGGCGGACGTTCGCTGGAGAGCCTGCGCTGTTCCGACGACCGCCGCGGCAGCCTGGAAGACGTCGCTGGCGAACCTTCGAAAGAACAGCCGGCGCTCGAGATTCGGCTCGCTACCGGTCGCGGATTCGCCTCCGGCGTCGGGTCGCTCGTCGGGCGATGGGTCGGTCATCGGGCGACGCGGGTGAGCCCGGCCTCAGTACTTGATGACGCTCGTGACGCGGCGTCCCTCGAGCCGTTCCCGGCCCTTGAGGAAGTCGAGCTCGACGAGGAACGCAAGGCCGACGACCTCGCCCTTGAGCCGCTCGACGAGCTCGATCGTGCCACGCACCGTTCCACCGGTGGCGAGCAGGTCATCGACGATGAGGACGCGCTGGCCGGACTGGATCGAATCGCGGTGGATCTCGAGGGTGTTCGAGCCATACTCGAGCGCATACTCGACCGTGATCGTCTCCGCCGGCAGCTTGCCGAGCTTGCGGACCGGCACCAGCCCGGCACCGAGCTGGTAGGCCATCGGCGCGCTGAAGATGAAACCCCGCGACTCCATGCCGACGACCATGTCGATCTTCTCGTCGCGATACGGCTCGATCATCAGGTCGACGGCTTCCTTGAAGGCGGCGGCGTCCTTCAGGAGCGTCGTGATGTCGTAGAAGAGGATGCCCGGCTTCGGGAAATCCGGGATCTCGCGGATCTTCGCGCGCAGGCCCTCGGCGGACATCGGGTCGATCAATCCTCCTGTGGCTGGGCTGGCGATCGTTCGCAACGGCCGCACGAGGCCCCGCAGGGCGTGCAGTCTACCCCAGCCCCAGTCGCCGACCGACGAGCATCCCGAGCCAGGCACCCCCGAGCGAGACGATCAGGATGGTGATCAGCTCGCGCAGCGGGACGCCGGCCGGCAGGATCCACGACGAGATCGGCACGGCGAGGGCGAAGCCGGCCAGGAGGCCGGCGACGACACCGAGGGCTTCGCTCGACGTGCCTGAGCCAATTCGTTCGGTCGGGACGGCCTCGACGTCCGTGGCTCCTCGCCGGTCCGCCGCCGCCGGCCAATGACGAACGAGCAGCCACGCCGTTCCAAGGAGAAGCAGCACCGAGCCGAGCATCGCCAGCCACGGCCCCACAGCGAGTTCCCCGGACAGCCAGCGATCGATCGTCAGCAGCAGCGCGCGGACGATCTGGGCCACGATCGCCCCGAGGGAAACGGCCAACGCGAGGGGCGCGAGGTGGACGATGCGCTGGCGCGACTCGGTTGCCCCCCGGCTCAGGCCAAAGCCGGCGAGCACGATGCTCAGCGCGATGACGTAGCCGACGTCCGGAACGTCCGCGATCCAGACATAACTCTTGGTCCCTTCGAATTCCGAGCCCGACGCGTATGGCTGGATCAGAACTCCGGCGATCACCGCTACGCAGCCGATCAGGATGAGCTGCCGCGGCCGCTCCCGGAGCACGGACGGTCGAGGCCGAACCGCGCTCGGCTCGGCTCGCCACAGTTCCGGCGAGATCGCTGGCTGGCCGTTCGCTGGCTCGGCGTTCATCGGTGCTCCTGCATCGTGACACGCGCATCCGACAAGCGCGAGGACAGCATCACACCGATCGCGGCTGCCACGACCGCGGTCCCAAAGGCACCGGCGAGGCCGATCCAGCCTTCCCAGCCAAGGCGATGACCGGTCGCGATGAACGCCCCACCGATCCCGGTCCCGAAGGCCGTCCCGAGCACATCCGACAGTTGGAGGCCGGCCGTCGCTGCGCCTTGTGCCTCCGGCGCTGCCTCCGCGAGCACGGTCAACGAGAGCGAGGAGTAGGCAAAGCCCATCCCGAGCCCGGCGACGCCCCAGGCGACCACACCGAAGGCCACGGGGACGACCGGGGACAGGATCGAGGCAAAGGCGAGCACGCCAAGACCGGTGGTCAGGAAGCCCAGGGTGACGAAGCGGCGGGGCCCGAGCCGTTCGACTCGGTGGGCCTGTACCCAGGAGCCGCCGGTCCACGACAGCGTCGCGGCAGTCAGGACGATCCCAGAGACCGCGGCAGGCACGCCGCGCCAGTCCTGGAGCGCCAAGGGGACGTAGGCGTCGGCACAGAAGAACATCAGCGTCAGCAGTCCCCGCAGGAGGATCGCGGCCGGGAGCCCGCGCTTGGCGCGCAAGGTCCCGGGCGGTGTCAGCGCCCGGAACGCGGACACCGCGAGGACGACGCCGATCCCCAACTGGAGGGTCGCCAGCACGAGCTGCTCGGTGCCGAGGCCCGAGAGGATCAACCCTGCGCCGGCCGCGACGATGACAGCCGGAACGAGTCGATCACGCCAGCGTTGGGTACTGGCGTCGCGCTCCTCCTCGACACCCGGCAGTCCCCGCAGGCTCGGTAGCGTCATCACCCCGGCGAGCACGATCATTGGCAGCAGGCCGAGGAAGACGATCCGCCAGTGGAGCAGCTCGGCGACCGTGCCGCTCAGTGCCGGACCGATGACGCCGGGCAGCACCCAGGCCGTCGACAGCGTGGCGAACATTCGCGGCCGAAGGCTCTCGGGCAGTGCGCGGCCGATGCTGACGTACGCGATTGGCGGGATGGCGCCGGCACCAAGGCCCTGGATGAAGCGAGCACCGACGAGGACCTCCATCGACGGGGCGAGCCCGCCGCCGATCAGGCCGATGCTGAAGAGCGCAAGACCGCCCACGAACGGCGCGACGAGCCCACCCCGATCGATGAGCCCACCCACGACGACGATGCCCAGCAGGCTGCCGAGGAAGAAGACGGTGAAGACCCAGCCGTAGAGCTGGAACCCGCCGAGGTCGCGGGCGACGATCGGCATGATCGTGGCCACCGCGAGCGCCTCGAAGGCGGCCAGGGTGACTGTAAGGACCAACCCGAGAGTGAGGGTTCGATGCCGCGGCGACCAGAGCCCTTCGGTGGAGGGCGTGGCGGCTGCCGCGGCATCGAGTGCGGTTTCGGCCATGTCGAACAGCATGGCCGCTTTTGGGTCGCTTGGCACAGACGACTAGATCAATGCGAGCCTGTCCAGTGGGAATGGCGGCTGCGCCAGCGGCTTGACCGCGATCCTGACCAGCAGGAGCGGGTTGTCGTCGCCGGCGATCCGGTTGCTGCTCAGCGTGCCGCAGCCGTTGCAGCGATGGATGAGGACCCACTCGCCGTCCTTTCGGACGGTGATCGCGATGGGCTCCATCGAGGCGAGGCAGTCGGACGCCCGATCGCCCGGGTCGTCGTCGACGTGGCGGCTCCAGAGGCAGCTCGGACAGTGGTTGCGATGAGCAGTGCCGGGGGCGTCTGTTGGAACGTCCAGCCGGCAGTGATTGCAGCGGAAGCTGCGCGGCTGTTTCAACGGAGTGTCTCCAGGTGAGGTGTGAGGCCGTCATGGGTTGGCGTCACGCGCTCCGGTCTGGAAACACGAAGACCGTCCTGGGGAGGACGGTCTCTCAGCTCAGCGCACGATGATCGCTACGAGCGAGCGTTCCTCCGGAGGCGTGACGCGGCCACGGCGGCCGAGGTGGGTGCCTTCACGTCGCGCTCCTTTCCGGCTCGTCGGCCCCGCTGCAGGGCATCCGTGAACGAGCCGTGGCGCAGGATGAAGCTCAGACGGCATCCTGTCAATGGCCTGCCAGGCGCTCCACGACCGGCGCCAGCTCGTCGATCTCGCCGACCATGATCGAGCTGATCCCGAGCCGTTCCCGCAAGCCCTCGAACTTCTCCACCAACCCATCGATCGAGCCGATGAACAGGTGGGGCGAATCGAGGACCTCGTCCTCTGTGAGATCCACGGCCGCCCGCCCGCGAAGGTAGTCGATCACCTTGCGTGCTTCCGCTCGAGCATCGTCCGTCACCGTCACCGGCCAGGTCGACGGGTAGATGTTGAATTCGAGGTCATCGAAACGCTCGCCTGCGGCCTCGCGGACCCAGCCCATCTTCTCTTCGGCGGCCGCGAAGGTGAGGCTCCGGGGATCTGACCGCTGCTCCGACAGGATGCGTGGCGCCAGCCCGACGATGTTCGCCTCCCGCCCTGCGATCGAGAGGGTCCGCCGGCCACCACCACCGATCAGGAACGGCGGATGCGGCTTCTGGACCGGCTTCGGCTGGCCGTCGCGTTCGCGGATCGTATAGAACCGACCCTCGAAGCTGAAGGGCCCGTCGGCGAACAGGCCCTTGAAGACGCTGATCGCCTCCTCGAGCCGGTCGACGCGGGTCGCGACCGGGTCGAAGGCCAGGCCGATCTCGTCGTATTCGGGCTTGTTCCAGCCGGCGCCGAGGGCGACGTCGAGCCGGCCCTCGCTGAGGACGTCGAGGCTGGCCAGGTCCTGGGCCAGGACGGCCGGATGTCGCAGGTCGTTGTTGAAGACGAAGGCACCGATCCGGAGCTTGGTCGTCGCCGCGGCGATCGTGGCCATCGCCGCGACGGGCGCCAACTGGTCGATGAGGTGGTCGGGGATACAGAGCTGGGAGAAGCCCATCGCCTCGGCACGGCGCGCTCGCTCCGCGAGCTCACGACCGGTGCCGACGGCGCGGCCGTCGGCGAGGAACTTGAACGGCCGCGGCACGAGCGTCAGGCCACGAGTTTGAGGGCCTCGCCGGCGACGGCGATGGCCTCGGGTGTCCGATAGATCGTGTTGTTGAAGGTGAAGCCGGTGAAGCCGGCTTCGACATACGGGCCGATGATGTCCGGCGCCTGGGCGACAGTCACCGGCCGGATTGCGCGTCGCCGCTCGGGTGGCACGAATTCCATCAGTCGCTCGGCATCCTTCTCGGTCGCCCCGATGGCGACCGGCGCCTGGGTCGTCCGCTCGATCTCGGCCGGATCGCGGCCGACCTCTTCGCAATGGCCTCGCAGGATCTCGTCCTTCGCCTTGAGGGCTTCGAGCCCGACCGCGAACCAGTGCGTCATGTCGGCGTGCTTTGCGGCGATCTTCAGCGTCCGCTGCTCACCCATCCCGCCCACGAGGATCCGCAGCCCACCCGGCTGGATTGGCCGTGGACGGTTCAGGGCTTCGTGGATCCGGTAATGCTTGCCGGTGAAGCTCGGGCGGTCCTCGGCGAACATGAGCCGGGCGATCGTCAACGCTTCGTCGAGCCGATCCATCCGCTCGCTCACGGGCGGAAATTCGACACCGTAGCCGTCGTGCTCGACGTCATTCCATGCGGCGCCGATCCCGAAGAGCGCCCGGCCGCCAGACAGGATATCGAGCGTCGTCGCCGTCTTGGCAAGGATCGCCGGGTTGCGGTACGTGACACCGGTCACCAGCGTGCCGAGCCTGACCTTCGTCGTGCGAGCGGCGATCGCGCCGAGGGTCGTGTAGCCCTCCAGCATCGGGTCGGTCTCGGGGCCGACGCCATCGATCTGATAGAAGTGATCCATCACGGTCACGAGCCCGAAGCCGGCCTGCTCTGCGGCACAGGCCTGGTCGACGACCCGCTCGAGGAGCCGCTCCGGTGGCGTGTCGGGGAACGTGTAGTTGGGCATATGGAGCCCAAACCAGGGGCGCATTCGGTCCTCCGTCTTCGTCGCGGGGACCGTACACCCGCCTTGGGAAACGGGCCGTCAGCCCGATTTGAGCCTCGCCCACTCATCCGCTGGCAGCACGTCCCTCAGGAGCGTGTCCACTGCCTGGTGCGCGTCTCGCCACGCCTCCCAGACCTCGCCCGCCCAGGTCCAGAGGGCTTCGGCGTAAGCCTCGGGTGACGCGGCCATCGCCAGGTCGAAGACGGTCGACCGAGCATGCTCGTCTGGCGGCCTGAAGCGTGGCCACTCTCGATGTGCGCGGGCCATCGCCTGGTGGGCATCGCGGACCTGGTCGCCACGCCAACCTTCATCGAGCGCGAGATGTAGGCCGATCAGCGCGAACGCGACGCCGATCGTTGGTCCATCCGAGACCGGATGCTGCGCCGCGTATGTGTCCACCAGCAGCTGATGGAAGCGGCCAACCTGGGCGAGGTGCTGCATCTCGTAGCCCTGGACTTCGCCGAAGAGCCGCCAGCATGCCGCTGAAGCGCCCGGTCGCGTGGACACCTCGTCTGCGACACCGGGCAGCTCGAGGCCGCAGCCCGGGCAGCGGACCATGGTCGATGTCACCGCCGGAGGATAGGTCGCGATCCGCGTGCGTGGCCGAAGCGCATTTTGCGTCTCCGCAAGACCTTCGAAAGCGCTTCGTAACGCGCCTTGTCCGCGCGTCGGTCCAGTGGGGAGCGCTCACAGGTTCTACTCCTGTGCATGCCCGCCCTGAAGATCGCGATGATCTCGCCGCCGATGCTGCCTGTCCCGCCGCCGGGGTACTCGGGTACGGAGCGTGTGGTCGCGGCGCTCATCGATGAGCTTTCCAAGCGTGGCCACTCCGTCACGCTCTACGGCCCAGGCGACTCCACGGTCGATTGCGAGCTGATCCCGACGCTCCCGAAGAGCCTCTGGGCTGCCGGCTATGAGGGTGATGTCAGCTCGTTCATCAATGTCGCGCTCGCCAAGGCCTGGCGGGATCACGAGCGTTTCGACATCATCCACTCGCACGTCGAGACGCTCGGTTTCCTCTTCGCCCGGCACTGTCCGGCACCGGTCGTCACGACCCTCCATGGTCGGCTCGACGTTGCCGGCATCCCGAGCCTGCTCGAGGAATTCACCGATATCCCGCTCGTCGCGATCAGTGACTCTCAGTGCCGCTGGTTCGCCGACGCTAACTGGGTCTCGACCGTCCACCACGGTCTGCCGCTCGAGCAAGCGCCGTTCGGCGAGAGCCCTGGCGAGTATCTCGCACTCGTGGGCCGCGTCACGCCCGAGAAGGGTGTCGACGAAGCCATCGAACTGGCCCGCCGCACGAAGTTGGCCCTCCGGCTTGCAGCCAAGGTCTACGACCAGCACGAGAAGATCCATTTCGCGGAGGTCGTCGCTCCAGCGATCGACGACGGGGTCGTGGCGTTCGAGGGCGAGGTCGGCCAGGTCGAGCGCGACCGCTTGTACTCGGGCGCGCTTGCCACGCTCATGCTCGGTGCCTGGCCCGAGCCGTTCGGACTCGTGGCGATCGAGTCGATGGCGACAGGCACGCCGGTGATCGCGCGACGGGCCGGTGCCCTGACCGAAACAGTCGAGCACGGCATCGACGGTTTCCTCGTCGACGACCTCGACGAAGCCGCGCTGGCGGTTCAGCGTGTCAGGGACCTGGACCGGAAGAAGATCCGGGAGCGCGCTCTGGAACGGTTCTCAGCTTCGCGAATGGCCGACGAGTACGAGGAGGTCTATCGCTCGCTCATCCAGGGTCAGCCGCGGAAAGGCGCGCGACGATCGACTGGGTGAGGCCCCACGCCTTCGACGAATCGCGCGGCAGCCGGACCCGGAACTGGTTGGAGGCGAACGTGATGTCCGATGGCCGAACGCCGGGCAGTCCTCCGCCCCCGATGAGTCGCATGGCCGTCGCCCTCGAGAGGCCCGCGCCGAAGCGCACCACGAGCTGACCGTCCTCGCGCGAAATCGAGCCAACGCCGGAGGTCTCGGCCGCCAGTCGAAGTTCGGCGACCTCGACGAGACGGACGACCGGCGCTGGCATCGGCCCGAAGCGATCCGTGACTTCCTGGCGGAAGGCAGCCAGGTCGCCCTGCGTCCTGGCACGCGCCAGTCGCCGATAGAGCTCGAGCTTCTGCGCCTCGTCGGGCACGTAGTCGGTCGGCAGGTGGGCCTCGACCGGCAGATCGACGACGGCCTGCGGCGGCTCGACGACGGGCGCCCGGTTTTCGCGGCGAGCCTTGACCTCCTCGACTGCTTCGGCAAGGAGGCGGGAGTAGAGGTCGAAACCCACCGCCGCCATATGCCCGGATTGCTCCCCACCAAGGATGTTGCCGGCGCCACGGATCTCCAAATCCGCGAGTGCGATCTGGAACCCGGCGCCGAGCTCGGAGGCGTTGAAGATCGCTTGGAGACGCTTGCGTGCCTCGTCAGAGAGACGCTCGCGGCGTCGATAGAGGAGGTACGCGTAGGCTCGCCGGCTACTTCGACCCACGCGACCGCGAAGCTGGTAGAGCTGGGCGAGCCCGAGTGCATCCGCTCGATCGATGACGATCGTGTTGGCGTTCGGAATGTCGAGACCCGATTCGATGATCGTCGTACAGACGAGAACGTCCGCGCCGCCACCGGCGAACGTGACCATGACCTTTTCGAGGGCGCCCTCGGGCATCTGGCCGTGCCCGACGACGATCCGGACACCGGGCAGCATCTTGCGCAGCTGCTCGGCCTGGGCTTCGATCGTCTCGACCCGGTTATGGACGAAGAAGACCTGTCCGCCCCGGTCGAGCTCCCTGAGGATCGCGTCGCGGACGAGACCGGCCGACGCCTCGGCGACCCGCGTCTGGATGGGCAGCCGGTCCTCCGGTGGTGTCTCGATCACGCTGAGATCGCGGACCCCGGCCAGGGCGAGGTTCAGCGTCCGCGGAATGGGCGTCGCAGAGAGCGTCAGGACGTCGACCTCGCGCCGGAGCCGCTTGAGCCGCTCCTTTGCGGCCACCCCGAAGCGCTGCTCCTCGTCGACAACCACGAGGCCCAGGTTCCGGAACTCGACGTCCCTCGAGAGGAGCCGGTGGGTACCGATGACGAGATCGACGGTGCCGTCCCGGAGTCCTTCGATCGTCGTCTCCTGCTCGCCGCGCGGCACGAACCGCGACAGCAGCCGAACGGTCGTCGGGAAGGCGCCGAACCGCTGCCCGAATGTGCGGAAGTGCTGATCAGCGAGGACCGTCGTGGGGACGAGAACCGCCACCTGCTGGCCGTCCTGGATCGCCTTGAACGCCGCTCGTAGCGCAACCTCGGTCTTGCCGTAACCGACGTCGCCGACGACGAGCCGGTCCATCGGGCGGCCGGCCTCCATGTCGAGCTTGACCTCCGCGACAGCGCGAAGCTGATCGACGGTCTCCTCATACGGGAACGACGCCTCGAGCTCGCCCTGCCACGGCGTGTCCGCCGGATAGGCGTGACCCTGCGCCGCGGCGCGCGTCGCATACAGCTCGAGAAGTTCTTCGGCAAGCTCGCTGACCGCCTTGCGGACCCGCTGCTTCGTCCGCAGCCAATCCGTCCCGCCGAGCTTCGACAGCTGGGGATGCTCACCGCCGCTGTAGCGGCTGATCCGACCGATCTGCTCGACCGGCACGAAGATCTTGTCCGCGCCGGCGAAGCTCAGTTCGAGATAGTCGCGCTCCTCGCCCGTCCCGCCGCGGCGGAGCATCTGCTCGTAGCGGGCGATGCCGTGATCGATATGGACGACGAGGTCGCCCGGCGTCAGCCGTTCGAGGATGTCGCGCGGCACGACGCGCCGCATCGCCTTCGGCCGCCGGACGCGCACGGACCCGAACAGCTCGCGGTCAGTCACGAAAACCAGGCCGTCCGGGCCGCCCGCGAAACCATCGTTGAGGCTCCGCTCGACGACGGCGATCGCGCCCTTCGGTGGCGCCTCGCGCACGGCGCCGACGACACCGACGTCGTGGCCGGCCTCGCCGAGGATCTCGGCGAGACGCGGTGCCTGATCAGAGGCGAGAACGATCCTGACGCCCTCGTCCTGCCAGCGCTCGACGGCCTCACCGAGCCGCGCGCTGCGGCCGGGTGGCAGATCCGGCTCGCGCCAGCCAAACAGGTCGCCGCTCGAGAGGCCGCGGCCGGCCATGGCAGCGGGCGACTCGGACTCCCAGCTCAGCTCGAGGGTCCGCGCTGACGTCAGACGTGCCTTCCAGTCGCGACGCGGCAAGTACGTCGATGGCCAGTCCTTCGGAAGGTCGCCGGCCTCCACGAGATCGGCCCGTCGTTCGTCAGCCTGGCGCCATAGGAAGTCGGCTGCATCGGCGAGGTCGCCCGGCTCGTCGAGCACGAGCAACGTCCCGCTTGGGATGTGATCCAGGCCCGTCGCCGGCGACAGAAACGGCGCCCAGACCTCCGCCGCGTCACCGACACGGAGCGCGCGGGTGATCGGACCTTCCGGCATCGGCTCGGTCGAGCCCGGTCGGTCGGGCGGTTCGTCGAATCGGCCGAGATCGGCGACGAGGCGTTCTGGCAGCTTCGATGCCAGCCGTCCGAGGCGTTCCCTGATCCTCTCCGCGCCGCCAGAGGGCAGGAGGAACTCGCTCGCCGGCAGGAGGACGACCTCGTCGACCGGATGGACCGTGCGCTGGTCGGCCGGATCGAAGGCTCGCAGGGACTCGATCTCGTCCCCGAAGAATTCGATCCGGACGGGCAATGCGCTCGACGGCGGGAACGCGTCGATGATCCCACCGCGGCGTGCGAACTCGCCGTGACCGGCGACCTCGAGGACCGGCACGTAACCGAGATCGAGGAGTTCCCGTGCCAACCTGTCCAGGGACGCGCGGGTACCGGTGCGAAGCCGGCGGGGTTCTTCGGGAAGGTCCTCGGGCGCGATCGTGTGCTGGAGCAGCGCCTGCACGCTGGCGACGAGCACGCGCGCGCGACCGCCGCGCCACGCGGCGAGGGCAGCGACGCGGGCGGCCGTCTCGTCGGGCACGAGCTCACTGCGCTCGTACGCAAGGGCAGTCCGTGGCTCGAGCACGGCCACGGTTTCCGGATCGCCAAGCCAGGCACCGAG
>Ga0081539_10004951_pt1 | contig 14150 bp, 12 predicted proteins | sample TabmetS4T2R2_FD_71023 | JGI IMG/M metagenome (GOLD analysis project Ga0081539, IMG submission 71023) | Tabebuia heterophylla rhizosphere microbial communities from the University of Puerto Rico - S4T2R2 | ecosystem: Host-associated > Plants > Roots > Rhizosphere ...
TGGCGTATTCGGGATCGACCGCCGGGCCGCTGGCGGCCGGCGGCTGCGCCGCGATCTGCCACAGCGCGACGATGGCGGCGAAAATCAGCAGCGACAGCAGCGCGGCGCGCAGGCCGAGCGACTTCTTGAGCGTATCCATCGACCGACTAGCTCCGCTTGATCGCGAAGCTTTCGACGTACTCGTTGGGCTTGGCCGGATCGAAGGCCTTGCCCATGACCACGATGGTCTTCCTGGCCGGATCGGGCGGGGTGAGCCCCATCTCCTTCATCATGTTGGCGGTGTCGGTGGCGAGATAGACGTCGGCCGCCACCTTGGCGTAGTCGACATCGGCCTTGAGCTGACCCCAGCGCTTCATCTGGGTCATGATCCAGACAGCGAACTGGTTCCAGGGGAACGGGTCGAAGTCGATGCGGTTGGGATCCTTCTTCACCGAACCCAGGCCGTCGGCATAGGTGCCGGTCAGGATCTGCTCCAGCACCGTCTCGGGCTGGTTCAGGTAGTTGGTGGGCGCGATCGCCTTGGCGATCTCCTTGCGGTTCTCCTGCTTGGAGGCATAGGCCGTGGCCTCGATGATCGCCTTCAGCAGCGCGCGGTAGGCGTTGGGGTTCTGGGTGGCGAACTCCTTGCTGACGGTGAAGGCACAGCAGGGATGGCCATCCCACAGTTCCTTGGTCAGGAGATGGATGAAGCCGATGCCATCGAAGACGGCGCGCTGGTTGAACGGGTCGGGGCCGAGATAGCCGTCGATGTTGTCAGCCCGCAGGTTGGCGACCATCTCGGGCGGCGGCACAGCCCGGATCGAGATGTCCTTGTCGGGGTCGAGGCCGTGCTCGGCGACGTAGTAGCGCAGCAGGTAGTTGTGCATCGAGTAGTCGAACGGCACGGCGAAGCGAAAGCCCTTCCAGTCCTTGGGATTGCGCTTGTCCTTGTGCTTGACCGCCAAGGTGATGGCCTGGCCGTTGATGTTCTCGATGGCCGGCATGGTCCACGGCACGGGGGTCGAGCCGACACCCAGCGAGATCGCGAGCGGCATCGGCGACAGCATGTGCGCGGCGTCGTACTCGCGGGCCAGCGCCTTGTCGCGGATGACTGCCCAGCCCGCCGTCTTGACCACTTCGACGTTCAGGCCCTGCTTGCCGTAAAAGCCCATGGGATGGGCCATGATGATGGGCGTGGCGCAGGTGATCGGGATGAAGCCGACCTTGAGGTCCTTCTTCTCCGGCGCGCCGCCTTGGGCAAAGGCCTCTCGCGCAGCGCCCAACGGCAGAACCGAGGAAATTGCCGCCAAGGTGGTGGCAGCGCCGACTGTCCTCAGGAACAGCCGGCGCTGGGCATCGACGGGAAAGACCGCGCGCACGACTGCCGCATCAACGACCCTGTCCCACTGCTCCTCCTGTCCGCTGACAACCAGCGGATGATCCTCCGGACGATGGTCGCCGCCGCAGACGCAGCGCCTCTGCAATCTACTCTCCGGGTCGAACGGATCCTGGTACACCCCCTGCCTCCCCTTCGCTTTGCGCGTTCCGCAGCGGCTGCAGGCAAGCTGCATGCCAAGGGGCCGCCCAATCGGATGGGCACATGAAGGTTGGGGATTAAATTTTTGGAAACACAGAGTTTTTTCCCATTGCCTCGGGTATTTCTCGTTGCGTCAAGACCGTGGCCTATGGCACTCTATGTCTAGTGGGTAGCTGGGTACCCACCACGATATGTCGGCCACCGCCTTACTCAACGGCCACAAGGCACCGCGAGGCGGAAATGGTTTTGGGGAGTGGGTCGATGGCGTTGTCGCGACACGAGCGGACCAAGAAAAAAGTCGATCTCAACCCGCTCGAATTGATCGAGAAGATCGTCTCGGCGCACGACTGGCCGTTCGATCGTACTTCAGAGCGGGAAATCGCGGTCGAAGTCGCCGGCCGCTGGTGCGACTACCGCATGTTCTTCAGCTGGCGAGAGGACGTCGAGGCCCTGCATTTCACCTGCGCCTACGACGTGCGCATTCCGTCGGAACGCCACAACGACATCCATGTCCTGCTGGCGCTGATCAACGAAAAGATGTGGCTTGGCCACTTCGACCTGTGGAGCGACGAAGGCCTGCCCATGTTCCGCCACGCCATCCCATTGCGCGGCACATCCGGCTTGATGCCTGAGCAGTTGAACGACCTGGTGGAGGTCGCGATCAGCGAAAGCGAGCGCTTCTATCCGGCCTTCCAGTACGTGGTGTGGGCCGGCAAGACGCCGGCTGAAGCCCTGACCGCCTCGATCCTCGAGACGGTCGGCGAAGCCTGACTCTGCCAGCAACGAGAAAAGGACTCTCGACGCCCCCTCTCTTGCAAGAACAACAATAAGACCTGCAAGTCGGCAGTCCTTCCAGCGGCGTCGGTCCTCATGACCGGCGCCGCGCCCATTTAGGTGGCATCGCTCGTTGGCTATAAGGGCGCCGCCCATGACCCCTCTCCTCATCCCCTACCCCGAAATCGACCCTGTCCTGGTCCAGCTGGGGCCGTTCGCCATCCGCTGGTATGCGCTGGCCTACATCGCGGGCCTGGTGATCGGCTGGCAGATCATGCGCCGCGTCTGCGAGCAGCCGCCCAAGCTCCTGTCGCCGACCAAGGTCGATGATTTCCTGCTGTGGGCGGCGCTCGGGGTCATCCTGGGTGGTCGGCTGGGCTACGTGCTGTTCTACAAGCCGCTGTTCTACGCCAGTCATCCGCTGGCCATCCTGACCTTGTGGGAGGGCGGGATGTCGTTCCACGGCGGCCTCCTGGGCGTCGTGGCGGCGATCCTGCTGTTCGCTTGGCGCAACAAGGTCGATCCCTTCATGCTGGCCGATCTGGTCGCGATCGTCACGCCGATCGGCCTGTTCTTCGGCCGCCTCGCCAACTTCATCAACGGCGAGCTGTGGGGCCGCCCGACGGACGTGCCGTGGGCCATGATCTTCCCGCGCGGCGGCCCGATCCCGCGCCATCCCAGCCAGCTCTACCAGGCGTTCTTCGAGGGCGTGGCGCTGTTTGCCGTGATGCTGGTCGTGTGGCGCCTCCTCGACGGGCGACGGCGTCCCGGGCTGCTCACCGGCGTGTTCTGTCTCGGCTATGGCGTGGCGCGCATCGTCGGCGAGCTGTTCCGCGAGCCCGATGCCCATCTTGGCTACCTCTGGGGACCAATCACGATGGGCATGCTGCTGTCGATCCCGCTGCTGCTGTTCGGCGGCTGGCTGATCGCCCGGGCCGAGCGCCGGCCACGGCTGGCGTGAGCAGCGAACTGGGCCAGCTGATCGCCCGACGCATCGCGCTCACCGGCCCGATCACCGTCGCCGAGTTCATGGCCGAGGCGCTCAGCCATCCGCGACTCGGCTACTACCGGAAGGCCACGCCGGTCGGCGCGGGCGGCGACTTCACCACGGCGCCGGAGATCTCGCAGATCTTCGGCGAGCTCGTGGGCGCCTGGCTGGCCGAGCGATGGATTGCCATGGGGCGGCCGCAGCCGGTCAGCCTGGTCGAGCTGGGGCCAGGCCGCGGCAGCTTGATGGCCGATGCGCTGCGTGCCACCCGCGGCGTTGCGGGCTTCCACGACGCCGTCGACCTGCACCTGGTCGAGATCAACGAGCCGCTCAGGAGCCTGCAGGCGGCCGCCCTCTCGCCGGTCAAGCCGACCTGGCATGCGCGCCTCGACAGCGTGCCGGAAGGACCGATGCTGCTGGTCGCCAACGAATTCTTCGACGCCCTGCCGGTGCGCCAGTTCGAGAAGACCGAGAAGGGTTGGGTCGAGCGCATGGTGGGACTGGCGGTCGATGGGCAGACGCTGCGCTTCGCGTTGGCGCCGGGCATCACGCCATTTGCCCGGCTGCTACCAGACGGCTCTGTCGGCGCGCAGGCCGAGATCTCGGAGGCCGGACAGATGATCGCCGCCGCCATCGGCCGTCGGCTGCAGCGCCATGGCGGCTGGGCGCTCATCATCGACTATGGCGACGAGCGCGCCGGACGCGTCGCTTCCCTGCAGGGTGTGCGCGGGCATCGCGGCGCGGACGCACTGGAGCGTCCCGGGGAAACCGACCTCAGCACCCATGTCGATTTTGCCGCGCTTGCCAAGGCCAGCGGCCTGCCGAGCTTCGGCCCGGTCGGCCAAGGCGAGTTCCTGCGCCGGCTCGGCGCGCTGCAACGGGCGGCGGCGCTGAAGGTGCGCGCCAGCGAGGCGCAACGGCAAGCGATCGACGCGGCATTGGCGCGCTTGATCGAGCCGGATCAAATGGGCAGGTTGTTTCGCGTCATGGCCGTGGGCGACGAGAAGAGCGGAGCGCCGGCCGGCTTTTCGGACTTCCCCACGGGCAAACCATGATCGAGGCCACACCGCTTGCCGGGCTCGACGGAATAAGACACCGCTTCTTCACCCGCCAAGGCGGGGTCAGCACGGGCCTCTTCTCTTCCCTCAACTGCGGCTACGGCTCGGCCGATTCGCCGGACAATGTGCGCGAGAACCGCCGTCGAGCCGCGGCCCAGTTCGGGCTTGGCGAGCCCGACCTGCTGACGCTGCACCAGATCCATTCGACCGAGGCACTGACCGTGGGCAACGAGCGCTGGACCTCGCCCGGCGCCCCCAAGGCCGATGCGCTGGTCACGAATCGTTCCGGCGTTGCGCTGGGCGTGCTGGCCGCCGATTGCGCCCCCGTGCTCATGGCCGATACCGCGGCCCAGGTTATCGGCGCCGCGCATGCCGGCTGGAGAGGCGCGCTCGCCGGCGTGGTCGACAGCACCGTCGCGGCGATGGAGCGGCTGGGCGCGCGGCGCGAGCGGATGAGCGCGGTAATCGGCCCCTGCATCGGCCGCGACTCCTACGAGGTCGGGCCGGAATTCCCCGCCCCGTTCCTGGCGCAGGACGAGGCCAACACCGTATTCTTCGAACCGGCTCCGCGGGCCGGCCACTTCCTGTTCGATCTCGCCGGCTACCTGCTGCATCGGCTGGCGCTCGCCGGCGTGTCAGCCAGCGCCACGGGTCACGACACGCTCGCGGCGTCGCAGGACTTCTTCAGCTATCGCCGCAACACGCTCAAGGGGGTGCGCGACTATGGCCGCGGCCTCAGCGCCATCGCGCTTGCCGGCTGACATGCCCTATCTCGTCATCCTGATCTTCTGCTGCCTGCTCGGAGCGATCGCCACGTGCGCCTTGCTCTGATGCTGCTCTGCCTGCTCGTCTTGGCAGGCTGCGTGGCACCGCCACGGCCGTTCGAACAAGAGAAGGTCTACACCTCGCTGCGCTCCCTGCCGCACGACAAGGTCGAGCTCACGATCGCACCGCCCAAGAACATGCCGACCGAGATGGGCCAGCGCGTCGCCGTGGCCCTGGCGATGGAACTGCAGTCGTACGGCGTAGTGGCGGCCGTGGCGCCGACTGAGGCGCCGATCCAGGTCAACGGCACCATGAGCACGCGCGACGCCGAACCGGGCATCGAGGTGCAGATCGAATGGCGGGTCGCCGGCGCCCCGGCCTCGCAGGAGCCCGCCACGGTGCGCACGCGCACGCGGCCCGAGGATTACGCCGAAGCGAGCGAACGGCTGGTCTCGCGCATCGCCCAGCAGTCGGCGCCGCGTGTCGCCACCCTGATCGGCAAGCCGCCAACCTTCCAGCCGCGATCGCCGGGCGAGGTCGCCGCCGGCCTGAGCGTGCCGATCGAACAGCCGAGCGATGGCCAGGTGGCGGCCACGACCGCGGCCGCGGCGACGGGAAGTGCCGCCGCGACGTCGCCGCCACAACAGCAGCCGCAGATCAAGGTGCTGGTCGAGGCGGTGACCGGCGCGCCGTCGGACGGTAACAAGCAGCTGCAAGGCGGCATGCGACGGGCGCTGGGCTCGAGCAAGATCGTGATCGTCGACGCGGCCGGCCCCGACGTATTCAGCGTAGCGTGCACCGTGAGCCTGAAGCCGATCGACGAGCAGCGCGGCCAGCTGGTGGTGAAATGGCTGCTCAAGGATCCGACTGGCCGCAAGGTCGGCGACATCGAGCAGGCCAACCCGGTACCGCTGGTCGCCGCCCGCGGCAGTTGGGCGGGCTTCGGTGACATCGTGGCGACGGCGGCCTCGGAAGGCATCCTCGAGCTCCTGGAGAAGGCGCTGAACAAAGGCGCAATCCAGCAGACCTCACCGTGAATCGTCTTGTCAGAGGGGGGTCCGCCATTGTTACTGTTCGACGGGGGAGCGGCTCGATTCTTGCAAGAAGAGCCCCAACAGGGAGCACGTAAGGTTATGTTTCATTGGAGGAGACCGGCCGCGAGCGTGATCGCGGCTGCGAGCATGGCCGGATTGATGGTTATGGCCCCGGCGCAAGCGCAGACGCTGAAAGTGGTCATGCATTCGGACGTGAAGATTCTCGATCCGATCTGGACCACCGCCTACATCCAGCGCAACCACGGCTACATGGTCTGGGACACGCTGTTCGCCATGGACGAGAAGTTCGAGGTGAAGCCCCAGATGGTCGAGAAGTACGACGTCTCGTCCGACAAGCTTACCTGGACCTTCACCCTGCGCGACGGCCTGGAATGGCATGACGGCAAGCCGGTCACGTCGGAGGACTGCGTCGCCTCGATCAAGCGCTGGGCGGCGCGCGATTCGATGGGCCAGAAGATGATGGGCTCGGTGTCCGACTTCGAAGTCGTCGATTCCAAGACCTTCAAGATGAAGATGAAGGAGCCGTACGGGCTGGTGCTGCAGTCGCTCGGCAAGCCCAGTTCGAACGTGCCGTTCATGATGCCGAAGAAGACCGCTGAAACCGACCCGATGCAGCAGATCAAGATCGAGGACGTGATCGGCTCCGGACCCTTCGTCTTCAAGGCCGACGAGTGGAAGCCGGGCGAAAAGACCGTCTACGTCAAGAACGCCAAGTACAAGCCGCGCTCGGAGCCACCCTCCGGCCTGGCCGGCGGCAAAGTGGTCAAGGTCGATCGCGTCGAATGGATCGCCATGCCTGACGCGCAGACCCAGGTGGCCGCCATCCAGAACGGCGAGATCGACATGATCGAATCGCCCGGCCACGACTTGCTGCCGCTTCTGGCCAGCGACAAGAACATCAAGCTGTTCAACGGCAATCCGCTCGGCAACCAGTACACCTTCCGCTTCAACAGCACGGCCAAGCCGTTCGACAATCCCAAGGTTCGCGAAGCCGTTTTCGTCGCCTTCGCGCAGGAGGATTTCCTCAAGGCGACGATCGGCTCGCCCGAGTACTACAAGCTCTGCAAGGCGCCGTTCGTTTGCGGCACGCCGCTCGCCAACGACGCCGGCATGGCCAACGTGCTGAACGGCAATGCCAACAAGGCCAAGCAGCTCTTGCAGGAGGCGGGCTACGACGGCACGACGATCGTGCTGATGCAGTCGACCGACCTGCCGGTCCTGACCAATCTAGCGCCCGTCGCCAAGCAGCTGATGGAGCGGGCCGGCTTCAAGGTCGACATGCAGTCGATGGACTGGCAGACCCTGGTGGCTCGCCGCACCAAGAAGGATCCGCCGGACAAGGGCGGCTGGCACGCCTTCCTCACCTCCTGGGTCGCCGCCGACATCCTCAATCCGGTGATGGCCGGCTTCTTCAACGCCTCCTGCGACAAGGCCATGTTCGGTTGGCCGTGCGATCCGACGATCGAGAAATTCCGCGACCAGTTCGCCAAGGAATTCGACGCCGGCAAGCAGAAGGAAATCGTCGAGAGCCTGCAGAAATACTGGGTCGACCATCCGACCCACATCAATCTCGGCCAGTGGTATCAGCCGGCCGCGCTGCGCACCAACATCCAGGGCAACATGGTTGCGCCGGTGACAGTCTTCTGGAACGTATCAAAGAAGTGATCGAGCCGGGCGCGGAGCCGCACTGCTCCGCGCCCCCATGGACGAAGGCGGCCCCCGGGAGCCGCCTTCTTCCATGGGGAGGAACAGGAAGGGGCATTCAATGAAAAGACTGACGAGACGAACCATTGCGGCACTGGCGGCCGGCGCGGCCCTGGTCGCGACGGCGCCGGCCTTCGCGCAGGGCAAGGTCCTGCGCTTCGTGCAGAACGGCAATCTCACCATCCTCGATCCGATCTGGACGACGGCCTACGTCACGCGCAACCACGGCTATCTGGTCTACGACACGCTGTTTGCGATGGACGAGAGCAACGCCATCAAGCCGCAGATGGTCGACAAGTACGAAGTGTCGCCCGACAAGACCGTGTGGACCTTCACCTTGCGCGACGGGCTGGCATGGCACGACGGCAAGCCGGTGACGTCGGAGGACTGCATCGCCTCCATCCAGCGCTGGGGCAAGCGCGACACCATGGGCATCAAGCTCATGGATTTCGTGAAGGAGTTCAAGGCGGTCGACGCCAAGACCTTCCAGATGGTGCTGAAGGAGCCGTACGGCCTAGTGCTCGATTCGCTCGGCAAGCCCAGCTCCAACGTGCCGTTCATGATGCCCAAGGCAGTGGCCGAGACCGACGCCTTCAAGCAGATCGACAGCCAAGTGGGCTCGGGACCGTTCATCTACCAGAAGGACGAATCGAAGCCCGGCGAGAAGCACGTCTACCTCAAGAACCCCAAGTACAAGCCGCGCGCCGAGCCGGCTACGGGGCTGGCGGGCGGCAAGGTCGCCAAGGTCGACCGCGTCGAGATCATCGAGATGCCAGATACCCAGCAACAGGTGAACGCGCTCATCGCCGGCGAGATCGACCTCATCGAGCAGCCGCCGCACGATCTCTTGCCGGTGCTGAAGGCTGACAAGAACGTGGCGCTCGAGGACTGGAATCCGCTGGGCCAAGTGTTCGTCATCCGCTTCAACCATGCCGTGAAGCCGTTCGACAATCCCAAGATCCGGCTGGCGGCGCTTTATTCGATGCGCCAGGAGGACTATCTCAAGGCGACCATCGGTGATCCGGCCTATTACAAGGTCTGCCCGGCTGCCTTCATCTGCGGCACGCCTAACGCCTCGGACAAGACCAATGGCCTCCTGATCAAGCCCGACTTCGAGAAGTCCAAGGCGCTTCTCAAGGAGGCGGGCTACGACGGAACGCCGATCGTGCTGATGCAGTCGACGACCTTGCCGGTGCTGACCAACACCGCGCCGGTCACGAAATCGCTGCTCGAGCAAGGCGGCTTCAAGGTCGACATGCAATCGATGGACTGGCAGACGCTGGTGACGCGGCGCACCAAGAAGGATCCGGCCGACAAGGGCGGCTGGAACGCCTTCCATACCTTCTCGGTGTCGGCCGACGCGCTGAACCCGATCTCCAACTCCTACTTCGCCGCCAATGGCGACAAGGCGTGGTTCGGCTGGCCCGTCGACCCGGAGATGGAGAAGCTGCGCGACGCCTATGCGCGCGAGACGGATCCGGCAAAGGCCAAGGCGCTGGCCGAGGCAGTCCAGCTGCGGGCGCTGGAAACGGCGCAGTTCGGCTGGCTCGGCCAATGGTACGGACCGGGCGCGCGTCGCGCCAGTGTGACCGGCTGGCTGAAGGCGCCGGTGCCGGTGATGTGGAACATCGAGAAGAAATGACGGAAATGATGAGCTGGACTCGCTGCTTTTTCTCGTTCCTCTCCCCCGCTAGGGGGAGAGGATAGGAGAGGGGGGTTCGACAGCTCCTGCAGCCCCCTCTCCTCGCCTCTCCCCTAGCGGGGGAGAGGGATATGAAGGTGGTAACTGACAAATGCTCGACTTCATCGCCCGTCGACTCGTCTCCATCGTCCCCGTGCTCGCGGTGGTGGCGATCTTGGTCTTCCTGATGCTGCGACTGACGCCGGGCGATCCGGCGGCGGTCATCGCCGGCGACAACGCCACCTCGGACCAGATTGCCGACATCCGTGCCAAGCTCGGGCTGAACGAGCCCTTGTGGACGCAATTTGCGATCTGGATCGGAAACATACTGCAAGGCAACTTCGGCGAAAGCTTCTTCTTCAAGAAGACGGTGGCCGAGCTGATCGCCCAGCGCATCGAACCCACCGTCGCGCTTGCCACCTGCACCCTGATCTTCGCCGTCAGCGTCTCGGTGCCGATGGGCGTGCTGGCTGCTTATCGGCAGGGATCGGTCTTCGACCGCATCGTGATGGGCTTCGCTGTGATGGGCTTCTCGGTGCCGGGCTTCGTCATCGGCTATTGCCTGATCTACCTGTTCGCCATCGAACTCGGCTGGCTGCCGGTCCAGGGTTACGTACGCATCGGCGTCAACTTCTGGCAGTTCCTCGAGCGCATGGTGCTGCCCTCGCTCACCTTGTCGGTCGGCTTCGTCGCGCTGATCGCGCGAATCACGCGCGCCTCGGTGCTTGAGGTGCTGAACGAGGACTATATCCGTACCGCGCGCGCCAAGGGCCTCTCCAATCGCGTCGTCCTGATGCGCCATGCGCTGCGCAACGCCGCGGTGCCGATCCTGACCGTGATCGGCCTCGGCATCGCCATCCTGATGGGCGGCGCGGTGGTGACCGAGAGCGTGTTCGGCCTGCCGGGGCTCGGCCGTCTCACCGTCGAGGCCGTTCTCAGCCGCGACTTCCCGACCATCCAGACCGTCATCCTGATGTTCTCGGTGGTCTATGTCGTGATCAACCTGCTGATCGACATCAGCTACACCGTGTTCGATCCGAGGATCCGCTATTGACCGTCGCCACCGAAGATATCGTCGACTCCGCCTCCATTGCGGCAGCAACGGCCAAGCGACCCAGCCTTTGGCTGATCGCCCTACGCAACCCCAACGTGATCATCGGCGGCACCATCCTGCTGGTGATGGTGGCGATCGCCGCTTTGGCGCCGTTGCTCGGCACCGTCGATCCCACGCGCATCGATCCGGCGGCGCGCAACAAGAAGCCGGGCACGGAAATCACGATGCGGCTTGACGACGGCCAGACCGTGAAGCGCGTCGCCATCATGGGCACCGACAGCCTCGGTCGCGACGTCTACAGCCGGGTAATCTACGGGGCCCGCGTCTCGCTCGCGGTCGGCGTCGCGGTGGCGTTGATCGCCATCGCCATCGGCGTCGTGATCGGCCTGGTGTCGGGCTATATCCGCTGGCTCGACGGCATCATCATGCGCGTCATGGACGGGCTGATGGCGATCCCGGGCATATTGCTGGCGATCGCCATGGTGTCGATCTGGCGGGCCGGGCTGGTCACGGTGATCTTCGCCATCGTCGTGCCCGACGTGCCGCGCGTCGTGCGGCTGGTCCGCTCGATCGTGCTGACGGTGCGCGAAGAGCCCTATGTCGAGGGCGCCATCTCGGTCGGCACGCCGACCTGGGTCCTGATGTTCCGCCATATCCTGCCCAACACCATCGCCCCGTTGATCGTGCAGGGCACCTTCATCGCCGCCGCCGCCATCCTGGTCGAGGCGGCGCTGTCGTTCCTGGGCATCGGCATCCCGCCCGAGATCCCGAGCTGGGGCAACATCATGGCCGAAGGCCGCACCCTGTTCCGCGTGTTCCCGCACAACATCTTCTATCCCGGCATCTTCCTCGCCTTCACGGTGCTCGCCATCAACATCATGGGCGACGGCCTGCGCGACACCCTCGACCCCAAGATGAGTAAAAAAGTGTGATGCGAAGCATCACATCGCGAGCGAAGCGAAGCATCGTCGAGGGATCTGCAATGAAAAGGTCTCCCGCTGCGCCCTTGGCGCTTCGGTCGGTATGACGGTTTTGGAGTACTGATGCCTGACAGCAAGCCCGTCCTGGAAGTAAAGAACCTCACCGTCTCGCTGCCCAAGGGGGCCGACCGCAGCAACGCAGTCGACAAGGTGAGCTTCACCGTCAATCGCGGCGAGATCGTCTGTCTGGTGGGCGAGTCCGGTTCGGGCAAGTCGGTGATCGCCTTCACCGTCATGGGCCTCTTGGCCAAGGCGCTCAAGCCGACCGGCGGCGAGATCCTGCTCGAGGGCGAAAACGTGCTGGCGGCGGACGAGACGCGCCTGCGCGACCTGCGCTGCACGCGCATGTCGATGATCTTCCAGGAACCCATGACGGCGCTCAATCCCGTCATGACCTGCGGCGACCAGATCGACGAGGTGCTGAACACCCACACCGACCTGGACGCCAACGCCCGCAAGACCAAGATCCTGGGCATCCTGGGACGCGTGAAGCTGCCCGAGCCGGAGCGCATCTATCATTCCTATCCCCACCAGCTGTCGGGCGGACAGCGCCAGCGCATCATGATCGCCATGGCGCTGGTGCTCGATCCGGTGCTGCTGATCGCCGACGAGCCGACTACCGCGCTCGACGTCACCACTCAGGCCGAGATCCTGAAGCTGATCGCCGAGCTGCAGGCGAGCCAGGGCACCGGCGTGCTGTTCATCACCCACGACTTCGGCGTGGTCGCCGAGATCGCCCATCGGGTGGCCGTGCTGCGCTGGGGCGAGTTGGTCGAGATGGGCCCGACCGATCAGATCCTGGCGCGGCCCGAGCACACCTACACCAAGATGCTGATCTCCTCGGTGCCGTCGATCCATCCGCAGCATCGCGGCGATCGCAAAGACGCGATCACCGTGCTGCGCACCCAGAAGCTCGGCAAGACTTACACCGGCCACGGCTTCTTCCAGAAGGCGCGCGTGGTGAAGGCGGCGGTCGACGTCGATCTCGACATCCGCAAGGGCGAGACGCTGGGCATCGTGGGCGAATCGGGCTCCGGCAAGTCGACCGTGGCGCGCTGCATCGCCCGCCTGATCGATCCTAGCGAAGGCAAGGTGTTCCTGGGCGACACGGAGATCGCCACCATGTCGGCCGGCAAGCTGCGGCCACACCGGCGGCGGGTGCAGATCGTGTTCCAGGACCCGTACCGCTCGATGAACCCGCGCATCACGGTAGGCGACTTCATCACCGAGGGGCCGATGAACTTCGGGCTCGCCCGCGAGGAAGCGCTCGGCCGCGCGCGCAAGCTGATGGAGACGGTGCGGCTCGATCCCAATTCGCTCGATCGCTATCCGCACCAGTTCTCCGGCGGCCAGCGCCAGCGCATCTGCATCGCCCGCGCGCTCGCCATGGAGCCAGAGCTGCTGATTGCCGACGAGGCGGTGTCGGCGCTCGACGTGTCGGTTCAGAAGCAGGTGCTGGAGCTCTTGGACGAGATCCGCCAGCGGCTCAATCTCGCCGTGCTGTTCATCACCCACGATCTGCGCGTCGCGGCGCAGATCTGCGACTACGTCGCCGTCATGAGCAAGGGCCGCGTCGTCGAGTACGGCCCGGCCGAGCAGGTCTTCGGCTCGCCGCGCGACGACTATACCAAGGCCCTGTTCGCCGCCGCCCCCGGCCGCCACTGGGAGTTCGGCAAGTTTGCCGTGGCGTGATAGGATGCTGGTGCTGTCATCCCGAGCGTAGCGAGGGATCTTCCGTGGCAGCGTCAAGGATCCCTCGGTTCGCTCGGGATGACAGCGAGGGAGGCTCACATGGCCGACAGCGTCTACAAGGTCATCGAGTTGGTCGGTACCAGCAGCGAATCCTGGGAGAAGGCGGCACAGGCCGCGGTCGAGCGCGCGGCGCAGTCGTTGCGCGACCTGCGTATCGCCGAAGTGGTGGAGCAGGACCTCGTCGTGGACGAGGGCAAGGTCACCGCCTACCGCACCAAGCTCAAGCTGTCGTTCAAGTACGAAGGCGGCGGCTGACCTCTTGCCGGACCGCGGGCCTCCTGGCCCGCTCAGGATTTTCCGGACCGCGCATGTCTCGCGCGCCTCTTTGAGGGCGCAGAACGCGCACGGTCAAAAAGAAGCGGGCCTGGAGGCCCGCGGTCCGGCAAGCTAGACTCGGGCATGTCGTCCGCTCTGCTCGATGAGCCCGCCTTCAACCAGTCGCCGCCGTTCGGCGATGTCGACCTGTTCGGCGCGGACCGTCCGCTGGTCGACGCGGCCACGCGCGCGGGTCTCGACGCTGCCGCACTGTCGGCCTGCGGCCGGGATTACGGCTCGGCCGCGACGTTCGACCTCGGCCGCGTCGCCAACGAGAACCCGCCCAGGCTGCGCATCATGGACGGCCGCGGCAATCGCATCGACTTCGTCGAGTTCCACCCGGCCTACCACGCCATGATGGCCAAGAGCATCGGCTACGGCATCCACGCCTCGGCACACGATGGCAGCGACAGGCCGGCGCCGATGTCGGCCCGCGCCGTGCGGCTCTACCTCGCGACGCAAGCTGAGAGCGGCCATATGTGCCCGGTCACCATGACGCATGCCTGCA
>Ga0081539_10004952_pt1 | contig 14145 bp, 10 predicted proteins | sample TabmetS4T2R2_FD_71023 | JGI IMG/M metagenome (GOLD analysis project Ga0081539, IMG submission 71023) | Tabebuia heterophylla rhizosphere microbial communities from the University of Puerto Rico - S4T2R2 | ecosystem: Host-associated > Plants > Roots > Rhizosphere ...
TGACCCCGGTGCCGGTGAGCACCCGGGTCGCGTCGACGATTTCGGTGACGGACGAGCTGTCGTCCAAGGCCGCGACCTGGAGCAGGCTTCGGGTGCGTTCGGGCAGGGTCCGCAATCGATCGGTGAACGCGCGCTCGAGCCGTTCGGTTAGGGGCAGGGAGGAACCGTGCGGCTCGGCGGATGTGCGGAGGGCACGGGACAGCTCGGTCAACGCCAGGGGGTTGCCGGCGGCCTCGGCGAGCAGCCGGCGGTGTGCGGCGGGTGGAAGGTTGGGTGCCCGGTCGGCGAGCAGGGCGGCTGCCTCGTCGTCGGTGAGCGGTTCGAGCACCAGCGTGGTGAACTCGTCGGGATTCAGCCGAGACTGGTAGCCGTCCCGAGCGGCGCCCATCATGACGATCGGTTCGATGCTTACCCGGCGCGCCATGAAGGCCAGGATGCTCAGGGTCGCGTCGTCGAGCCATTGCACGTCGTCGGCGAGCACCAGCACCGGCGCGGCGGCGGAGGCGTCGGCGACGAGATCGAGGGTCGCCAGGCCGACGAGGAACACGTCGGGCACGTCGGCCTCGTCGTGCCCGAGGGCGGCCCGTAGAGCCGTCCGTTGCGGCCCGGCAAGGTCGTCGGCCTCCGCGGCGAGCGGGCGGAGCATCTGTTGGAGGCCGGCGTATGGGATGTCGCTCTCGGCCTCGGCGCCGACCGTGCGCAGCACCCGGAATCCCACGTCGGCGGCGAGGGTGGCGGCTTCGGCCAGCAGCGCGGACTTGCCGATGCCGGGCGCGCCGCGGACCAGCACCGCGCTCCCGTGGGCCCCGCCCTCGGACAGCACGCGGCGCAGAAGCCGGAGCTGGTCCCGGCGGCCGATGAACTCCACGTGCCTTCCTCCGACGTCCCTCTCATCGGTTGCTGAGGGTCGTCCTGTGCTTGGGAAGGCAAGGGTACTGCTGTGCTCGGGTCTTGGTCACGCGCATCAGGGCACGGCCGCCGCGGCGGTTCGCCGCGGCTCGGGGTCAGGATGTGGCCTGTGCCGCAGCCTCGATCAGGTTCGCGGTGGCCTCGGGGTGCGAGACCAGTACAGCGTGCGAGGCGCCGGGGACCACCACGGTGTGCGCGTTGGCCCGCTGCGCCATGGCTTGCTGGGCGGCTGGTGGGATGGCGCGGTCGGCACCGGCGACCAGGTACCACGAGGGGATGGTCTGCCACGCGGGCGCGCTGCTGGGCTCGGCAAACGCCGCCAGCGCGACCGGACGCTGGGCCACCGCCATGAGGCGCGCCTTGACCGTCGACACGTCGGCGGCGAAGACCTTCCGGAAGGCGGCCTGGTCGATGTAGGCATCCTGGCCGCCCGGGAACGGCCTGACCACCAGCGCCGGCGGCAGCTCGCTGCCCGGGTAGCCGTTCAGGATCGCGAGACCGGACTCGCCCTCGTCGGGGGCGAACGCGGCGATGTAGACCAGGGCGTGGACGTTGGTGTGGCCGGTGGCTCCGTCCGTGATGACCGCGCCGCCGTACGAGTGCCCGACGAGGACCACCGGTCCGGAGATCGTGTCCAGGACGCTGGACAGGTAGGCCGAGTCGCCGGCCAGGTCGCGCAGCGGGTTGGCCACGCTGAGCACGGGATACCCCTGGCGATCCAATTCGGCGACCACGTCGTTCCAGCTCGACGAGTCGGCGAACGCGCCGTGCACCACGACCACGGTCGCCTTGGGCTTGACCGGGACGCCGGCGACCGGTGCGGCTTCGGAGATCGTGGGGAACGCCAGCAGCGCCGCGGCCACAAGCGTGGAAAGCACGATCCACTTGCGCCGCAGCAGCCCGCTGCGGGGCTCGCCGTGCGCGGTGTCATTCATGACGGTGCTCCTTCGTTGGGAATTGGTTACGGTTCACCGGACCGGTGGGCCGGCTAGCCCAGGAAGGCCAGCAGCATGCGGGTGAGTTCCTCGGGGTGCTCTTCGTAGATCCAGTGGCCGGAACCGGCGATGACGGCGCCGGTGACGTCCACCGCGTAGCGCCGGACCTGGTCCTCCTCGAAAGAACCAAGGCTTCCCGATGCGCCGATCGCGAGCACCGGCATGGGAAGGACAGTTCTCTGGAACTCCGCGTTGTCGCGGATGTCCTGCGGGAACACGCGGAACCAGGCGAAACTCGCCTCCAGATGATTGCGGTCGCGCAGGTAGTGGGCGAACACTCGGACATCGGCGGGTGTGACAGCGCCCTTGACGACCTCCAACCCGTCGATGAAGCCCGCGGTCCAGGCCACCTCGCGGCCCTCGATCATGCTCTCGGGCAGGCCGTTGGTCACGTTGAAGAACCCGAAGTTCCACACACCGGGGCCGCGGGCGGTCAACGCCGGGAACTGATACACGCTCTCGTCCGGGATCGGCGCCTCGCTGAGGACGAGCTTCCGGACGCTCGCTGGGAACTGCGCCGCGTACGAATAGGCGACCATGGTGCCGATGTCGTGACCGACGATCCGCACGTCGTTGTCCTTGCCGAGCGACGCCAGCACGGCGTGCAACTCGGCGGCCATGGTCTTCTTGTCGTACCCGGTGGCCGGGGCGTCGCTCTTGCCGGCACCGGGAAGGTCCGGCGCGATGACGGTGTAGTGCTCGGCGAGGGCGGGCATGATGCCGTGCCATTCGTACCACGTCTGCGGGTAACCGTGGATCAGTACGAGGGTCGGGCCGTGGCCGCCGATGACGTAGTTGATCCCAATACCGGCGACGCGGGTCTTGTGCTCGCTGAACCCGGCGGGCATGTGCTCGCCCGCGAAGGAGGCCGACGCCGAAGCGGCGGCCCCGGAGACGCTGGTCGCGCACACGCCGACGGCCAGGGCCAGAACCGCGTTACGCATGCGGCGGGATCGGGGCAGGCGGAATCTCATTCGGTACTCCCAGGATGTCGAAGGAACAGAGAGACGGCGGCGAGGAGCCGGCCGCGCCGCGGACGATCAGAGGGCGTCGATCAAGCCGCCGTCGATGGCGAAGTCGGCGCCGGTGATGTTCCCGGAACGCTTGCTGGCCAGGAAGAGCACGAGGTCGGCGACCTCGGACGGCACGGTGAAACGACCGGTGACGGTCTGCGCCGCCGCGTCGCGGGCGACCGCACGCGGATCGACGCCGCGGCTGTGACCGACCGTGGCCGCCACGCCGTCAGCGCCCTGCCACAACGCCGTCTCCACCGGGCCGGGACTCACCGTGTTCACACGCACGCCTCGCGGTCCCACCTGTTTGGACAGAGCCTTGCAGAAGTTGGAGAGCGCCGCTTTGGCGGCGCCGTAGTCGACGACCAGCGGGTCCGGGAGGCGGGCGTTGATCGACGACACGGTGACGATCCGGCCGTCGCCGGTGGCCAGCAGGTACGGCAGGGCCGCACGAGTGGCGCGAACCGCCGCGAGGAGATTGATGGTGAGCGTCCACTCCCAGTCCGCGTCGGTCGTGGCGAGGAAGCCGTCCACCCGGGGCCGGACGGCGCCGACGTTGTTCACCAGGACGTCGATCCCGCCGCGCGCGGCGAACGCTTCGGCCACGAGCTCGGCCGGGGCCTCGCGAGCGGCCAGGTCGCTCTCCACGACGGTGAGCTCGGCGCCCTGCTTCATCAGCGCCTCGAGCGGCTCGGTGCGCTCCCTCGACCCGGCGACGACTCGCGAGCCGGCCGCGAGGAAGGCTTCGGTGACCGCGAGTCCGATGCCCCGCCCGGCCCCAGTGACCACGACGATCTGACCGGCGAGTCCCAGGTCGAGGCCGGCAGGCCCGGACGTCCCTCCTATGTGGGCGGTCATCGCTCGGCCTCCGCGCTGTGCCGCCGCAGCCACGTCAGCGCGGTGTTCGCGATTTCGCGCCAGCCGCTGTCGATCGTCAGGGAGTGGCCGCGATCGGCGAAGGTGACGAAGTCGGTGACGGCGCCGGAGTGCCGGTACTGCTTGAGCGTGGCGCGGCTGACGACTTCGGGCACCGTGTGGTCCTTGCCTCCGGACATCAGCAGCAGCGGGCCGCGGCCGGAGTTCTCCGTGTCCACCTTCGCCGGCGAGTGCGGGTTGAAGTTGGCCGCGGCGGCCTCGTAGAGCGGTTTGCCGGGCGCCGGGATGGTCCAGCGTTGGTAGAGGTCCGCGGACTCCTCCTCGGAGATCGCGTTGCCGAAGGCGAACCGGAACTGCTCGGCGGTCAAGGATATCGATCGGTGCTTGTTGGCCGGGTTCCGGAATACCGGCAGCGTCGCCTTCAGCGCCGAGAGCGGAAGCGGCAGGACGCCCTTGATCTGCGCAGCGTCGATCGCGACGGCCGCGGCGGCCCGGTCCTGGCCGAGGAGCTTCTGCGCGATCATGCCGCCGAAGGAGTGGCCGACGAGGACCGGCCGCACCGGTAGCCTGGCGATCAGCGTCGCGTAGTGTTCCACGACGTCGTCGATCCCGTGGTCGGCGATGCTCTCCGGGTTCTGCCGCGCCTCCTCGACCGTCTCCGGATCACCGGGCCAGCCCGGCGCTGACGGGTCGTAGCCTTCGCGGCGGAACAGGTCGATCCACGGCTGCCAGGAGGAGCTGTGCAGCCACAGCCCATGGATGAAGATGACGGGTGTCGATGTCGTCATGGTAGGGCCTTCCTTCGTTGGGTCGTTCATGGCCGGACGCCAAACGGCCCCAGGACGCCCGCGTCTATCCGCAACGACTCCAGCAGCGTCCACGCGTTGTCCAGCGTGAAGACGTCCGCGGCGGCGAGGACACCGGTGTACTTCGCGGTCACCGGCGCGGCCGCGGCCTCGGCCACCGCGTCCAGGAACGTCTTGAAGATCGCCCACGAGTTGCCCTGGGCGCCGTACTTGGCGAAAAACGGCGTCGGGTCGGTGGAGCCGATCGCCGCGCGCGTGCTGGTGTCCAGGTCATCCATGTACTGGATCTGCAGGGCGCCGTCCGCGCGGACTCCGAGGCGTCCGAGGTGCCCGCCGACGAACGTGTGCCACGGGTAGTCCATCGCGATGCTCTGCGCCGTGATCCAGCCGGGGAGGTCCTGGGAGACCGCCAGACCTTTGAACGGCACCCAGCCCGGATAAAGCACGTCGACCAGCATCAGCGTGGAGTAGTCCGGCGCATAGACGAAGATGTTGTCCGGGGCGTGGTTGGGACCGTGGTATTCCAGGTGCAGATATTCGCCGCCGACCCGGAGCCGGTACCTGTCCTGGAACGTCGTCGTCGGCAGCGGACGGTTCGGGTCGGCGGCCCGGGCCAGCAGGCCGGCGGTTGCGGCGTGCGAGATCCGGACCACGTCGGGGCCGAACAGTCCCGCCGCGCCGATGTGGTCGGCGTGCGAGTGCGAGTAGACCAGGTGGGTTACGGTGCTCGGCCGCCCGTTCGCCCGGGTGACGTCGTCGATGGCGCGCAGCAGGTTGTGGCCGATGGTCGGCGGGGCGTCGACGAGGACGACGCCGCGGCGGGTGGTGAGGAACATGGCCTGGTAGTAGGAGTCCGTGACCCAGTAGAGGTTCCCGGCGATCTGGCCGACGTGATACCCGTTCTCGTTCAGGGCGGGACCAACGGCCGCGGCGGGGATCGCCGCGTAGTCGGGGAGACCGGGCGTGTCAGCGTGTGCCGGTTCAGCCAGGGCGGCGCCGACCAGGCCAGCGGCGGCCGGGACGGCCAACGCTGTCGCCGCGCCTTTCAGGAAGCCGCGCCGGCCGGTCGGGAGACGACGATCTGGGATCATGGGTGGCTGCCTTTCGTGCTGTCCGCCCTGCGGCACAACCGGGACGCTTGATCCCCGGGGGTTCCTGCCAGGACAGCACCGCGACGCAGGCGTTCGCACCGGGGGCACACCCCAGGCCGATCGCGCTGGCGATCACCGCGCACCGGGGTCGGCTCGGTGCGAGCTCGACGAACTGCCGCGTACGCTGCGACACCTTTCGACGTATCTGCGTCCGATCGCCGCCGCCGTTTCGTACCGCTGCCGCACGTGGGTTAATGGCGGCATGCTCGTGGAGCGTGAGGTTTCTTGGACGTGCACAACGTGAACACCCCGGTGACCCTCGACGAGCCCACGTGGCACAGGCCAGACGAGCCCGGAGATGACAGGTGATCACTCGCACCGGATCATAGGCTCCAGCAGGGACCGGTGGAGCACGGCGTGGTGCGCGACCAGTACCGAACTGGCGTACCGGCGCCTCTCACCGTGGAAGGGATTGTCGTGAATCTGCCTAATGGCCTCGACCTGCGCCCGGTTGGTGTGACCGAGCCGGATTTCGCCCGGGATCTGGTCAGCAATCTGTACTTCGGGCGGGGCACGACGATCGAGTCGGCAAGCGTCCAGGACGTCTACCAGAGCCTGGCGATGACCGTCCGGGACCGCCTGGTCGAGCGCCGGGCGCGTACCGTCGCGGCGTATTACGCGACCAACCCGCGGTTCGTCTACTACCTGTCCGCCGAGTTCATGCTGGGCCGGCAGTTGCGGCAGAACCTGCTCTACACCGGTACCGGGGAGGTTGCCCGCGAGGCGCTCAAGGGCTTGGGCCGGTCGCTGGACGAGGTGGCCGACTGCGATGTCGAGCCGGGGCTCGGCAACGGTGGCCTCGGCCGGCTCGCCGCCTGCCTGCTCGACGCGCTGGCCACCGCCGACGTCCCCGCGGTCGGCTACGGCATCCGGTATGACCTCGGCCTGTTCCGGCAGACGATCGTCGACGGGGCACAGGTGGAACGCCCGGACGACTGGTCGTTCGACGGGAGCCCGTGGGAGTTCCCGCAGCAGGACGACCGGTATCTGGTGGGTTTCTACGGGCGGGTGGAGGACGACGACGCCGGCCGCCGGCAGTGGATGCCCGGCGAGACGGTGCTCGGCGAGCCGAGTCACATGCTGGTCCCGGGCTACGGCACCGACACGGCCAATCTCGTCCGGCTGTGGCGGGCCCGCGCGGACAGCGACGCGTTCGATCTGGCCGACTTCGCCGACGGCCGGTACGCCGAGGCCGTCGAGGGCGTCGTGCGCTCGGAGAACATCAGCAAGGTGCTCTACCCGGCGGACAGTACCGAGTTCGGCCGGGAGCTGCGGCTGAAGCAGCAGTACTTCCTGGTGTCCTGCTCGCTGCGGGACATCATCCGCCGGTTCCACCTGCGCAACAGCGGATGGGCCGCGTTCGCCGACAAGACCGCGATCCAGCTGAACGACACGCATCCGGCCCTGGCGATACCGGAGCTGATGCGGCTGCTCGTGGATGAGCACGGAGTCGACTGGGAAACCGCCTGGTCGATCACCCGGCGCACGTTCGCCTACACCTGCCACACCCTGTTGCCGGAGGCGCTGGAAACTTGGACGGTCGCCCTGTTCGAGCGGCTGCTGCCACGCCACCTGGAGATCATCTACGCCATCAACCGGGCCCACCTCGAGGAGGTTGCGGCCCGGTTTCCCGGAGACGCCGACCTGTGCCGCCGGCTGTCGCTGATCCAGGAGGACCCGGAGCGACGGGTACGGATGGCGCACCTCGCCGTGGTCGGCAGCCATGCCGTCAACGGTGTCGCCGAGCTGCACACCCGGCTGCTCACCGAGACCGTCCTGGCCGACTTCGCCCGGCTGTGGCCGGACCGGTTCCGCAACGTCACCAACGGGATCACGCCGCGCCGGTTCCTGCGGCTGGCCAACCCGCGGCTCGCCTCGCTCATCACCGACCGGCTGGGCGGCGACGACTGGCTCACCCGCCTGGACCGGCTGGAGGAACTCGTTCCGCTGGCCGACGACCCGGAGCTCCGCGTGCAGTGGCGCGCCGTCAAGCGGGACAACAAACGGGACCTGGCGGCGTACGCACTAGCCGTTGCGGGCATCGTGGTCGACCCCGATGCGCTGTGCGACGTCCATGTCAAGCGGTTCCATGAGTACAAACGGCAACTGCTCAAGCTTCTGCACGTGGTCACGCTGCACAACCGGCTGCGCGCCGACCCGAGCGCGGACGTGCCCCGCACTGTGGTCTTCGCGGGCAAGGCGGCGCCGAGCTACTACGCGGTCAAGCGGATCATCCAGTTGATCAATGCGGTGGCCGCGGCGGTGAACGACGACCCGGCGCTCGGTGGACGGCTCACCGTCGTCTTCCTGCCCGACTACAACGTCTCCCGCGCCGAACTGATCATTCCGGCCGCCGACCTGTCGGAGCAGATCTCGATGGCCGGCAAGGAGGCATCCGGTACCGGCAACATGAAGCTGGCCCTCAACGGCGCGGTCACCATCGGCACCCTCGACGGGGCGAACATCGAGCTGCGCGACCGGGTCGGCGCGGACAACTTCTTCACCTTCGGACTGGACGCCACGCAGGCGGCCGCGCTGCGCCGCGGCGACTACCGGCCGGCGGAGTACGTCGAGTCCGATCCCGAGCTGGCCGCCGCCCTCGACGCCGTCGGCGGCGGCCGCTACGGCGACGGCTTCGGCGACGTGCTGGACTCGATCCTCGGCCGCGACGAGTACCTCACGCTCGCCGACTACCGCTCGTACGTCGAGGCCCAGGACGCGGCGGCGGCCGCCTGGCGCGATCCCGCCGGCTGGACCCGGATGTCGATCCGCAACACCGCGAACTGCGGGTTCTTCTCCGCCGACCGGACGGTGGCCGACTACCGGGACCGGATCTGGCGGGTGGACCCGGTCCGGGTGCCACGCGCGGCAGGTGGCTGAGGCCGCTCGGGAGCCCGCGTGGCGTAAGCCGAGCTTCGGCAAGGAACTGCTCCTCGGGCGGTTCCGGCTCAACCTGATCGATCCGTGGAGGGCTGCGGAGCCCCGTCCCGAGGCGGACTACTTCGTCGCCAAGCAAAACGCACATGAGTGCCGCTTGATCTATCTTGTCGGCGCCGACGATCAGCGTAGAATCAACCCGTTTCCGAGTCCTGACCGAGGTGCCACCATGGGGTCCACGGCTGCTGGCACTAACGCTCCGCGTGTCGCGGCGCAGTCAATCCTCGAGCGATGGGCGCCCGCGGCTGGGTCGCTTTTCGCTGCGCTGCTCGTCGCTGCGGTCATCGTCGGGTCGGTCGGTCTCGGCGACGTCGGCAACAACGTGACGGAGATTACCCGGAACTTCCAGACGGCCGACTACCAGTCGACGGGCGGCCTCATCCTAATCCTCGTCATGCTCAGCGCGCTGTGCTTCCTCTGGTTCCTTGCCGATATCGCCGCAACGATACGGTCGCTGTCGCCGGGTATGCTCTCCTCGCTCGTACAGATCGGAGGAGCCGTCTTCATCTCGGCATTCGTCCCCGCGACGATCATAGTAATCTCGCCGCTGTTGAACGTCGGCCATAGCCAGCTCGAGGGAGGCGACCCGAAAACTATTGCGACGATATACGTCGAGCTGAACGAGATTGCCTTCTTCCTCTTCGGGTTTGCTGGCATCGCCGGCGCGTTGCTAATGAGCGCCGCGGCGAGGGTCGCGAATCGTAGCGGCCTGCTTCCGCACTGGGGTGCAGTGGTCGTAGTTGTTGGCGCGGTCGTCACTGCGCTGACGACATGGATGCTCGTCCTGCCGATTTTCCTCGTCGTTCTGTGGGTGTTCGCGGCATCGGTGTGGCGCATGACTCTTTCTCGCCGCGGAGTCCTCGCTCCGATCGCGTAGCCTCGTTAGATGCGTGGCAACGAGAACGCTGGCCCGCCAAGCGACTCCAACAGTCGCTGATTCACGATCCCAGGACCGTGCCACGGACGGTATTTCCGGCTGGCGACGTCCAGCTGAAGCCCGGCGAGAGCTGCGCTCGGGCACTGACCACTGCGGCGCTCGGCGCCGCCGGTGCGGGCGTCGGACCGCGCGGGCAGGCCCGGTACCGTGGCACTCGCCGGGCTTCTGCTACCTCCGGCCGGTGCGCGTGGCAATGCTCGACGATTCGTCCTCGGCCTGATCCTCGCAGACACTGGAGGCGGGAACCCGGACCGCGTCAACATCGAAAGACGTTCGCTCCGCGGAGGCGTCGATGGAACCAAACTTGCCCACGCCTGACCATGTCTCCCTGGAGGCGGTGCGCCGGCGCCGTGCCGAGCTGCGCGAGTCGATGAACGCGCTGGAAGAGGCGTTGGCCGCGCCCGCGCCCGGCCGGCCAATCGCCTGGGCCGAGCGCGTCCACATCGCGCTTGTAGAACTCTGCGCAGACTTCCGGGAACACATCGACGTCACCGAGGGCCCGCACGGGCTGTACCGCGGACTCCTCACGACTGCTCCGCGACTGTCGAATGCGGCAGCGCGCCTCACCCGCGAACACGCTCAGATCAGAGACCTTGTCGAGGACCTACTGGCCCAGGTGAGCCGACCGGATGTCCATGACGCGGACGGTATTCGCGACCTCGGCACGGCACTGCTGGGTAAGCTCGTCCGCCACCGGCAGCGCGGCTCCGACTTGGTCTACGAGGCCTACGAGGCGGACATCGGCGGCGAGACCTGACTGGCTCGTGCAGCCCCTCACTCTGAGACACCCGAGTGGTAGGCGGGACCGCGCAGGCTCTCTGCCCGCCGCCGGCGACGCCGAACGGCCCTCGGGCAACGGCCAACGCCGGCGAGCCGGGGAACCGTGCAGGCATACCGACGCACCGGTGTGCGGGGTCGTACACTCCGCGGATGCATCAAGTGGAGCTTGATGGTGTCCCCGTCCTGTGGGAGCAGGGGCCGGCCCCGCTGCGCGCGACGCTCACGTTCGGGGTGGGTGGCCGGGACGAGTCGTTCCGGACCCTGGGGGTTACCCACCTGGTGGAGCACCTCGTGATGGGTGCGCTGCCGCGGGTGCATTACGAGACCAACGCGTCGGTCGATCTGAGCATGACCTCGTTCACCGCGTGCGGACGGCCCGAACAGGTCGCCCAGTTCGTGACGGCGGTCTGCCGGGTGCTCGCCGACCTTCCGGTCGATCGCCTCACGAGCGAGGCGGGGGTGCTGGCCGCGGAGGGTGGCTTCTACGCGCACCCGACCGTGGAGGCGCTGATGTATGGGCGGTTCGGCGCGCGGGGCCTGGGACTGGCGCCGTACAGCGGACCCGGGTACGACCGGATCACGGCCGAGCATGTCCGCGGGTGCGCCGGGCGTTTCTTCGTGTCCGGCAACGCCGTGCTGCAGCTGACCGGGCCGGTACCCGACGGTTTGCGGCTTCCGTTACCGGCCGGCCCGGCGCCGCGGCGGGAACGCCAGGCCGCACCGGCCGTGTCCGGTCCGACGTGGGCGCCGGCGGCGACGCCTGGAGTGGGCGCGGCGCTGCTGGGCCGCCGGGAGACCGTGTGGAGCGTCGGGATGAGTGTGCTCGCCGAGCGTCTCGAGGCGGTCGCGCGGCATGAGCGCGGGCTGAGCTACGAAATCGACGGTGACGCGGTGCCGTTGGCGGGTGAGGACATGCTGCTGGCCATCACTGTCGACGCCCGCGAAGGGCAGGAGGCCACCGTGGCCGGGTTGCTGTGGCAGCAGCTGGAAGCGCTAGCCACGGACGGTCCCACCACGGCCGACATCGACCACGAAATCGGCCGGGCCAGGGACATGTACGAGGATCCGCGGTACGTCGAGGTGGACCTGGCGCAGGCCGCGGAAGCCGTGTTGCTCGGCGTTCCGTACCGGCCGCGGCAGCAGCGGTACGAGGCGCTGACCCAGGTCACCGCGCAGGCCGTGCGGGACAGGTTCGCCGCGGCGTTGCCCTCGGTGCAACTCGTCGTGCCCGACGGTGTCCGGTTGGCGATTCCCGGCGTCGGCGAAGGCGGTTGCCCGCGCACCGCGGTGCAGCCCCCGGGCCGGGTCTTCAAACCTCCGCTCATCGCGAAACTGCTCGCCCGCGACGCCCGCGGGCGGGCGCTGATTCTGATGCCCGACGGCGTCGCGCAGCGCGACCCGGACGGCGACGTGCACGTGGTGCACTGGACCGACGTGATCGGTGTGGAACGGCACGACACCGAACGCGTCGTGTTCGGCGCCGGCGGTTGCCAGGTCGTCGTGGATCCGGAGCTCTACCCCGGAGCCGAGAAGATGGTCGCCGCGGTCGACGCGAACGTGCCGGCCGCGCTGTGCTACCCCCGGTCGTCCCTGCTCGCCCCGGACAGCCCGGACCACCGCGCGGAACGGTAGAGCGGCAACACCTGCCGACAACCCGGGATCACCGCGGGGGCAACACCACCAGCGCGTCGCCGACGGGGCGTTCGCCGGTGGCGTCCGACGGCATGTTGATCACCGCGCCGTCCACGACCATGGTTGTCGAGCCGCCGCCGTCGAGGTTCATCGCGTCACGCAGCCCGAGCGACCGTGCCACCGCGGCGGCCTCGGCGATACCCAGCCCCAGGCTCGAGGTGCTGCGGCCGTCCGCGGTGATCAGGATGGTGCGGCCCTGGGCGTCCACTCCGGCGAAGGTCCGCGGGTTCCGCTTGTGCACCCAGCCGTAGTAGAAGCTCGGATCACCCGGATGCACCATCCCGTCAGCGGCCGGCGTGGCGTGCAGTCGGCCGTCGCGGACCAGCTCGGGGCCGCCGTTGACGATCGAGGTGGCCGGCGAGGTCGGCACCGGCCGGCCCCGCTCGTCGATCAGCGTCGACCTGACCGGCAGGCTCCGACCAGGATGCGCGACCGCGAGCAGCGCGCCGACCATGGCTCCGGTCGCCTGGACGGTCCGGCCGCTGGCTGGGATGGTGCCGCCGCGGGTCGAGCGGATGTCGATGACCCGGCCGCTGCTGTCCAGCACCACCTCCGTACCCGGACCGGTGGGTGTCTGCGCGCCGTACGCGGCGTCGAAGGCGACCAGCTCGTCGGCGTCGGTGCAGGTGACGTCGTGCCGGGGCAGATCGGTCGGGGTGTCGCCGATCCCACCGCAGTTGCGGATCAGCCCGGGTACCCGGTTGAGTCCGTCGAGGGTGAGTCCGCCGACCTCGCCGTGCCACCGTAGCCGCACGATCGAGGTGCCTCGGGCGTCGTCGCGCACGAGCAGCGCGGGGCGTCCGGCGACCGGCTCGCTGACCAGCCGTCCGTCGTACGCGCCGACGCCGGCCGGGTCGCCGGGGGCGCCGGCCGCCGGGTCGAGCACGAAGAAACCCGCGTTGACCGCGGCGTCGGCACCGGTCAGCGCGGCGAGGCGGCTGGTCGTTTCGCGCTGCTCGAGGTCCGGCCCGTACGTTGCGTCGAGCCGGCCGCGAAATGTTCGCGGGTCGATGGTGAGGATGTCCACATGCCACGGCCCGGTCGATCCCGCCAGGTCGTCCGGTTCGCCGTCCCACCCGGTGTAGATGCTGGAACCCGCGAACCCGGCTGCGATCACCTGTTGGCGGATCGCGTCCGCCTCCTGCTTCGTCGCACTCGTCCCGATCCGGACTCGCCAGCCCAGGTCGCCGGAGAAGTCGGCAAGCGGCGGCGTGGTGACCTTCTCGACGCGGGGCTGGAGACCCGCTGCCTGCAAGGTGGATGCTGCCGCCCGCGCGTCGCCTTCGCCGCGAATCGCGGCCGGCGCAGTGTCCGGGTCCGGTGAGCCGGGACTCGCGGGGATGGCGACCTCGACCGTCCAGTAAGCGCCCGGGTCGCTGTGGCCGCGGACGATCCGGGTCAGCGTGACACCAGGCTGCAAGGTCTGTGTCGTCCTCGTCTCTTCCAGACCGGCCGGGCCGAGCGGCAGAGGGCCGCCGAGTGCAGCCACCGCGGGGGGCGCCGGTCCCGCGGCCAGGGCCGGGGGCGCGACCAATGCCAGGCCGAGCAGGGCGACGAGAGTGAACGGAACCGCTGTACGCCGGGTCATAACGAATGTCCTAAAGCGTCAGCAGCACCACCGGCAAGACGATCTGCCAAGTGGTCACCCGTCCGCCCACTCGACGTTTCCGTGCATTGACCCTTCGGTCGCCATAGCCGATGACCTATGCCGGTGGCGCTTCGCCGGCTACCAGGCCTCGAGCCGGGGGAGGGGGCGCGCGGCGATCCGCTTGGCGTCCCGGGCGGGTACGCCGAGCATGCGCAGGATCGCCTCGGCGAGCTGATCGACCGCGCTCTCGTCGATCTCCGCCGGGTCGTCCTGGTGCACCCGCAGCAGCCCCAGCAGGCCGCCGGTCACGGCGGTCAGCGCGATCCTTGCGTCGGGCACGGTGAAGCGCCCGGCGGCCTGGCCGATCTGGATGTCACGCAGGGCGCGGGGCGCCAGGCCGCGGGGGACGTCGAGTAGGTCCAGGCCCGTGCCGGTGATGAATCGGGCCAGGTCGGGGTGGG
>Ga0081539_10004953_pt1 | contig 14141 bp, 13 predicted proteins | sample TabmetS4T2R2_FD_71023 | JGI IMG/M metagenome (GOLD analysis project Ga0081539, IMG submission 71023) | Tabebuia heterophylla rhizosphere microbial communities from the University of Puerto Rico - S4T2R2 | ecosystem: Host-associated > Plants > Roots > Rhizosphere ...
CAGCGCTGTCCACAGCCCCACCGGGAACCGGGCCCCGCCCAACCGCCGGGCCCCGCCCAACCGCCGGGCCCCGCCCAACCGCCGGGCCCCGCCCAACCGCCGGGGCCCCGCCTGTCGCTCCGACGGACCCGGCTGCAGCTCGGCCAGGCCCCGGCCTATCCGGCGGGGGCGGCGCTCGACCTGACGACCAGCTCGGCCAGGATCGGGGGGGAGCCGGTAGGGACCTCGAGGCCGCGGATGGCGGCCAGCACGGCCGTCCCGGCGCGGCGGCCGACCTCCTCGCCGTCGAGGCGGACCGTGGTGAGCGGCGGGTCGAAGCAGTCGGCCATGGGGACGTCGTTGTAGCCGACGACCGAGACGTCGGCCGGGCAGCCGAGCCCGGCGTCGCGCAGGGCGCGGACGGCGCCCATGGCCATCTGGTCGTTGTGGGCGAACACGCCCGTCACCCGCCGCCCGTCGGCGAGGGCGAGCTCCATCTGCCGCCGGCCCTCGTCGAACCCCGGCCGGCTGGCCGGCGCCACCGACCATTCCTCCAGCCCGAGCCGGGCCGCGGCCTCGGCGAAGCCCTCCTGGCGGTCGATGAAGGTCTGGACGTCCAGCGGCCCGGGCAGCTGCACGACCCGGCGGTGCCCGAGCTCGGCCAGGTGCCCGGCGGCCAGCCGGCTCCCGCCGAGGTCGTCGTGGGTCACGGCCGGGATCCCGGACCCGGGCAGGTTGCGCACGGCCAGCACCACCGGGACCCTGGCCGTCCAGCCGAGGATGGAGCCCAGGTCGCCGGCCCGGGCGGCCAGCAGGATCAGCCCGTCGACCTGCCGGGCCAGGAGGTGGTCGACGGCCCGCTCCAGCGTCTGGGAGTCGTCGCGGGACTCGACGACCAGGGCCATGTGGTCGACCTGCTCGAGGCTGGCCTGGATGCCCCGCAGGACCGGCGCCGTGTAGGGGTTGCAGAGGTCGGACACGACCACTCCGACGGTCGAGCTGAGCCCGCGGCGCAGCCCCCTGGCCATCATGTGGTGCCGGTAGCCGAGCTCCTCGGCCATCTGCTGGACCCGGGCGCGGGTCTTGGGCGAGACCGGATGCGCCGTCTCGGCGTCCAGCGCCCGCGACGCCGTGGCCACGTGCACCCTGGCTGCGGCGGCGACATCCCGCAGCGTGACCGAGCGGCGCGCGGCCCTGCCGCCCGACGTCCCCATCCCGTCCTCCCCCCTCCCCGCCGGAACCTATACCGCACGATTGGGCAGCAGAACCGCCCCAGCCCAAGCCGAGGCGAAACCGCAACCATGCAACTGGCGGCTCCGGGCCGGCCCGGTCAGGTGGCCGGGATGCCGCGCCGGCGCAGCCCGGCCAGCCCGGCCCCGCCCAGGGCGACGGCCACGGCCAGCAGCAGGACCAGCGGCGTGGCGGCCACGTCGGCCCCGGGGACCCTGGGCACGTGAGTGAACGGCGACAGGTCCATGACCCACTGGTCGAGCTGGAGGGCGGCCCCGACCAGCCCGAGGATCACGCACGCGCCGAGCACCCCCCAGGCGACGGCGGCGAACCGGGGCGCCAGCCCGACCAGGGCGACCGCGACCGCGGCCAGCACCCAGACGGCCGGGACCTGCACCAGCGCGCCTTGCAGCACCTGCGACAGCTGGTGGCCGAGGTCGCCGCTGCTGAGCCCGTAGGTCAATCCGACGGTCAGCCCGGCCGCGACCAGGGCCAGGGCCGACCCGAGGATCGAGAACACCAGGTGGCTGCCGGCCCACTGGAGCCGGCCGACGGCGGTGGCCAGCACCGGCTCGGCCCGCCCGCTGGTCTCCTCGGCCCGCAGCCGCAGGGTGGCCTGGATGGCGTAGCCGGCGGCCAGCAGTCCCAGGATGCCCATGACCGAGACCAGGTAGGCGTCCACGATGCCGGTGCTGCCGCCCATGCGGGTGAAGAGGTCCTCCAGGTTCGAGTTGTCGGCGACCATGTCGGCGACGCTCGAGGCGGCCCCGCCCAGCACCACCCCGATGACCGCGAACCCGGCCGTCCACGCGGCCAGCAGGCCACGGTGCAGCCGCCAGCCCAGGGCCAGGGGGCTGCGCAGCCCGGGGGCGGCGGCGGCCGGGCCGGGCCGGTCGGGCAGCAGCCCGGCGCCGACGTCGCGCCGGGCCTCCAGGGCCACGGCCATCCCGGCCAGCAGCGCGGTCAGGGCGACGACCAGGAGCAGGACCCACCACCGCTCGCCGGCGTACGGGCGGAGCTTGTGGGCCCAGCCGATCGGCGACAGCCACGACAGCCAGCTCGCCCCGCCGCCGGACAGGCCGCTGACGTCGCCGATGACCCGCAGCAGCCAGGTCCCGCCGAGGACGCCGACGGCGATCCCCCTGGCCGAGCCGGCCCCGCTGGTGAGCTGGGCGGCCACCGCCCCCACGGCCGCGAACACCCAGCCGGCGGCGGCGAGCTGGAGCCCGGCCGCCAGCGACCCGGCGGCCGGCAGGCCCTGCCCGGCCAGCGCCGCCGCCACCAGCGCGGCCAGGACCAGGTTGGCGACCAGGGTCACGGACAGGGCCGCCGCCATCCCGGCGTGCCGCCCGACCACCGTCGCCCCGATGAGCTCGCGGCGGCCCGCCTCCTCGTCGGTGCGGGTGTGGCGGATGACGGTGAGCAGGGCGATCAGGGCGATCAGCACGGGGTAGAACCCGGCCCGCCAGACCGTCAGCTCGCCGAGGCTGGAGCCGTGCAGGGGCCCGTAGAGGGCGGTGAACCCGGGGTCGGCGGCGCTGGCGTCGGCGTAGGACTGGCGATCGGCCGCGGTCGTGAACAGCGCGTTGAACGAGGCGACGATGGTGGCCATGAGCCCGGCGAAGGTGAGGATCCAGATCGGCAGCAGCACCCGGTCGCGCCGCAGGACGAGGCGGACCAGCTTGCCGGTCCCGGTGAGCGCGGTCACCGGGCCACCTCCTTGTCCCTGGCCTCACCGTGTTCCCGGTCGTAGTGGCGCAGGAACAGCTCCTCGAGGGTGGGCGGCTGGCTGACCAGGCTCCGCACCCCGGCGCCGGTCAGCTCCCGCAGAGCCGCGTCCAGCGCCCCCGGGTCGACGTGGAAGCGCACCTGGCCGTTCTGGGCCTGGAGGTCGTGCACCCCTGGCAGCTGGGCCAGCCCGGCGGCCGGGTGGGCCAGCTCGGCCTGGATCGACACCCCGGTGAGGTGCCGCAGCTCGGCCAGGGTCCCGCTCTCCACCGCCCGCCCGTCCCGGATGATCGTCACCCGGTCACACAGCGCCTCCACCTCGGCGAGGATGTGGCTGGACAGCAGCACGGTCCGGCCTCCTTGCCGTTCCTCGCGGATCACCTGCCGGAACACGTCCTCCATGAGCGGGTCCAGCCCCGAGGTCGGCTCGTCCAGCAGCAGCAGCTCCACGTCCGAGGCCAGGGCGGCCACCAGCGCCACCTTCTGCCGGTTCCCCTTGGAGTAGGCCCGTCCCTTCTTGCGGGGGTCGAGGTCGAACCGCTCCAGCAGCTCCTTGCGGCGGGTGGCGTCCAGTCCCCCACGCAGGCGCCCCAGCAGGTCGATGACCTCCCCCCCGGACAGGCTGGGCCACAGGGTCACGTCCCCGGGGACGTAGGCGAGGCGGCGGTGCAGCTCGGTGGCCTGGGACCACGGGTCGCCCCCGAGCAGGCGGGCCGTCCCTCCGTCCGCCTTCAGCAGGCCGAGCAGCACCCGGAGGGTGGTCGTCTTGCCGGCCCCGTTGGGGCCGAGGAACCCGTGCACCTCGCCGGTCTGCACGACCAGGTCGAGCCCGTCCAGGGCCCGGGTCCTTCCGAAGCTCTTGACCAGCGCCTCGGTGCGAATGGTCTCGTCCATCAGTTCCGCTCCTTGGGCCGTTCACGGCCCTGTGGGGTTGCGGTGATTGGTTGCTGCAGCCGTTCGACCTGTTCGAAGGCGGCGTGCGCCTGGGCGGCGAGGTCGGGACTGAGCAGCGGGCTGGAGTAGAAGTCCACCAGCGCCTTGCTCATCCGAAGATGCCCCTCCGGGGCGAGGATGTCCGCCCCCAGGGCCCTCGAAAGGTGCTCGTGCAGCGCCAGCAGCCCGGTCTGCATCGCCACCAGCACCGCCGCATAGGCCCTCGGGTCCTGGGAGTGCCCCGGCTCGTGCCTGGCCAGCCACTGCTCGGCCAGCTCCACCATGTCGTCGAACATCGAAGCGGCCGCCCTCGACCCGTCGACCATCCCCCGCGCCAGGTACCGGTACAGCAGCAGGATGGTCGGGTGCGTCGCCGGCAGGAACCCGGGGTTGGCCAGCTGCCCCTCGAGGACGGCCTGTTCCTTGATCCGCATCAGCCGGTCCAGCGCGTAGGCGTCACAGGCGTCCCGCAGCCCCTCCTTGGACCCGAAGTGGTGCCGGACCAGCCCACCCGACACCCCGGCCGCCCTGGCGATGTCGCGGATGCTGGCCCCGTCGATCCCCCGTTCGGCGAACAGCCGCAGGGCGGCGTCGCGGATCCGGGCCCGAGCCGTGAGGTCCTCGAACCGCGGGTCGCCGACCCCGTGGTCGCCGACCGGCTGCACCACTGCCGCTGCCGCCTCCTCCTCGTCCTATACGACCTCGCAGCAGACTATACGCATGTATAGCGCAGTGCAATGGCGGATCCGAGCAGCACAGCCGGAAGGTGTACGAGGGCGGCGACGGGTTCGCCTCTCTAGGGCGTACCAGCGTCCCTGTGGGTCACGCCAGATCGGGCGAGTGGGGCGAGCGTCGGCTCCTTCACCGGCGTCCCGCCCAACGCCTCCTCGATGGCCGCAAGGGTGTCCGGCGTGAGCTGGATACCCGAGGCCCTTGCGTTGGCGTGGACCTGCTCGGGACGTGAGGCACCGACGATCGCCGACGCGAGCTCGGGGCGGCGCAGCACCCACGCCAGCGCCAGGTCGGCCATTGACAGACCCGCCTGGTCGGCGACCGGGCGCAGGCGGTCGACGGCGGCAAGGACGTCGTCGTCCATCAGGCGGCTCATGGCGACATTCATGTCGCTGCTGGCGGCCCGCGAGTCCGGCGGCGGCGCCTGCCCAGGGCGGTACTTGCCGGTCAGCACACCCTGCGCGAGAGGCGACCAGACGATCTGCGAGATGCGGTTGGCCGCACACAGCGGGAACAGCTCGGCCTCGGGCGCCTGCCAGAGCATCGAGTACTGGGGCTGGGAGGAGACGAACAGCTCCGGCCCGGCGAGGTCGATGGCCGCCTGGAGCTGCTCGGCCGTCCACTCACTGAAGCCCAGGTAGCGCGCCTTGCCCGAGGCGACGACCTGCTGGAAGGCCTCGATCGTCTCCTCGATCGGGACGTCCGGGTCGAAGCGATGCGCCTGGTAGAGGTCGACGTTGTCGGTCTGCAGTCGGACCAGCGAGGCGTCGATCTGCTTGCCGATCTGGGCCGCCGACAGCCCGCGGTCCGCCGGGTCGTCCGACATCTGGCCCCACACCTTGGTCGCCAGCACATAGGAGTCCCGCGGGCGGCCAGAGAGGATCTGCCCCCACGCCGACTCCGCCGCGCCGCGGCCGTAGACGTTGGCGGTGTCGAAGAAGTTGATGCCGGCCTCGAACGCCGCGTCGGTGCAGGCGCGGGTCTGCTCGAATCCCACCCCGCCCGCGAACGTCAGCCACGAGCCAAGCGAGATCTCCGAGACCTCAAGGTCCGACGAGCCAAGCCTGCGGTATCTCATGACGCGCTCCTTGCCGCCGGCACCCGACCGGCTGGAGGGCTGGGTGGTCGAGGGTCCATGCCCCAAGATCCGCCAGAATAGTGACCAAACGGTTCAGAACGAAGCTACAGCATGGCCTGGACCGTGGTCGTCCAGTGCCTCAGCGACACGCGCCCGGCTACCGGCACTGGAAGGAGGCGACGTGACAGCCAATGCTGGTCCAATGGCTAGAATCGTCGGGATACCAGGGCCGACCGCACCGAGCCCCGTACCCGTGGGTAGGGCCCGCACCCTCGCGCAGGTGTACCGACACTTCGGCGAGGTCGCCGCCGCCCAAGCCTCGCCGGTGTACGCACGCGTCGCCGTCGCCCTCAGTGAGTCCGAGGAGGCGCTGGGTGCCATCGAGGCGGCGCCGGCGCGCAAGCGGCACCCAACGATGATCCTGGCCGCGTTGCACGACCTCGCCCTCGCCGGACGCGCCCCGGCGCTTGCCGCGGCCTATGCAGCTTCCGACGGCGACGCTGCCGCTTCTGCGGCAATCGACACGCTGCTGGGCATGACCGACGCGGTCGTGGCCATCGCCGCGCGCCGGCAGCGGCGGACCAACCAGACCGGACGCTACGCGGTGCTGTATCCGGCCATTGCCGAGGCGGCGCGCCGGGTCGGCGCGAAGGCACTTGGGCTGATCGACGTGGGCTGTTCGGCTGGGCTCAATCTCAATGTCGATCGCGTTGGCATCACCTACAGCAACGGACAATCGCTGGGCGACCCGTCATCTCCGGTGCAGCTGTCGGCGTCGATCGTGGGCGACCGGCCCATCCCGACACGGGCGATGCCCGAGGTCGTCGCCCGGGTCGGCGTCGACCTCGATCCGGTCGACGTGACCGACACCGACGACGCCCTATGGTTGCGGGCCTGCCTGTGGCCCGATCAGCCGGAGCAGCTCGCCATGCTCGACGCGGAGCTGGCGTTGGCGGCCATGGCCCCTCCGCTGCTGCTGCAGGGCGACGCCGTCGAGGTGATGCCCGACGCCTTCGCCCGTGTGCCCACCGACGCCGTGCCGGTCGTCACCACGACGTGGGCGCTGTCGCGTTTCCCGCTCGAGCGCCGCCTGCGCTTCCTGCACCGCCTCGACGAAGCGGCGGCCGGCCGGGCGGTGGCGTGGGTGTCAGCCGAGGGGGTCGGCGTCGCGCCGACGATCCCGACCCTTGGCGATCGCCGCGCCTCTGGCCACAGCATCATCGGCGTGGCGGTGTTCGACCGGTCGGCGCTGCGCGCCGAGGCCATTGGCCGCTGCTGGTCGCGGGGCCGCTTGCTGGCGTGGCTCGCAGGCTCCTAGTGCCCTGTCAGGTTGATCCATCGACGAATGCTGCACGACGTTCACGATTCCGAGCGGCCTCAGGTCATCGCCACGACGACTTTGGCCCGGGCGTGGCCCTGTTCCAGGTAGGCGATGGCGGCGGGGAGGTCGGCGAACTGGTAGCGCCGGTCGATCCGGGGGTGGACCTTGCCGGCCTCGATCAGCTCAGTGAGCACCTCCAGGTCCTCGGTGGTGACGTGGGCCTGGACCTGGGCGATAGCATTGCCGCCGCGCAGCGAGACCGCCAGCAGCCGCCGCACGCTGGTGAAGCCGGTGACCGCCGCCTTGCCACCTTCGGCCAGCGCACCGTTGAGCTCGGCCACCGACCGGTTCCCGACCGTGTCCAGGATCAGGTCATAGCGCCGCCCGTCCCCGAGGGCGTCGGTGGTGGTGTAGTCGACAACGTGATCGGCGCCCAGGGAGCGGACCAGCTCCAGGTTGGAGGTGCTGGTCACGGCGGTCACCTCGGCCCCGGCGGCCTTGGCGAGCTGGACCGCGAAGCTGCCCACGCCGCCGGTGCCGCCGTTGATGAGGACTCGCTGGCCGGGCTGGAGCCGGCCGTGGTGGCCGAGGCCCTGGAGCGCGGTGACTGCCGCCATCGGGACCGCGGCCGCTTCCCCGAACGACAGGTTGGCCGGCTTCAACGACATGACGCCCACCGGCACCGTAACCAGTTCGGCGAAGCCGCCGTAGCCGTGGTCGAGCAGGTTGGCGTAGACCTGGTCGCCGGGCTGGAACCCGGTGACGCCGCCGCCGACCGCCTCGACCTGCCCGGCGATGTCGACCCCGAGGACCTGGCGCTTGGGTCGCAGCAGCCCCAGCGTGGCCCGGGAGAACAGCGGCCGGCCGCGTAGCATGTGCCAGTCCGCGGCGTTGACGGATGCTGCCAGAACCTTCACCAGCACCTGGCCGGCGTCCGGGGCAGGTGTGTCGACCTCGGCCATCCGGAGCGTCTCCGGCGGCCCGTACCGCTCATAGATGAACGCCTTCATGCCTGGTCCTCTCAGCTGTCGATCGTGTCGATGATCAGGGGTCGCGGCGGTGCAAGGCGAGGATCCCACACGAACTCGGGGCGGCCGCGAGGTTCTTCAGCGCGGAGTCCGGCTCGATGATCGCTGTCGGGTCTCCTTTCCGGATTGATGGGTCATCGCGGATCGCTGGTGGGCGCGCTGGGCTGATCGGGTTCGACCCGGGTGACTGAGAGCAGCGGGATGCCCAGGTCGCGAACTCTCGCGAGCAGGCCATGAAGCGCGGCCTGGTCGACGACCAGGTCATGGATGACGGTGGTGCCGTCGCCGTCGGGGGTGAGGGTCATCCCCTCAAACCGGGCTGCCCAGCGGGGGTCGAGGTGCCCCCTGACGCGGATCTCGTACCGGCCAGCGCCCTGCCCGTGGCCGGCCGACGCGTCGGTCATCGCGCTCCTTCCCCTTGCTGCGGGCCTTCGGGATGACCGCAAGGTAGGAGGCGATGTGGTGAGCAGACATCACCACATGTGGTGAGCAGCGTGGTGATTTCGTGTACGTGCGAGGGCGCCTCGAGCGCCGCGCCCGGGTCAGCGGTCGCGAGTCAGCGGTCGCGGCTGCGCGACAGCAGGTCGAGCTCCCCGGCCCGACGCACCGCGGCCCGGCGTTTGTTGACGCCGAGCTTGGCGTAGATGCTCTGGTGTGCGTCCGCACGGCGATGCACCATCCGACCAGCACCACCGCAATGCTGGGGGCCAACGCGACCAGCAGGACCCCAAGCGACCCGCCCATCAGGCTCTTCGGTGCCTGTTCGATGCCGACGAGCGAGTCGGCCTTCAAGGCCACGCATTCGAAGTTGGCACCCCTGCCATGCCCTCGATCTCAGGGCCAACGAGCGTTCGTTCAGGCGAAGCCGGGCTAGGCGAGTGGGGCCTCCTGGGTCCCCGCGAGTGCCGGAGATGAAGTCCGGTAGCCCTTGACGATGAGATAGATGCCGATCCCCAGCTCCCAGATGAACTCCGGGGCCACCAGCACCTGGGCCGGGCCCTCGGCCGGAATGACGTCCAGGATGACCAGGACGCCCACGAGGCTGACCAGCGGCCCCCCGACCAGCCCGAACAGGGCAAAGCGGGGGGGCACCAAGCCGGAGCGGTACATCAGCCAGCCCAGGATCAGGCCGTTGCCGATGCCGGCGAAGACGCCCGGCCCGATCCGGAACGTCCACTCGTAGACCGCGAAGATGCCCTGCCCGACCGCGGCGTCGGTCCCACTCGGCGCGACCTGGCGGAGGCTGGAGATGGCGAGCACACAGACGATGCCGATGGCGATGAAGGTGCACTCCACCAGGCGCGCCGTCACGTAGGCGACGGCGCCCGCTTCGTGCACGCGCTTGTGGATCGAGTACGGCACCACGGCCGTCCCGACGTTGGAGATGATGAGGAGGAGCTCCAGCAATGCCCCGATCGCGATGAGCGTCTGGGCATCGGTCCCCGCGCCGGTGACGTAGTTGCCTTCGTGGTCGAGCACCGGCGCGTAGAAGAACAATCGCGCGGGGATCGAGGTCACGAAGGTGATGATCCACAACCACCCGGTGAAGGTCGCGATCCTCCGGTAGTTCATGCCGTCTCTCCTTTCCGCTCGCACGCGAGCAAGGCGTAGCTCGCCGTCCCGTTCGACGATGAGGGTGGTGGCGAGACGGTCCGGCTCCTCGAACGTGGCGCGATCGTCCGCTTGCCGGGGTCGGGCTGCTCGAGCGGTCGGACTGACAGGAGGGTAGCTCCGATGTCTCGCAGGCCTGCCAGCAGGCCGTGGAGCTGCGACTGGTCGGCGACCGGTCCTGCGAGCGTCGAGGTTCCGTCGTCATGGTGAGTCAGCTCGAGGTCACCGAACCGGGAGCACCAGTGACGGTCCAGGTGGCCGTCGACCCGCAGCGCGTAGCCGTACGGCGTCGCGCTGCTCGCGGTGGTCATGCGGTCGCTTCTCCACCCGTCGTGGTAGCGCGCCGGTCACTGACCTCCGCGGGTTGCATCGAGACGTCCCTGCGGGCCGTGCTCCACAGCGAGTAGCCGAGGCCGATCATCGCGATGCCGTTCGGGTATGCCAGCAGGCGGTAGAAGGCGTCCGGCATCACGGAGAGCGCGGCGCTGACGACCCCGCCGACCGCGAGGAGCACGGCCGCCCACCGGGCCAGAACGCGTGCCCGGTACAGCGCGATGCCGAAGACGAGGCCGCCGGCGAGGTAGGCGAAGCCCTGGACCTGATTGATGGTCTCCAACGCCCCGATGTCACCGGTTGCGGTGCCGCCGGTGGCAACGGCGATGACGTCCTCGACGTAGGTGGGGTCGGTCCCGGCGATCGAAGGCAGGACGTACGCGCTCACGAAGGTGGTGCTCATGATGAGGAGGTAGCCGGTGGCGAGCACCAGGTAGCCGATGAGCCCGAGGATTCCGTTCCGGCGGACCTGGCTCAGGTACATGCCGGTGATCCCAGCCAGCGCCAGCGCGCACATCAACAGCTTGAGCGAGTTCCGGATGACGAGTTCGGTCGTGGTGATGGAGGCGACGTCCACATGCGGGTGATTGATGTTGACGCCGATGAAGATCGCTCCCGCGACCGCGGCGCAGACGCCTGCGGCCTGGGTGAGGCGGGTCGCCGTGATGGCCATGGCGAGGTTCCCTTCGCTCCTGGGCTGGTCGCCGGACGGCTGTCCGACGGTGCCCAGGATGGTAGGAACCGGCGTGGCGATGGCACATCACCACATGATGTGACCCGAGGTGGTGATTTCCGCGCCTCAGGAGGCCTGGAGCAGGCCGCGATCGGCGGCGCGGCTGACAGCGGCTGCCCTCGTGTTCACGTCGAGCTTGGTGAAGATGCGCTTGGTGTGGGTGCGCAGGGTGTTGATGGAGACGAACAGCTGGCGTGCGATCTCGGGGCCGCTCAGGGGCGTGGCCAGCAGTCGCAGGACCTCCAGCTCCCGATCACTCAGCGTTCCCTGACCCGGTCCGTCAGTCGTGGTCAGACTCACCGTCGCAGCGCTGCCAGCAGCGCGCAACGCCTGCACGTCGTCTCTTGTTGCCGGCCGCCGCCCGACTTCACCGAGCAGGCTCTGGAGTGGTTCGCCCGCGTCGAGGAACGGGCGCATCAATCCAGCCGGCACGCCCGCGGTCAGTGCTCGGGCAAGGGAATCCAGCGCCTCGACACGGTTGTGGAGCGACTCGAGCACGAGCGCTTGGGTGACCAGAATCTCGACCACGCTCCGCACGCGGCCCCCGGCTTCGGCCTCCTCGAGAAGCCGAACCAGCGTCGGCATCACGCCTCGGACCTCTGTCGACCTGTCCTCAGACCGTGCCGTCGCGATGAGCAGCCGTGCCAGCGTGAGCAGGTTGAACTCGTTCAGGTAGGTCGGTTCCATCACCGCCGTCACCTGGTGCTCAGTTGCCCAGTCCCACGCCTCGTCCACGAGCCCCTGGCCGATGTGGATCGAGGCTCTCATCGCGGGGATCGGGCGCACGTCGGGGAAGAAGCCGCGCAGGTACTTCGACTCGGCCTGGTCCAGCAGTTCGACCGCGGTCCCGTCGTTCCCCTGGGCACCCCGCAGTCCGGCCATGGCGACGTACCACCGGTGGCGGTTCTCGAGGAAGGAGGCCCCCTCGCCCAGCTCCGTGCTCGTCTGAAGGTGGTGCGCCGCTGCCATCCGGGGCTGGCCGCGAATCATCCACATCTGCGCGAGGGGCACCGTGCTCCCAAGCTCGTCGGCGATGTGTCCCGCGGCGCGGAGGCTCCGCACCGTCTCCGAGAACGTCTCCACAGCGGTCTCGAGGTCGCCAGCCCCCCACGCGGACAAGCCCAGAAAGCCTGCGGCTCCGGCAATGGCGAGGTGGTCCTCCGGACCGGCCAGCTCGAGTGCATGCCGGGCGTGTGCGGCCGTCCCTGTCACGTCGTCACGAGCCTGCGCGGCGGAAGCCCGGTAGATCGAGATCCAGGCGGGCAGGGTCCGGAGCTCGTCGCTCGCCATCGGAGCGTCAAGGGGCAAGGCCTTGAGGGCGCGTTCGGCATCGTCGAGCCAATCCTCGACGCCATCCAGATCTCCCGCGACCAGTCGCGTCCACGCCATGACCGTGCTCAGCACCGGCCTGGTCCGAACTTCGCTCTCGGGCATGGCGCCGAGCCAGGTACGCAGGACCCGGTTGCGTCTGTTTCGCCGAAGTTCGGGAAACGCCGCCTCGACGAGGTCCGCCGCTCGACCGACCTGCCGACCGGCGAGCGCGTGATGCACGGCGTTCTCGAGCATGCCATGGTCGGCGTACCACTGGCCGGCGGTGCCGTGCAGGGCGAGGGCGCGGCCGGGGTGCTCGCCCACGAGTCGAGCCCGGAGCGCCTCCGCGAACAGGTGGTGGTAACGGTACCAGGTGCGATGATCGTCGAGGGGGACGACGAACAGGTTGCTGCGCTCGAGCTCCTCCAGCATGGCGCTGCCGTCATCGCTTCCGGTGAGGGCGTCGCAGAGTGAGCCGGTCATCTGGTCGAGCACGGCGGTCGCCATGAGGAAGTCGGCAACACGGTCGGACTGTCGGCGGAGCACCTCCTCGACCAGGTAGTCCAAGACGAAACGGTGGCTGCCCGCAAAGGCATCGATGAACCCCGACGTGTCATCGCGACCGCGCATCGACAGCGCTGCGAGCTGCAGCCCAGCCGGCCAGCCTTCCGTCCGCGCATCGAGGGCCAGGATGTCGTCCGGGCTGAGATCCAGGCCCATGAGCTGGTTGAAGAAGGTCCCGGACTCGCCGGGGGTGAAGCGCAGGTCGGCCGCCCTCACCTCGACCAGGTCCGCCATGCTGCGCAACCGCGCCAGCGGCAGCGGTGGGTCCGCACGAGTGGCGATGGCGAGGCCCACGTGTCGGGGTAGGTGCTCCAGAAGGAACGATGTCGCCTCGTGGACTGCCGCGTTGTCGATGACGTGGTAGTCGTCCAGCGCCACGACCGTCTCCTCCGCCATCAGGTCAACGTCGTTGACGAGGTCGGTCAGCATCGTCTCGGTCGAGAGCTCATGAGCGCTCTCGAGCCGTGCCGTCGTCTGGGCGCCGACCTCCAGCCCGCTGGTCGCTAGCGCTCCGACGAGATGGGCGAGGAGCCGACGGAGGTCGTTGTCTCCCTGGTCGAGCGAGAGCCACGCCACGCGTGGAGCCTGCCCGCCAGGTCGGGTGGGTGAGAGCCATTGGCTCAGGAATGTGGTCTTGCCGAATCCCGCCGGCGCCGAGACGAGCACCAGCCTGGGCGGCTCGGAGGCGCCCGAACGGACCAGCTCGGTCAGCCGAGGGCGAGCCATGAGTGGGCGGCGAGTCGCCGGGACGTGGAGCTTCGTGCCCAGCACAGCCATGGCGACGCTGGCACTGTCAGGCAACACGTCCGCCAGGAGCGCGAGGTCCACGGCCATGTAGATGCCGAGACCCAGACCTCCTGCTCGAGCTCATGTCGGCTCCTGCTGGCGGGTTCCGGACGACGTGATCTTGTCCGCTCCCATACCCGTGCAAACGACGACACGGAAGCGGGCTGGGCCTGGCTGGCCCTGGAGGGTTCTCACGCCTTCCAGGAGGTCCAGTCTGGCGTGGCCTGCTGTACCGGGGCACGGTAGGGGCCATGAGCACGTGGCACGTCAGCAACGAGGTCCGGAACAGGATCGCCAGCACGGGGCCACTGGGTCAGGCCTGGCTGGACGAGCTTGCACGCGATAGGTCCGGTGACGTCGATGGTCATCCCGCGATGACGGCTGACGTGGAGGTCGAGGTCGTCGTCGCCCATCAGGAGCGCATCACCCTGCGCGCCGGCGACGTCTTCCTGAAGCTCGACGCTGACCGGTCACGCCTCGATGTCGAGGTCGAGGCGATGACGATGTCGCCGGTCCCGACTCCGGAGATCCTGTGGCGGAAGCCGCACGAGCTCGCGCTTGCCGCCCTCCCAGGGACGGCACTCGGCCGCCTCGGCCAGCCGTCGCCCTCGCCGCCAGCGGCGTGGGCCGCTGCGGGAGCCGCCGTCCGGACGCTGCACGACGCGCCGCTGCCCCCATGGCGCAGTCGGAAACTCGACGGGCTCGCATCACAGCTCGACAGCGAGTGCGAGTGGTTCGTCGCCAACGAGGTCCTTCCCGCCGACGTGGTCACGC
>Ga0081539_10004954_pt1 | contig 14134 bp, 14 predicted proteins | sample TabmetS4T2R2_FD_71023 | JGI IMG/M metagenome (GOLD analysis project Ga0081539, IMG submission 71023) | Tabebuia heterophylla rhizosphere microbial communities from the University of Puerto Rico - S4T2R2 | ecosystem: Host-associated > Plants > Roots > Rhizosphere ...
ATCGACCGCGTACGCAGTGTCCCCGACGATGACGTATGCCGTCGGCCCCGGTTCCTCTGCGAGGAAATAGAGCGTCGCGCCGCAGGCCATCCCGGCGATCAGTACGAAAAGCGCAGCCGCGACCAGCCTTGTCTTCATCCAATAATGAAAAAGCCCCGAGCACTCTCGCGCTCGGGGCCTTTGGGTCCAGGCACCCGGCCTAGATACGTGGCCGGACTCCGGATCGTTAGGATTGCCCCCCAGTGCTGCGGGTTGATCCTCCGTTAGAGTCCTGCCGGCCGGTGTTGCCTTGGTCTACTCTCACGGGATCACCTCCTTTCAAAGTTGCCAGTCTTCAGTGTAGCAAACGCGTCAACCCCGGCGCTCGAGGGGATTTTCCCGGCGCTGTAAAAATTCGCGGGGCTCGCGGCGCGTGACGAAGCCGTGCGACCTTCGCCAGCGCAGCGGCGCGCCGCTCCAGAGGCCGGCCACGCCGGCGAATGATGCGGAGATGGCAACGCCATCGACGAACCACGTGCGCTCCTGATAAGCCGCGCTGCGCGCGCTCTTCAGGCCCGCTTCGTAGCGCGTCCAGCGGCCGTAGAAAGCGCGCTGCGCGCCGCCTGCTTCGCTCCAGTCGGCCGGGAAAGCCCACGCGCCCAGGGTCGAGAAGTCGCGCGCCACCATCGGCTCGATATCGACGCCCGGCACGCCGTGCTCGACGAGCGCGCACGCCACCCAACCGCCGGAATGCGAAATGCTCGCTCGGCTCCGGCGTTCGCCGCGCCATGCCCGCCGCGACGCCGCCACCAGCCAGCGTCCGGCGAGGAACTCGCGCGCCCGGCGCGCGCTCGCAAAGCGGGCGTAGCGGCGGCGTTCGTGGCCGCGCAGCCCGCGCCGCGTCTGCGCGAGCGCGCGGCTGCCGATGTCCTCGATACGCGCGAACGCTATCCAGGCGCGCCGCGCCATTGGCGAAAGATCAGGCAGGCGTTGGTGCCGCCGAAGCCGAGGCTGTTGCTCATGACGGTGTCGAGTCGCGCTGCGCGCGTGGCACGCACGATCGGCATCTCGCCCACCGCCGGGTCCAGTTCCTCGAGGTTGGCGCAGCCCGCGATGAAACCACGATCCATCATCAGCAGGCAGTAGATCGCTTCCTGCGCGCCTGAGGCCGCGACGGCGTGCCCGGTCAGGCCCTTGGTGGAGGAAAACGGCGCAATACCAGCGCCGAATACCTCGCGTATGGCCTGAACTTCGGCGATGTCTCCCGCGGCGGTCCCCGTCGCATGGGTGTTGAGGTAATCGACGCTGGAAATACCCGCCTCGTCGAGCGCGGCGCGCATCGCATTTGCGATGCCTGCCGGCGCGGGAACCACCATGTCAGCGCCATCGGAGGAAGCGCCGTAGCCGACGAGCTCGGCGAGCGGCCGCGCCCCGCGCTGCAGTGCACTCTCCAATTCTTCCAGCACTACGATCCCGGCGCCGCCGGCGAGCACGAACCCGTCGCGTCCGCGGTCGTAGGGGCGCGAGGCAGCATGCGGCCGGTCGTTGTAGTGGCTCGAGAGCGCACGCATGGCGTCGAACATCAGCGCCGTCGTCCAGCGCACTTCATCCGCGCCGCCCGCGATGACGCGCTCGAGCTTTCCCAGTTGTATCAACTCTGCGCCGTGGCCAATGCAGTGGGCCGACGTCGCGCACGCAGAAACGATGGAGTAGCTCGGGCCCTGGATGCCGAAGGCACTGGCGAGGTTCGCCGAGGTCGTGTTGCCCATCAGGCGCGGCACGGCGTAGGGCGGGACTTTGCGTGCGCCTTGCGAGCGCGAGACCGCTACGTTGTCCGCCATCTCGAGGGACGGGCTCGCGCCGGAGCCGACGATCAGGCCTGTGCGGCGATCGGCAACCTCGCTCGGACGCAGTCGTGCTTCGGCGATCGCGGCAGCGGCGGCGTGATACGCGTAGAGCGCCGCATCCGGCATAAAGCGGCGGAGTTTCCGCTCGACTGCGGGCAAGCCGTCGAGCCGCGGCACGCCCGCGACCTCGCTGCGCAAGCCCGCCTCCACGAATTCGCCGACGCGCTCGATGCCACGTTTTCCCTGCCGCAGAGCCGTAGCGACCTGTTCGAGGCTGTTGCCAATGCAGGAGACGATGCCGCGACCCGTGACGACTACTCGCCTGGACATGCTCGAATTATTATCGCGTGCAAACCACTATCAACCGGGAGGACGCCAATGAAGCAACTTCGTAGCGCAATTGTTCTGATTGCGGGACTGCTCATCTCTTTTGCTGTGCCTGCCCGCGATTTGGCGCAGATCATCGATCACGAGAACGTTCCCGTGGTCACGGGCAGCGGCAAGATGGCGAGCGCCGATGCCGTCGGCGCGGCCATTGCCAATGCCGCCAGGAACGGCAAGCGAGTTTGGGCGGTCACCAAGGTCGCGCCGGACCGTCTGCAGGCGACCTACACCGTCCGGCAGCACTCCATCGCAGTGAACATCAATTACAGCGACAAGGCGTATTCGATCCGTTACCTATCGAGCGACAACATGAAGTTCGGCGAAGTCGACGGCGTGAAGCGCATCCACCCGTTCTACAACAACTGGGTGGAGGAGCTTAAGCGCGGCATCAGCGCCGAGCTGACGCGCCTCTAGGCGCTCTCGGGCTTCGTCGCGACGAGGTTGATCAGCGTCTCTTCGCGGCCGCCGGGCTGCGGCACCGGCAGCCCGAAGAATTCGAACGCGCCGAGGTCCGAGCGGCTCCACCACAGGTAGGGCATGGAGACGTTTTCGGCGCCGAACCGCAAGCCCTGCGCGCGCACCATCGCCATGTACTCCTCGGCGCTCCTTTGCACGTGCATCGGGTGCCGGAAGAGGAGCCGGATGACCCATGACGTGATATAGGCGCGCGTCGATTCGGCGAAGAGCAGCAGGCCGCCCGGCTTGAGTACCCGGTAGAACTCGGCGAGGGCCTCTTCCTGGCGGGTGAGATGGTGGAACGTCTGGTGGCAGAAGACGATATCGACAGTCTCATCGGCGAGTTCCAGTGCCGCGAGGTCGCCACGCTGCACGTCGACCGGCAGCCCCTCGGCCGCCGCTTCGGCCGCGGCAAGCCCGACACACTCGGCCTCGTAGTCGATGGCGACGATCCGCTGCGGCGCGAAGTGGTCCTGCAGCGGTCGGAACGATTTCCCTTGGCCACACCCGGCGTCGAGCACCACCGGCCGCTGGGGCTTGCGGCCCGGCATCAGCCGCTCGAGGTCGCGTAGCGCGACGCGGATCACGTGCGTCTCCCACGTCTGGCTGCCAAGAAACCAGAAGCCGACCCGTGTTTCGGGGACGAAGGGAATGAAATTCAGGTCCATCTTCATGGTCATAGCCTGCGGAAGACGAGCGATGTATTGATGCCGCCGAAGGCGAAGTTGTTCTTCAGCACGTACTCGATGTCCAGTCGACGGCCAACGCCGGTGACATGGTCGAGGTCGGTGCATTCCGGATCCGGCGTCTCCAGATTGAGGGTCGGCGCGAACCAGCCGGCGCGCATCATCTCGATGGTCCACCACGCCTCGATCGCACCGCAGGCGCCGAGCGTGTGCCCGATGTAGCTTTTCATCGCGCTGAGCGGGGCGTTCGAGCCTAGCACTTCGAGCGTGGCGCGCGCTTCGGAGACGTCGCCGCGATCGGTGGCCGTGCCGTGCGCGCTGACGTAGCCGATGGCCGAGGGCGGCAGGCTCGCGTCCTCGAGCGCAAGGCGTATCGCGCGCGCCTGCTCCTGGGCATCGGGCTGCGTGATGTGGCTGCCATCGGAATTGGTGCCGAAGCCGACGATCTCGGCAAGCGCTTGGGCGCCGCGCGCGCGTGCATGTTCGAAGTCTTCGACGATCAGGCTCGCCGCGCCTTCACCGACCACCAGGCCGTCGCGTGCCTTGTCGAAGGGCCGCGGCGTCGCCTCGGGCGAATCGTTCTTGGTGCTCGTCGCGAACAGCGTGTCAAACACCGCCGCGGCGGGCGCGGAGAGCTCTTCGGCGCCACCGGCGATCATCAGCGCCTGCTTGCCGCTCTTCACCGCTTCGTAGGCGTAGCCGATGCCCTGGCTTCCCGAGGTGCAGGCGCTGGAGGTCGGTATGACGCGACCCTTGAGGCCGAAATAGAGACCGACGTTCACCGCCGTCGTGTGCGGCATCATCTGGATATAGCTCGTCGAGGTCACGCCCTGCATCGAGCCGGTGCTCAGCATCTGGCCAAACACGCGCACCGGATCGATGCTGCCGGACGAAGAGCCATAGGCGATGCCCATGCGGCCGTCCTTCAGCGCCGTGTCGCCGAGAAGCCCCGCCTGCTCGAGCGCGAGCTCGCTTGCGCGCAGCGCGAGAAGCGATACGCGGCCCATCGAGCGGGTCATCTTGCGCGGATAGCGGTCCTGCGGCTCGAAGCCCTCGACCGGGGCCCCCAGGCGCGTGTGCAGTAGCTCGCCGTGGCGATCCCATTCCGGCATGCGCTTCACGGCATTCTTCAGCGTGCGCAGGCGCGGCTCGATTTCGGCCCAGGAGCTGCCGAGCGCCGTCACGCCGCCCATGCCGGTGATGACCACCCGGCGCGCGCTCATGCCAGCCCGCCGTTGACGCCGATCACCTGGCGCGTGATATAGGCAGCGTCATCCGACATGAGGAATGCGACAAGCGCCGCCACCTCCTCGGGCTTGCCGACGCGGCGCATGGGAATCGCCTCCAGCATCTGCTCGAGCGGCGCACCGGCGATCATCTCCGTGGCGATCGGCCCGGGCGCGACGCAGTTCACCGTGATGGCGCGCGTCGCGAGCTCCACCGCCAGCGCCTTGGCGGCGCCGATCAGCCCGGCCTTGGCGGCGCTGTAGTTCACCTGCCCCCGATTGCCGATGATCCCGGAAACCGAGCTGAGGACGACGATCCGTCCTCCCTGTTTTGCGCGCACCATCGGCATGACGAGCGGCTTCAGCACGTTGTAGAAGCCGCCCAGGCTCGTCTCGAGGACCGCATCCCAGTCCTCGTCGGCGAGCGCCGGAAACGCGTTGTCGCGCGCGATGCCGGCGTTCAGCACCACGCCGTAATAGGGACCGTGCTTCGCCAGGTCCTCGGCGAGCACGCGCTCGGCGGCGGCGCGCTCGCGTACATCGAACGCCAGCACGGCGCGCGCGCCGATCTCGCGCGCCAGCGCATCGGCCTGCTCGCGGTTCTGCCGGCAGTGCAGGCTGACGGCGCAGCCTTGCGCCGCGAGGCGCTCGGCGATCGCGCGGCCGATGCCGCGGCTCGAGCCGGTGACGAGCACGCGCCTCACGGGGCGCCTGCGCGCAGGAAGGCTTCGAAGTCCGGCGGCTCGTACACGGTGACATTGGCCGTGGCGAGCTGAGCGCCGCCGCGTTCGATGATCGCGTCGTAGGCAGCGAGGCCGCTCTCGTCGCGGTAGCTCACGCGTGCCGTGACGTGCAGCTCCACGCCGGCGGCAAAGCGCGTTTCGTTCGTGCGGAACTGCCGCGTGCCAAGGAGCACGCCGCGCTTGGGCGGCTGGCCGCGGCTGCGCGCCACGAGGCCGACGTGCGCGGCGATCGCCTGCGCCATCAGCTCGATGCCGATCCAGGAGGGCATGGCGCCGCGCTCCGCGTACCAGGCATCGCCGCGCGGCGTCGCCGCGACCGCGGCATGCTCGGCGTCCCAGGCGAGCACGCGCTCGATGAGCAGCATGCCGCCGCGGTGCGGCACGACTTCTTCGACGCTTGGAGCGCTGGAGGACACCGGCTCAATCCGAGAATAGCAGGGCAGCGTTGCTGCCGCCGAAAGCAAACGAGTTGCTCATCACGAGGCGGCCGCTCCCCTTCTCCAGCCGCTCGCCGCGCTCGGCGAGCCGCAAGCCTGGCAGCTCGGGATCGGCATCGCCATCCCATACGTGCGGCGGCAGCCGGCCATCGCCGGTGAGCGTGAGCCAGCAGAAGGCGGCCTCGAGGGCCCCGGCGGCGCCGAGCGCGTGCCCCGTGAGCGGCTTCGTGCCGCTCATCGGCGTGCTCGGCGCAAAGAGGCGCGCCATGAGGCGGCTTTCCATCTCGTCGTTCTTGCGGGTCGCGGTGGCGTGCAGATTGACGTAGGCGACGTCGCCGGCGTCGGCACCTGCCTGGCCGAGCGCCCGGCGCATCGCCATCTCCGCGGCCGTGCCTTGCGGGTCGGGCGCCGAGACGTGATGGGCGTCGCTCGACTCGCCGCCGCCGGCGAGCGTCACCGCCGCCGGCTCGCGCGTGAGGAGAAAGATCGCGGCCCCCTCGCCGATGTTGGTGCCGCGACGATTGCGGCTCATCGGATTGCAGCGCTCGGCGGCCGCCGATTCGAGAGCCGTGAAACCGCACACAGTGAGGCGGCAAAGGGTATCGACGCCGCCCGCGAGCGCGGCGTCGCACACGCCGAGCTCGAGCAGCCGTCGCGCGGCGATCAGCGCCTTTGCGCCCGAGGTGCAGGCGGTCGACACGGTGTACGCCGGCCCCAGGGCGCCGGTGAGCTTGGCGGCAAACGGCGCAATGGCGCCGATTTCCTGCTGCACATAGGCGAAGCCCGGTGGGAAGGCGCCGGCGCGCACTTTCTCGGCGATGGCGTGCTCGCCGGCGGCGATGCCCGAGGTGCTGGTGCCGATGATCACGGCGAGGCGCTCGCGCCGGTGGCGATCGAGCGCGCGCTCGAGCGGCGCGCCGATTTGTGCCAGGGCGGCGGCGAGCAGCCGGTTATTGCGGCAGTCGTAGCGCGCGAGGCGCTCCGGCAGCGGCGGCAGCTCCGTGCTCACGCGGCCGACGCAGGCGTCACCATTCGGGAGCCAGTTCGGCTCGACGCGCATGCCGCGCGTGTCGCCGCTCATCAGGCGCTCGCGCGTCTCGCCGATGCCCTCGCCCAGCGCGCTGACGATGCCCACCGCCTGTACATAGCAACGCTTCATGCCGCCTCCCGCCGGGGAAGCGCGAGCGGCGTCAGCAGCACCGCGCCGGCGATGCCGGTGAGGAGCGCGAGCCCGAACTGTCGCAGCGCCGGCATGCCGGAGAGCGCGAGCAGGCCCCAGGCGAGGAGCGTGGTCGCGGACGAGACCAGGACCGCCATCCCCGTTGCGCCGCGCCGCTCCCTGCCTTCGCGCAGGAAGATCGCGTAGTTGACGCCGATGCCGAGCGTCAGCATCCAGCCGCCGATGGCGAAGAGCGTGACAGGCTCGCCGCTGTAGCCGAAGACCGCCGCCGAGACGAGCTCGGCGGCGAGCACCGGAGCCATCAGCCGCGGCGCTTCGCGCATTCCGTAGCGCAGCGCCAGCACCAGGAAAATTGCAGCGCCGGCCGCGAGCAGGCCTGGGAGCGCCCAGGCGCGGTAGCGGCCAAGGAGGGCCGAGACGCTCGCCGCCTTGTCGACGAGCGTGACGCCTTCCAAGCCCGCCGCGGCGGCGGCGAGCTTGGTCGCATCGCGCTCGCCGCGCAGGGTGACGACGCTCGACGGCGAGCGCTCGCCAAGCGGCGACCAGAGATGGCGCAGCGGCGCCGAAAGAGGCGAGGCGAGCCACTGGCTCACGGTGAGCGGCCCGGTCGCAAGCTGGAACTCGTCGAGCAACCGCTTTCCCGCGTCGCCGGAGTAGCCGACCTGCGCGAGCTCGCGTACCAGCAGCTGCGGATCGGCGAATACCCGCTTCGCGATGAGCGCGCGGTCCTCCTCCTGCCGGGTTCGCGCCGGCACGTAGTCGCTCACCGCCTGATGCGCGGCGAGCTCGCCTGCGCGCTCGAGTGGCCGCAGCCTTTGCACAAGCAACGACTCGCGCTCGAGCACCTCCTCGGCATCGGCGCCGCGCACCAGGAAAAAGCGCCCGCCCGAGTCGAGGCCGGTGAGCCGGCGGATGGCCGCCTCCTGCTGGGCGAGGTCGGGGTCGCGGGCGACGAGCAGGCGCACGTCATCGTTCGCCTTGAGCGCCAGCCAACCGGGGACGCAAATGGCGAAGAGCGCGAGCGCGGCGACGAGCGCGTGTCGATGGTTGAGCAGCGCGCTCCAGCGTTCGAGCAGCCGCGCCGCCCAGGCCGTCGCCCGCGCGGGGTCCCGCGCGCTCGGGCGCGCCAAAAATGCGGGCAGCAGCCACAGGACGGTGAGGTACGACACGGCGAGGCCGATGAGCGCGAAGCGGGCGATCTGGGAAACGCCGGGGAAAGGCAGAAGCGCGAGCAGCGCATAGGCAAGGAGGCTGGTGCCGACGGCCACCGTCAGCCCGGGACGGACCGAGGCGACGCCGCGCTCGGGCGTCCAGGTCGCCCCGGCCGCGAGGTGCGCGGCAAAGAGCAGGATCGAGTAGTCGACTGCCTCACCGATCAGGCTCGCGCCGAAGGCAAGCGAGATGAGGTGCAGCTCGCCGTCGATCGCGAGCGTCGCGACGACGGCGACGAGGATGCCGATTGCCGCCGAGACGAGACCGAGGAGCATCGGCCGCAGGCTCCGGAATGCCGCGAGCACCAGCAGCGCGACCCCGAGGGCCGCGCAGAGACCGATGCGCTCCATGTCGTCCATCGCGGCGCGGCGCGCCTGCGCCGCGTAGAACACCGTGCCTGCGCGCCAGAGCTCCGCGCCGGCGGCGTCTGCGCGTACGGCGGTTGCGGCGCGCTCATAGGCGCTCGTTACGCGCTCCTGCACCGCCTGGTCGTACGCGTCGCCGTCGATCTCGCCGAAGACGAGCACCCGGGTGCGGCCGCTTTCGCGCGCGACGAGGTAGCCATCTTCCAGCCGCACGAGCCCGGCTCTCGGCTCGCGCGCCGCCATCCACCGGCCGAAGAAACCGAACGGGTCCTGCGCCGCAGGCAAAGCCGGTCCCTGCGGCAGGGGCAGCACCAGCTGCCGCAACGCCGCGTCGCGCACGCTGAAGTCGCCGCCGGCGAGCGCCGCGCGGTCCTCATCGCTCAGGAGGCCGAACCGACCGCGTGCATACAGCTCGGCCGGCGTCGAGCGATCGGTCGCCGGCAGGCGCACGATCAGCGTGCGCAGGCCGCCGTTCGCCCTGAGCGCGGCGGCAAAGGTCTCCGCAGCGTTGCGCGCCGTCAAATCCTCCGAATGGGAGACGACGAATACGACCCGCGCGGCGAGCGCGCTGCCGAGCCTCGAGATCACCTCCTCGACCTCGCCATCGCGCTCGGTCGGCGGCAGCATGGCGAGGAGGTTCGACTGCAGGGGCAGGCCGCGCGCAAGATAGGTCGCACCGATGCCGGCGACGAGCGCCACCGCGAGCAAGAACCAGACGGCGCGCGCTCTGACGCTCATGGCAGCGAGAGCGCCTTGCGCTCGGCGGGATCGAGCTCGGCGGCGACCGCAAAGTTGCGCATGCGCACGACCAGGCGCTCGCCGGAGGCTTCATCGATGGCGATCGCCTCAAGGTGCTTGCCGCCGGCGAGCTCGATCTTCCGCAGGTACTGCGCGAGCTCTCGTGCCCTGGGGACGAGGCGGATCGTCCAGCGCTCGAGCTCCCCGTGCGCTTCGAGCGCAAAAGTGGAGCGCAGCTCGCGCAGATCGCCCGTGAGGATGGCGCGCACAAGGCGACCCATTTCCGCCTGCGCCGCGCCGGCGCCCGGGTTGCCGCTCGCGGTGAACACCATGGCCACCTTCACCGGCTCCTCCACCTGCCAAAGGAGGCCCTGCTCGCGCGAAAGCACCATCCGCCCGCTGCTCGTCACCGGCCGGGCGAGCGAGGGCAGCGTGCGTTCCTGTACGAAGTCAGCGCGCACCACCGGGTAGGACGCGAGGCGGGCAACGATCGGATCGGCGAGATCCTCCGCCGACCGAGCTTGAGCGCAAGCGAAGAGCGCGAGGAGGAGAAGCAGCCGCGGCATCAGCGCTTTCTCAGCTTGTCGAGCAGCACCTTCGGCGAGACGAATTGCAGCTCGCGCGTCGCGGCATCCACGGCCACCTGCACCGAATGACCCCTGGTCAGCCGCTCGCCGCTCGCGCGATCAGTGATCAGGTAGCCGATCTTCAGGCGATTCTCGTATTCGAGGAGCGTCGCCTGGGCGAGCAGGCGCTGGCCGTAGTTTGCCGAGCGCACATACTTGAGGTGCAGCTCCACCACCGGCCAGAGGTACCCCGAGGCCTGCATCGCCGGGTAGTCGTAGTCGATGAGGCGCAGGAGCGCGCAGCGCGCGTGCTCGAAATACTTGACGTAGTGCCCGTGCCAGACGACGTGCATCGGGTCGACGTCGAAGAACGGCACGTCGATTTCAATTTCGGCCGACAGGCTCATGCCAGAAGTCGTAGAAGTTGAACCACTGCAGCGGCGCCTCGCGGCAGTACGACTCTAGCCGGCCGGCGTATTGGGCGACGTAGTGCGCGATTGCCGCCTCGCGCTCGCGCGGCGGCAGCACGACACGTTCGGCGAAGCGCTCGAGATGAAGCGCGAAGCGCGCGCCGTGCTTAAGGCAGAAAAAGAGATACACCGGGCATTCGAGGACGTGCGCAAGGATCATGGGGCCCTGCGGGAAGCGCGCCTCCTGCCCGAGGAAGAGCGCGCGCGTGCAGCGGCCGTTGTCCGCGGCGGGCGTGCGATCGCCGACGATGACCAGAATCTCGCCGCGATCGATGCGCTCTTTCAGCTGCACTGCGGTGGCGGGGCCGAAATCCGCGACCTCGAGCAGGTTCTCGGCGAACTGCGGGTTCGCGCGACGCAGGGCCTCGGTGAAGCGGCGCGAATGCTCGGTGTAGACGACCGCGGTGATTTTCGCCACGCCGCCGAGCGTGGCGAGGGCGCGCACCATCTCCAGGTTGCCGAGATGCGAGCCGATGAAGAGCGCGCCGCGCCTCTCGGCGCTCAAGCGCAGGAACTCGGCTTCGCCGTGGAAATCGATCGACGCCGCGCTCACCTGCCCTTGCCAGGCGGCGAAGCGGTCGATGCAAGCCTCGGCGAAGGTGTACATGTGCGCGAGCACGCGCCAGGCGCTCGCCGGCTCGCCCAGCCGGCCGAGATAGGTGCGCGAGGCGCGACGCGCCTCGGCGCCGGTGGCGAATACCCAGAGAACGGCGGGCAGGGCCGCGAGCCGGGCGGCGCGCGGACCGAGCAGGCGCCAGGCGGCGCTGACGATGGCGAGGCCGAGCGCGCTGCCGCGCTCGGCGATGCGCGACCAGTGCGCCTCGCGTCGTGCGGGGCGAACCAGCCGCCACAGCATTTCGGTCACGAGCCGCGCGTGCGTCGCGCTGATGCGCAGGTTGTCGCGCACCATGTGGAAATGCGAGATGCCGCCGCTCGGGTAAGTGACGCGCGTCGGTACATTGACGATCGGCAGGCCTTCCCAGGCGAGGCGCACGACGACGTCGATATCGAAGCTCATACCGCGCGCGAGCCTGGTGCGATTGGCGAGGGCGAGCGTCGCGGCGAGCGGGTAGAGCCGAAAGCCGCACATCGAATCGCCGATCGCGAGCGAGCGCGTCTCGAGCCAGACCCAGAAGTGCGTGATGTAGCGGCCGTAGCGCCGGCTTTTGGGCGCATCGCGCTCGTAGAGCGGCAGCCCACACACCACCGCGCGCGGCTGGCTGCGCCCCTGCTCGAGAAAGAGCGGCACATCGTCGATGCAGTGCTGGCCGTCGGCGTCGACCTGCAGGGCATGCGTGAAGCCCCGCCTTGCGGCCTCGCGCAAGCCGGCAATGACCGCGGTGCCCTTGCCGCTGTTCCTCGCCATGCGCAGCACTTGCACCCGGGGTTGTCGCTGGGCGAGCGCGGCAAGGGCGAGCGCGGTGCTCGCCTTCGACCCGTCGTCGACAACGAGTGTGTCCAGTCCGTGCGCCGCCAGACGGTCGACGACCGCCGCGACGGTGTCGCCGTGGTTGTAGCAGGGGACAACCGCGCACGGCCGGAACGTCATCGGAAGAGCACCGTACCGCTGGAGATGGCGCGCCCGGCATTGGCATAGGCGAAGCGCAGGCGCCCCGAGTCGCAGGCCAGGGTCAGCGTGAGCTGCGTTTGCGGCAGCACCGGTGCTCGGCACTTGAAGGCGTCGAGGCCATAGCTCGCTTGCAGGCCGCCGAAATGCCGCCGGGCGAGGCGTACCGCCCAGTCGATTTGCACCACGCCCGGCAGGATCGGGAAGCCGGGAAAGTGCCCGGTGAAATGCTCGAGCGTCGCCGGCACGAAGAGTTGCACGGTCACGGTGTCGCCGTCGCGCGTTTCGCTCTGCACCTCAGGCATCATCGCGCGCTCCGGCGAACAGGCGCTCGATCGCCGCGGCGGCAAGCTTGCCGCGCTCGTCGAACGGCAGCGCGTCGACGAAGCGAAAGCTCCTGGGCAGGAGCGTCGGATCGAGCTCGCGCGCGACATGCCGGCGCAGCGCCTCGCGCACGGCGCGCGCGCCTTCGCGCGCGAGGGCCGCCGCACCCGCGGCGCTCGGCAGCACCGCGACCCCCAGGCGCTGTGCGCCCGGCAGGGCGACCGCGCAGGCGGCGCTCACCCATTCGTGGCGCGCGAGCAGCTGCTCGAGCTGCGGCAGCGACAGGCGCTTGCCTTCGACCTTGACGACGCGGTCGAGTCGCCCGCGTAGGAGAAACCGGCCGTCGTCGAGAAATTCCGCGGCGTCGTCCATACGATGGCGCCGCTCGGCGAGGTACGGTGAGTCGAGCATCAGTGCGCCGTCTTCGCCGCGCGCCGCTTCGATGCCGGGGAACGGCGTCCAGGCGTCCTCGCGCGGCGAGCCGTCGCGGCTTCGCCAGGCGACGCCGCCCGTCTCCGTGCTGCCGAACACTTCCAGCGGCGCACGGCCAAAGGCGGCGCGATAGCGCGCCGCGGCCGCGGCCTCCAGCGGCCCGCCGGAGGAGAAGATGAGCTGGGGCTTGCGCCATTCGGCGAGCGGCAGCAGGTCCGGAAAGCGCGCGAGATGCGCCGGCGTCGAAACGAGCACGTACGGCCCGCGCCTTTCCGCGCACGCGCGAAGCTGCAGCGGATCGGCGAGCGTCGTCTCCTCGACCGGCCGGCCGGCGCGAAGCGGCCAGAGGACGCGGAAGAGGAGCCCGTAGATATGGTAGTGCGGCACGGTCGCCAGCACACTGGCGCGCGCAAGCGTCTCGCCCCAGAGCCCATGCAGGTTGCGGATCTCCCGTTCGAGTTGCGCCAGCGTCTTCTCGACCCGTTTCGGGGCGCCGGTGCTGCCGGAGGTGTACAGCGCCAGCCGGCAGGCCGTCGCGCCGGGCAGGCGCAGTTCACCCGGTGCCCGCGTCACCGCCTCGACATCCGCGTCGCGCAGTACGGCGATGCCGCCGGTGGCGAGCGCGGCGCCGCGGAGATCGAGGCCGCGCAGCCTGACCTGGTCAGCCTCAACGAGGTCGACAGCCGGACGTTGCGCACACGCGTCGACGAGCCGGCCTATCTCGCGGAAGCCACTGGAATGCACGTGGTCTACGGACCCAACTTGATCTACGACGGCGGTCCCTTCGGGAACGCTATCTTGACCCGCTACCCGGTCGTCGAGAGCCAGAACCTTCGGCTGCCCGGGATTGCCGGGATGGAGCCGCGAGGACTCTTGACGGCGATCATCAGCGTCGACGGCCGCCGCGTAGCGTTCTCGTCGACGCACCTCACCGAGGGAAGCGATGGCGAGCACAGCCGTCTCCTGCAGGCGCTGGTCGTGGCACGGGCACTGGACTCGATGGCCGTACCGACGATCCTGGCCGGCGACCTGAACTCTGATCCAACTGACGCTTCAGCGCGGATCCTTCGAGGGCGTCTTCTCGATGCTCAGGAGGAGGTCGGCACAGGGTCGGGCGACACCTTCCCCCAGGCCAATCCCAGCAGCAGGTTCGACTACATCCTCTACGACGACCACTTCACGGCGATGCCTGGGAGCACACGAGTACGGACCTCGAACTCCAGTGATCATCGGTCGGTGTTGACGAGGCTGACCTTGCTTCCAGAGCACCGCTGCTAACCGATGCTTCGACGGTTTGGCGTTCCTTCATGATCGGCACCGTCTACGACGGTCCACCGGGGACGCCTCGGTGGATGGCTCCCGCGCACCCGATCAACGTGCTCCGGCGGCACTGGCCGCTCCGATGACTGATTGAGATGCCTGCGCTGACCTGTCTGCTACTGGTCAGTCAACCCGTGTTCTGGGGACTGTTCCTCGGTCAAGTCAGCCTGCTCATCACCCTGCTGGCGCTTCTCGATGCTTT
>Ga0081539_10004955_pt1 | contig 14114 bp, 15 predicted proteins | sample TabmetS4T2R2_FD_71023 | JGI IMG/M metagenome (GOLD analysis project Ga0081539, IMG submission 71023) | Tabebuia heterophylla rhizosphere microbial communities from the University of Puerto Rico - S4T2R2 | ecosystem: Host-associated > Plants > Roots > Rhizosphere ...
TTGTGTCGGCGTTGCCGAGTTCGCCCATCTGTGTGTCGACGCAGCGGTTGCCGTTTTGGAAGCCGTCGTGCAGTTGCAGGCCGTTGCCCTCGGAGCACTCGTCCGGACCGAAGTCCAGCGGCGGCGGGGGTGCGCTCGTCGCGGGTTGGTTGGGCGCGCCGGTGTTGTTACCACCGCCACCGTTGTTGCCGCCGCCACCGTTGCCGTTGCTCACCGTGCAGGTGGCCAGCGCCTGCAGCCCTTCCGGCCTCGGCCCGACGCGGTCGATCGCGATGGTGATCCGGTCGAGCGCCGCGCGGCGCTTGTCGGCCAGCGGGCCGAGGATGGCGTTCTGCACGAAGTTCGCGCCGCCTTCACCGGCGCTCGTGGCCAGCCGCCGGTTGGCTTCTGCTATCTGCGTCTCCAGCTGGGCGAGGTTGCGGTCCACCTCCTCGCGGGCGCGAGCCGGCACCTCCGGTAGCCGGTCGGCGACGGTGGGGCACGAGATCGTCGGCGTGGCGCTCGTCTGGGTGGTGCAGGCCTGGCCGTCGCCCCAGTAGTTACGGACGATGCGACCGTTCTGCCGGCTCGTGGTGACGTTCTGCTGTCCGGCGGGCGCGGTGCCGTTCGGAGCGGGGCGACACTGTGCCGAGGCGGGACGCTGGTTGCGGTTGCGGTTGCTCCCCGCGTTGGACACCTGGGTCACCGCGATGACACCGCCGAAGACGGCGAGGGTGCCGATGATCGCGATGATCCGGTTCCTGCGCGTGGACAGGAGACCCTTTTGCCGTCGTGCCGACCTGTACATGGTGCACCTTTTTCTGGAAGCCGAATGCGGCTCTCGTTCGCCTGAGTGCAGCCACCATATGAGGCGGCATTGAGCTTGCGCCAAGCTGCAAATGATGATTTAAAGCTAGGCGGCGTTTCCTTAACGGCGATTTATGAAATCACCATTCAACCGCCCATATCAGCCGTTCGGCTGATGCCTGGGGTTGAGGATGTCGGCCGGCTTTTCCGGGGTCTTCTCACCGTGTCGGCGGCGACCGGCGCCCCGCGCGACGATACCCGGCGCGGTGCGCGACGCCTGGTGAAGCCTTTCGTGGGGCGTTGGGGCGGCCTAGAGTTGGGGCTGGCGTCGACCGGGCGTGGGTGTGCGTCCGGGCGGGAGGCGCAACCCGCCCGGAGTCCACCGCACCCGCCGTCCCGGGGCCGCGCCGCCGCATGCACCGGACCGGTCTCCTCGCGCCGTCCACCGCTCTTACAGGAGAGGGACATGGCCCGACCGATCACGCTGTTCACCGGCCAGTGGGCCGACCTACCGTTCGAGGAGATGTGCCGGCTGGCCTCCGACTGGGGCTACGACGGCTTGGAGATCGCCTGCTGGGGCGACCACTTCGAGGTCGACAAGGCGATAAACGAAGACGGATACGTCGAGCGCAAGCGCGAGACGCTCGCCAAGTACAACCTCCAGGTCTTCGCCATCTCCAACCACCTCGTCGGCCAGGCGGTCTGCGACCACCCCATCGACGAGCGCCACCAGGGCATCCTGCCCGCCCGCATCTGGGGCGACGGCTCACCGGAGGGGGTGCGCGAGCGCGCGGCCGCCGAGATGGCCGACACCGCTCGTGCCGCCGCCAAGCTGGGCGTGCGCACGGTCGTCGGGTTCACCGGCTCGTCGATCTGGCACACGCTGGCCATGTTTCCGCCGGTGCCGCCCTCGATGATCGAAAAGGGCTACGAAGACTTCGCCAACCGCTGGAACCCCATCCTCGACGTCTTCGACGAGGAGGGCGTCCGCTTCGCCCACGAGGTGCACCCCAGCGAGATCGCGTACGACTACTACACCGCCAAGCGCACGCTGGAGGCGATCGGACACCGCCCCGCGTTCGGGCTCAACTGGGACCCGTCGCACTTCGTGTGGCAGGAGCTCGACCCGGTCAACTTCATCCTCGACTTCGCCGACCGCATCTACCACGTCGACTGCAAGGACGCGAAGGTCCGCACCGGCGACGGCCGCCGCGGCCGCCTCTCCTCCCACCTGCCCTGGGCCGACCTGCGGCGCGGTTGGGACTTCGTCTCCACGGGCCACGGCGACGTGCCGTGGGAAGACTGCTTCCGCGCCCTCAACGCGATCGGCTACGACGGCCCGATCTCCATCGAGTGGGAAGACGCCGGCATGGATCGGCTCGTCGGCGCGCCCGAGGCGCTCCAGTTCGTGCGGCGCCTGGCCTTCGACGCACCCCAGGCCGCGTTCGACGCCGCGTTCGCGAGCAAAGACTGACGGATCACGCGACAGGCCCGGCCGCACATGTCGGCCGGGCCTGTCCTGTCGCTGGAAGGCGTCAGATGGTGCTGTTGTTGCGATGAGCGCTGGACGTGGTGGACGCCGTCAGTGCGTCGTCCGTGCCGCCGGTGAGCTTCTCCCCGACCCGGGTGTGGGCCAAGCGGTCCTTGCCTTCGGCGTACAGGCGGTTGGCCTGCGCCTGCGCGACGCCGGCCGCCTCCTGCACCGTCGGGTGGTCCCACACCTTGCGGGCGTTGCGGACCAGTTCCTCGTACTTCTCCCGGCCGGCGCGGGCACCCAGGACGAAGCCCGCAGCCAGCCCGCCGATGAACCACAGCTTTCCGCGCATAGCGGCTCCTTCCCAGTGGTCTTGTACACCGGTACGTACCCATCCTGCCTCGCGTCCATGCACCCTTGGGCGCCGAGCGGCAGAATGTCCCGATTTGGGCCTGGCGTGTCCCGGGTAACCCTGTAGCCTCGGGCCCGCCACCGTCCTGTACTCTTGTGCAGTCGCGCGGCGCCGGAGCGATCCGGGGCCAGCTCGATCCCCCATAGCTCAATTGGCAGAGCAGCCGGCTGTTAACCGGCAGGTTTTTGGTTCGAGTCCAAATGGGGGAGCTCACGCTTCTAAGAGGCCTGCCCGTCCGGTTCGGCAGCGGCCTTCCTCCAGCCGGCGGGTCAGTGGCCGCTCGCACCGCCTGCGGGATACGATCCCCGCGCCAGCAGGGGGCGGTAGCTCAGCAGGTTAGAGCAGGGGACTCATAATCCCTCGGTCGCGGGTTCGAGTCCCGCCCGCCCCACAAGTACTAACCTGGGATTATGTCCGGCCTGGTGATCCAGTTGATCTGCTCGGGACCTGGATTGCTAGGGAAATGCTAGGGATCATGCTCCGCTACGTGCTCTTCCGCGTCTTCCGCGGGCTCTCCTATGCGCTCTTCCGCGTCTTCAACGGGACGAGGGCTGCCGCCGCTTCTGCGGCGTCCCGGCCTACCGTGCCGATGAGGTGGCCGTAGGTGTCGTTCGTGATCTTGATTGAGCTGTGCCGGAGGCGCTTGCTGACGATCGCGATGTCGACGCCGGCGGCGAGCTGGAGGCTGGCCGCGAGGTGGCGCAGCTTGTGCAGGGAGATCTCGGGCAGCCCGTGACGGGCGACGAGCTTCTCGAACCGGTAGGTGACGAAGTCCGGGTGCTGGCCGGACCGTCCTCGCGGGTGAAGACCAGCCCGGTGTCCTGCCAGGCCGGCCCCCAGGCGATCCGTTCTTCGAGCTGCTGCTTGCGCCAGGACCGGAGGACCTCGGCGGTGCCCTGGTCGATGTCGACCATCGACTCCGACCCGTCAGTCTTCGGCCTGGACTCCACCACCTTGTGCCGAGCGGCGGTGCGCTGCCAGGCCACGTCGACGGTGCGGGCGTCCAGGTCGACGTCGCACCAGCGCAGCCCGCAGAGTTCACCCCGCCGCAGCCCGGCGAACGCGGCCAGGTGCAGCATCGGATACAGCCGCTCGCCGTCGGCGGCGATGGCATCGAGGAACTCTCCGAGCTGCTCGGGCTCCCAGACCTTCACCCGAGGGCGGGCGCCTCGCGCGACGTCGGCGAGGGCCGCGACGTTGCGAGACACCTCGCCGGCTCGTAGCGCGGCGTTGAGCGCGCTACGCAGCGTCGCCCGCACGCGCTGGGCCGTGGCCGGGCTGAACGGCCGTGGGACCGGAACCCGCCGGGCCTTTACCGGACGCTTGCCCGCGGCGGTCCGTTCGACGTTCACCGCATCGGCCTCGGCCTGGAGCCGCTCGTTGGTCTCCTTCGCCTCGGCGATGCGCTCGTCGTGCTCGCTCCGGATGTCGATCAGCATCCTGGTGACATGGTGCGGGCGTAGATCGATCAGGCGCAGATGGCCGAGGTAAGGGATCAGGTAGTTGTCGACGTGACCGCGATAGCCGACCTCGGTGGTCGCCCGGATCGCTTCCGCGCCAACCTTGCCGTCCAGCCAGTCGGTGAGCCATGCCCCGACGGTCTGCTTGCCGTCGGTCGGCAGGGTGCCGGCCTGGTCAGCGGCGAGGATCTCGGCACGGGCCTCGGCGGCGGCCTTGGCGCTGCGGAAGCCGCCCTTGGTCCATTGCCGCCGCTTGCCGTTGGGCCCGGTGGGCAGCTCCACGTGGTACGCCCAGGTGTGGGTCTTGCAGACCTTTCCCTGCGGCGGGCAGCCGACGTCGCAGCGCTGGAACACGCCCTTGCCGTACTTCGGTGATCTTCGGTTCACTTCCTCTCCTTCGCGGGTAACAGGCCGAGTTTCTTGGCCCTGCGTGACCAGTTCCTCAACTGGCCGTCGGTGACGTTGCCGAAGCCTCGGGCCTTGAGTTGCCCGGTGACGTACGGCCACGGCTTGCGAGCTGGCTCACCTCCTTGTGCCTTCGCTTCGTGGTAGAGGGCGGCGACCGTCGCGACGAAGTCGTCGCCTCGCGCTGCTGGGCGGCCCGGCCGCTTTGATGGGGTTCCCTCCGCGCCCCTCCGCGCTTTTGTTGTTTTCTTGGCGGCCGGCACCGTCCAGGTGCCCTGGCGTCGCGTCGCCTCTATGACCTCCCCGACACGCAGGGAGCGGAGGACGGCGGCAGTGAGCACGCCGCCAGTCGGCTCCACGCGTGCTCGGCCGTCGCTGGTGAACGCCCGCAGGTCCAGGCCGACCGGGGTTGCCGTGCCGTCTACGTCCGCCCAGTGCACAGTCAGGTGCCATTGGCACCCGTCGGAGTCCGTGTGAATTTGTGAGATCGCGCCGAGCCGGCGGGCCATACATGGTCCTCTTGTCATCGTTGCGGGCTGAATATAGCGTAAGTGACGACAGAGCATGAGCACAATCTATTTCGTCACGGCAAATACTATCGGTATTACCTTTGTCCACTATGGATACCGTGGCTGTTCGTGCGAACCGAGGGCTCCTGTCGTCACCTGGTCGGTGATGCCGAGCGCGTTCAGCACAGCGGCGCGCGTGACGCGCAGGTACCGTCCAAGACGCAGCACCGGCACCGGGAAGCGGCCCTCGCGGGCAAGGCGGTAAGCCTCGTCGCGGCCGACGCCGAACGCGCGACCGGCGGTCGGGACGTCCACGGTTGCCGGCCACGCCCGGATCTCGTCGGGAGTCGGTACTCGTTTGCCCACGGCTGCCTCCTGCTCCTCGCTGCCCGGCCGGTCATCGCGCTCGGTGCCGACGCTGTGCCCAAGCCAAGGCGTAGCTGGGTCCCGGCCCTTGACGTCGAGGATGACGCGCAAGGGTTAGCGGCATCGCGACCAGTGGCAGCCGGTAGCGGATGAGCTGACACGGGTTGGTGCGGCCCGGCACGGGCCGTCAGTTGGCGCCGGAGAAGTTGGCACGTCCGTGCCGGCCCGTCCGGTAGAACCGGCGGAGCATCCAAACAGGAGCGCCGCCGCTACCGTCGAGCGGAGCGGGCCGCTACGGGCTATCGGCAGCGCTACCGGTAACGCCCGCGTGGTAACGCGGCGCCCGGCCGCTGCCAGCGTCAGTACGCCGGGCGCCGCCTCCGCTTCCGGTTGCTTCCGCTTCCGCACGGCTGGGCCGGGCGGAGGGAAGGACCGAGGAAGCGGAAGCCGGGCCGCTCCGGAACACCCCGTTGGCGCACGCCGAACGTTCCGCCGGCACGCCGAGCGGCCGTTGGAATGGCGGGACGGTTCCGGCCCGTGCCCGGAGGGGCCGGGGCTGGCAGCGGTCGAGCGACCGCTACGGGGTTAGCGGACCCGTTAGCACCGCAGGTCACGGGCTCTTCGCGTATCCGGGAGCGCTACGGGTAACGCCACCGTGGTAACGGCGCGCCGGGCAGCGCTACCAGTCCGCCACGAGCCCGACCTGGGCGCCGTACGCTTCCGCTTCCGTGCGCCGGGCGAGCGGAAGTGGAAGCGGAACCAGGAAGCGCAAGCGCCGTTCCGCCCCCATCGAGCGAGGCAGGGCGCCTGGGCCGTTCCGGAAACGCGGGCGTTCCTGCGGCACGGTGGAACGGCCGGGCCGTTCCGGCACGCTGGCCTCGGAACGGCCGGCTGCATTCGTGCGGGGCCCGGGGCGGACTCGGCGGCCCGGTGTGGTCGCATGGTGGACATCTTGGAGCCGTCCGGCACCGAGTACCGCGAACCGACCGGTTCGGGCTTTGTCTACGTGGTGGTGCGGCAGTTCGTCCAAGGATGTGCGCCACCCGACGCCGATCAGCGCGCGGTAGCTATGGTGCGACGTGCCCGGACTCCGACGGGCCCGCTAACCCGTAGCGCCCACGCGTAGTTGATCTTGGGTGAGCAAGTTGGTGCCTTCGGCATACCTTCGGCGGGTGACCGGGCGCGGTCACCGTGGAAGCGCGCGCCGCGCGCGGTGCTACGGGCCGCCGCTAACCCTGCCGCTAACGGGTGCCGCTCACCGTGCGAGGCATGGACGACACCACGAACACGAACACGAGCACGGGCGCGCCGAGGGAGGCGAGCAACACGGGTCTGGCGGCGCCACGCCGCCGGTACCGGCCGCGCGGTGAGTCCGTGCGGGACCAGCGGATCACGCCGAGGTTCACCGACGCGGAACTGTCGGAAATCAAGGCCGCCGCCGACGCCGCCCGGATAACGTTGACCGGCTTCTGCGCGCTCGCCACGCTCGCGGTGGCGCGGCGCCGGTCGGGCGAGCCCGGCGAGGCGGGCGAGGCGCCCGCCGGGGTGGAGGAGTTGGCCGCACTTCAGCGGGAGTTGTTCGCCGCCCGCACCGCGGTCAACCGCACGGGCGTCAACCTCAACCAAGCGGCAGCACAGCTCAACGCGACCGGGCAGCCGCCGGTGTGGCTGGAACACGCGGTCAACCGCGTGGTGCGGACCGTGGCCGAACTGGACGCCGTAGTCGCCCAGCTGCACCGCCGGCTGGCATGAGCCGCGTGCCGTGATCCCTGCCGTGCACCCGCGCGGGACAAACGTGGGCGGGCTTCTCCGGTACTTGTTCGGTGCGGGCAAGCGTGAGGAACACCGCACCCCGCGTGTCGTCGCCGCGTGGGACGGCGCCGGCCCGCTGTCCGAGCTGCAACCGCCGCAGACGCCGGGCGGGCGGCACGACGTACGCGGTTTGACGGCGCTGTTGGAACAGCCGGTGCGGGCCGGCGTTCGGCCGCCGGCCAAGCCGGTGTGGCACTGTTCGCTCCGCACCCACCCCACCGACCGCATCCTGTCTGACGCGCAGTGGGGACACATCGCGGGCGAAGTGATCGCCGCCGTCGGACTCGCCCCGCTCGGCGATCCGGATGCGGTGCGATGGGTGGCGGTGCGCCACAACGACGATCACATCCACCTCGTGGCCACGCTGGTACGCCAGGACGGACGCACGATGTGGCCGTGGCAGGACGAGCGCAAGACACAGGCCGCATGCCGAGACATCGAGGAGCGGTACGGGTTGTACAGGGTGGCGCCGCCCGGCGCCGGGTCACGCCGGTGGCCGAGCCCGGCCGAGTTGAACAAGGCCGCCCGCCTGGACGCCGCCGCGAGCGCGAATCCAGGCCGGCAGGCCGGGCGGGCCGGGCGGAGCGGATGGAGGGTGGCGCCACGGGAGCAGTTGCGCCGCCAGGTTCGGAACGTTGCTGCCGTCGCCACCGACGAGGCGGACTTCTTCGCTCGCCTCGCCCTTGCGGGCGTGCGCGTGAGGCTGCGGCACAGCAGCCGCAACCCGTTGCAGGTGACCGGGTACGCGGTGGGGCTCGACGGGCACACCACCGCCGCCGGGAACATCGTGTGGTACGGCGGGGGCCGTCTCGCCCCCGATCTGACGTTGCCACGTCTACGGTCCCGCTGGAGCACCGGGACACCGCCGACAACGGCGGGCGGGCACGCGGCGCGGCTGGCAGCCGCCGCCAGCTTCCCGCCGGAGGTGTCCCGCCGCGCGGCTGAGGCGGTCCGGGACGCCACGAGCGCAATGCGGGCCGCGTCGCGTCCCGCCGCGTCCGCGATCGCCTACGCTGCCGCCGACCTGTTGACCGCGACCGCACATGCGTGGGAAGGCGATACGGGTGGGCCGCTATCCGATGCGGCCGAGTGGTTCGACCGAGCCGCCCACGAGCTACGTTACCGGGCGCCGGCCCGCCGCGTATCGCAGGCGGGCCACCTGCGCGCGATGGCCCGCCTGATCGCGGTCATGGGCGCGCTGTCTCGCGACCAGGACACGGTGGCGGCGCTGCATCTGACGTACGTGCTTGCCGCGCTCGCCGAGACACTGGCCGACCTACGCGAGGCGCAACACCGGCTGCACCAGGCGCGGGCCGCCCAGCACGCGGCCCGACAGCTTCGGGACTTCCAGCCGCCCGCCGGGGCAGGGGGACCGGCCACGGCGGACGTGCCGGGCGCCCGGCCGATCGCGCCGGACCCGCGCTCGACGGACCGGCGCGGCCGGCACCGGTGATCACCGGGAGCCCTTCGACCACCTATGTTGCGATCGGGTGATCGTCGGTGGCCAAGGGTCGTACGCGTTGGTGCAGTGCGGCTGACGTCCGCCATGATGGGTTGGTGCGCAAGCCGGTTCTGTATGTCGTCGCGTGTGGCGGGCGTCCCGCCGGTGACCTGCCCAGCTACATCCCCACACTGCAGCAGGACGGGTGGGAGGTGTGCGTCATCGTCACGCCGTCCGGGCGGAAGTTCGTCGACGCCCCAACGTTAGCGGAGATCACGGGTCACGTCGTGCGGTATGACTACAAACAGCCGGACGAGCCGGATGTGCTGCCACGCCCGGACGCGCTCGCCGTCGCACCAGCGACGTTCAACACGATCAATAAGCTCGCTGGCGGTAGCAGCGATACCCTGGCGCTTGGGATATTGAACGAGGCGATTGGGCTAGGGCTGCCAATCGTGGCGGTGCCGACGCCAAACGTCGCCCTCGCGAGACATCCGGCCTTTCGGGCCAGCGTTCGATCACTTCGAGAGTGGGGTGTGACGTTGATCTTCGATCCTGAGGTCTATCCTTTGCCGACGCCGGACATGGGTCCACCGGCCGCTGAGCTTTTCCCGTGGGACGCACTCCTGGCCCATCTGAAGGACGTTCGGGAGCAGGTGGCCGCGCGACTTTCCGGTAGTGACGGGTAAGAACTTCGAGGCGGGGATGACCGTGCGCGGTGACCACATTGGAATTCGGGTCCGGCATTGGCGGCTGAAGCGAAGCCTCAGCCAGCGCCAGTTGGCGGGGCTCGCCGGTGTCAGTCAGGGGTACATCGCGCAGATCGAAGCCGGCACGAAGGCGGTCGACAAACGCAGCGTCCAAGCTGCTCTCGCCGGAGCCCTGCAGGTATCGGTCGCTGACCTGACCGGCCAGCCGTACGATCCGCAGACCATCGAGCACACCGCCGCGGCCGGCGCCGTCCCTTCGGTACGGGCGGCACTTCTGGCCATGGCACTCGACGATCGTCGCGAGCCGCGGCGGTCGATCGGCGAGCTGCGCAAGGCGACTACGGTGGCAGCGGACCTTCACAATGCCTGTCGATACGACCAGCTCGTCCCGCTGTTGCCTGACCTGCTGCGCGACCTATACGCGTTCGGCGACGAGCCCGAGGCGCTGCGGCTGCTCTCCTGGACCACATACGCCGCGACGTTCGCAGCCAAGTACCTGGGCTATCCAGATCTCGCCTTGCTGGCCTCTGGCCAGGTCTCCCAGACGGCGAGCCGGTTGGGAGACCCGGCGTGGCTCGGCGTGGCGGAGTTCGCCACGGTTCACTCGCTGCCGCCGGAGAGCAAGGATCTCGCCGCGCGCCGGTTGCCGAAGGCGATCGCGCGACTCGAACCGTCGTCGGGCGACGGTACGGCAGCGCAGGTGTACGGGATGCTGCACTTCACCGCCGCGTTGTTCTCGGCGGTCTCCGGCGAAAGTCCGGACGCGCACGCTCACCTGAATGAGGCGGATCAAGTCGCGACGCGGACCGGTGAAGGCAACTTCGCGCAAATGTGGTTCGGCCCGACCAACGCCAAGATCTGGCGAACAGGTGTCTATGCCGAGTTGGGTGAAGGCGGTCGAGCACTTAGGCTTGCCGACGTTGATGTCAGCCAGATCGGCTCCCGCAATCGTCAGGCCACGTACTTCTCGGATCTCGGTCGGGCGCTGGCTCAGACAAAGAGGCATGACCGGGAAGCGCTGACGTATCTGCTGCGTGCCGAGTCGATCGCGCCGCAACGGGTCCGGCTGTCACCGCCGGTTCGAGAAACGGTCGGCGCGATGCTGCGGCGTGCACGCAAGGCCGCCGGTGGCCGGGATCTGCAGGATCTTGCGGCGCGGCTGGGCACAGTCTGATTACCACAGGTAATCAAATTCCCGCGCAATTCGCCTAGCTTCCTTCTTGGCACGGAGCCGACAGCTAACTGTCGGCTTGCGGCGCCCAGTTGTCCCCGGGTGAGGAGGCTTTGACATGCCTGCGCTAAATCGTGCGGCACGAGGAGCCGATCGTGAGCACGGAGGTAAGCGTGCCATCGCGTCGTGATCGTGACGAGTCGTCGCTGCGGTCGCGGTGGCTGGGTGGCCGCTTGCGTGAGCAGCGTGAGGATCGTGGGCTGACGCTGAAGTACGTCGCCAACGTTCTGGGTGTGCAGTTCGCCGATCTCGCTGCTCACGAGCATGGCCGCCAGGTGTTCGTGTTCGACAAGGTAGCCGCGCTGTTGGACCTGTATGGGATCTACGATCGGGTCGAGCGTGATCACCTGCTGGGGTTGGCGCGGCAGGTGTTCCGGTTGCCGCGGTGGCAGGACGACTTCGCCGGCCCAGACCTGGACGTGTCCATGTTGGACTTCCTGTGGCTGGAGTCGGTCGCGCAGCGGATCTGCTGCTACGGACCGGTGCTGATTCCGGAGCTACTGCGGACGCCGGAGTACGTGGAGGCGGTCGTCCGCCGCGAGACGAAGGACGTCTCGGACACGCAGGTGGGCTGGTGGGTACGCATCTACCGGGACCGGCAGCAGGCCCTGGACCACGGCCGGGTGACCAGCGTGCGAGCGGTGCTCGCCGAGTCCGTACTCCGCCGGCCGGTCGGCGGCCCCACCGGCACACGGCCCGGCCAGCTCGAACACCTGGCCAAGCTGAGCCGCAGCGACCGTATCCAGGTCCGAGTGCTGCCTGCCGAGGTCGGCTACGTGCCCTGGGCGGACGGCTGGTTCACGGTGTTCGAGCTGCCTGAGCCTTATCCGCAGCGAGTGGCCTGCACTGGCCACGCCCGTGGCGTGGCCATCCACGAGGGTGCGGTGGCCGACGGGTATGCGGGGATGTTCGACCGGCTCTGGGACGCCGCCACCACGCAGAGCGAGTCAGCGGCGTTGATCGGCGGCCTCGCCATCGACCTACCCATCGAATCGAACAGTTAAGGAGAGGGGCACGATCGTGCCGACCAAACGGGAACAGTTCATCCAGACCATCCGCGCCCAATACCTGGGCGAGCAGATGCGTAAGCTGCGGGAGGACCGGGGGCTGACGCTCAAGTACATCGCCGCCCACCTCGGTGTCGAGTTCTCCACCCTCGCGCGCTACGAGCGCGCGGAGTGGCCGTTCCGCCGCGATCACGTCATCGCCCTGCTCGACGTCTATGGCGTCTATGACGAACTCAAGCGTTCGCAGCTGATCGAGCTGTCCCACTCGGCCTGGCAGATCAACCAGTGGCAGCCGACCACCAGCCGCTACGACAGCCTCTTGCCCACGAACGGGAAGGGGTTGCTGCCGATCGACCTGTGGTGGTTGCAGGCCAAGGCGGAGGAGCTGTGTATCTACGCCCCACTGCTGGTCCCGGAAGTGGTGCAGACCCGTGACTACGCCGAGACCATCGTCCGGCAGACGGTTCAGGACGGGCGGCGGGTCGATCAGATCGTCGCCCGGCTGATCGGCCGGCAGCAGCAGTTGGACGACCAGCCGCGCACCCGGTTGACGATCCTGCTGGAGGAGCAGGTGCTGCACCGGACTGTGGGCGGCCGGGCCGTGTTGCAGCAGCAGCTTGAGTTTCTGACCCGCACCGTGGAGCGACCACACGTGGACGTCCGGGTCCTGCCCGACCGGACTGGCTGGCACCCCGGCCTCGACGGTGCGTTCACCGTCTGCAAGCCGCCGCGCCCGTACCCGCCGGTCGCGCTTGTCGACCACCTCACCGGGCGTCTCGCCGTGGAGGCTACCGACGCGGACCGCTACGTCGACATCTTCGACAAGCTCAAGGAGACCGCCCTGGAACCGGTCCGCTCCGTCGAACTCATCCAGGAGGCGGCCGACGACCTGTCCGGCGGCAGCCGAGCGGCCGGTTCGACCGGGCAGGAGGCAACGGCGTGATGCTCTCGGTCAACTCGGACGCCGCCAAGGCGGTCGTCACCGTGGCGGCGCAGCGGATCGCGGCCTACGCCGACCGCAACAACATCCCGATCGACCCGGCGCAGTGCGAGGAACTCGCCGACGATCTCGTGCACGTGTATCAAGCGTTCTTCGCCGGCTTGACGCACCGCAGCCCATCACCCGGCGGCCAGCCGACCGGCTGAGACGTCATGGAGACCGGGTCTGCCGCCGCCTGTGCCCTCACTCCCTGGCAGGAGCCACCCCACAGGCGGCGGCAGACCCCTCCACCGGCCGACCGGCCGGATCCGCAATCTCCTGGACCGTGCGGGTCCAGGTTCCCCATCCACCCCTGTCGAAGGAGCGATCAGATGACCCCGGGAACCACCAGTGGCGCGGTCCTGGACCGGGCCGACCTCGCCGAGCCCGACGCGCTGCTCGATTTCGAGCTGGACGTCCAGGTGACGCTCGACGCCGGTGACGGCTACACGGTGCGTCGCTGCGACACCAGCGACAACTGCGCCGCCACGTGCGCATCGTCGTGCGCGAGCAGCTGACCAGATGACCAACCGGTCGCGGGTCGGCAGCCTCGGCCCGCGACCACCACATCACCCGATGAACAGGAGGACGTGGGTCGTGGGCGACATGCATGCGCTGCTGTATCGGCATGCGGGCGGCGCGATGCTCCGGACGGCGGTGCTGCCGTTGTCGCAGGCGCCGAGGCGGTGGCCGGTGTTGTCCGATCCGGGCTCGTGCCGGTCGTGGCTGCGCGAGGTGTGGTCGCTGCCGGGCTTCGCCGAGGCGGTCCGGTACGCCAGTGGCCGGTTCGCCGGTGAGGTTGAGGCGGTTGTCGATGGGACCGTGAGGCCGACTCGGCGCCTGCGGCGGGTGACGTTGTCGGCGCTGCGGTATCTGCTGCGCGCGGTTGGCCGCCCGATACCGTTCGGCATGTTCGCCGGCGTCGCATCGGTCGAGGTCGGCGATGGACCGCACGCCTCATGGGGCGCGGACCACCGGCTGCTGATGCGGGCAGACACGCTATGGCTCGATGCTGTGATCGAACAGCTGGAAGCCGACCCGGCAGTCCTGCGGGATCTGGAAGTCGTCTTCTCAGACCTTGTGGTGCTCCGCGGCGGTCGAATCGAGGTGCCGCGCGGGCCAGGACGGGCCACGATGCGCAACACCGCGGTCGTGCGGCTGGTCCGGGAGGCCGCCGCCGCGCCGATCGCATGGCAGGTCTTGTGGGAGAAGGTCGCCGACGCGTTCCCCGGCGTTCAGCCGTCCACTATCGACGGTTTCCTGGGCCAGCTCGTCGCCAACGGCGTGCTGGTGACGAACTTGCGGGCGCCGATGACCGTGTCGGACCCGCTGGCGCATCTGGTCGACGTCCTCTCACGCACGACCGCGACACCGGCGGGCGCCGTGGTTGGGGAGCTGCGCGGGATCCGCGGGCCTGTCACGAAATCTGTGTAACGGATGTCAGTAAAAGTCCGTTATGACCGGGAGGATCCGGTCGGCACAGATAGGACAAGTTTAGATGGCTTACCCGATGATCGAGCAA
>Ga0081539_10004956_pt1 | contig 14114 bp, 11 predicted proteins | sample TabmetS4T2R2_FD_71023 | JGI IMG/M metagenome (GOLD analysis project Ga0081539, IMG submission 71023) | Tabebuia heterophylla rhizosphere microbial communities from the University of Puerto Rico - S4T2R2 | ecosystem: Host-associated > Plants > Roots > Rhizosphere ...
GCGGTGGCGGACGAGCGCCGCCGGATCGCGCGCGAGATGCACGACGTCGTCGCGCACAGCATCAGCATCATGGTCGTCCAGGCCGGTGGCGCCCGGCGCATCCTCGCCACCGATCCCGACCGCGCGGAGCGGGCCGCCGCGCGCATCCGGCACGCGGGGTCGCAGGCGCTGGCCGAGATGGACATCCTGCTCGGCGTGCTCGAGGCGACGGACGCCGCCGCGGCGCCCGCGCTCGACGGGCTCGACGAGCTCGTCGCGCGCACGCGCGAGGCCGGGCTGCCCGTGACGCTCGAGGTCACCGGCGAGCGGCGCCCGCTGCCGGGCGGCGCCGAGCTCGCGGTCTACCGCGTCGTCCAGGAGGCGCTCACCAACGCGATCAAGCACGCCGGCGGCGCGACCACGCGCGTCACGCTCGCGTGGGGCGCCGAGGCGCTCGAGCTGCGCGTGGCGGATCGCGGCGACGGCGGCCCGAGCCCCGAGCTCACGGGCGCGGGCCACGGGCTCATCGGGATGCGCGAGCGCCTGCGCGTGCACGGCGGCGAGCTCGAGGCCGGGCCGTGCGACGGCGGGGGCTTCGAGGTCGTCGCGCGGCTGCCGCTCGCGAGCGAGCCGACGGGCGTGGCGTGACCGTCCGCGTGCTGATCGTCGACGACGCCGAGTTCGTCCGCGACGGGCTGCACATGGCCCTCGACGCGGCGCCCGGGGTCGAGGTCGTCGGCGAGGCGGCGGACGGCGCGGCGGGCGTCGCGGAGGCCACCCGCCTGCGCCCCGACGTCGTCCTCATGGACGTGCGCATGCCGGTGCTCGACGGGATCGAGGCCACCCGCCGGATCGTCGCGCTCGACGGCCCGCCGGTCCGCGTGCTGATGCTGACGACGTTCGACCTCGACGACTACCTCGTCGAGGCGCTGCACGCCGGGGTCAGCGGGTTCGCGCTCAAGGACACGCCGCCCGACGACCTGCTCGCGGGCATCGCCGCGGTCGCGCGCGACGACGCCCTCGTCGAGCCCGAGACCACCGTGCGGCTCATCGAGCGCACGGCGCGCAACCAGCCGCCCGTGCCGCTCGACGGCGTGACCGAGCCGGAGCGCGCGCTGCTGGAGCTCGTCGGCGCCGGTCACTCGAACGCGGACATCGCCGGCCGCCTCGGCGTGCCCGAGGCGCAGGTGGCCCGGGACGTCGCGCGCCTGCGCGAGACGCTCGGAGCCCGCGACCGCATCCACGCGGTCCTCGCGGCCCATCGCGCGCGCTCGCGTTCGTCGACTGACACTGCCGCAACTCCGCCCCCGGGCGGGTGTTGAAAGCCCGTTCCCCGCCGTCTCCTCATCTCGGTCGTCCTCGCCGCGGCGGCCCTCGCGTCGCTTGCGGGTCCCGCGGCGGCGCGCCAGAGCCTGATCGCGTACGAGGGCAAGGCCAGCGCGCGCGGCATCGTCTACCTGCGGCATCCGGGCGGCGGGCGCCCGACCCTCGTGCGCACCACCGGCACGCCCGGCGCTCCCGCCCTCTCGCCGCTCGGCCGCCGCATCGCGTTCGCGAGCGGCGGCCGGCTCTGGACCGTGTACGTCGACGGGACCGTGCTCCACCAGGTCACCGCCGGGACGCCGCGCGCCCACGCTCCGACCTGGGCGCCGACCGGCACCGCGCTCGCCTACGCCGCCGGCCCGCGCGGCGCGCGCCACCTCTACCGCGTCACGGCCGACGGCGGCATCCCCGTGCAGCTCACGTTCTCGCGCGCCTCCGACGAGGATCCGGCCTGGTCCGCGCTCAACCGCATCGCGTTCGTCCGGCGCGGCGACATCTTCACGATCGCCGCGGAAGGCGGCGCCAAGGCGCAGCGCCTGACCCGCGGGAAGCGCGAGGACGGCGAGCCGGCCTGGTCGCCCGACGGCCGCTGGATCGCCTTCACACGCGCGGGCCGGTCGCACCGCGAGGTGTATGTCAAGCCGCTCGACGGCGGCCGCATCCGCCGGCTCACGTTCTCGGCGCACGGCGCGGTCTCCCCCACGTGGTCGCCGGACGGGCGCTCGATCGCCGTCGCGCTGCGCGACGACCGCGGGCGGCGCACCGTGTACGTCGTCCGGCGCGACGGGCGGCGGCTGCGGCGCGTCGGGTCGAGCACCGCGAACCCACGCGCGCTCGACTGGCGCGCGACCGGGTTCGACCCCGTCATCGCCGCGGCGGGCGACATCTCGTGCGACCCGGCCTCCGCGTCCTTCAACGGCGGGCTCGGGACCGCCACGCGGTGCGCCGAGCTGGCGGTGTCGAACACGCTGCTGCGGATGGACCTCTCCGCCGTGCTCGCGCTCGGCGACACGCAGTACGAGGACGGCCGCCTCTCGAAGTTCACCGCGTCGTTCGACCCGACGTGGGGGCGCCTGAAGGCGCTCATCCGCCCCGTGCCCGGCAACCACGAGTACCGGACGCCCGGCGCCGGCGGCTACTTCGACTACTTCAACGGCGACCGCAACGACGGCCCGGCCGGCGTGCGCGGCCTCGGCTACTACAGCTTCGACGTAGGCCGCTGGCACCTCGTCGCCCTCAACTCCGAGTGCGCGAACGGCCCGTCCGCCGCGGGTGCGCCGAGCTGCGCGGTCGGCTCGCCGCAGGAGCGCTGGCTGCGGGCCGATCTCGCCGCCCACCCGGCGGCCTGCACGCTCGCGTTCTTCCACCATCCGCTGCTGGCCTCCGGCCTGGGCAGGCGCAACGACGGGGTCATCCCGATCTGGCAGGCGCTGGCGGACGGCGGCGCCGACGTGGTCCTCGGCGGCCACGACCACGGGTACGAGCGGTTCGCGCCGATGACCGCCACGGGCGCCCCGGACCCTGCGCGGGGTCTACGCGAGTTCGTGGTCGGCACGGGCGGCAAGAGCCTGCGGCGGGCGCGCTGGCACGCGCCCAACACGCAGTTCCGGCAGAACGGCGCGCCGGGTGTCCTCGAGCTCACGCTGCACCCGACCGGGTACGGCTGGCGGTTCGTGAGCGCGCTGAACGGCGCCGCGCTCGACGCCGGCTCGAGCGCCTGCCATTAGTACCCCCCAGGGGTAGGTAGGCTAGGTGCCGATGGTCCAGCACCTCGAGCTGCCCATCACGGGCATGACCTGCGCCTCGTGCGCCAACCGGATCGAGCGCCGGCTCAACACGCTCGACGGCGTGACCGCCTCGGTGAACTACGCGACCGAGCGGGCGAGCGTGGACTTCGACGCCGCCGCGGTCGCGCCCGAGCAGCTGCTCGCCGCGGTCGCGGAGGCGGGGTACCGGGCCGCGCTCCCGGCGCAGCCGCGCGAGGACGACCCGACCGCGCCCCTGGGCCGGCGCCTGCTCGTCTCGCTCGCGCTCACCGTGCCCGTCCTGGCGCTGGCCATGATCGCGCCGCTGCGGTTCGAGCACTGGCAGTGGCCGGCGCTGGCGCTCGCCGCGCCGGTCGCGCTCTGGGGCGCCTGGCCGTTCCACCGCGCGGCGTGGGCGAACCTGCGCCACGGAGCGGCCACGATGGACACGCTGATCTCCGTCGGGGTGCTCGCCTCGTTCGCCTGGTCGCTGTACGCCCTGTTCGTCGCCGACCGCCCCGACGAGACCTACCTCGAGGTCGCCGCCACCGTGACGGTGTTCATGCTCGCGGGCCGGACCTTCGAAGCACGAGCGAAGCGCCGTGCCGGCGCGGCGCTGACGGCGCTGCTCGAGCGCGGCGCCAGGGACGTCGCGGTGCTCGCCGCCGGCGGCGCCGAGCACCGGGTCCCGGTCGAGGCGCTGACGGTGGGCGACCGGTTCGTCGTGCGCCCCGGCGAGAAGGTGGCGGCCGACGGCGTCGTCGAGGAGGGCCGCAGCGCGGTCGACCAGTCGGTGCTGACCGGCGAGTCGGTCCCGGTCGAGAAGGGCCCGGGCGACGAGGTCGCGGGCGCGTCGGTCAACGCCGGCGGCCGGCTCGTCGTCCGCGCGACCCGGGTCGGCGCCGACACCGCGCTCGCGCAGATCGCCCGGCTCGTGACCGAGGCGCAGTCGGGCAAGGCGCCCGTGCAGCGGCTCGCCGACCGCGTCTCCGGCGTGTTCGTGCCGGTCGTGATCGGCCTCGCGCTCGCCACGCTCGCCGGCTGGCTCGTCGCGGGCGCGGGCGCGCAGGACGCCGTGAGCGCGGCCGTCGCCGTGCTGATCATCGCCTGCCCGTGCGCGCTCGGCCTCGCGACGCCGACCGCCCTGCTCGTCGGCACCGGGCGCGGCGCCCAGCTCGGGCTGCTGATCCGGGGGCCGGAGATCCTCGAGTCCACGCGCATGGCCGACACGATCGTGCTCGACAAGACCGGCACGGTGACCAGCGGCCGCATGAGGCTGGTCGACATCGCCGTCGCGGACGGCGAGGAGCGGGCGACGGTCCTGGGCGTCGCGGGCGCGCTCGAGGACGCGTCCGAGCACCCGATCGCGCGGGCCGTGGCCCGCGCCGCACGCGACGAGCTGGGCGCGCTGCCCGCCGTCGACGCGTTCGCCAGCCGCGCGGGGCTCGGCGTCGAGGGCGTCGTGGACGGCCGGGCCGTGCAGATCGGCCGCGGGGAGCGGCTCCCGGCGGAGCTCGAGCGCGCGCGTCGCGCCGCCGCAGCGCAGGGCCGGACGGCCGTCGTGGTCGCCTGGGACGGCGCCGCGCGCGGCGTGCTCGCGGTGGCCGACACCGTCAAGCCGACCTCGGCGGAGGCCGTCGCCGCGCTCCGGCGCCTCGGCCTGAAGCCGATCCTGCTCACCGGCGACAACGAGGCCACGGCGCGGGCCGTGGCCGCCGAGGTGGGGATCGACGAGGTCATCGCCGACGTCCTGCCCTCCGCGAAGACCGACGTGATCGCCCGGCTCCAGGCCGAGGGCCGCGTCGTGGCGATGGTGGGCGACGGCGTCAACGACGCGCCCGCGCTCGCCCGCGCCGACCTCGGCCTCGCGCTCGGGACGGGCACCGACGTCGCCATCGAGGCGTCCGACCTCACGCTCGTCTCCGGCGACCTGCGCGCCGCGGCCGACGCGATCCGCCTCTCGCGCGCCACGCTGCGCACGATCAAGCAGAACCTCGCGTGGGCGTTCGGCTACAACGTCGCCGCCGTGCCGCTCGCCGCCGCAGGCCTTCTCAGCCCGCTCATCGCGGCCGCGGCCATGGCGTGCTCCAGCATCTCGGTCGTCGCGAACGCGCTCCGCCTGCGCCGCCTCCGCTAGTCACGCGCGCGGGCGGTCGACCTCGAACCACACGGTCGTGCCGGCCCCGCGCTCGACCCCCCAGCGGTCGGCGAGCGCGCCGACGATCTTCAGGCCCTTGCCGCGGCCGGCCGTGATCGGGAGCTGGTCCACGACGGCCGGGTCGAAGCCGTCGCCGAGGTCCCCGATCTCGACGCGCACGACGTCGTCGGTCGCGAGCACCGCCATCCGCAGCGCGCTGTCGCCGCCGGGGCCGTGCTGGAACGCGTTCGTCACGAGCTCGCTGACCGCGAGCTGGATGTCGGTCAGCGTCGCCGCGCTCACGAGATGGAGGTTGCCGTTGAGCGCGGTGAGCGCCTTGCGGGCCGCACCGGTGGCCTCCGGCCGGCTCGGCAGCTCAAGCGTCAGGACGGCGGCGTCATCGGCCATAGGCGTTCCCCCCGCCAGGTACGGGGAAGACCCTAACGCCTGGGGCGTTCAGCCGCCGCCGTAGACGACCACGAGATCCGTGGCGATCCCGGCCAGGAACCCGAGCGTGAGCAGCCACAGCCCCAGCTCGCGGTGGCCGTGGCGGCGCATGCCGTTCCAGACCTCGCCGATCACGTAGAGGATCGCGCCGCCGGCGAGCGCGTAGAAGAGCAGCTCGAGCGGCTCGGACGTGACGTTGTAGCCGACGATCGAGCCGACGAAGGTCGGCCCGCCGCCGACGAGGCCGGCGAGCGCGAGCCAGCCCCACGTGGGGCGCACGTTGCCGAGCGGCCCGACGATGCCGAAGCCCTCGGTCGCGTTGTGGAGCGCGAAGCCGACGATCAGCACGGTGGCGAGGCTGATCTCGCCCGTGCTGGCCGACACGCCGATCGCCAGCCCCTCGGCGAAGTTGTGCAGGCCGATCGCGGCGGCGATCGTCATCCCGGTGCGCAGTGCGCGCGTGCGGGCGTCCTGCTCCAGGCGCGTCGCGTCCTCGACGGTGAGCTCGGCGGCGCCGCCGGCGATCGGCGGCAGCGACTTCGGCCGCAGCCAGCGCTCCACCATGCCCAGCCCCGCGGTGCCGGCCGCGAACCCGGCGCCGAGCAGCGCCAGGAGCCCGATCGCCTCGCCAAGGTCGCCGCCCCCGTCGCGGAGCTTCACGACCGGCTCCTCGACGATCTCGAACGCGTGCTCGAAGACGTCGACGAACAGGAACGCCAGGACGCCGACGGCGAACATCGCCAGCGCGACGCGGGCACGCGGCGACAGGAGATCGAGCCGTCCCAGCGGGAGGCTCAGGAAGATCGTAAAGCCGGCAAGCGCACCGAGAAGCACCGTTTCCCCGAACGACACGTACACCTCGCACGTCGAAAGTCTGCGGACACCTGCGCCCAATTCCGAGCGCAGAGGCCGGGATATTAGGACGCCCTAACCCGGTCGTCAACCGCCTTCGTCTGCTAGATGCTCGTGGCACGATGGACGCTTCCCGTGGCACGCTGACGGCGCGCGGGGTGCTCGTTGCCGTGGCGATGCTCGCGGTCGCGGGGGTCGTCGCGTACCTGTCGCTGGGATCCGGCGGCGACACGACGGCCGACCGGTCGAGCAACCCCGCGACGTTGCGCGTCCCTTGGATCGACCCGGACGGAGTGATCCCGATCGTCGGCTCGCTCGACGTCAATCCAGCCGACGGCTCGCTGTGGCTGGCCACCAATACCGGGCTCTGGCGCGTCGGGCCGGGCGCCGGCCGGCCGGAGCGCGTGACCGGCTCGCTCGACACGCAGTACGGGAGCGGCGAGATCTCGGAGCAGCTCGTCGTGCGCTTCCGTGGCCCGGATCGCATGCTCGCGTCCGGACACCCGCCGGCGGCCTCGGCGCTGCCGCGCGCGCTCGGCCTGATCGAGTCCTCCGATGCGGGCCGGACGTGGTCGTCGATCTCCCAGCTCGGCAGGGGCGACTTCCACGCGCTCCAGCTGTCCGGCCGGGTGATGGTCGCCAGCGTGTTCGGCGAGGCGGCGGTCAACGTGAGCCGCGACGGAGGCAGGACGTTCCAGACGCGCGTGACGCCGGAGCCACTGGTCGACCTGGCCGTGGATCCAGAGGATCCTGCCCGATGGGTCGCCTCGACGCAGAGCGGGCTGATCGTCTCCGGTGACGAGGGCCGGTCGTGGCGCGAGCGCGAGGCCGTGCCGAACGTCCGCTTCAGCTGGCCCGACGGCGATCACCTCTTCCGCGTCGACCCGGGCGGTCCCGTGAAGCTCAGCGTCGACGGTGGCACGACCTGGCGGGACCGCGGGACGACCGGCGGCGAGCCGCAGGCGCTGTTCGCGGACAGGCGCGAACACCTCTACGCGGCGCTGATCGACGGCACCGTCAGGGAGTCCCGCGACGGGGGCGCGACGTGGACGAGTCGCGTCACGCCCCCGCGGTGAGCGGCGTCAGCCGCAGTAGCTCGGCGCCGGCCCCACCGGCTCGTAGCAGAGCGCGTCCCCCTGGTTGGAGTTGCCCTCCAGGAACCGGATGCGCTGTATCTCCTTCTCGAACGGGCCTTGGTACTTGAGGACGTACAGGCCGTTGCGCAGGTCGACGACGTAGATCAGCCCGTCCTTGATGATCGGGTAGCTCCACATCACGACCTTCTCGTTGCGGCCCGTGTCGGGGTCCGACGAGAGCCGCGGATCCTCGAGCATCACCGAGTCCAGCGGTCGAGGGATGAACTGGGCGAGCTGGTACGGCTTGGTCGGGCTCTGGATGCTCACGGCCTGCACTCCGCCGGAATGCCAGGTGCTGAAGGCGATGTGCGGCGTGAGCGTCGGATTGTGCGCCGAGTAGGAGGTGCGCGGCGGGTTCCACGCGGCGCAGCTCGACGGCTCGTTCTCGGGCAGCTTGTACTCGGCCTTGACCGCGGGCGCCTCCGGATTGGAGATGTCGACCATCCGCGCCCAGCCCCACGGGCAGCCGTGGCCCGGCCCGGTGGCCGTGCCATAGACCTCGTCGGAGACCCATGCCCAGTCGCGGCCCCACAGCTTGATGGCGCTGTGCGCGCCCGGCCCCGGCCAGAACGGGCGGGCGTCGTTGGTGGTGATCAGACGCGGCATCGGGTTCGGGGCGCCGGCGGCGAAGTCCGACGTGTCGATGACGCCGAACCCGCCGGTGAGCAGCGCGAAGTACGCGCGGCGGCCATCGTTGCTGATCGTGAGCGAGTGCAGCGCGCCCTTCGGCCTGTGCGTCGCCGGGGACTCGTCATAGCCGTGCGGCCCGCTGAACATGGTGATCGGCGCCTTGCCCTCGCGCACCGGCGAGATGTCCCACACCGAGAACGGGCAGCTCGGCGCCCCGCCCCGCGTCCCGCAGGTGCCAGCCGCATCGCCGGCGAAGATCAGCGCCCGATCGCTGTTGCGCGGGTCCTGCCACAGGAAGAACTCGTGCGTGTCGACGTCGAACTGGTTCACGAGTCGGGGGTGCACGGCGTTGGCGCCGGAGATGTCGTAGAAGCGGAAGTTGCTGATCGACGGCTGCGTGCAATGGTGCAGCGTCGGGCCGACCCCGCAGTTCGTGTTGAGCACGATCAGGATGTCCTGCGACCTCCAGACGCGCAGTTCGCGCGAGGACTCCCCCGCCTTTGCGTCGAACGGCCCGCCGACGAGCCTGGGACTGGCCGGGTTGGAGATATCGACGACCATGATCCCGCCGGTCGGCATGCCTTCATGCGCGTCGGTGCGGCTCCCGACATAGGCGTAGTTGCCCTGTATCGCGATCGCCGCGTTCATCCCGCGGTTCAGCAGCGGCTCGTGGCCGACCTGCGTGAGCGAGCCGGTCTTCGGCGCCTGGACGGCCGGCGCGGAGCCGAGGGCCACGAGGCTGGTGCCGCCGGACGTGGCAGCCTGTCGCCCGGGGCCGGAGGCAAGGACTCCGCGCGAGGTGGCGGCATCGAGGCAGCTGCCGCTCGGGGCGAACCACTCCGTGCTCGGGGCGGTGACGACGGCGGTGATGGGGCACTGGCCGTCGCCGGGATGTGCGCCGGCGGAAGCGGGCAACAGCGCAACCGCCGCGCAGGCGGTCGCTACAGCGGACACGAAGCGCAGGCGTGTGCAACTCATGAAAATCCTCCCCTGGGTGGCCGGCGCCTTCCCGAGACGCCGACCTGCCGTGACGCCTACCCGGATCGCGGCGCTGCGTAGCAGAGAATCGCGGAAGACGCTTCAGGAGCCGGGAATCGGCTCCTCGTCGCGCGCGGACCACCAGTCGCTGCCGTACGTGATGGTCAGCTCCTCGCCGGGCTCGATCGCGCGCATGGCGTAGAACGTCACGACGCCGTCGTCGTCCTGGTCGTACTCGACGTTCGGGTCCTCCGAGTGGTTGTAGAGCATCCCGTAGCCGAGGACGAGCACCACGGCGCGCCGGCTCCGCGCGGAGTCGAAGACGTAGTCGGCCAGCACGCCCTTGGCCTCGGCGCGTGGGATCTCGACCGTCGGGCAGACCTCGATCTCCTCATCTGCCGCGAACGCGCGCGCCGCGAAGACGCCGCGCCCGCGGAGACCCTCACGCACCACGACTTCCGCCCGCGCGGAGATGCTCGCGTCCATCCAGAGATCGTACGCACGGCTAGCTCCTCATCCTCCGCATGGCCGCGCGGGCGATCGCGACCGGCGGCACGAGCAGCGCCAGCGGGAGCAGCGGCACGGCCAGCGGCAGCAGGAGGACCAGGCACGGGATCGCCAGGATCACGAGCGGGAGCAGCAGGATGCCGAGCCCGGTGCACAGGTCCAGCACCTCTTCGAGCATCTCGCCCGCGGTCGGCCGGTCGGGCGTATTCGAGTCCATGTGACATTGACTCGCGGCGCGGGCGAGATGTGACAGGGTCAGCGAGGTCGACGACCTGGTTCACCCGTCCGTCCACGGGGGCGGGGTGTAGGGCGCGCCGGGCACCGAGCCGATGCACAGGACCCGCAGGCCGTCGGGGCCGCTGGCGAGCACGCGGTCGACCCCGGCGTCGACGCGCACGAGGTGCTCCGGGTCGAGCGCGAGCCGGTCGTCGCCGACGACCACGGCGCCGGCGCCGCGCAGCGCGACGTAGAGCTCCTGCTGGCCGGTCTCGGCCTCGTCGTGGCTCTCGGTCGTGTAGTCGGGCGGCAGGTCCATGATCTGCGCGCCGAAGGCGGTGATGCCCAGGCCGGTCCGGACGAGCTTGGCGAAGCCGTCCCACAGGGACGGGAGCTCGTCGAGGCTGCGCGCCGCGTACTCATCCGTCGAGATGCGCATATGCGGTCCTCCTGATGGGGGTTGTGGTGCGGGTCGTGAGCGCGAGTGCGACGAGCGCGATGCCAAGTGGGATCGCGCCCGCGAGCGCGAGCGCGAGCTGCGCGCCGGCGAGGCCGACGAGCACGCCGCCGAGGGCGAGCGCGCCGAGCTCGGCGCCGTTGCGCGCGGCGTTGTAGGTGGCGAAGACGCGGCCGCGCATCGCGTCGGGCACGCGGTCGTGGATCAGCGTGCGCGCCAGCGTGTTCTTGACGCCGTGCGCGGCGCCGCCCACGAGGAAGCCCGCGAGCGCGGCGGAGAGGATCCCGGCGGCCGCGGCGCCGAACATGCCGGCGCCCTGCACGGCGATGCCGGCGAGCAGCCCTGTCGCGAGCCACCGTCGCGGGACGAGGCGGGCGACGGCGACGGCGCCGCCGACCATGCCGATCGTCCACGTCGAGATCAGCAGGCCGAAGCCGGTCTGGCCGGCGTGCAGCACGTCGGTGGCGAAGTAGATGTCGGCCGCCACCGAGATCGAGAAGAACACGAGCGCGCCGACCGCGGTCGTCAGCGTCACGGCCAGCGTCGGATCGCGCCGCACGAAGGCGAGGCCGTCGCGCGCACGCGGCCTGGCCGCCGCCACCGCACTCCGCGGCTCGCGGCGCGCGCGGAGCAGCACGCCGGCCGCGGCGACGGCGAGGAACGACGCGGCGTCGATCAGCAGCGCGACCTGCGTCCCGCCGGCGGCCGCCAGGAGCCCGCCGAGCAGCGGCCCGGCGGTCATGCCGAGGTAGCGGGCCGCCTCGACGTGCCCGTTGGCCTCGGCGACGCGGTCCTCGCCCGCCGCGGCCGGGATCAGCGAGAACTCGGCCGGCGAGCTCACGGCCACGGTCGCGCCGAGCAGCACGCTCAGCGCGAGCACGGCGGGGAGCGAGCCGACGAGCAGCGCGAGCGTCACGGTGACCGCGGCCTGCACGAGCGAGACCGCGATCAGCAGCCGGCGGTTCTCGTAGCGGTCGACGATCACGCCGGCGACGCCGCCGAGCGCGACCACGGGGCCCCACAGGCAGATGAAGAAGGCGGAGACCGCGAGCGCCGAGCCGCCGTTCGCGGCGATGCTCAGGCCGACGACGACCCACAGGAGCAGGTCGCCGGCCGCGGACAGCCCGACGGCGCCGACGAGGAGGCGGACGTCCCGGATGCGGAGGATCGACATGGCGGCGATTCTCCGAGCCGTCCGTTCGCCGACCGCTCGGCGCGCGTGAAAGTCGTGTGCGCACCCGGCCGCGCCCATACGCTTCGCCCATGCTGCGCGTCCGCCTCGCCGGGGGACTCGCGCTCGAGGTCGACGGCCGCGAGCTGCCGCCGCCGCGCTCGCGGCGGGCGCGGGCGGTGCTCGCGTGGCTCGCGCTGCGGCCGGGCATGCACGCGCGCGGCGAGCTGGCGGGCCGCTTCTGGCCGGACGTGCTGGACGAGAGCGCGCGCACGAGCCTGCGGGCCGCGCTCACCGAGCTGCGCGCCGCGCTCGGCCCGGGCGCGGCCTGCCTCGTCGCCACCCGCGAGGCGGTCGGCCTCGACGGCGACGGCCTGTGGGTGGACGTCCGCGCCTTCGAGGCGCTCGTCGCGCAGGGGCGGGCCGCGGAGGCGGTCGACGCCGCGGCGGGGGAGCTGCTCGCCGGGCTCGACGACGACTGGGTGCACGACGCCCGTGCGCGGCACCGCGAGCGGATGGCCGCGGCGCTCGAGCAGCTCGCCGAGGCGGCCGAGCGCGCCGGCGATCACCGCGAGGCCGTCCGCCGGACGCGCGCCGCGGTGGCCCTCGACCCGCTTGCGGAGGAGGCGAGCCGCAGGCTGATCGAGCGCCTCGCCGCGGCCGGGGACCGCGCGGCGGCGCTCGCCGTCTACGACGACCTCGCCGCGCGCCTGCGCACGACGCTGCGGATCGCCCCCTCCCCATCGACGCGCGAGCTCGTCGCCGCGATCCGGGCCGCCGAGCCGCCCGCGCCCGCCGCGCTCCCGGCCGCCGTGGTGCGTGCGGCCGGCACGCCGTTCGTCGGCCGCGCGGCGGAGCTGCGGCGCGCCCGCGCGGCGTGGGCCGGCGTGCGGCTCCACGACGGGCGGCGGCTCGTGCTCGTGGCCGGGGAGCCGGGCGCGGGCAAGACGCGCCTTGCGTTCGAGGTCGCCCGCCACGCGCTCGACGACGGCGGCCTCGTGCTCCATGGCCGCTGTTCGGAGGAGCCGCTGCGCCCGTACGAGCCGATCGCCGAGTGCCTGCGCCAGGCCGGCGAGCGCGACGGCGTCTTCGAGCAGACCGGCCCGGAGGACGCCGGGGCGCGGCACCGGCTGTTCGACGCCGTCGACGCGGCGCTCGCCGACGCCGCGGCCGGGCGCCCCCTACTGCTCGTCCTCGACGACCTGCACTGGGCCGACCGCCCGACGCTCGTGCTCCTCGGTTTCCTGCTGCGCTCGGCGCGGCGCGTGCCGCTGCTCGCGGTCGGCACGTACCGCACCACCGAGCTGGGCCGCCACACGCCGCTCACCGGCGCGCTCGCCACGCTCCAGCGCGACGGGGCGCTCGAGCGGGTCGCGCTGGCCGGCCTCGAGCCCGCCGACGTGGCGGCGCTCGCCGAGGACCGGCTCGGCCAGGGGCGGGGCGAGGAGGTCGCGACCGCCGTGCATGCGCGCACGGGCGGGAACCCCTTCTTCGTCGAGGAGGTGCTGCGCGCGCTCGCCGAGCACAGCGCGGATCCGGTGCCCGAGAGCGTGCGCCACGCCGTCGCCGTGCGGCTGGCCCGCCTGACCCCCGAGGCCGAGGAGCTCGCCGGCGTCGCCGCGGTGCTCGGATCGGAGATGGACGTCGGCGTGCTCGTGGCCGTCGCCGGGCTCGACGCCGACACGGCCGAACGGGCGCTCGACGAGCTGCTCGCCGCCCACGTCCTGCGCCGCGCGCCGGAGGCGCCGCGCGCGGTCGAGTTCCCGCACGCGCTGATCCGCGAGGCGGTGCACGACGAGCTCAACGCGCTGCGCCGCACGCGCCTGCACCGCCGCGCCGCCGGCGTGCTCATCGCCGCGTCCGAGGAGCGCCACCTGGAGGCGATCGCCCACCACCTGTTCGAGGCGGCCGACGAGCGCGGTGCGGGATACCTCGCGCGGGCGGGCGCGCGAGCGGCGGCGATGCTCGCGTACGAGGACGCCGCGCGGCACTACGAGCGGGCGCTCGAGCTGCGCGGCGGCGCCGACGGCGAGCTGCTGCTAGCCCGCGGCGACGCGCTGATGCGGGCCGGCGAGCCCGCGCCCGCCCGCGCATGCTTCCTCGCCGCCGCCGCGCTCGCGCGGCGGCGGGGCGACGCGCGGCTGCTCGCCCGCGCGGCGCTCGGCCACGGCGGGCTCGGCGTGACGATCATCGACGTCGACGAGGACCGCGTCGCCCTGCTCGAGGAGGCGCGCGCCGCGATCGGCGACGGCGATCCCGTGCTCGCCTCCGAGCTGCTCGCCCGCCTCGCGCTCGAGCTGTACTACGCGCCCTCGCGCGACCGCAGCGAGGCGCTGAGCGCCGAGGCGGTGGCGGTCGCGCGCGCCGCCGGCGACGCGCGCGCGGTCGCGGCGGCGCTGGGCGCGCGCCACGTCGCCCTGTGGCGCCCCGACCGGCTCGCCGAGCGCCGCGTCACGGCGGAGGAGATGATCGCGGCGGCGCGGTCCGCCGGCGACCGCGCGCTCGAGCTCCAGGGCCGCAACTGGCTCGTGACCGA
>Ga0081539_10004957_pt1 | contig 14113 bp, 7 predicted proteins | sample TabmetS4T2R2_FD_71023 | JGI IMG/M metagenome (GOLD analysis project Ga0081539, IMG submission 71023) | Tabebuia heterophylla rhizosphere microbial communities from the University of Puerto Rico - S4T2R2 | ecosystem: Host-associated > Plants > Roots > Rhizosphere ...
GATCCGGACCGATCGCAGCAACGTCGCGCCGCGCGCCGGCTTCGCGTGGTCGCCCTTCGGGAGCCATCACACCGTGATGCGCGGCAGCGCCGGCCTGTTCTACGACCGGGTGCCGCTGCGTGCGCTCGCCAATGCGCTGCTGTCCGCGAACAATACGACAGATCTCGGCAACCTTCGGCAAATCAACGTCAGCCTGTCGCCGGCCCAGGCCGGCGCGCCCGCGTTCCCCGGTATCCTCGGCGGCGTCCTGCCGTCGGTGACGCTGCCGAATCTGACGACGATGGATCCGAACATGCGGAACGCGTATTCGCGGCAGGCGAGCGTGGAAGTGGAACAGCAGCTCGGCGCCGGGACGACGGTCAGCATCGGCTATCAGTACGTGCGCGGCGTCGACCTGGTCGTTTCCGTCAATCAGAACGTCCCATCGTGCGCGGCGACAGCGACCAATAACGGCTGCCGCCCGAACGCGAGCTACGGCAACAACAGCCAGTACTCGCCGCAGGCGGCGTCCAGTTACCACGGCCTGCACGCGTCGTTCGTGCAGCGGCCGGCGCGGTGGGGCGCCTATCGCGTCTCCTACACACTCTCCACGGCGATGGCGAACGTCGGCGAGTTCTTCTTCAGCTCGCCAGTCGATCCCTTCGACATCGACAAGGACTGGGGACGCTCGGACGACGACCAGCGGCACCGGCTGGTCGTCACCGGCACGCTCAGCGCGCCGATGGATTTCCAGATCAGCGGGCTACTGCAGTACTACTCGTCGCTGCCGCTCAACGTCACATCAGGTGTCACGACAATCCAGGGAACCGCCGGCCGGCCGATCGTGAACGGAGCGTTCATCGAGCGCAACGCCGGCGTGGGGCCGGACTATTTCAACGTGGGACTCCGCGTCGGCCGATCGTTCAAGGTCGGCGATCGCGCGCGCGTCGAAGGCCTCGCCGAAGCCTTCAACCTCACCAACCGCACGAATGCCGTGCAAATCAATGGGAACTTCGGCAGCGGCGCGTATCCAGACACTCCGTCGCCGTCTTTCGGGCAGATTCTCGCGGCCGGTGAGCCTCGCAGCGTCCAGTTCGGCGTGCGGCTGAAGTTCTGAGCTGGTCGCGTGCGTGGTGTCTCTCAGGCCAGGATCGAGTTGGCGTCCAGGACTTCGCGAACTTTGTGCGCGAGGGTCGCGGCGGTGAAGGGCTTGGGGAGAAACGGCGTGTCGGGCGCCAGCACGCCGTCTTCCACGATCGCATGATCCGCGTACCCTGACATGTAGAGCACCCGGGTCTCCGGGTGCAGCTCGTGGAGCTCCGCCGCGAGCGCCCGGCCGTTCATCACGGGCAGCACGACGTCGCTGACCAGCAGGTGAATCTCCGACTCGTAGGTGCGGGCGAACGTCACCGCGTCGACCGGGTTCGACCGCGCGTGGACCACGTAGCCGCAGCGCCGCAGCACGTTGGCCGTGAACTGGCCGACCGTCTCTTCATCCTCCACCAGCAGGATCGTCTCATCGCCGCGGACCGCGGGCTGCTTGACCGGCGCGGGCTCGACGGCCACGGGTTCGTCAGTGCGCGGCAGGTAGACCTGGAACGTCGTGCCGATGCCCGGCTGGCTGCGGACGCAGACGTAGCCGCCGCTCTGCTTGACGATGCCGTAGACCGTCGAGAGGCCGAGCCCGGTGCCGCGGCCCTTCGGCTTGGTGGTGAAGAACGGATCGAAGATGCGGGACTGGATCGCCGGATCGATCCCGTGGCCCGTGTCGCTGACCGACAGCATCACGTGATGGCCTGGCTTCATGAACGGGTGAACGCGCACGTGCTCGTCGTTCAGCAGCACGTCGGCGGTTTCGATGGTCAGGCGTCCGCCATCGGGCATCGCGTCCCGCGCGTTCACGACGAGGTTCATCAGCACCTGCTCCAGCTGGCCTGGATCGGCGCGAACGTTGCCGCCGTCGTCGACGATCGCCTTCAAGTGCACGGTTTCGCCGATCAGCCGGCGCAGCATCGGCGTCAGATCGCGCACGATTTCGCCGAGATGAACGACGCGCGGCGCAAGGATCTGCTTGCGGCTGAAGGCGAGCAGCTGACGAGTGAGGTCGGCGGCGCGGTGGGCGGCGCGGCCAATCTCCTCGACGGCGCCGCGGTCGGGATGCTCCTCGCCAATCGAGTCGGTCAGCAGCTCCGCGTAGCCCTGGATGGCGGTCAGCAGGTTGTTGAAGTCGTGGGCGATGCCGCCGGCGAGCATGCCAATCGCCTCGATCCGCTGGGTCTGGCGCAGCTGTTCCTCGAGCTGCGCCCGGTCGGTGACGTTGTCGATCAGGACCAGGCGGGCCTGGCGGCCATCCCAGCGCACGTCGTGCGCACGCGTCGTCACGTGAATCAGCCGGCCGTCCTTCGCGCGGTGCTGCGCGTCGTTGACGTGCAGCTGCGGCATCGTCATCCCGAGCAGCTCGTCGTGCGTGTAGCCGTACTGGTCGACGGCGGCGCGGTTGGCGGCGAGAAAGATCAGCGACTCGACGTCGTAGACCCACATCGCGTGCGGGCTCTCTTCGAACAGCTGGCGGTACTGATCCTCCGAGGCGCGCAGCGCACGCTCGGCAAGATCGCGCTCACGCTGACGGTTCTCCAGGGCGCTCGCCATCGAATTGACCGCAGTCGCGAGCTCGGCCATGCCGGGCACGCCGTGCGCCAGGGCCGCCCGCGCCGTCAGGTCTCCGCCGGCGACGCGCGTCGTGACGGCGTAGAGCGCCGCGGCGGGCCGCAGTACGAACAGCTCGCCGGCGATGGCCGCCGCGACCACGGCGCCGACGGCGACGAGCAGCAGCAACAACAGCTGCCGGCGCAGGTTCTGGTTGACGGCGCTGAACGCGGCGGCGCGGTCGAGCGCCAGCGTCACATAGAGCCGCGTGTCGAGGCCGCCATCGACCGGCATGGTCACTTCCAGCACGCGCGTGCCGTTGGCCGCGACGGTCTCGGTCGTGATTTCGCGACCCGCGGCGGCAAGGCGCCGGGCCGCCACTTCTGTCGGCAGCGTCGTCCCGATCAGACCGCTGTCGTTCGGATAGCGAGCCAGGATGATGTGCTTGCGATCGAAAAGCGTGACGACCGTACCGGGCGGCAGCTTCAGATCGGCGGCCACCCGCCCGAGATCGCGCAGCTTGATGGACGCCACGAGCACGCGGTCCACCGCTCCCGTGGAGTCGAACAGCGGATGCGCGACCACGATGTCAGGCAGACCGTCGGTCGGACTCAGCTGGTAGTCGCCGATGACCGTCTTCTTCTCGCGGAGGATTTCCGTGAACCATGCGTACCCCTGTTGCGGCACCGAGAAGGCAAATGGTCTCGCGCCGCACAGCCGCTTTCCGTCGGTGCCGCGTACGGTGAGGTTGACGTAGCCGGAGTGATCGCGGAGCACGTTGGCCAGCAGTGTGTTGCACGCCGTCCAATCGTTGCCGCGCACCACGGAGAATTCGGCCAGCGTCGCCAGCAGCCGGTGCGCGCCGTTGAAGACCGCTGCCTGCTGCGCCGCGGCATCGTGCGCGAGGCGGAGGCTCTGCTCCATCGATTGTTCGCGCACTCGCGCGCGCGCGCTCGCCTGGTCGTAAATGATGACGGCCAACGCCGGAACGACGGCGGTCAGCGCGATCAGCATCAGGCGTGTGCGGAGGCGTACTGTCGAGAACAGCTGCACTTGCGGATGGCTCATTGCCTGTATCGGCAGCGGCGTCAATATCGCGCAGTGAATGCGCCAATGGCTCATTCATCTATCACTCAATAGCTGACAGACATGTAGGCAATGGTCCTACGTCGACTTCAGTCACTGAGCCATATCGGTGACAACGCGACGGGAGTAACATTCCGCCGGCTCATCGAGACAACGACATACAAGATCAATTGGCTGTCGGAGTCCTGTCGAATCACACGACTGGATGGCACGCGCTCCGCTGGCGACTGACGCTGTTTGTCTCTGGCGTTGTGGTCGTCGTGGTGGCGCTGGTCGTATGGCTCGCGTATCGCGAGAACGAATCGACGCTCGTTCAAGCGGGCGGCGAGCGTGCGCGCGCCGCCGCCGAGCAAATCGCGGCGCTCTTCGAGCGCAGCACCCTCCAGAACGGCGAGCAGCTGCGCCGCGCGATCGAGGACGAGCGGCTGATCGGTTTTGTCCAGAACCCGACGCCCGAGCATCGCAGCGCCGCCGAGTCGCTGCTCGGTGCGCTGACGCTCGGCACACCCCGCCGGATGACGATTTGGAGTCTGAGCGGAGAGGTCCTGCTGACCGTCGCGATACCTGACGCCTCCGGTCTGCGACGCGAGTTGCCGCCGCCGTTCGACCGCCCGCCGACGGGCCGGTTCTCACCTCTGCAGACGCATGGGCCCGACGTGTTCGTCGATTCGTCGATGGATGTGCGCGGTCCGCCGCCAGCCGGCGAAGATGCGCCGATCCGTCTCGCCTTGATCGGCTCTCGAACGACCTTCGTCGCGAACCCTCCTGATGCCTTCAAGCGGCTGGTCGGGCGCGACGCCGTGGTGCTCCTGGGGAATGTCAGAGGCGACGTCTGGAGCGACCTCGCGACCACGGTGCCGCCGCCGCCGATCGACTATTCGCGCTTCGGCGTCTCCGAATACCGTACGCCGCGCGGCGAGTCCCGCATCGGAGCGCTCGGTCCCATCCGCGGCACGCCCTGGGCGATCTGGGTCGAGCTGCCTCGCAGCGATCTCGCCGCGCCGGCGCGCCGCTTCCTGCGGCGGCTGGCCATCCTCGGCGCGCTCATCACGTTCATCACGGCGCTCGTGGTGTCCACGGCCGCCGGCCGCGTGATGGCGCCGGTCTCGGAGATCACATCGGCCGCGGAAGCGATGGCCGCCGGCGACGGTTCGCGCCGCGTCGCGGTCACCCGCCAGGACGAGATCGGACGCCTCGCCCAGGCCTTCAACGCGATGACCGAGCAGGTCGAGGACACGCGGCGCCGGCTCGAGACGCAGATCATCGAGCGCACGCGCATGTTCGACGCGCTCAGCCAGAACGAAGCGCGGCACCGCGCGATCGTCGAAGTGGCGTTCGACTGCATCATCATGATCGACGGCCGCGGGATCGTCACCGAATTCAATCCCGCGGCGGAGCGCACGTTCGGCTATTCGAGAGCCGAGGCGATCGGCCGTGAGCTTGCGGAGCTGATTGTGCCGCCGCAGCTTCGCGAGGCGCATCGCCAGGCGCTGGCCCGCTATGTCGCGAGCGGCGAGGGGACGATGATCGGCAAGCTGCTGGAGATGACCGCGGTCCGCAAGGACGGCACGGAATTCCCCGTCGATCTGGCGATTTCACCCGTGCTCTGGGAGGGACCGCTGATGATGACCGGCGTCATCCGCGACATCAGCGGCCGCAAGGAAGCCGAAGCGCAGCTGCGCCAGTCGCAGAAGATGGAGGCGATCGGCCAGCTGGCGGGCGGGGTCGCCCACGATTTCAACAACCTGCTGACCGCGATTCTCGGCTACAGCCGGCTGCTCGCCGACACCATCGATCCAGCCGACGCCCGCGCCCGCGACCTCAACGAGATCATCGGCGCCGCGGAGCGCGCCGCCGGTCTGACGCGCCAGCTGCTGGCGTTCAGCCGCAAGCAGATCCTCGAGCCGACGCTCGTCGACGTCAACGCGATCGTCGACGGCATGAGCGGCATGCTGCGGCGGCTGATCGGCGAGCACATCGACGTCACCCTGCGGCTGACGCCGACGCCGGGTCTCATCCGCGCCGATCCGACGCAGATTCAGCAGATCCTCATGAATCTCGCCGTCAACGCACGCGACGCGATGCCGGACGGCGGCCGTCTCTCGATCGAGACCGCCAACGTCGCCCTCGACGCGACGTATGCGATGGAGCACACGGAGGTAGAGCCCGGCGACTACGTGATGCTCGCCGTCACCGATAGCGGAGTCGGCATGAGCGAGGAGACGCGCCGCCGCCTGTTCGAGCCGTTCTACACGACGAAAGGCCTCGGCCGCGGCACCGGCCTCGGCCTCGCGACCGTCTACGGCATTGTCAAGCAGACGGGCGGGCACATCTGGGTCTACAGCGAACCGGGACACGGTGCGGCGTTCAAGGTCTATCTGCCGCGGGTGGATGGGGTCGTCGCCGCGGCACCGCCCGCCGCTGCACCAGGATCGGTCGACGGCACCGAAACGGTGCTGCTCGTCGAAGACGAGCAGGGCGTCCGCTTCCTGGTGCGCGCGCTGCTCGAGCGCTCCGGCTACACCGTGATTGACGCCGAGAGCGCGCGTGACGCGATCGACGCCTTCGATCGCTGCGCCGATGCGATCGACGTGCTGATCACGGACGTGATCATGCCGGGCGGCAAGGGGCCGGCGCTCTTCGAGCGCCTGTCCGAGCGCCGCCCGTCGCTCAAGGTCTTGTACATGTCCGGCTACACGGAGGACGCCGTCACCCGCGACGGTCTCCTGCCGCCGGGCATCGCCTTCGTGCAGAAGCCCTTCAACGCGGACGAGTTCCTACGCAAAGTCCGCGACGCGCTCGATCGCAGGTAGTGTCCGCCTTCAGGCGGACCTGAAAGTCCGACTCAAGCCGGACACTACAACAAATCGATCTTGAAGATGTAGCCGTGCGTCGGGCTCTTGTTCTCGGGCCATCCGGGATGGATGCCGGCGTCGCAGCTGTAGAGCGTGCCGTTGTGCCAGGTGAGCCCGTGCGGATCCGGATCGCTCTCGTCGAACTGCGCCGTCTCGAGCGGCCGGCCGGTTTCGATGTCGTACTTGATCAGGCCGGCGCCGCGGTCGTTGCCGGTCACCATCCAGATCGCGTTCTTGTCGCTGGCGACGCCGTGCGCCCGCGGGACGGCGTAGGGAATGAGAAATTCAGGCTGCCAGGTCTTCGCGTCGACGCGCAGGATGCCGCGCAGCCGCAGCGCGGCAATCCACAGCTTGCCGTCGACGTATTCCACGCCGTGACAGCCGCCGCCGTTCTCGTGCGGGCCGAGCGGAATCTGCCGGTGGCTGATGGTCTTCGAGCTCATGTCGGTCTGGAAGACGCCTTGCGGCGCGGCGTTCGCGGCCATCCAGATGCAGCCGTCGCCGATGCCCATGCCGCTCGTGTTCTTCGACTCGGTCTTCACCGTCTTCAGGACTTTGCCGTTCCAGTCGACCAGATGGGCGTTGTCCGTCTTCTGCTCGGCGATCCAGAGGCCCTCGGGCACGGCGGTGATCGCGTTGGGGTAGCCCTCGGGGCTCTTGAACATGACCGTCGTTTTCAGACGCCGTACCGGCAACGGCGCTGGCGTCTGGGCGGCAGTCGCGGTCTGCGCCTGCGCCGCTCGGCCTGCCGTCAAACCCGCCGCCACCGATCCGAGAAACGCACGCCTCGTCGATGCCGTTGCCATGAGCTGTCTCCCTTCTACTTCTTTCGCTCCGCGAGCGCCTTCTTGATCGCCGCGACGGTGTTGGTCGCGCGCATCTCCACGATCTTCTTCGCGAGCTCGAGGTTCTTGGTTTTGTCGGCCAGCGACACGCCGTCGATCGTCGCCTTGCCCGCCTTCACGCGCTGCTCCCAGCGGATCGTCTTGGGATCGGTGATGAACATGTTGAGGGCGATGCCGGGATCGTCGTGCAGGCCGTCGGTCTTCGCACCTTCCTTGATGACGCCCATGTCGGTCAACAGCTTCGCGACCGTCGCGTAGGCGTAGTACTCGGGAATGTGCACGACCGCGGGCTTGGCGCTCCACTGCGCGTTCAACTTCTCGGCGACGGCCTTCATGCCTTCCTGATTGCCGCCGCTGTCGCCGATGAAAACGATGTTCTCGAAGCCGTGGGCTTTGTAGCTCCGCGCGATGTCGGTGAGCAGCGCCTCGAAGGTCGATTCCTCCAGGCTGATCGTGCCGACGGTCAGCATGTGGCTCGACTTCGGGTCGATCGATCCCTCGGGCACGAACGGAACGATCGGCGCGCACAGCGCGTTGCCCAGCTTTCGCGCGATGGCGTCGCAGTTGGTGCGCAGCACGTAATTGTGCTTGCCAAGCGCCAGCCACGGGCCGTTCGGCTCGATCCCGCCGGTCGACACGATCACCGTCGTCTTGCCCGCTTTGACGGCGTCGCGCACGTCCATCCACGTCATCTCTTCCATCCAGACCGTGTCCGGCGGCGTGAGCGGGTTGGGCGTGTCGATGCAGTTGTAGGGATTGTTGGCGCAGTTGCCGCCGCCCGCGCTGCGCGGGTCCGGTGCCTGGCCGCGGCCACGGCCGGCGGGTTGTGCCGACGCCAGGCTCGAGATGCCGAAGACGAACGTGAAAATAAGGAAGGCGTATTTCATAGCGGGGGACAGTAGCACAATCCCCCGTTCTCGTCTGCTCGTTTGCTCGCCGTCTCGATCAGTCGCGGGTCATCACCGGACGGGGCTTCGCCGCCTCGCATTCGGCGAGCCACTTCGTCGTGTCGTTGGAAGGCTTGGCAGTGCTGACGCGATAGATCGCGCCGCAGTCCAGGACCTTCTGCGCGTGGGAAATCGCCTCGAACAGCATCGTGTCGCCCGACACCTGCGCGACCATGAAATGGTGCTCGGAGACGCCGAAGTCGTCGACCTCGCTCTTCCGGTAGCGATACAGGGTGCGCCCGCCGCCCCCCGAGACGAAGTGGTGAATCCCGCGCTGTGGCTTCACGCGCGCATACAGGTGGTCGTGGCCGGCGAACGTCACGTTGACGTTGTTGCGCACGAGCGCGTTTTCGAGCGCCGGGCGGATGACGTCGCGCGACTCGGCGGAGTGCTGCCCCGACGTGTAGAGCGGGTGATGGAAGAACGCGATGCGCCACTTGTCGCCGGCGTCGGCAAAGGCGCCGTCCAGCCATTTCAGCTGCTCGGGATCGCTCGGATGGTTGCTGTTCAAGGCGACGAAGCGGATATTGGCCTGGTCGAACGAGTACCGATCCTTGTCGCCCATGTTGAACGGCTTGAAGTGCTGCTCGAGATCGCGATCGTGGTTCCCAAGCGTCGCGTAGAACTTCACGCCGCGGTCCAGCAGCGGCTTGTAGGGAGTCAGGAATTCGTTCTCATAGTCGTCGTGGTACAGGTTGTCGCCGAGCATCAGCACGAAGCCGAAGCGGCGCGCCGTATTGAAGTAGGTGAGCATCGCCTGCGCCACCTGCTCCTGCGAGAGATCGCCCGACCCGCTGTCGCCCATCAGCGCGAACGTCGTCGCGCCGCGCACCGATGGCATCGGCAGCGGCGACGTCGCGCCGCCCTGAATGGTCGTCGCCGCGGCGGTTGGCGGCGCGGATGCGGTCTGCGCCGGCAGCGCGTCCGGCACGAAATCGACGACGACGTCGGCGTCGACGTCGCGGAGGATCAGCATGCGGCCGGCGAAGTCCCACTCGAGCTGTTTCGGCAGCGGCGGCAGCGCCTCCATCAGCCGCGGCGGCACCCGCGGCGCTTCGAGACGCTCGTTCACGGCCGGCGCGCGCGAGATCGCCGGCGTCGTGTTCTGCTCGGCGAGATCGTCGAGGATGAGATCGCGGCGCTCGCTGTTGAACAGATCCGTCAGCTTCTTCTTGAGGGCGGCCGCCACCGGCGGTGTGAGGAGCTCGCCCTGCTTCGCGCCGGGCCGCACCTTCGAGCGGAGCGCTTCGGCCAGGCTGTTCTGGCGCGTCCGCAGAGCCGTGGCGGCGCTCGGTGTCGGCTCGGCCTTTCCCGCGACGTTCTCCTGCGCTTGAGCCGCCTCGCGCCTCAACGGCTGCGTCTGGTCGACGTAGGCCTGGATCGACGCTCGCAACGGGTCGAATGTGGGGTCGGCTGGCTCGGGCGCCTGGGTCGGCGGCAGCGTCGGGCCGCACGCTGGCGCACAGGCGACCGCGGTCAGCATCGTCGCGACTGCGACCGTCAGGGGGCGTTTCAGGAGGTGCACGTCTGTAACGAAACGCAAAGGGTGTACCTCATGCAACAGTTGACAGGCTCGAAGCCCGTCGTTACCCTCGTTAGGACGAGGATGTTCAGATTCCTGCGGCGCGCGCGCGTGCTCTCGCTCGTGGCGCTCCTCATTGTCACGGGCAGCGTCCCGGCGTCCATGACGGCGCTGCTGCACGACGATCGGGATGATGTCCTCTGTCAGCCGTCCATCATTCTCCACGATGACGCGGCACACCGCATCGGCGCGGCTCACACGGCGGTTCCGGAACCGCAGCACTGCGCCGTCTGCCACTGGCTGCACTCGATCCAGATTGTCGTCGAGAACGCCGCCGCCGCGGGTCCCGCCGCGGATTTCGAGACGCTGGCTGCCGCGGCCCTGCCGCCCGGCAGCGCACCGGTCGGTCACCAGCTTCCCGCTCGCGCGCCTCCCCAGGCCTGATACCCACGCGTCGTTCGCCGCTCGGTTCGGTCGGGCATCAGTCGTTCGTTTTCGGGAGAGGTCCATGAGATTTCGCGCATCGGCCGTATTCGCCGTCTTCATAGTCACGTGTACATCGGCATTGCCCGCGTCCGCACAGAACGTGGGCACCCTCACTGGCACCGTCAAGGATCAACAGGGGCTCGCGCTGCCTGGCGCGACGGTAGTCATCAATAACCGCGTGTCGCAGGCCTCGCAGAACACGGTCACCGACGAAGCGGGGAAGTTCCTCCTCAACAACGTCCCGTACGGCACGTGGGTGCTGACGGCATCGCTCTCCGGATTCGCCAACGCCGATCAGGTCGTCGAGATTCGCTCGACGGTGCCGGTGATCCGTGACGTGCAGCTCAAGATCGGCACGCTCAGCGATACCGTCACAGTCTCCGCCGATTCGCTCCTCGAGACGTCGTCGACCGGGTCGCACGTCGATCTCGGCGCGAACATGATCGATCAGCTGCCGACGGCGACGCCGAGCAAGCAGCTGTCGTCGATGCTGTTGTCGGCGCCCGGCTTCATTCCCAGCCAGAACGGCCGCATTCACGTGCGCGGCTCGCACGGTCAGATTCAGTACGTCGTCGACGGCGTGCCGCTGACCGACGAGTACACCGAGGCGTTCGCCAATCCGCTCGATCCGCGCTACGTGAAATCGGCCGAAGTGATGACCGGCGGCATTCCCGCGGAGTACGGCGGCAAGCTCGCGGCGGTCGTCGACATCACGTCGAAGTCGGGACTGGACGAGCCGCGCTCGGTCTTCGGCAACGCCAGCCTCAATCTCGGCCGGTTCGATGCGATCGATGGCGGGGCGACGGTTGGCGGACGGATCTCCTCGAAGGTCGGCTACTTCATCAGCGGCGGCGGCAATCGCACGGACCGCTACCTCGATCCGCCGACCACCGACAACTTCCACAACTCGGGACATGCCGAGCGATTCACCGGCAAGCTGGAGCTCCGGCCGACCGACGCCGATTTCCTGCGCGCCGTCGTTTCCGTGAACGGCAGCGAGTTCGACACGCCCAATCGTCCGGACTCACAGGCGCTGGGCGCTGATGCGTCTCAGCGCCTGACCGACAATTCCGAAACGGTGACCTGGCTCCGTCAGCTCGGGGAGGCCGCGACGCTCGACGTGGTGGCCTACCGCCGGACCGCGCACGCGACGCTCGACGCGTTGTCGGCAGTTCCGCTCGCCGCCACGGCGGATCGCACGCTCGATCATCAGGGGGTCAACGCGGCGGTCAGCTTCACGCGCGGCATGCACCGCTTCAAGGCCGGCGTGCAGTACGACCGGATGCCCCTCGTCGAGCACTTCCGCATGCAGGGCGACGAGATCGCGCCGTTTGCGTTCGACGGCAGCGCGACCGGCCAGACGGCCGCCGCGTTCGTGCAGGACACACTGACGCCGGTGCCCGATCTGCACCTCAGTCTGGGCCTCCGCTTCGACCGCTACTCGCTGCTCGTCAAGGAGACGGCGGTCAGCCCGCGGCTTGGCATCGCCTATCACGTCCACGACAGCGGCACGGTGCTGCGCGCGTCGTACAACCGCATCTTCATGCCGCCGTTCGCCGAGAACCTGCTGCTCTCGAGCTCGCCGCAGGCGCGGGCGCTGTCGCCGGACGCGAGCGATCCGGGTCAGGACGTGCGATCGGAGCGGCAGCACGCGTTCGAGGTCGGTATCCAGCAGGCGCTCGCGTCGCGCGCCAAGCTGGACGTCGCGTACTACCGCAAGAGCATCCGCAACGTGGCCGACGTCGATCAGTTCCTCGACACGACGGTGACGTTCCCGCTGTCGGTGGCGAAGGGGGTCGCGCAAGGCGTCGAAGCGCGCCTCGACGTGCCGGTGCATCACGGCGTGTCGGGTTACGTCAGCCTGTCACGCGCGACGATTCTGCTGACGGCGCCGTTGACGGGGGGCCTGTTCCTCGGCGAGGTGCCGGCGCCGGGCGAAGAGTTCTACGCGGATCACGATCAGCGCTGGCAATCGCAGTTCGGCGTGTCGTTCGAAGCGCCGTCGCGCCGCGTCTTCGCCTCGGCGACGGGCCGCTACGACTCCGGCATCCCGTTCGAGCTGCCCGACGGCTTCGACGCGAAAACCTTCCCGGATCCGCAGGCGTTGACGCTGGTGAATCTCGAGACCGGCCGCGCGAAGCCGCGCACGATCGTCGACGTGATGGGGGGATCCGAGATCTATCGCCACGACGCGACGCGGCTGGAACTGCAGGTCGGCGTCCTCAACGTCTTCGACAAGACGTATCTCCTGAACTTCCTGTCGATCTTCAACGGCACGCACTACGGCGCGCCGAGGACCTGGACCGCGCGCCTCAAGGTTTCGTTCTGACGCTCACGCGACTTTTTTCTTGACCGACCATTCCGGTCGGCATTATTCTCATCAACTGAAACTGAGACTCAGTCTCAGTTCTAACATCTATATAGGTCCCCGCCGGACGCGGCAACGTCCGGCGGGGTGGCCGAACGCACGGTCCCGAGAGGTCCGTTTCATCACACGCGCGTGGCGCATGACACGTCCAGCCCTGTCATTGTAGCGGGGCCGCCGGTCGTGGGGCACGCGAGGAGATGTGCACCCATGGCGACACAAACGAAAACGCCGAGAAAGACGAGGAAGGCCCGGCGCAGACAGCTCAGACGGCAACTGACCCTGATGGCCGCCTCGACCGCGCTGACCGGCGCGGTCGCGCGGCCCGCCGGCGCGCAGGACGCTTCGCCCTTCGCCGCCAACTACACCCAGGACACCGCACGAGCGATCGCGACGCGACGCTACGACATTGCAGCCGGACCGCTGTCCACAGTGATTCCCGCCTTCGAGCGCATCTCCGGCGTACACGTTGCCCTGCCAGCCGACGCCGTGCTCGCCGTGTATTCGCCGGGCATCTCGGGCACGCTGACCGTCGCGCAGGCGCTCGACGCGATGCTGGTCGGCACCGATCTCAAATTCCGCATTCTCGGTCCCACGGCGGCGCTCCTCGAGTTCCGCACGGCCTCGGAATCGGTACACGTCACGGCCGAGCGGCCGGGCGCGACCGTCGCGTCGCCGAAGTACACAGAGCCGCTGCGCGACGTGCCGCAGACCATCACCGTCATTCCGCGCGCGGTGATGGAAGAGCAGGGGACGGCGACGCTGCGCGACGTGCTCCGCAACGTCACCGGCATCACGTTCCAGGCGGGTGAGGGCGGCACGCCGGCCGGCGATCAGATGACGATCCGCGGCTTCAGCGCGCGCACCGACATGTTCATCGACGGCGTGCGCGACTTCGGTGGCTACTCGCGCGACACCTTCAATATCGAGCAGGTCGAAGTCGCCAAAGGACCGTCGTCGGCGATCGCCGGGCGGGGCTCGACCGGTGGATCGATCAACCTGGTAAGCAAGAGCCCGCACCTGTATTCGTCGCGCGCGCTGACCATCGAGGGTGGCAACGCCGATCACAAACGGGTCACCGCCGACCTCAACCAGCCGATCTCCGGGCTGCAAGGCGCGTCGCTCCGCATGAATCTAATGTGGACCGACAGCGGGGTGCCCGGCCGCGACATCGTCCAGAACCGCAGCTGGGGAGCCGCGCCATCGGCCGCGTTCGGGCTCGGCACGCGCACACGGGCCACGCTCAGCTACCTGCACCTGCAACAGAACAACGTGCCGGACTACGGCCTGCCGTGGGTGCCCGCCGCCAACGTCCCGCTCGCCGCTTACGCGAACAACCGTCCGCCCGTCGATCAGAGCAACTACTACGGGCTGCTCGGACG
>Ga0081539_10004958_pt1 | contig 14110 bp, 13 predicted proteins | sample TabmetS4T2R2_FD_71023 | JGI IMG/M metagenome (GOLD analysis project Ga0081539, IMG submission 71023) | Tabebuia heterophylla rhizosphere microbial communities from the University of Puerto Rico - S4T2R2 | ecosystem: Host-associated > Plants > Roots > Rhizosphere ...
GACGTCTCGACCAAAGAGGAGATCTACAGCCTGATGGAAGGTCTCGCCCGTGACGGCGCAGGGCTGCTGGTGGTCTCCAGCGAGGTCGAGGAGATCCTGCGAGTCTGCCATCGCTGCCTCGTCCTGCACGAGGGCGCCATCGTCGCCGAATTCGACGACCTTTCCCGCGTCACCGAGACCGATCTGCTGGCCGCCGCCAGCAAAGTCCCCGCCACCGTCGGCACCTAACCGCGCGTCGCATCCATCCCTCGCTCTGGGAGATCTCCATGTCAACACTCGGTCAATTCAACGAAACCACCAAACCAGACAGTGTGGAGAACCAGACCACCGACAACGGCTCGACAACGCCATCCGGTTTTCTGGCACAGATAAGGAAGGGCGTCTACTTCCGGCAAGCCGGCCTGCTCGGAGCGCTCATCGTGCTGGTCGTGGTCTTCTCGGTGCTGCAACCAACCTTTTTCTCCGTCGACAACGCCATCAACATCCTGGTCGGAGCCTCGGTGATCGCCATCATCGCGATGGGACAGGCGTTCGTGATCGGAACCTCGGGCATCGACCTGTCCGTGGGATCGATCGCCGCCCTCGCCGGGGTCGTCGCCGCGAAGGCGATGCAGGCGGGATTGCCCATTGCGCTCGCGCTCCTCGCCGGCGTTCTGGCCGGTGCACTCGCCGGCGCGGTCAACGGCATCATTGTGGTCACCCTCGGCATCACCCCCTTCATGGTCACGCTCGGGACGATGAGCATCTATCTCGGCATCGCATTGACGGTGACGAATGGACGGCCGATCTACAACCTCCCGGCCGGCTTCAGCGAAGCCATGAACAGCAACTTCATCGGGATACCCGCCGCCGTTTGGGTCATGGTCGTCGTCGGTGCAGTGCTGGTCCTGCTCCTGAGGAGCTTCACCATCGGTGAGTTCGCGCTCGCCATCGGAGGCAATGAAGAAGCGACCAGACTCGCCGGCATCAACATCACCGCCTACAAAATCGCCATCTACGCGCTGTCGGGAACCACCGCGGGCATCGCCGGGCTTGTCATCGTCGGCCGTCTCGGCACGGGCGACCCCACCTCCGGCAGCGACCTCCTGCTGCCCGCGATCGCCGCCGCCGTGATGGGCGGAGCAAGCCTGCTCGGCGGCGAGGCCAGCGTCTTGGGCGCGGTGCTCGGGGCGGTTGTCATCACCGCACTCCAGACCGGACTGACCCTGCTCGGGGTCACCACCTTCTTCCAGATCATCGCCGTGGGCGTCGTCATCATCGTCGCCGTCGGCGCCGACCGGATTGCCGAAAGAAGAATCCGATGACCGCCGTGACCGCGCTCAACGCCACCCATTTCGCGCTGGAAGTCGACGCCGGCCTGCTCACTGTCACCATCGACCGACGAACCCGTGCCAACGCCCTGTCTCGTGCAGTGCTCGAAGAACTCGACCAATTGGTCGCCACCGTCGGCCGCGATCCCGACATCAACAGCCTCGTGATCGTCGGCGACGGTGACCGGGCCTTCAGCGCAGGCGCCGACATCAGCGGACTCCAGAGCCTGGACTCACGACAGGGGCTCAACCTCTCAATCCACGGGCAAGGAGTCTTCGACGCCTTCGAAAAGCTTCCGGTGCCCACCATCGCCGCCATCAACGGCGTCGCCTTCGGAGGCGGACTCGAACTCGCCCTCGCCTGTGACATCCGGATCGCCTCCACCACCGCCAGATTCGCGTTCCCCGAGATCACCCTCGCCAACGTTCCCGGATGGGGAGGTACTCAACGTCTTCCACGAATCATCGGCGCCGGCCGGGCGAAGCACATGATGCTCACCGGTGAACCGATCGACTCCCAGCAAGCCCTGAGCTGGGGGCTGATCAGCGAGACGGTGACTCCCGCCGACCTGCACGACCGGGCACGCGTTCTGGCGCGCTCCCTCGGCCAGCATTCCCTCCGCGCCGTCAGCGGCATCAAGTCGGCGATCCAAGCCGGGCTCGAAGGAGGCCACAGCGCCGGCCAACTCGCCGAAGCGGCCGCGGTCGCGGCCTGCAGCGGAACTCCGGAGCAAGTCGAGGCCGTTACCAGATTCCTCACCAAGCAACGCCCCGCCACCACCCCCGCCTGAGAGAAGGACCCCATGCTCGACCTCGGCCAGCCCGTGAAGTACCCACACATCATCGACGGTCAGCTCGTTTCCCAAGAGGACCGGGTCATCGAACGTCGCAACCCGGCGACGGGAGCACCGCTCTCGGTGTACGGCCCGGGAGGAAAGCCCGAGATCGACGCAGCAGTTCAAGCCGCACGCCACGCGTTCGACTCGGGCATCTGGAGCGACATCGACGGAATGACCAGGTTCCGCACGCTTATGCGCCTGGCCGAACTCGTGCGGTCGAACAGTGCCGAGTTCGCCCGCCTCGACGCAGCGGAGGTCGGTAAACCAATCCGGGTCGCCGAAGAAGACGTCGCCGGCGCGATCGGGCAGGTCGAGTTCGCCGCCTCGCTGGCAGCAGGCCAACACGGCGATGTGCACACCAACCTCGACAACGACTTCACCGGGCTCCACCTGAAGGAACCGATCGGGGTGGTGGGCGTCATCGTCCCCTGGAACTTCCCGCTGCTCATCTTGTGTCAGAAAGCCGCCTACGCACTGGCCGCAGGGTGCACGGTCGTGGTGAAGCCCTCGGAGTACACCTCGGCGTCCGCCGTACGACTCGGCGAACTCGCCCTCAAGGCCGGGCTCCCGGCCGGGGTATTCAACGTCGTCACCGGCGACGGACACGCCGGCCAACTCCTCGCCGAGCACCTTGATGTCGACATGCTGACCTTCACCGGCTCCACCGCCACCGGACGGCGAGTGCTGGAGGCCAGCAAGGGCAACCTGAAGAAGACATCTCTCGAGCTCGGCGGGAAGGCCGCCCAAATCGTCTTCGCCGACGCCGACCTCGACGACGCCGTCGAAGGCGTCCTATTCGGAGCGACCCACAACCAGGGCGAGTGCTGCGTGGCCGGAGCACGCCTGCTGGTTCAGGAGTCGATCGCCGAGGACTTCGTGAACCGGCTCACCGCTCGAGCGGCCCGGATTCAGGTGGGTGCAGGGGAGTCCGACGCAGACTTCGGCGCCCTCATTCACGAAGGGCATCTCCAGAACGTCCTCGACGCCGTCGAGCGCGCCCGTTCACAGGGCGGAGACGTCCGCCTGGGCGGCACTCGCCTCACCGGCCCTGGCTACGACGGAGGTTGCTTCGTCGGCCCCACGATCGTGGCTGAAGTCTCCCCGGAAATGGAGATCTTCAACAACGAAGTGTTCGGCCCCGTGCTCACAGTCTCCACCTTCCGAGATGCCAACCACGCCGTCGAACTCGCGAACGCCGTCGAGTACGGCCTCGGGAACACCGTCTGGAGCAAAAACATCGACACCGCCCTCACTGTCACCCGCAACCTCAAGTGCGGCACCGTGTGGATCAACACCTCCATTGACGGCTCACCGCAGCTCTCCTTCGGGGGCTACAAAGCCTCGGGGTACGGCCGCGAGATGGGCCGCCTCGGCCTGGACGAGTTCTGCCAGACCAAAACCGTCCAGATCCGCACCGGCAAGCGGGCGGGCACCTTCGGTCTGCGGGGGTAGTCATGCCCGTCATCCAGGTCCACTGCCGTCCCAAGACCATTGAACAACGACGGCGGGCCCTCGCCGAGATCGCGACCGCAGCGGCGAACGCCCTCGACGTCGACCCAGCCCTCGTGCAGGTCTTCATCACCGAGTACGACGATGACCACTGGACCAAAGGCGCGATCGCTGCGAGGCCGGCTTGATACAAGAACGCAGACTTGGGGCGCCGCCGGCCTATCGTCGGCGTAGCGCGGTCGAGACCTCGGATAGCTGAGGATCTCTGGGGACGTGGAGGTGTCGACCCTCCACGCCACCCAGAGGTCCTCCTGCTCTTATGTGATGTACCGCTGCCTAGGCCCGCGGTCGCTGTGACTCGGGCCTCAGGCGCCGACGGACCCGGTCAGGTCGGCCGTGGAGGCGAGGCGATCACCCCTTGATCACCAGACCGGTCGGCCGCTGGCCGTCGGCCCACCTGGCACGGACGCGGCGGCCGCCCGAGGATGACGACTGACCACGAGGCCGGACGACCGCTCAGCGTCCGTTCGGCATGGAGGCGGCCAGTTCGGCCAGGTAGCGATGGACGGAGCCTACGGTCACCGATCCCTCTCCGACGGCGCCGGCGACTCGCTTGACGGAGCCGTGGCGCACGTCGCCGGCGGCGAAGACGCCCGGCAGGCTGCTTTCGAACGGTAAGGGGGCGCGGGTGAGCTCCCACATGTCGGTAGGGACATCGGCTCCGGTGAGGACGAATCCGTGGTCGTCCAGGCGAACGGCGTCCCGCAGCCAGTCGGTGTGCGGTTGAGCGCCGATCAGGATGAAGACCGCGGCCGCGGGCACCTCCTCGAGGCGTCCAGTCTGGGTGTCCTCGAGGGTGAGGCCCTCTAGGCGGCTCTGGCCATGGCCGTCAACGAGACGGGTGCGGAGTTTGACGTCGATGGTGGGCGCCGCCTCGATCTGGGTCACGAGGTAGGCGGACATGCCGGCGGTCAGCGAGTCGCCCCGGATGAGCAGGGTGACCTGGGCGGCGAACTTGGCGAGGTGCAGGGCGGCCTGGCCAGCCGAGTTGGCTCCGCCCACGACGTACACCTGCGCGCCGGCCAATGCCGGAGCCTCGACACCCGCTGCCCCATAGAAGACCCCGGAGCCGACGAGCCGATCAAGAGCCGGGATGGGCAGGCGCCGGTAGGTGACACCGACGGCGATGAGGACTGCTCGGGCGATCACCTCGGTTCCCTCCTGAAATGTGATCACCCGGTCCGCGCCACGAGCGGTGAGCCGACTTGCGCGCTGGGTGAACATGAACTCTGCGCTGAACAGGACGGCCTGCTCCCAGGCGCGGTGAGCGAGCTCGGCGCCGCCGATCCCGCGGGTGAAGCCGAGATAGTTACGGATCAGGGAACTCGTTCCGGCTTGGCCGCCGAGCGCTTCCGGCTCGATGACCAGCGTACGCAGTCCCTCGGACGCGCCGTACACCCCGGCGGCCAGCCCGGCCGGGCCCGCGCCAAGGACGGCGAGATCGTAGATCGGCTGAGACGGCCGGGTGGCGATTCCGTGCGAGACGGCGAGATCGGCCGGTGCCGGGTCGTACAGCACCCGGCCCCCCGCGTGGATGGCCGCGGGCAGCCGGGCCGCGTCGATGTCGAATTCCCGTAACAGCTGCTGACCCCGGTCGCAGTCCGCTGCCACGAACTCGAAGGGGACGCCGTTACGGGACAAGAAGTCCCGCAGCTGGTGGCTGCGCAGCGCCCACTGATCCCCGACGATCCGGTAGACGACATGACGAGGACGGTGCGCCAGCGTCCACGCCGTCAGCGCCTCCTGCACCTGCGGGTAGAGCCACTCCTCTGGAGTGACCCACTCCTTCATCACGAACGCGTCGATCCGTCCCAATGCGATAGCGCGCTGCAGGGTCGCCAACTCGGTGAACGGAATGCGGGTGCGGTGCTGGTCCATCGCCACCAACAGAACCCGACTCGCGTCCCGATGCAGCTGGTGCACCCGGTCCAGGACGTCGATGCCGCCCATTCCGGGTAGGTGCAAGTCCGCGGCCACCAATACCACGGGCGTGCCGGCGCGGGCCAGCCGCTCCAGGGCGGCTAAGCCGCCGGAGGCCGAGTCGGCCGACTGCACGCTGCAATCCGGGCCAAACCGCCGAGTCAAAGCCGACTCAGTCCGAGCGCGCGCCTGCGGATCCGCGTCCACCACGAACAGCACGGGACAAGCCTCGGCGGCCTCCGCTGATTCGTCGAGTCTCATAGCGCCAAATTCTCCGTCGCCCAACAGCTCAGCGCCCAGCTAGGGCGCCTGTCGAGCACCTGGCCCCGACCAACCGCCCGGGACGGCGTTCGCTCCGGTGTAACCCGCTACCCAGACGCTAGCCCCTTCGTTCCGCAGAGGCTCAAGGTGAATCTGCTCGCGGCACTTCCCGTCGGACGCGACCGCGGGTCAGCGGCGTGTAATCGTCGGCGAAGTGGTGGTGCCGCCCGCACCTTGATCAGCCAGGCGAGCAGCCACCAAGTCCGGCATCCGCCATACGATGATGGCCAGCCAGACCATGCACGCAATGCTGATGATTCCGGCCACGGGGATCAGGATCGTGTGAGTTCGAGAGAAGCCTTCCGCGCCGACCACCCAGCCCTGCACCAGATAGGCGAGGCGGGAGAGCCCCACCAGGTATGCAATCGGCCGTACCACCCACGCCATCCGCATCAGCCGCCCCTAACAGAGGCAGGGCGAGGCCAGTGCGTCGTCGTGGTAGCTCCTTGCTTCCCACTCGAGCCAGCGAACTGTCTCGGCGCTGGCGAAGCGCGCGGCCTTCTCGGCGCCTTGGGCGGCCACCCACGCGTCATCCACCTCGTTGTTCGCCACACCGTCCGCCGCCTGCACGGCGCCGTACACTGCGAGGGCCACGATCGCTGAAGCGGCACTCAGACCCGCGATCAGCGCGGTCTTCCTCAGCGAAGTCATCGCGACTCCCTGCCGTGCCGTGGGACGAACGGCGGTGCTGGTCATGTCGGTCTCCTTGCGTGCCTGACTCCTCGGGCGGACCGGATCGTTTGATTGGTCGGTTCGAGTTTCGGTGGATGTGTCGGCGGTTTTCATCGGCTCGATGTCCCGACGGTGTCGCGTCCGTTGACGTAGCCGTCGCCGTCGGCAGTGTTCAGGCCGGCGGAGGCGGTGCCGGCCCGGCCGCCGCCGCGCGGACCACGGTGGCGAGGTCTTCTACGAACCGGCCGTCCTTGTCTAGGCACGCCGTTGCACCCGCCGCCATGGCCGCCGCGCGGTGCGCCGGCGCGCTGCACACCGCGATGACGATGCGTCCGCGACGCACAAGCTCGGCGACGACCTCGACGTCCTGCATGCCGCGTCGCCGGTCGATCTGGAGCACCACCACGTCGGCGGCAAACCGCAGGCTCAGGTCCCACGCCGACCGCGCCGACGACGCGGTACCCGCCACCACGTAGCCAGCTGCCTCCAGGAGTGCCGACATAGCCCGGCGGACCCGCGCATCCTGATCAACCACTAGCACCCTCACCCGGCGCGCCCCTTTGAGAACAGACCCTGCGAACCCAGGAGACCACCGCGCCGAAGGCGCGTCACGGGACCCATGACCCGTACTCGTCGGGACAAATGTCCGACGGGATGGCGGATGTCAACCGTCCGACCGGGCGGGCGGGGGGACCAGACCCTCCTCGATGGCCCACAGGGCGGCCTGGGTGCGGGACTTCAGCCCGAGCTTGGCGAGGATGTTGCTGACATGCGTGCGGGCCGTCCGTTCGCTGATGGCCAACCGACGGGCGATCTCCTTGTTGGACATGCCCTGCGCGAGCACGGCCAACACCTCCCGCTCCCGGTCGGTGAGCGTGTCGACCGCCGTCTTGGCCGGCGCTGTGAGGGCCCGGGCGAGCTGCCGCGCGACCACCGGTCCCAGCGGCAGCTCACCGCGGTGCGCCTGACGGACCGCGGCGGCCACGTCGTCGGCTTCGGCGTCTTTGAGAAGGTATCCCGACGCCCCTGCCTCGAGGGCGGCCCGCACCCGCTCCACCTCGCTAAAGCTGGTCATCGCAACGACTGCGATGCCGGCGTGCCGTTCGCTTAACAGTCGGGTCGCGGCGACGCCGTCCATGTCCGGCATCAGCAGGTCCATCAGCACCACGTCCGGAGCCTGGCGGGCCGCCACCAGTACGGCGATCTCGTTCAGGGCCGCCTGCCCGGTGGTGGCCTCACCGACGATCTCCATGTCGTCGACCAGTTCGAGATAGCCGCGCAGCCCTCGACGGACTACCGCGTGGTCGTCGACGAGGAAGACCCGGATGCGTGTCGGCTCCGAGGGCTGCGCCGGTGCGATCACGCATGCCTCCGGCGGGTCCGGCCGCGTTCTCCTGTCACGGTCCCGGGTGCCTCGGGGATCGGCAGGGGGAGGACGGCCGAAACGGTGGTGCCCTGACCGGGGGCGGTCTTCAGCGTGAAGGATCCGCCGAGCTGGTCTGCGCGTTGTGCCATGGTGCGCAGGCCCAAGTGGCCCGGGTGGCGCGACGAGGGGTCGAAACCCACACCGTCGTCGCGGACCCGTACCAGCAGCTTCGGCCGAAGCCCACCGCGGATCTCGAGCCGCACCATCGCGTTGCGGGCGCACGAGTGCTTGGCGATGTTGGCCAGGGCCTCCTGCACCAACCGGTATACCTGCTGCTCGACGTCCGGAGGCAACGCGAGCCGGTCCGGCGGCGCCTGAACCGCCACGTTGACGTCCGCGCGGCCGCTCAATCCGTCCGCCTGCTTCCGGATCGCCGCCGCCAGGCCCTCCTCACGCAGCGCCTCCGGCCGCAGCTCGAAGATCAGCGCCCGCATCTCGGCCAGCGCACCTTGGGTGAGCTGCCGGAGCCTCGTGAGCCGGGCGCCGAGCGGCCCGTCTGAGGAAATCCCTGACCGCTCAAGCGCCAGCTGAGCGCCGCGGCTTTCCAATGTCATCGAGAACAGCGCCTGCGACACCGAGTCGTGCAGCTCCCGGGCCAACTTGTGCCGGGCCTCCAGGGCCAACCGCTGCTGGGCCTCGGCGAACAGACGCGCGTTCTCGATCGCCACGCCGGCCTGCGCTGCCAGGGTCACGGCCGCTCGTTCGTCACCTTGGGTGAACTCCGTCGCGCCGCGCTTTTCCGTCAGGTACAGGTTGCCGTATACCTTGCCCCGCACCGCGATGGGGACACCGAGGAACGACGTCATGGCCGGATGGTGCTCCGGGAAACCGATCGAACGGGGATCATCCTGGATCCGTGCCAGCCGCAGCGGATGCGCGTCGGAGATGAGCGCACCGAGGATGCCCCGGCCGATCGGCAGTGGCCCGATGGCGGTGCGCTCGTCCTCGCCGATCCCGTGGGTGATGAAGTCCTCCAGCAGTCCGTCCGGTCCCAGGACGGCGACGGCCCCGTACTTGGCCTGCGCTACATCGCACGCCAGCTTGACGATCTTGGTGAGGACGGCGGGCAGCGAGAGCTCGGAGGCCAGCGCGAGGCCGGCGGCCACAAGAGCCTCGTCGCGGCGGGCGGACTCCGCGGCCTCGGCGAGCAATCCGGCGTTATCCACGGCCACCGCCGCCTGGTCTACCACCGCGGCGAGAAACCGCAGTTCGTCTCCGCTGGGTGGCGGCCCGCGCCAGAAGGTCTTGATCACTCCTACGGACCGGTTCCGCGCCCGCATGGGAAAGCATGCGATGCTCGCCCAGTCCAGCTCACCGTCGAGATGCTCGACCGGCACGGGCGGGCCGGTGTTGTCGACGCGGTTCGCCACGACGGTGCCGCCACCGCGGAAGGCCCGCACCGACGGCAGGTCGCCGGTGGTGTCGTCGTGCAGGGCCCTGCGGAACCGCTCAGCGTAGTCGGTGGGTAGTCCGGCGCTGCCGGCGATCCGCAGCTGTGGTGGCTCGCCGTCCAGCACGATGGCCGCGCAGGCGATCATGTCGGTCGACTCGACCAGGCAGGCGGCGAGGGTGGCGAGGGTGTCCTCCAGCGATCTTGCGTAGGCGACTCGTGCGGCCACCTGGGCCAACGTCTCTTGCCGCCGCAGCGTTCGCCGTTCGTCGGTCACATCGCGGAAGACGGCGGTCAGCAGGGGGCCGCCTTCGGAATCGATCAGCGTGTCGGCGTACTCGATGTCGCGTTGCTGGCCGTCCGGTCGCGTGATCCGCGTGGTCCGGCGGCCGGTCTGCCCGAGTAACGAGCCGAGCAGGTCCTCGCGGGTGGAATCGGCCGCATCCGCAGACACCGGGATCAGCGCCGGACGGCCGACCAGCTGGTCGCGGGTGTAGCCGACGATCGCGCAGCCCGCGGCGTTGATGTCCAGCACCCGCAGCGACCCATCCAGCACAGCCATGCCGTCGCGGCAATGCTCGAACAGCCGAACATAAACCTCCGGCGCGACCTGCCCCGTGAACGCCGGCTGGTCCGCCACGGTCGGGCTTGATATCTCCGCAGACCGTCCCACGAGTGCACCACCTATCGGCCCATTAGGCCGAGCCTACGCCCGGCCCCCCTGCCGACGGGCGCGTCCGGTGTCCGGTAACCCCCAGTCCTCGTGCCGGTCTCGGTCAGGGCCGAAGGTGCACACCTCGACAGGTCATCCGATAGCCGCCTGCGGGTTCATTGACACCAGCGTCTGCTGTTGTCAGAGGGCCGTCCGGACGGGTCCACTACGTCGAATGTCGCGGTTGGAGCCCGTCAAAGCCCAGATGACCAGCGCCATGGACTCGGCGAGACTGGCAGGAGACGGGCCGCCGCCCTTTCTCGATCTGAGCGCGAGTGGCCGAGGGCGTGCGGAGGAGCCATGACCGAAGGAACCATACCGGCCCTGCGACGGCAAACGATGCAGGCGATCGTGCGCGATAGGTACGGCTCCGCCGATGTCCTGCGGATAAACCAGATTGACCTGCCCACAATCGGCGACGACGAGGTACTGGTCCGCGTCCACGCCGCCGGCCTGGACCGGGGCACCTGGCACCTGATGGCCGGGATGCCCTACCTGTTCCGCCTCATGGGCCCCGGCTTGCGGAAACCCAAGAATCCGGTTCTCGGGCTCGACGTCGCCGGCACGGTGACCGCGGTCGGCGCCGCCGTGACCAGATTCCACGTTGGCGACCAGGTCTTCGGCGTCAGCAAAGGTTCCTTCGCCGAATACGCCTGCGCCCGCGAGGACAAGCTCGCGCGCAAGCCCACGAACCTCACCTTCAGCCAGGCCGCGGCCGTCGCGATCTCCGGACTCACCGCCCTGCAGAGTGTTCGCGACGTCGGACGCGTCGCACCGGGACAACACGTGCTGATCATCGGCGCGTCGGGCGGCGTCGGCACCTACGCGGTCCAGATCGCCAAGGCCGCCGGCGCAGAGGTCACCGGCGTCTGCAGCACCGCAAAGATGGATCTGGTCCGGTCGCTCGGCGCCGACAACGTCATCGACTACACCCGAGACGACATCGCGACCGGCCCGCAGCGCTACGACCTCATCCTCGACATCGGCGGCAACGCACCGCTGTCGCGGTTGCGGCGCGCGCTCGCCGCCACCGGAACGCTCGTCCTCGTCGGCGGCGAAGCCGGCGGCCGCTGGACCGGAGGCATGGGGCGCCAGCTGCGAGCCGTCGCGCTATCACCGTTCGTTCGTCAGCGGCTCAGGATGAAGACCCCGAAGGAGTACTACACCGATCTGGAGCGTCTCACTCAACTCATCGAAGCCGGCAAACTCACCCCGACCATTGACAAGGTCTACCCGCTACCGCAGGCGCCTGACGCGTTGCGCCACCTCGAAGCCGGACGCGCCCGCGGAAAGATTGTCATCACGGTGACCGACGGCGGATGAGCCGCCGCGAGCTCATGCTCGCCTTCGCGTCGGTTCCCGTGCCGCGCACGGCGGCGCGCCGGTGAGGACGCGAGTTCGATGGTCTGCCCGCATACCCCCGCCACGACGGCCTATTGACCCCGTCCGAGGCAGATCTCGGAGGAACACAACCACGGAACAGCCTGTACAGGGAAACGAGTCCATCATGACCACCACCCGCACCCCCACGCCCACACCCAAGGACAAGGGCCAGGATCGTCCGACCCGCCGTGATCCCGCGTCCAGGGGCCACATCGGGTGGGTCGTGGCCGGCTCGTTGGCCGCCGGAGTCGTCGCTGCTCTGCTGCTGGTCGCGGCGCCGTTCGCCCCGGTGCGGGAGAGCGCCATCACGGGCGCGGTGTTGTTCGGGTTCGCGCTGGGCTGGGCGATGCTGGCCGTGCTCTCGGTGCGGTTCACCGACCAGCCGCAGCGGTGGGCCGCGGTGCCCGCGCTGCTGATGGGACTGGGCGGTCTGCTCCTCGTGGTGTTCGGTTCCCCGGCGGAGACGGTGCTCAACTGGGTGTGGCCCCCGGTCATGCTCGCCGTGGCGATCTGGATGATCATCTGTGTCCGTCGGCGGCTGCGCAGCCGCGGCGCACGCTGGCTGCTCTACCCGGTGATCGTGCTGCTGGGGCTCGCCGCGATCGGCGGCGGCTACCAGACCGTGGTGGCGGCGGCGGATGCCCGCGCCTACCCGATGCCCGGCCGGTTGATCGACGTGGGCGGACACCGGCTGCACCTGAACTGCACCGGCACCGGCAGCCCCACCGTGGTGCTCGAACCCGGCGGCGGCGAGATGTCGGCGAATCTGGGCTGGATCACCCCGGCGGTGGCCCGCGATACCCGGGTGTGCGTGTACGACCGGGCCGGCCGCGGCTGGAGCGACCCCGCCCACACCCGGCAGGACGGGCTGCAGATCGCCACCGACCTGCACACCCTGCTGCACCGCGGCGGCGTTCCCGGACCGTACGTGCTGGCCGGGCATTCCTTCGGCGGCCTGTACGTGCTCACCTTCGCCGCCCGCTATCCCGCCGAGGTCGCCGGCCTGGTGCTGATCGACTCCACCGCCCCGGAACCGCCGGCGAGCACAGCGCCGGCATCGGCCGCCGAGAAGGGTTCCTACGACGCTTCCGGCCGGGTCTCCACCCTGGTGTCCACCGTTGCCGGGCTGGGTCTGGGCCGCCTCTATGGCCAGGTCGCCGAGGGCGGCCTGCCGCCGCGGTCCACCGGCGAGGTCCGCGCCAGCGTCGCGACCGCCGGCAACCTGCGCAGCACCATCGATGAGTACGTGCAGGCCTCCTCCTCGGTGCACCAGGCCGCCGCCCTGACCGAATTCGGCGCCAAGCCGTTGGTCGTGCTGACCGCCCCCGTCGGACAACAAGCCGGCTGGACATCAGTGCAGAATCACCTGGCCACCCTGTCCAGCAACAGCGCCCACCGCACCGTCGCCGGCGCCACCCACGACGCCCTGCTCGGGGAGCAGAAGTACGCCGCCGCCACCAGCCAGGCGATCCTCGACGTCGTCACCTCCGTCCGTCGCGCAGCGCCGCTGGCCAGGTAAGCCGGAGCACAGCCGCGAGGGCCTCACCATCCACTCGTGCTGGTCCTCGAACCGGCCTGCAACAACCGCTTGGTTTCGTCGGCGCCCCGGCCCGAGTGCCGGGCCGCAGTCCACTGGAGGCAGAGAGTAATGACCACAACATCCATCTTTCCGGTGCGCGTCGACGCACGCCTGGACTCGCACCTGTCCCGCTGGCTGTGGCTCGTCAAGTGGGTGCTGGCCCTTCCGCAACTTCATCGTGCTGATCCCGCTGTGGATCGCGTTCTGCGTGGTGTCCGTGACCGCGTTCTTCGCGATCCTGTTCACCGGCCGGTACCCCCGGCGGCTGTTCGAGTTCAACGTCGGGGTGATGCGCTGGACCTGGCGGGTCAACTACTACGCCTACAGCGCGCCGGGCACCGACCGGTATCCGCCGTTCACGCTGGCCGAGGTCCCGGACTACCCGGCGCACCTGCACGTGCCTTACCCCGAGCACCTATCGCGGGGACTGGTGCTGGTGAAGTGGTGGCTGCTGGCCCTGCCGCACCTGCTGATCGTCGGCATCCTGGCCGGCGGCGGCGCCTGGTTCGCCGTGAACTCCGACACCGACAACTACAGCTGGACCGGCGGCGGCCTGATCGGACTGCTGGTGCTCATCGCCGCGATCGTCCTGGCCGTCACCGGCCGCTACCCGCGGCCTGTACGACCTCATCCTTGGCCTGAACCGGTGGGTGCTGCGGGTGGCCGCGTGCACCTCGCTGATGACCGACACCTACCCGCCGTTCCGGTTGGACACCGGCGGCACCGACCCTGCGACCACCGTCATCGCGCCGACCGCCTAGCCGGCGCAAGGCCCCTGACGTGAGCATTCTGTTGGCCCGCGGCCCGTCCGCGGCACCTCGGCTGAGCGTGTATCAGGCAAGATCAGGGAGACAACCATGAATCATCACGCTGGCCACGGCTCACCAGGATTGGTCGAGTCGTTTCCCACCGATCCCACCGGACTGCCGGAGGCCACCGGACCGGCGCTGGTCGAGCTCGCCGACGGCGACCAGCTGAATCTGCGGATCGCCGCGGTCGCCAAGCGCCTGCGGGACACCACGGTGCGGATGCTGGGCTACAACGGCTCC
>Ga0081539_10004959_pt1 | contig 14110 bp, 10 predicted proteins | sample TabmetS4T2R2_FD_71023 | JGI IMG/M metagenome (GOLD analysis project Ga0081539, IMG submission 71023) | Tabebuia heterophylla rhizosphere microbial communities from the University of Puerto Rico - S4T2R2 | ecosystem: Host-associated > Plants > Roots > Rhizosphere ...
TCTATAAAATTTATGATGATAATGCAAATGGCGGTCAGTTTGCCACATGCGGGCTTTTAAACAATAATAAAACACGAAGACCCGCTGCCGATTATTTATATCAGGTTAATAAGATGTTTGGCACTTATAGTTTTAAACAAACATTGAACAACGATCCTATTGTTGATGAGTATGCCCAAGATTGCCATAAGATGTATGCGTTAATGGTTCCCGATGAAAAAGGAAGAACAACAGATTATAACTTATTTGTTGATAGCGCAAATGCGGTTATCGTTTATATGCCCTTGGCAGGTTCGGATGAAATGAGGGTTATAACTGTGCCGTGCAATAATCACATTGCTGCATTGCAGGTTTCCGAAACGCCCATTTTTGTAGTGCCGGTTTATGACGCATTACAATTATGCGATACACATGTTGATTCTGTTATCAGCATTACAGAATCAAAAGTTACTCTGTTTCCCAATCCTGTTCAAAACATGGTTACTTTAAAAAATTTACCTTGCGATGGCAAGACGCTTATACAAATAATTTCAGCCGATGGCAAAATGATTCAAAAGGTGGAGAATAGCGGATGTGTTTACACATGGAGTGTCCGTAGTATGCTACCGGGGATTTATCATGTTGTAATTACAAATAAAAATTTTAAAATAACTATTCCTCTTTTAAAAGTGAATAGATAAATGTTATGTTTAATTGTATTATGTTACTTCATCGTGAGACGTGAAACGTGAGACGTTAAAAAGTGAATATGAAAATTTCTCACATCTCACTTCTGCCGCCTCACGATAACAGGACAATAATTAGCGTTAATAATTTAAAATCCAATATCCATGATTTTCTTTTTCTGGATGTCTTTATTGATTGTGTTTTATACCTACATAGGTTATGGCGTAATTCTCTATGTGCTTATAAAACTACGCAGGTTCACTAAAGGAAGAAGAGAGATAAATTTTCAGCAACAACATCTTCCGGCGTGCACGCTTATTGTTGCAGCATATAATGAAGCAGATATTCTTAAAGAAAAAATTGCAAACACGCTTGCCCTCAAATATCCGCAAGGCAAACTTTCCATCGTTTTTGTAACAGACGGCTCAACAGATAATTCGCAGGAAATAATTCAACACTATTCTGCAATTCATTTGATGCATTCACCCGAGCGTAAGGGAAAGATTCATGCAATGCATCGTGCAATGCAACATATAGAAACAGAGATTACCATTTTTACTGATGCCAACACTTTTCTTAATGAAGATGCATTGATAAATATTGCACGTCATTATCAGGATGAAACTGTCGGCGCTGTTGCAGGAGAAAAGCGAGTAAATATGAGTAACGTTACAGACGCAACAGCAGGCGAAGGTTTTTACTGGAAATACGAATCTGCTTTAAAGAAGTGGGACGCGGAATTATATTCTGTTGTTGGTGCAGCAGGTGAATTGTTCAGTATAAGAACATCGTTGTATGTTCCGGTGCCGCCAGATACTGTGCTCGATGATTTTATGATTTCGCTTCGCATTGCAGAAAAAGGCTACAGAATAATTTACGAGCCTAATGCTTATGCTTTAGAAACGCCATCTGCAAACATCAGTGAAGAACTAAAACGAAAAATACGAATTGCGGCAGGCGGTATTCAATCAGTGATACGATTGAAAAAATTATTAAATCCCTTTCAAAATTTTGTGTTGTCGTTTCAATACATCAGCCATCGCGTTTTACGGTGGACAATCACGCCGTTTTTGCTCATCCTTGCATTTTGCTTAAATATATTTATTGCGATTGAAGTAAAAAGATTGTTTTATGAATTGTTGCTTGCAGGTCAAGCGTCGTTTTATTTATTGGCATTTGCAGGCTGGGTTTTTGAAAGAAAAAACATTCGCATAAAAACGCTCTTTATACCATACTATTTCTGTGTTATGAATTATGCCGTGCTTGCAGGAATATGGCGTTATGTTTTTTCAGAACAAAAAGTTACATGGGATAAGGCGAAACGGAAATAGTGAGTGGTGAGTAAATAGGTTTGAGTGTTCAATGTTTGAATGTCTGGTGTTTTGAAGAAAATTGTTTGTTCAAACAATCAAACTGTTCAATAAAAGTTCGGAACGTACAAGTGAGTGACACAACAGACGACGCCACAAAGAACTGTAGTTGATACCATAAAAATAATTCGAATCATAAGAATCATTAGTTCAAAATCCACAACAAGTGATAAAACTGTTTGATCCTTTAGCGTTACAATCTAAACTTCAAAAAGAGAAAGAGCAGCGGCTTGCGCTTGAAAAATTGCTTTTTCAAAAGGAACAGGAGTTGGAACTGTTAAAAAGAGAACTTGAAGGTTGGAAAAGTAATTCACAACAGAATAAAGAAATTTATTCGTTCGCGTTGTTCTCCATGGAAGCGCCGGAGCCAATGTTGTGTGTTTCGCTTGAAGGAAAAATAGTTCTTCAAAATTTGAGTTCATCGCAGTTGAAAGTGCTTTCTTACAACGATAAGATTTATGATGCAACTTATTTCTGGACATACATGGCATTAAATATTCCCTTGAATGAAGAAAGCGGAACAATAGAAATTGAAAGCAATGACAGAGTTTATCTCTTTACTTATACAGTACTTAGAATTGATGGTTGCATCAATTTTTTTGGAAAAGACATCACTGAAAAAACTGTTGCTGAAAAAAATCTAAAACAGGAAGAACACAAACTGCAGACACTGTCGGAAAATATTCCGGGCGTTGTTTATGAGTTTACTTATGAAAAAGATGGAACCGGTTATTTTAGTTACATAAGTAAAAAGTTTGAAGAAATTTTTGGTCTCTCCGTTGAGGAGTTTACTGCCAAATTGGTTCATCCCGATGATATTGGTGCATTCTCTGAAGGTTTTTCTAAAACGCTTCAAACAAATGTACCTTTTTACGCAGAGGCAAGATTGATTATGCCCGATAGAAGTATAAGATGGCACTCGTCTTCGTGTTCGCTGCTTCATGAAAATGAAAGTGGCGACAAAATTTTTACAGGCATCATACTTGATATAACCGACAGAAAGCAAGCAGAAGCTGCTTTTAGAAGTGGCGAAGAAAGATGGAAGCTTGCGCTTGAAGGTGCAGGCGATGGCATATATGAATTTGACCTGACAGAGAACAAAGCGTTTTGTTCGCTGCAGTATAAAAAAATGAGAGGCTATGAAGACGATGAATTTGAGGATAATCTTACGAAATGGCTGGAGCACCTTCATCCTGAAGATAAAGAAAGAGTATCAGCTTTAGCAGGTAAATATGTCAAGGGTGAAATTGTAAACCACAATATCGAGTACAGACTGCAACACAAAAACGGCGATTATATATGGGTGCTCGATAGAGGTATGCTTGCAGAAAGAACTGCAGAAGGTCTTCCTAAAAAAATCATTGGCATCCATACAGATATCACCGTGAGAAAAAAGCTGGAAACAGAATTTGAAGCAACAGCCAAACGTTTGTCGAATCTTATCTTAAACATGCAGGATGGTGTTTTGGCAGAAGACGAAACAAGGAATGTTGTTTTAACAAACGAGATGTTTTGTAACATGTTTGGCATAAATGATTCGCCTGAAAAATTAGCGGGATGCAACAGCAAAGATTTACTGATGAAATGCAAAGATCTGTTTGAAGACGCGGATTATTTTGAAAAAAGAATCAACGAAGCGAATGAGAATGTAAAAAACTTTTTCTCTGAAATATTTGAGTTGAAGGATAACCGCATTTTAAAATTTGATTTTGTGCCGGTGTTTACTGATAATAAATACAAAGGCTGTTTATGGAAATTTACAGACATCACGGAAAAAATCAGTTCAGGGAAAAAATTAAATGCCCAACGAAAATTTTATGAAGACATACTGAATCAAATCCCAATGAACATTGCAGTATTCAATGACAGGTATGAGTATCTTTTTGTAAATCCGCATGCGCTCAAAGACACGCTGTTTAGAGAATGGATAAGCGGAAAGACAGAAAAAGAATTTGATAGGCTAAGAGAACAAGCTTCGGAGATTGATAAAAAAAGAAAGATTGTTTTTGAAGAGGCTTTAGTAAAAAAAGAACAGCAGGAATGGGAAGAGAAAACAGAATCAATGGAAGGTAAAACAGAACATTATTTAAAGAAGATGTTCCCTGTTGCCGATGAAACCAACAAAAACATAAAGTATGTAATTGAATACGGTATTAATATTTCGGAAAGAAAAGCATTTGAAGAGAAAATAAGTGTCAGAGAAAAACGGTACAGAGATTTGTTCAACTTTAGTCATGCGCTTATTTGCATACACGATCTTGAGGGAAATATCACCAATGTAAATCCGGCAACATGCAAGCTGCTCGAGTGTACCGAAGAAGAGATGGTTGGTAAAAAGATTTCAGATTTTATTCCCGAAAAAGAAAAACCGTTCTTCGAAGAAAGTTATTTAAAAGCATTTCAAAAAGATGGCGCTGCATCGGGTGTGTTTTCTGTTGTAACAAAATCGGGAGTAAAAAAATACCTGCTTTATAAAAACTATAAGGTTGAGGAGCAAGGCGCAGAGCCTTACATCATAGGTTTTTCACAAGATATAAGTGATCGCAAGAAAGCAGAAGAGGCTTTGCTGCGAAGCGAAGAAAAGTACAGAAGCATTATAGAAAACATGAATCTTGGTCTTGTAGAGCTTGATGTAACTTCTACAATCACTTTTATCAACAAGAACCTGTGCGTGATGAGCGGATTTGAAACTGATGAATTAATCGGTAAAAAATTGTACAATGTATTTGCGTTTGGAGAAAGCCGTCACTTTATTAAAAGAGGCATGCATCTTCGCAACGAAGGAATTTCGGATGTTTATGAAATGACCCTTACCAATAAGCACGGAGAAAAAAGATGGTGGCTTGTAAGCGGCACGCCTATCTTTTCTCAAAACGGAAATATAAAAGGATCTATAGGCATTTGTCTTGATATAACCAATCAAAAAAATTTAGAACAAGAGCTTAGAGAAGCAAAGAAAACTGCCGAAGAATCTGCCCGTGCAAAAGAAACATTCCTTGCCAACATGAGCCATGAAATAAGAACACCCATGAACGCAATCATCGGCATGAGCAAACAATTGCAAAAAACAAATTTAGATGGCGAGCAAAGAGTGTATAATGAGGCAATAAACACCGCGGCTTCAAATCTTCTTGTTGTAATTAATGATATTCTTGATTTTTCAAAGATTGATGCGGGAAAACTCTCCATCGTTAGAATAAACATGAATATAAAGGAGGTGATTGAAAAAGTGATGCAGATAGTTGCTCCAAAAGCAAAAGAAAAAAGTCTTGCATTAACAGCGAATATCAATCCTTCTATTGCCAGAGTGTTAGTAGGTGATCCTTATAGAATTAATCAAATATTGGTGAACCTTTTAAACAATGCAGTAAAATTTACCGACAGCGGAAGTGTTACTTTAAGCTGTGACGTATTGAATGATCAATCAAATAAACAAAACCTTTTGATTGAAGTGATTGACACAGGCATAGGCATGAGCGAAGAGTTTATGGTAAAATTATTCAGCAAGTTTATGCAGGAAGAAACAAGCGGCAAACAGCATGGTGGCACAGGTTTGGGCATGAGCATCGTAAAACAGCTTGTAGAATTAATGCATGGAAATATTTTGGTAGAAAGCAAAAAGAATAAGGGGACAAAAATTACACTGCAAATCCCTTTTGAAAAAGGAACAGAACAATATTCACCCGCAAAAAATAACATCCAAATTGATACGGAGATATTGAAAGGGAAGAAAATTCTTTTAGCCGAAGACAATGAAATGAACAGAATGCTTGCCACCATTATTCTTAACCGTTATGGAGCGATAGTGCATGAAGCACTAAATGGAAAAGAGGCAGTAGATAAAATGTACACAACCAATTATGATCTGTTGTTAATGGATATGCGTATGCCGATGATTAACGGAGCTGAAGCAACAAAAATTATAAGAGAAGAATTGTGCTCAAAAGTTCCGATAATTGCTTTAACAGCAAATGCAGTTACAGGCGAATATGAAAAGTGTATCAGCGCAGGTATGAACGATTATCTTACTAAACCCTTTGAAGAAGAAAAGTTAATAGAAGTGATTGCAAAATGGCTTGGCTTGCTACAGAACAATTACTCAAATAAAGAAAGCAAAGAATCAAGTGAAGAGGCTTTGTTCTCTATAGACAAATTAAAAATGATGAGCCGCAGTAATAAACGTTTCGTTCCGCAAATGCTTACAATATTTGTAAGAGAAACGAAACGCGATCTCGATAAAATTAAAACCGCATATGCCGATAAAAACATTCAAGAGATAAACAATACTGCTCATAGAATGAAAGCGTCAATCGGGGATTTAGCAATTCATTCCGTCAAAAAGGAAATATTGGACTTAGAACAATTCAACATGGAACTTGAATCGCTCGATAAACTCAAAACACTTATTATGAAAGTGGAAGAAGTACTTGCTCGTGTTTTTGATAAGATTGATGTAATGATAAAAGAAGATAATTTTTAACTGAAAAATTGTTGAAGTTATAAGTAAAATTTACTCGCCTTGGAATTGAATATAAAAAAGAGAATGTTAAGTGAACTGTGTAAAGTAAATTTTGCTGTTGAATAAAATTAATCTGCAGATCATAGTGTTTGGATACGTGTGTAAAGGATTAAATCTTTACTTCACATCTTTGTTCACCAAAGATATTGATAAAATGCACCAGCATTATGGGCCAGTTTCTTTGAGGCATGGTCCATTTTTTTGATACTTGCATTAAAGCCAGATAAACGACTTTTTCTACAGCTTGATCATTGGGCAACATAGTTTTTGTTTTTGTGTATTTGCGAATAATTCGGTTAATATTTTCCATAAGGTTGGTGATATAAATTATTTTTCTGATGCAACCCGGGAACTCAAAGAAAGTTGCGAGATTGCTCCAGTTTGACCGCCCATGATTTTACAGACAATTTTTTATTTTATTACAACCACTTTCTTCATTTCACCCGTTGTGTTATTCTTTAGATGGTATAATCCTGCGGCAAGATGTGCAATGTTTACTTCACCTTTGCTCATAATTGTTTTTGTAAGTAAAATTTTTCCTGATTGATTGGTCAAGGTAAATGTTGCTTCGCCGTTTGTTTGTATGTGAAGAATATCTTTTGCGGGGTTGGGATAGGCAATAAAATTTTGGTTGCTCAATTTTTTGCTTATTGTATTTTCAGCAATGTGTGAACTGCTTGTTGCTGTTTGATTTGTATAGTTTAAAACCACCAGCCAGAAATCTGCACCACCACGCGATTGCTGTTTTTTATTTCCTGAAATACCGGAATAAGAATATCCTCCCAACAAATAGCGATTAGCTGATATTTCTTTTACTCTTAATAAATTATCTGTTGAATCTCCGCCAATGGTTTTATCCCATTCAACTGTTTTTCTGTCGCTTGCTAATTTCACAACCCAGTAATCGCTGTTGCCTTTACTGTTCTCCGATTTTTCACCGGATTTATCAGAATATGAATAACCGCTTAATAAATAGCCGTCGCTAAGTTGTTTAATACTCATCAACACATCGTAACTGCTGCCGCCGATTGTTTTATCCCAAAGAACATTTCCTGCGCTGTCAATTTTCAGTATCCAGTAATCATCGAGACCCCTGCTATTTTCTGATTTAACGCCACCTTTGTTCGATGTGGAACTCCCGCCAATAAGATAACCGCCATCATTTGTTTGTGCTATAGCATACAGAAAATCGTACGTTTCAAAAGGATTTCCTCGATAAGATTTGTCCCATTGTACGCTTCCCGTTTCATTCATTTTTGTTACGCGGTAAACACTTGTACCAAAAGAGTGATCATAAGAAGAAGAACCTACAATATATCCATTATCTTTTGTTTGCTGTATAGCAGCGTTTAATTCTTCTCCGCCCGCAGCGCTTTCCCATTGTAAGTTTCCTACGCTATCAATCTTAATTACCCAAGCAGGAGAATAATATTCATAATAGCCAACCGCTATTCCTGCAGCAACGTATCCGCCATCGCGTGTTTGTTGCAATGAATGTAATATAGAGGGCACATCTCTGTCTTCGCCTTCTAAGTATTTATTGTACATTTTATTCCATTGAATATTGCCCGCTTTATCGAGCTTTATTATCCAATACCTGCTGAAGTGAAATTTGTTGATATTAGTTCCTCCTACAATATAACCACCATCTTTTGTTTGTTGAATTGCCGACAACTCATCATTGTCTGCTGTTCCAATGGTTTTTTGCCATTGAATTTTTCCGGTTTTGTTCAGTTTTACAATCCAGAAATCTGGTGTGCCTAAAGGACCGATGAGGGGATCTGTCTTTTCGCCTGAAATACCTGAATAGGAAGTCCCGGCAATTATTGCGCCGCCATCACTGGTTAAATCCATTGCAGAAAAAAAATCATCTGCACTGCCACCGATTGTTTTTTGGGTTTTTATTACGGGCTGTGCAAATGCAATTGTATAGCTACCGCATGTAGCAAGCAATAGCATCAGGTGTTTGAGTTTCATAATGCAGAATTTTTTTGACTCGAAAAATGTTTATTATAGACAGTATCTCAAGTTTTTCGAAGGAGTTAATAAAATATATCAGGCTTGTTACTTACTCCGGAGTGTAATTGATGAATAGAGAACAGAATGTACAAGAGTGCGACGCAACGAATATTTCATACTTATTCAAAAGTTCGGCTTATAAAAAACTTTATCCTTTTGGTACAAACGCTTGTACTACTATTGAGCGCCTGTTGTGTCGCACTACATTTATCGCTCTTGTAATCTATTGAACAAAATTTTTACCTCGCTACAATAATCTTTTGCACTGCACCAGTTGTATTGTTCTTTAAATAGTATAATTCCGAAGTAAGATTTGAAATATTTATTTCGCCTTTCTTGGTAATTGCTTTTGCATAACATGATTTTTGTTTTAAAAGAATTACAGAAGATTATGTATTAATTAAACTTATGCGAAGCCGCATAAGCATGGCATATAGCAATTTGTTTTCATAAAAATTTACAGTTTAAAGAAGATTTTGGATTAAAACCGAATTGTGCTTTAGATTAAGTCCGGGAATGGTTATACTTAGCCGGGCAAGGTTTTAATTTTCAAATCTAATTCACTGTTTTTTGTTTTTTTACTACATAATCATGTGGGTACTGTTAGAAAAAGATAGTATAGAAAAAGTATTCTTTCAATTAAATTGTATCAATTGATTTGGTTTTGGTAAAAATGTTACACAAGTGTTTTAAAAGAATCTGCGCAGGAAGCAATATTCTTTGCAGCAATGAATCCGCTTGTCCATGCATGTTGAAAATTAAAGCCACCTGTTATGCCATCAACATCCATTATTTCACCTGCAAAAAATAAATGAGGAATAATTTTGCTTTGCATGGTGTTCGCATCTATCTCTGATAATCTTATCCCGCCGCATGTAACAAACTCTTCTTTAAAAGCGGTTTTACCTTTTACCTGAAACTCTTGTGCAGTAAGGATTTTGATAAGTTTATTTTGCGAAGCAGATGATAGATTTGACCAGCGTGTTTCATGATTTATTTCGCACGCGTCGAGAAAGTATAACCATAATCTTTGAGGGAGACCAAAAGGATTTTTGTTGCTGACTTTTTGAGAAGCAAGTTGATTTCGTAATGAATAAAAATTTTCCCGTAAACTATTTTCATTGAAAGGCGGAAGCCAGTTAACAACCGCAGTAAAGTTATATTGCAATGCTGCTAACTCTCTTGCCCCAAAGGCAGATAATTTTAAAACGGCAGGCCCGCTTAAACCCCAATGCGTGATAAGCACAGGACCTGTTTGCGATAATTTTGTTGATTGAATCTTTACTGTTGCCTTCTCAACACTTACACCCATTAACGATGTAATGTTGTTGTTGGGAATATTGAAAGTGAATAAAGAAGGAACGGGTTCTTCAATAGTATGACCAAGATTTTTTATCCATGCAAATTGAGATGATTTTGGATAACCACCGCAAGCAATGCAGAGGAAGTTAGTTTCCAGTTGTCTGTTACCGGTTTCGAGTTGAAATAAATTGTTTATTCGTTTTATAGATTTTAATTCTGTGTTGAATAAAATTTCCACGCCATATTTGTTCGCTTCACCCATTAAGCAATCAATGATGGTTTGAGAATCGTCAGTAAAAGGAAAAATTCTTCCATCAGTTTCTGTTTTTAATTTCACTCTACGTTCTTCAAACCATTGAATGGTATCGTTTGTATTAAACCAATGAAATGCTTTCTTTAAAAAATTTTGGCCGCGGGGGTAATTTTTTATCAACTCCTGTATTTCAAAACATGCATGTGTAACATTACAACGACCACCGCCACTCACTTTTACTTTCGACAAAACTTTATTGCTCTTTTCAACAATAATCACTTTTAAAGATGGATTTATTCTTGCTGCATTTACTGCGCAAAAAAATCCCGCCGCTCCACCACCAATCACAACAAGTATTTTTTGTTTTAGGGCTACAGATGAAGCATCAATATTGTTTGAAGCAGTATTCATGAGATAAAAAAACCTCGTTATTCAACGAGGCTTAATGCAGCATAATAAGATGTATTGAGATTTGGATTTGACTGTTCGGCTGCTTCAATAAATGAATAATCAGAAAGTATTAGTGCATGATTTTTTTTCACACAAACATCGTGTTCAAAATGAACAGATGGTTTTCCATCACGGGTTCGAACTGTCCAGCCATCATCTTCTGTATAAACTTCTTTTGTGCCCATGTTGATCATTGGCTCAATGGCAAGTGTTGCATTCTCTTTTAACTTAGGACCATTACCACGTTTACCAAAATTTGGCACTTGTGGGTCTTCATGCAAGCTTCTCCCCAAACCATGACCAACCAATTCACGCACTACACCGTAACCATGTTTCTTTTCCGTGTATTCCTGAATAGCATAAGAAATATCGCCAACACGATTTCCGATAATTGCCTTTTCAATTCCTTTATACAAAGATTCTTTTGTTACACGCACCAGTTGCAACACTTCATCGCTCACTTCACCAATTACAAAAGTATAGGCATGATCGCCGTGCCAGCCGTTTAGAATAACACCCATATCAATCGCAACAATATCACCTTCCTTCAAAGGAACATTGTTTGGAAACCCATGCACTACGACATCATTCACGGATGCACAAATATTGTAAGGATAACCGCGATAATTGAGAAACGATGGAATGGCTTTGTGGTCACGCACAAAATCGGCGCAGAGTTTATCAATTTCCATTGTAGTGATTCCGGCTTTTAACACCTTTGCCACTTCGGCTAATGTTTTGCTAACCAAGGTAGCGCTCTGACGCATTAGTGCAATTTCAGATTCTGTCTTATAAAGGATCATACCGTTTATTCTTCGCGACATTTTTTAAACAAGCTGCGAGCTTTGAGCTACGAGCTTCGAGTAGAAAAGCTCGTGGCTCGCAGCTAAGAGCTCATGGCTCTATTTCTAAAAATAAAAACCTGCCAATAAACATGACAGGTTGATTGTGTGTATAATTGATTTTGGTTTGCAAATTAATAACTGGCAGATGTAACAGCCTGTCTTCCCTGTATGCGTCCACCCTTCATTAAGCCATCATACTGCCGCATGAGCAAATGTGTTTCTATTTGTTGCAAGGTATCGAGAATTACACCTACCATAATAAGCAATGATGTACCACCAAAAAATGTACTGAACAATTGTTGCACTCCGAGCATTTGCGCAAAGCCCGGAAGAATACCAACGATGGCAAGAAATACTGCACCGGGCAAAGTTATTTTATCCATAATTGCGCCGATATAATCAGCTGTTGGCTGCCCGGGTTTTACACCGGGGATAAATCCGTTGTTGCGTTTGAGGTCTTCGCTCATTTGCTTCGGATTAAATATTAATGCTGTGTAAAGAAAGGTAAAACCAATTACCATTACAGCATAAATAACCATATACCACGGATTGCTATGGTCGGAAAATATTTTATTGATGCCTGAAGCTGATTGAATGTTTGTGAAAGATACCAGCGTTGGCAAGAACATAATTGCCTGTGCAAAGATGATGGGCATTACGCCCGCAGCATTTACTTTTAATGGAAGAAACTGGCGTGCTCCACCAAACTGCCTGTTGCCGATAATTTGTTTTGCATAATTCACAGGGACTTTTCTTACCCCTTGTACAAGAATAATAAGACCCATGATGATAGCAATGATAATAGCAATTTCAATCATGAATATCAATAAACCTCCGCCGCCCTTTTCTTGCTTTGATATGAATTCTTGTCCAAGCGCTTGCGGAAAACGACCAAGAATACCAATCATAATGATGATAGATGTACCATTACCCAAACCTTTATCCTGAATTTTTTCGCCAAGCCACATTACGAACAATGTGCCTGCTGTTAATACAATCACTGTTGAGTAAAAGAAGTAAGGGGCAAAAGCTGGAATCAATGCTTCTTTGTATCCGGGTGTTTGCAAATAAGCAACATAAGCACTTCCCTGCATTAATGTAACAAGCACTGTTAAATAGCGCGTCCACTGATTTATTTTTTTGCGACCACTCTCACCTTCTTTCTGAATCTTCTGCATTTGAGGAACAAGTATCGTCATTAACTGCATAAAGATGGATGCAGAAATGTAAGGCATTACACCCAATGCAAAAATGGAGGCATGTGAAAATGCACCGCCCGCAAACGTGTCGAAGAGACCAAGCAAGCCGTTATTGGTGCCGGTAGCCGCCGACGAAAGTTTGTTAGGATCCAAACCGGGCAACACTATATGCACACCAACACGATAAATAAGAATGAGAGTAAGGGTCACAATAATCTTGGTGCGCAATTCTTCAATACTCCAGATATTCTTTATTGTTTGAATTAATTTTTTCACAGAATGAAAGTTATATAAGTGAACGACTGCGGTAAAGTAAAAAACGCATCACCGTTAGTGCGGATGCGTTTGACAAATATCGGTTATTTTTTCTTACAAAAGTTCAACACTGCCACCTATTGTTTCAATTGCTGATTTGGCTTTTTCACTCACCGCATTTACTTTAAATGCAAGCTTGGTTTTTAATTCACCATTACCCAAAACTTTTACTTTATCGGTGCGGCTTATTAAACCATTTACGTATAAGTTATCGAGGGTGAATTCACTGAAACCATATTTTTCAGCAAGCTGATCTATCTGGCCAAGGTTGAAAACTTTGTATTCAATACGGTTGTTGTTTTTAAACCCACGTTTAGGAATTCTTCTTTGAATAGGCATCTGACCGCCTTCATGCGAAATCTTATGTTTAAAACCACTGCGGCTTTGATGACCTTTATTACCTTTTGTAGATGTGCCGCCTTTACCACTCGCCTCGCCGCGACCTAAACGTTTTTGTTTGTGAACAGAACCTTCTGCAGGTTGTAAATTGTGAAGTTTCATTGTAGATGATTTTTACTTAACGGGGAATCGCCCCTCGCTTAATTAATGTGGAAATGTGAGAATGTGAAGATGTGGAAATGAAAATAATTTTTCACATTTACCACATTTCCACATTTTTAATTTTTATGCAATCTCCTCAACCTTTACCAAATGGTGTACTTTCTCTACCATTCCAAGAATTTGAGGTGTTGCTTCTACTTCTTTTGAAGCATGCAATTTCTTTAAACCAAGCGCTTTTAAAGTAAGCTTTTGACGCTCGGGTCTATCTATTGCACTTTTAATTTGAGTTATTTTAATCTTTGCCATCGCCCCTCCTAACCTCCCCAACAGGGAGGAATAATATGTTTGAAAATAAAGATGAACTTATTATTGAGCCACATTCAAAGCCCCTCTGTTGGAGGGGTTTGGGGATGCTTTATCCATTAAATACCTTGCTCAACTTAATGTGACGGTTCTTTGCAACCTGTATAGGTTCGCGCAATAATGTAAGCGCTTTGATTGTAGCCTTTACAACATTATGCGGATTTGCAGAGCCAAGACTTTTTGCTAACACATCAGTAATGCCTGCGCTTTCCAATACTGCACGCATACTGCCACCTGCAATTACACCGGTACCGTGTGCTGCGGGTTTAATCAAAATCTTTGCAGCACCTTCTTTTGCCAATTGGTCA
>Ga0081539_10004960_pt1 | contig 14107 bp, 17 predicted proteins | sample TabmetS4T2R2_FD_71023 | JGI IMG/M metagenome (GOLD analysis project Ga0081539, IMG submission 71023) | Tabebuia heterophylla rhizosphere microbial communities from the University of Puerto Rico - S4T2R2 | ecosystem: Host-associated > Plants > Roots > Rhizosphere ...
GTCCCCGCGGCGGCCGACTCGCCCCCCTCGAGCAGGCGGATCCGGTCCGCCGCCGCGGCCGGCAGCTTCGCTTCTTCGCCGAACAGCGATTCGCCGGGGCCGGCCGTGAGCAGGCTCGTCCCCAGGTCTTCGATCTTCGCCAGCAGGTCCGCCTTGCTGGTCTCCGAGATCGCCAGCACGGCGACCAGCGAGGCGATCCCGATCGAGATCCCGAGCACCGAGAGGGCGGCCCGCAGCTTGCGGGTGCGCAGGCCGACCGTCGCCAGCCGCAGCAGATCCTGGGGCAGCAGCCGGCTCAAACGTCCCCCTCGATGCGCCCGTCGCGGACCGCGATCCGGCGCGGCGCCGCGGCGGCGATCGCCTCGTCGTGGGTGATGATCACCAACGTCGAGCCGGCTTCGTGGAGGCCGCGCAGCAGCTCCATCAGCTCGCCACCGGTCCTGCTGTCGAGGTTGCCGGTCGGCTCGTCGGCAAGGATGATCGCCGGCTCCCCGACCAGCGCCCGGGCGACCGCGACCCGTTGGCGCTCGCCTCCGGAGAGCTTGGCGGCGGAATGCCGCTCGCGCTGGGCGAGGCCGACCCGGGCCAGCGCCGCCGCGGCGCGCTCGCGCCGTTCGGCTGCCGGGACCCCGGCATAGAGGAGGCCCTCGGCGACGTTGTCGATCACCGGCGCCGCCTCCAGCAGGTAGAAGCTCTGGAAGACGAAGCCGATGCGCGTCGCCCGCAGGCCGGCGAGCTCGTCGTCGCTCGCCCGCGAGAGGTCACGGCCCTCGATCGCGACGCTGCCGGCGCTCGGCCGGTCGAGCGTCCCCATCACCTGCAGCAGCGTCGACTTGCCCGATCCGGAGGGGCCGACGATCGCCGTCAGCTCGCCCCGGCCGACGCTCAGGGAGACGCCCCGCAGCGCCTCGACCCCGCCCGGGTACGCCTTGCGGACGTCGCGCAGGTCCAGCACCGGGGGCTCGCTCATTCGCCCGTCTCCACGCTCATTCCAGGGCGCAATCCCTTGCCCTCGACCTCGACGTAGCCGTCGGCGGCGAGGCCGGGGGAGACGACGATCCGCAGCCGGGTCCCGTTCTCGCGCACGTAGACCGCGAAGCGTTCGCCGCCGATCGCGGTCAGCGCGGTCAGCGGCACGCTGAGCACGTTCTTGCGGACCCGCTGGGTGAAGCGGACGTTGACCGATGCCCCGTCGAGCGCGGGGACGCGGCGCTTGCCGGCGAGCGAGATCGTCGCCTCGACCCCCGGCTCCTCAGCTGCGCCCGATTCGCCTTCGGCTGATGCTTCGACCGCGGCCAGCTCGCGCACCTCGCCGGGCGCTTCGGCGCCGCCGGGAAGGATGACCCGAACCCTCTGCCCGCGGTGGGCGATCGACTGCTGGTTGGCATCGAGCTCGACGCGGACCACGCGCCGGGTCGAGCTGGTGCGCAGGACCGGGGTCGAGCCCGGTTCGGATTCTTCGCCGCTGCCGCCGCCCCCGCCGAGCCGTTCGCCCAGCGTCGCTTCGAGCTTGGTCACCCGCTGCGGGCCGCGCAGGAAGGCGACCCTTCCAAGCTCGACATCGCCGGTTGCTTTGAGCCCGAGGTCTTCCTGCCAGGCGCTGACCGCCGCCGCGGTCAGGTAGGTGAACTCCTCGTCGACCGTGCCGGGTTCGTAGCCGAGCGCCGCCAGACCGCGCTCGAGCTGCTCGACGTCCCTGCCGTCGCCGACCCCCTCGGCCAGGGTCCGGTAGGCGGGGACCGTCCCGTACATCAGCAGCACCGGCTCGCCGGCCAGCGCGTAGAGGCGCCCGCCGCGGCGGATCACCTCGCCGATCGCCGGCAGCGCGGTGAGCGTTCCGGAAAGCCGGGCGAGCACCGTGGTCTCACCGGCGTAGCCGATCGTTCCGGTGGCGGTCAGGCGCTCGGCCAGGGTCCGGCGCTCGACCGTGCCGGTGCCCCCGCCGGCATCCGGCGAACCGGCCGTGGCGCCGTCGCCGCAGCCGCCGAGCAGCAGCGCCAGCGCCGCGGCCGCGAGCACCGCTGCGCCGGCCGCGAGCGCGACCGGTGACCGTCGTCCGCCCACGCTAGCCACCGACCGAGACGCCGGGCAGTTCGGGCAGCTTGTCCTCGCAGGCTTCCCGCGCGGCTTCGAAGGCGGGGGAGTCGGTGTCGATCCCGGCGATGTCGAGGTGAAATTTGCCGGGGCCGAGGAATTCCGGGTCGCCCATCTCGATGCCCTCTTCGCGCAGGCACTCGGCCAGGGCCAGGGCGCCTTCCCGGAACTCCTCTTCGCCTTCGGAGGAGAGCTCCTGGCCGGCGTCGTCGAGCTTGTCGTCGCAGGCGCCGAGCGCGCGCTTGGTCGCCGGGTCCTCGCCGTCGGGGACTTCGATGTTCTTCTGCCCGGGCTTGGGGTCCGCGACCTCGACGCCGCGGGCGCGCAGGCATTCGGTGAACTCCAGCGCCGCCTCTTCTTCGGAGTCCCTCGCGCCGCCGCCCGAGCTCGAATCGCCTCCGCCGCAGGCCACCAGCCCGACCACGCAGAGCGTCAGCGCCAAAGCCACCAGCCAGTCTTTCTTCTTCATCCCAGCTCCTTTCGGGTTGCTCGTGCCGACGTTCTAGGAGGTGGGTGGTCACACGACGGTCATCGCGGCTGTGACCGCGCTGTGACCGCGGTCCGCCATGCTTGGACGCGGATGAGAGTTCTGGTGGTCGAGGATCACGCCGAGCTGGCCGAGTCGGTAGCCCGCGTCCTGCGCCGCGACGGGATCGCCGCGGACGTCGCCCCGGACGGCGAAGCGGCGCTCCACCGCGCCGCGGTCGTCGATTACGACGTGGTCGTGCTCGACCGCGACCTGCCGCGCCTGCACGGCGACGAGGTCTGCCGCGAGCTGGTGGCGCGGGGAGGGGGGACGAAGGTGCTGATGCTGACCGCCGCGGACACGATCGCCGAGCGGGTCGAGGGACTGAGCATCGGCGCCGACGACTACCTGCCGAAGCCGTTCGCCTTCGCCGAGCTGCTGGCGCGGATCCGGGCGCTGGCCCGGCGCGCGCAGCCGCCGCTGCCGCCGCTGCTCGAGCACGGCGACCTGCGGCTGGACCCCGGCCGTCGGGTCGCGACGCGGGCCGGCGAGCGGCTGGCGCTGAGCCCGAAGGAGTTGGCGGTGCTCGAGCACCTCCTGGCCGCCCAGGGCCGCGTCGTCTCGGCCGAGGAGCTGCTCGAACGGGTCTGGGACGAGGAGGCTGACCCGTTCACGACCACGGTCAAGTCGACGATCAACCGGCTGCGGGCGAAGCTCGGCGAGCCGCCCGTGATCGTCACCGTCCCCCAGGGCGGGTACCGGATCTGACCGTGCCCAGCCGCCGGCAGCACCTGCCCTCCCGGACCCTCCGCCTGCGCCTGACCCTGCTCTACAGCGGCCTGTTCCTGGTCTCGGGCGCGCTGCTGCTGGCGATCACCTACGTGCTCTTCCGCGGCGCCACGGGGATCAACCTGATCATCCCGACCGGGCCGGTCGAAGGGTCCCCGGAGGCCGAACGGACCGTGCGCGAGATGGCCGAGCGGGCCTTCGCCGGCGCCGAACAGCGTCGCGCCGACGACCTCCACCAGCTGCTGATCCAGTCCGGGATCGCGTTGGCGATCACCACCGTGATCTCGGTCGCGCTCGGCTGGCTGGTCGCCGGCCGGGCCCTGCGCCCGCTGCGGACGATGACCGCGACCACGCGTCAGATCTCCGAGCGCAACCTGCACGAGCGCCTCGCGCTCGAAGGGCCGCGCGATGAGCTCAAGGACCTCGCGGACACGATCGACGGGCTGCTGGCGCGGCTCGAGGCCGCTTTCGGCGCCCAGCAGCGCTTCGTCGCCAACGCCGCGCACGAGCTGCGCACGCCGCTGACCCTCTGGCGGGCGCTGCTGGAGGAGACGCTGACCGACCCGGCGGCGACGGTCGACTCCTACCGGGCGACCTCGCGCCGGCTGCTGGAGCTCGGCGACGAGCAGGCCCGGGTGCTCGAGTCGCTGCTGACCCTTGCCTCGAGCGAGCGCGGCCTCAACCGGCGGGAGCCTTTCGACCTCGCCGCGGTCGTCGAAGGTGTCCTGCGCGAGCCGCCCGCCGAGGCCGGGCCGCTCGGCCTGCGGATCGAGAGCGAGGTCGAACCCGCTCCGGTCGCCGGCGACGCCGCCCTCGCCGAGCGCCTCGTCCGCAACCTCCTCGACAACGCCGTCCGCTACAACCTCCCCGGGGGTCGGGTGCGGGTCAGGACCGGCAGTGGCGCCGACGGCTCGTTCCTCGCGGTGGTCAACGACGGCGCCGTGATCCCGCCCTCCGAGGTCGAGCGCCTGCTCGAGCCCTTCCAGCGCCTCGGCACCGACCGCACGGCGCCAAGCGACGGACACCACGGCCTCGGGCTCTCGATCGTCAGCGCCGTCGCGACCGCCCACCAGGCCGTCCTCCGCGCCGAGGCCCGGCCCGAGGGCGGCCTCGCCGTCGAGGTCAGGTTTTCCCCCGGCCCCGCTTTGCCCTGATCTCGAACTCAGCGGGGAGGGGGGCGGAAATCTCGCTGGCGGCGGGCGTAGACGTCGCGCCGAACCTGTCTCCACTCCGAGGCCTCGAGCGCCAGCCCGACGACCAATCCGGCGGCGCCGGCGATCGTCAGGATCAGGCCGACCGTGTCGACGTCGACGTGCGCCACCTGGAGATCGGTGGCGAAGTAGAGGATCGCTCCGACGACGATCAGCAGGATCGATCCGGTAACGGTCATGGTGGACCCCCGTTCAGCAGTTCCCCGTCTGCCGGGCTTTATGTATGAACGCCCCCCGGGCCGCGTTGTCAGGCTTCACATCGCCGCCGCCCTGGGGGGATCGGCGGCGAGCTCGCCTGGCAAGAGGATCTGCGACGCGCGACGGGTAGCGTGAACGGGCTTTCAGGACTCAGGCATTGGAGATCGAGAGCAGGTAGAGGCCGAAGCAGGTGAAGGCGACCATCACGGCCAGCATCCAGTACTGCGAGCGCGCCGCGGCTTTGTGGTCCTTCCAGTAGACGACGGCGCGGTCGTGGGCGAGGACGAGCCCGAGGACGTGGCCGACGATCAGGGTGCCGACCTGGATGTACCAGATCGCGCTGGAGCTGATCGCCGTGTAGTCGATCCCCCAGGTTGCCGTCCCGAACAGATCCGTGGTGCCGTTGCCAAGCGGGTCGGAGAGCAGGAAGCCGAACTGAGCCTGCTCCTGGAAGAAGAAGAGGCTGAAGTAGTGGGCGATGAGGTAGGCGAGGGCGATCGGGATCAGCGTGTGGGCGAAGCCACGGCGCAGCTGGGCGAAGGCCGGCGCCCCGCGCACGGTTCGCATCCCGTAGACCCCGAGCAGGTAGACGAGGCTGACCCCCGCGACGCAGAGCAGGATGAAGAGCGTGTCGGTGAGGCGGATCGAGGTGTTGGCGTCGAAGCCGATGTCGCGCAGCCAGCCGAAGACGGTTTCGATCCCGCCCTTGAAGGCGCCCTCGGCGGCGCCGTCGAAGGCGGTCGTGGCGATCGAGGCGGTGACCAGGCCGAGCGAGCCCGGAACGCTCGCCCAGCTGGTCGAGGCGGAGAGCATGCGCCGAGCGCCGAGCCGCCCTTCTCGCGTGCCGAAAGCGCCGAGCCGGCCGAACATCCCGAAGTAGACGGAGAAGACCTCGCCCTTCTCACACCATTCCTCGACCCCGAAGACGGCCATCATCGCCAGCGTGTAGACGGAGTAGACGCAGGCCGCCACGGCCGCCGCGTGGGGATCGAGGCCGACGGCGACGCCGCCGCTCTGCCCGTAGACGATCTCCAGCCAGACCACGGCGATCAGGCCGACGACGGCGGGCCAGCGGCCGAGCCAGTCGGGGTAGCGGGCGTGTGCCGGGGGCTGGCCGGCGAGCGCGCGAAAGCCGCCGCCGGCGACGCGGCCGACCGCGCGCCAGGGGTTGAAGGGCCGGAAGATGTCGCCCAGCAGGGCCGAGAAGAAGGGGAAGCCGAGCCAGCAGGTGACGAAGAGGAAGGTGAGGGTGAAGTTCCGGTCTGGCGCTTCGGTGCCCTCGAGGCCGGTGTAGATCGCGACGCCGAGCAGGAACACCCCGACCGCGCCAGAGACGATCTGGACCGGCGGGGAGACCAGCCCCCGGGAGAGGCCGGCGCCGAGCGCGCGCCAGTGCTGGCGCTCGAACCGAGGCGTGCGCCAGGCCGTCGCCAGGGCGAAGAAGGAGACGATCAGGACGATCGAGGCGCCCCAGGCAAACAGCCACGCCGGGACGGGGAGATCCTCCCGCGCGGCGAGGGCGTGCGCGAAAGGCAGCGCCGGGAAGGGGATCACGGGTTCACCTGCAGCTCGGCGATCTGGACGCCTGCCTGCTCCATCTCGATCTCGAAGATCCCTTCGATCGTCGCCGGGAATTCGAATTCCCGGGTGCCGCCGGCCGCGACCTCCTTGGTGATGTCATAGCCGTGCACATGGATCTCCTCGGCGACGTCTGAGCTCACCTGGAACCGCACGAGGTCGCCGGCTTCGACCTCGATCTCCTGCACGTTCTCGACCGGCTCGCCGCCTTCGAAGGTGATGATCGGCATCCAGTCATAGGCCGGTTCTTTGCTGTCGCCCTCCTCGGGTTCAACCTCGGCCGGTTCGCCGGTTGGCTGGCTCGAGGAGGTTTCCTGGGTCGGGTCGCTCGCGGTTCGGGTCGCTTCGCCCTTCTGCAGCACGGCCCACAGCACGGCGGCGATCGCGATCAGGGCGATCGCGGCCAGCACGACGATTCGGGTTCTACTCATCATCAGCTCCTTGCTCGGGCGGGGCGTTCCGGCCTCGCCGCGTCGACGCGGCCGCAGGCGGCCGCCCGTCTTTAGATCCGCAGGGAGCCGGGGGGAGGCCGGCGGGCGCCGCCCCAGGCGATCAGCAGGCCACCGGTGGGGACGGCGATGCGGCGCCCGCGGTATTGGCGCGAGGGATTGGCCGAGCGGGCCATCGATCGCTTCGCGCGGTGCAGGTAGCGGGAGAGGCGAACGATCGCCTGGTGTCCCGGGTAGCGACCGAAGACGAGGAAGCCGAGCAACGCGAACAGCGGCAGGACCGGCAGGAAGAACGCGAGAATCGCCATCATTCGATCGCGAGTATAGATGAACAGGTGTTCAAGTATCCTCCCCCCGTTGTCCAACGAGTCCTCTCCCGGGTCCCCGCCGTGGGCCGCCGCCGACGCTGAGCCGCGGTCTCGCTAACCGATGGTCAACGTCGTCTCAACCGCCTTCGAGATCGCCCTGCCGGCCCTGGTCGCCGCGCTCTACTGGCGCCGTTGCCAGACGCTCACGCCCAGCGGCCGGGCGCCGTCGACCGCGCGGCAGCTCAGCTTCGCCGCCGGTATCGCCGTCTGGGTCTTCTCGACCCTGACGCCGCTGGCGAAACTGGCCGAGGAACTCGTCACCGCCCACATGGTTCAGCACCTGCTGCTGACCGACCTCGCGGCGGTGCTGATCGTGATCGGCGTAAACGGCGCGGTGCTGGCCCCCGTCCTCCGAGTCCTGCACCCCGTCCGCTGGCTGCTGGCGCCGCTCGCGGTGGTGGTGCTGTGGATCTTCGGCTTCTATGTCTGGCACCTGCCGGCCCTGTATGAGGGGGCGCTGGAAAGCCCGCCGCTGCACGGCGCCGAGCACGGCACCTTCCTGGTTACCGGAATCGGCAAGTGGCTGCTGCTGCTGGGGCCGGCGGCGGTGGCGGCGGTCGGCATCGCGGCGCGGATCGGGCTCGCGGTCGTCTCGCACCTCTCGGTCGCCGGCCTCGGGAACATCTTCATGTGGGCGGGGACGCCGTTCTACCCGGCCTACGAAGCGACCGCGATCGAGCGCGGAATCTCGCCCGTCACCGATCAGAGCATCGCCGGGGCGATCATGACCGTCGAGGGCATGTTCCTGACGATCGGCCTCGGCGCCTGGCTGCTGTTGCGCTGGGCCAGGGAGGACACCGCCCGGCAAGACCTGCTCGACTACGCCGAGCAGCGGGGAGTGCCGCTCAGCGAGGAGCGGGCGCGCCGGGCCGCGGCTGCCGGGGAAATCGACCGGCTGCGCGCTCGGATCGAGCGGGAAGCGGGCCATGCTGCCGCTCGCTAACCACCCCGGCGACTGGCTGATCTCGGTCGCCTACGCGGCCCCCGCGTTCATCGTCATCGCCCTGATCCTGATCTCGACCCTGCGCAACCGCTCCGACGACTGAGCGCTCCGTCGCTGCCAAGGCGACCCCTGGGGGCCTGATCGGGACCGCTGCTCAGGCCGCTGCCGCGGCGTCCTGATGCTCGGCGAGGCCGAGCCGCACATGCTCGACGTGCGACATCGCCTCCACGAGCAGCGAACCGACGTGCTCGTCGTAGAGCGAATAGACGACGCGCCGACCGTCGCGGTTGCCGACCACGAGCCCGAGCAGGCGCAGGTTGCGCAGTTGGTGGGAGACGGCCGAGCCCTCCATCTCGACCGCCTCGGCAAGCTCGCTCACCGAGCAGGGGGCGTCGTAGAGGCGGGCGAGGATTCGCAGCCTGCTAGGGGTAGCCAGCGCCTGCATCATCCCGGCGACCTGATCGGCCAACTTCGGATCCCGAAGATCGCCTGGACTGACGTGACCCCCGTGGCTCATCCCGGCTGACTATAGCTGAGGGATTGTTCATATCTGGCCCCTTCCGACCGCCAGGGTGGCGCATGCCAGGTAGTCGACGCCGGCCGCGAAAGGCCAGCGCCAGAGCGCGGTCCTGCGCGGTTTGAGCCCGAGCCCGAGCAGGGCGGGGCGGGGGTCGGTGTGGCTGGGGCCGTTGCCGATCGCGACCAGCTCGAGCGCCGCCTCGGTGTCCTCGCTGGCGAGGCGAAGGATTTCGTTCAGCTCGACCGGCTGGGGCCGGCTCTCCCACCAGCCGATCGGGTCATGGAGGTGCAGGACTTGGCCGGCGGGGGCGGAGGCGTGCAGACGGGCGACGACCGCCCGGGTCAGCGGCGGGCCGTAGCGGCAGATGTAGGTGTCGGTCTGCTCGGTCGACACCTCGAGGTCAACCAGCGCCGGGAAGAGGAGCTGGCTGTAGAAGAGGTCGCCGACCACGAGGTCGTACGGCGATCCGGGCAGCGGCTCGGCGGTCACCGGCGAGGGGCTCGGCGCGCAGTCCTCGGCCGCGGCGATCGCGATCCGGTCGGCGGCCCCGCCGGTCACGTCGTGCCCGATCACATCGATGCGCCGGGCCAGCCGCCACCCCTGCCGTCTGCGGGCGCCCCTGGCGGCCTGGGGATCGAGGTCGATCAGGACGACCTCGGCGGCCGCCGCGGCGATCCGGGCCAGGGGCAGATCGTCCCCGTTGCCGGCGCCAACGATCGCGATCCGGCTCCCCGGCGTGATCAGCGGCTCGAGCTGTTGCCAGAGCGCGTCGCGCGCCGGCTCCCAGCGGCGGTGGCGGTCGGTCTCGGCGCTCGCGTTGCGGGCGATGTTGGCCGCCGCGCAAGGAACGGTGCGGCGGTCGCGGTCAAGGCGCAGTCGCGCCCGCGCCAGGAACCGGCGCGGCGGCTCCTCAGCCACCGTGGGCATGACCTCGCTCGCTGGCCTCCGCAGCCTCGAGCGGCTCTCCCGGGTCCTTGCGGACGGTGAGGAACGACTGCCAGGTGATCCGCAGGATCACGGCGCTGACGATCAGGCCGATCAGCGGGTCGGCGACCTCGAAGCCGATCGCGACCATGATCGCGCTGGCGACCACGGCGAGGCTGACCAGGCCGTCGGTGCGGGCGTGGTAGCCGTCGGCTACCAGGGCCGGGCTCTGCAGCCGCCGCCCCGCCCGGAGGCGAATCCAGGCGGCGATCTCGTTGCCGATGAACCCGAACATCCCGGCCGCCGCCAGCGCCCAGAGATCGTCGAGGTCCTGCGGGTTGATCAGCCGGTCGATCGACTCATAGAGGGCGACGCAGGCGCTGAAGAAGATGATCAGGACGACGAAGTAGCCGGCGTACTTCTCCGCCTTGAACGAGCGCAGCAGGAAGGCGGCGCCGACCGGCACGGCGGTGAGGGCGTCGCCGATGTTGTGGACGAGGTCGGCGAAGAGGGCGACGCTGCCACTCGCCACGTAGACGACGATCTGCCCCGCCGCGGTCACTGCGAGGACCGCGAGGCTGATCAGGACCGCGCGCAGGCCGGCGCGCGAGCGTTTGATCGAGGGGTCGACCAGCCCGTGGCTGTGGCCGTGCTCGCTGCCGTGGCTGTGGGAGTGGCTGGCCTCCACCGGAGGCGACTATAGATGAAGGACTGTTCAGATGTAAACTAATTCCCAGATGACGGTAGGACAGCAGGCCCCCCGACCTCCCGCCTCCGGCCCGGTGCTGCTCGGCTCGAACTGGCGCGATGGCAGGGTCGCGTTCTGGGCGGGCGTCGCGGTGCTCTCCGCGGCCCTCGCCTGGACCCTGCACCACACCCCGTTCTTCTCCGAACACGAAGTGGTCACCGCGGTCATCGCCGTGCTGACGGCGAGCGCGGCGGCGGTCTTCACCGTCACCTTCGCCGCGAACCGTCGTCACGCCGAGCCGCCCCTGGTTCTGGTCGCCGACGGCACCGACCTGGCCGTGCGGGGTGGCGAGCGCGGAGATGTCGCCTTCTGCGCCTCGCTGCACGCGCAGGCGCTCGGCCACGGCTTCTTCGTCCGCCTCGGGCCGACCTTCCTGCGCGCCTACTACGAGACCTTCCTCGCCTCCCCCCACGCACGCTTTTGCGTCGCCACCGTGAAAGGGCACCGCGCCGGGATGCTGGTCGGCCTGGTCAGCCCGCGCGAGCACCTGCGCTGGCTGCTGCGCCGGCGCGGCATCCCGATGGCGCTGCTCGGCGCCGGGGCGATGCTGACCCGGCCGCGCTCGACCCTGCGCTTCCTCCGCACGCGCCTGCAGCGCTACCGCCGCACCTGGCGCCGGCACCGGAGCGCCGTCGAGGAGGGCGGGGAGGGCAGCCCCGAAGCCGTGCTCAGCCACGTCGCGGTTCTTCCCGGAGCGCGTGGGGCGGGGATCGGTCAGCGACTCGTCGAAACCTTCCTCGGCGAGGCCGAGCGGGCCGGTTGTGAGCGCGTCGTGCTGACGACGCTGGAGGGCGAGAGCGGAGCGCGCGAGTTCTATCTGGCCCACGGCTGGACCGAGATCGGCCGCCGGCCAACCGCCGACGGCCGCGAGTCGTTCGCGATGAGGTTCGACCTGGAGCGATGAGCGGTCGGCGCGACGAGCGGCGTTCCTCGGCGGGTCGGCGGGCATCGAGCGAGGACCGCAACCACCTGCGCGCCCACCTACTGACGGCGACGCTGACCGTGGCCGTGGTGATCGGCGGGGCGATCGCCCTCTACGACGGCTCCGAGACCCACCACCCGACCCGCGCGAGCCTCTCGACCAGCGGCCCCGATCCCGAGCCCGAGCCGCCGCCGACCCAACCCCCGGTCGTGGCGCCCTACGAGCCGAGCGCGGCCGAGACCGTCCCCAACGGCAAGCGGTTTGCCGCGGCGGTCGCGCAGGCGGCGCTCACCTACCCGCGTGGCTCCACGCCGCGTCAGCAGGCGAAGTCGCTGCAGCGCTTCGGCGCGAGCGTCCCCAGCTCGGTTATCAAGCCGGCCTTCGACCCGGCCGCGCGCTCCTGGGCGCGGGTGGTCTATCCGCAGTTCTCCGGCTACACGGGCGACACGATGGGCGCGATGGTGGTTACCGAGCAGACCGTCGAAGGGGAGGATCGCTCCCGTCGCAAGGAGACCCGCGTGGTCGACGTGCGGCTGCGGCTCGAAGGCGAAGAGTGGGTGCTCGAGGAGCTGGCCTCGGTCGGCGGCAGCCCGCCCTCTGAGCCGAAGCTGAGCAAGCTCGCCCGGCGGGTTCTCGATCATCCCCGGATCGAACTCCCCGATTCGGCCCGCTGGGACATCGAACGCGGCGACGTCGACGATGCCCTCCTCGCGGCCCTCGCCGAGGCCGCCGATCGAGATCGCCTCGCCGTCGCGGTCCTGATCACCGGCCACCCCTACAACGTCTGGGCGACCGAACGGCCGAGCGCCCATTCGGCTGGGTTGGCGGCCGACATCTTCGCCGTCGACGGCAGGCAGGTGATCCGCCAGCGCCAGGAAGGGACCCTCGCCTACGATCTCGCCGCTTCGTTTCTCGCCGGCGGCGCCGTTCAGGTCGGCAGCCCGTGGGTCCTGCCACCCGGCGGGGCGCGCTCGTTTAGCGACGACGTGCACCAGGATCACCTCCACCTCCAGCAGGCATCGAGCTGAAGGCCGGCGCGTTAGCGCGGGTGGCCCGGGTCGTCTCCCTCGTCAGCATCGGCCGGACGGTAGGGCCCGGGCTTCGGCCGCGGCTTGCCGCCCGGGAAAGCGAGCCGCAGGATCGTCCGCTGCACCATCCCCAGTTGCTGGGAGAAGGGCCCGGTGTTGTAGGGGAGGCCGTAGCGGGCGCAGATCTCCTTGACCTGCGGTGCGATCTCGGCGTAGCGGGTGCTCGGCATGTCGGGGAAGAGATGGTGCTCGACCTGATAGCCGAGGTTCCCGGAGGCGACGTGGAAGAGCGGGCTGCCCTCGATGTTGGCGGCCCCGGTCAGCTGGCGGATGTACCAGCCGCCCCGGCTCTCGTCCTCGACTTCCTCGGGGGAGTAGGTGTAGGTCTGGTCGGGGAAGTGGCCGCAGAAGATGATCGCGTAGGCCCAGACGTTGCGGGCCAGGTTGGCGCCGGCGTTGGCCGCGGCGGCGCGGCGGAAGGCCCGGCCGCCGTCGGCCAGGGCGCGGTTGGCGATCCGGGGCAGGCGCCCGCCCCTGGCCCTGCGCCGACGCAGTCCCGCGCGCCCGGGCTCCGGCTTCGACGCCTCCAGCGCGGCCCCGAGGGCGGCGCTGGCCAGGGCGCTGACCAGCGGCCAGGCGATGTAGTCCTTGACGACCTGGTCGCGGGCCTTGCCGGCGATCCCCTTCAGCTCGTGCTTCAGCTGCCCCATAGATTTCTCGCCGCGGCGAATCGCCTCGATATCGAGGTCGTGCAGGGCGACTCCCCACTCAAACAGCGCCGCCAGCACGAGGTTGTAGAGCGGCTGCAGCAGGTAGACCGGGTGCCAGCGCTGATGCGGATCGATCCGCATGATCTCGTAGCCGAGGTCCTTGTCCTTGCCGCGAATGTTGGTGAAGGTGTGGTGGACGTAGTTGTGGGAGTGCTTCCAGGCCTCCGCCGTGGAGGCCGTGTCCCAGTCCCAGGTCGAGGAGTGGATCCGCGGGTCGTTCATCCAGTCCCACTGGCCGTGCATGACGTTGTGGCCGATCTCCATGTTCTCGAGGATCTTGGCCGCCGAGAGCGCCGCGGCGCCACCGAAGGCGAGCGGCGGAAAGCGCGGCAGCAGCAAGCCGACCCGGCCGAGGACGGCGAGCCGGCGCTGCATCTCGATCATGCTTTCGATGTAGCGGCGATCGCGGTCGCCGAGCTCGCTCTGGACCCGGTCGCGGATCTCGTCGAACTCGCGGCCGAGCTCCTCGAGCTGGGCCGCGGAGAGGTGGGCCAGGGGGCTGACGTCTTGGGTGTCGATCGGGGCAGTCGTCGCGGTGTTCATTTCAAAGCTCTCTTTCAGGTCGGGTCAGAGCGCGATCTCGATCGCGCCTTCGGGGGCGTTGACGCAGGTCCGCACCATTTCTCCCTCGGTCCCGTGGACCTCGCCGGTGCGTAGATCACGAACCTCACCGGCGCAAAGCCGGCCGATGCAGGTGTGGCAGATCCCCATCCGGCAGCCGTAGGGGAGCGCGGCGCCGGCCTCCTCGCCGGCGACCAGGATCGGAGTGGCGCCGTCGCACTCGGTCTCGACCCCGGAGGCCGAAAAGCTGATGCGCCCGCCCTCGCCGGCCGGGACGGCGCCGCCGATCACCGGCTGGAAGCGCTCCATCGCGAGCATCTCGGGATCGCCCTCGGCGTCCCAGTGGTCGACCAGCGCGTCGAGCAGCTCGCGCGGGCCCGAGGCGAAGGTGCGGCGCTGGCGCCAGTCGGGGCAGAGGCGGTCGAGGTCGGTGGGGGCGATGCGGCCCGTGGTCCCGGTCAGCTGCAGGTGCAGGCGGTAGCCGGTGTGGCGGGAGTCGAGGTCGGCGAGGCGAGCGCCGAAGATCACGCCCTCGGCG
>Ga0081539_10004961_pt1 | contig 14105 bp, 14 predicted proteins | sample TabmetS4T2R2_FD_71023 | JGI IMG/M metagenome (GOLD analysis project Ga0081539, IMG submission 71023) | Tabebuia heterophylla rhizosphere microbial communities from the University of Puerto Rico - S4T2R2 | ecosystem: Host-associated > Plants > Roots > Rhizosphere ...
TTTTTAAGCGTTGGTATCCAGCCATGGATATTGAGGCGAAGGAGATACCTGCGGCGGCATAACCCCCAGCATCTCCCTGCTCTCCTTGAAGAGGGCCGCAAGCATGGAACTGCGAAAGGAGGCTATCTTCATCTCCTCTTTGACCAACAGGGCCTCAGCCTACGACATTTCCTCTCTGCGGAGGGCATCATGCACACGTTGAACATTGATCCCTGGTTCGTGGACAAAGCGCAGCACACTCGCGACGGCCGGCTCCACGCCTATGACACGCTGGAGGCCCGCAAGACGGCGCTCGTTATCGTGGACATGCAGAATTATTTCGTCGCCGACGGCATGCCAGCCTGTGCGCCCGAGGCGCGGACGATCGTGCCCAACATTAACCGCCTGGCCCAGGCCATGCGGACAGCCGGCGGGATGGTGATCTGGATCCAGACCGAAGCGTGCATTGCGGACCCGCAGGACTGGGCGAACCGCCAGGAAGCCATGAGCGCCGCAGGCTGGGCGCAGCGGCAGGCACTGTTGGCCAAGTCCGGCGAGGGATTTCCCCTGTACCCCACCTGTGAAGTGTTGCCCCAGGACACGATCGCGATCAAATACCGCTACTCGGCGTTCATTCCGTATCCCTCAGAACTCGATAACCTACTACGTAAGCACGGCATCGACACGCTCCTCATCACGGGCGTGGCCACGAGCACGTGTTGCGAGTCGACGGCCCGGGATGCCTCCATGTGGGGCTACCGCACCATCATGGTCGCGGACGGCAACGCGGATCAGACGGATGCGCTGCACAATCACACGCTGGGCAAGTTCTTGGTGACCTTCGGTGACGTGCAGACGACGGACGAGGTACTCGCGAAGTTGGGGTGTGTGGAGAAGACGCCCAGCAGCCAGCCCCTCTCAGCCCGGCTCACGGCATGGCGCTGAGCGGAGAATGAGTGGCGCAGCTAACGTCGTATGGCGCAGCATTCGGTGGGGGCCGAGGAAAACGGGCCAGGGCTCCGAGCGGTCGTCGGTGTCAACCCTGGCCCAACCACGCAGTGGAGCAGACGGCTGCGCTCCTGCACATGTGAAGGAGGGATCATGGAAGGACGGTATCCTCACGGGCTACTCCTCGTGCTCACCAACTGTACGGACCCCTCGCAAGAGGAAGCGTTCAACGCCTGGTACAATCACATCCACGTGCCCCATGTGACGGCTCCTGGCATCTTTCGCCACGCCCTGCGCTTCGTCAACAGTGACCCCAACTCGCAGGCGGACCAGTACGTGGCGACCTATGAGACCACCTGGGAGGACGTGGCCAAGGCGAGGGCGGCGCACCGGGAAGCCAGCGCGAAGCTGCGGGAGCGGGGCGACCGGGGCACGCCCTTGCTCCAGGTGGTCCGGTCGGGCGTCTTCAAGAAGCTGGGGGGTGAGTTCTGCGCGGCCCGCCGGCCGACCCGGAGTATCCTGCTGGTGCTGAGCAACTGCAAGGACCCGGCCAGGGAAGCGGAGTTCAACCGCTGGTACGAGGACATCCACGTGGCCGACATTCTGGAGACGGGGGTCTTCCATACCGCCTATCGGTACGAGAGCGTGGACCCCCAAGCGATGCAGGCCAAGTACCTGGCGCTCTATGAGACGGAGCAGAGCGACCCGACACAGGTGCAGGAGGCGATGAGGAAGGCACGGGCCGAGGCCAACTGGGAGAAGCGGGGACGACTGTCAGATACTCTCGAGGTGGTGACGACCCTGATAGCCCGACGCATCTGGCCTCTGGCCTAGGGGTATGGCATACATCTCTGCCCCTCCCGTGGCGCATCCGAAACGGCGAGGCAAGGTCGCCGTACTCATGCCGGTCGAGTCTCTCCGAGACCGGGCCAAACGCGGGGGTCTGGAGAAGTGTGCAGTCGTGCTGGCCAAGATACCAGACGGAGAGCCAGAGCCCCATGACTGGCTCTAACGACCAGACCAAGGGCCGCACGCACGTCTCTTGCCGACCTCGGCTTCCTCGTCAGAGACTACCGAGCAATCGCGTCGGCAATGATGGAAGGAGGGCTCTATGAGACCAAAAGCTGGAGTGGGATACGCCGTGACCTTCTATGTCCTCGCCTCTTTCATGTCTGTTGCCGCCCAGGACGTCAGTGGGGTGGAGCACTGGGTAGAGCATGCGGGGCTTAAGCTCTATATCTGGGAGAAGTATCTCGGGAGCCCTGCTGGCAAGCCGGTCGTCGTCTTAGCGCACGGGTCGACCTCGGCCGGCCGCGAGAGTTTTGACCTCCAGGTGCCGGGGAAACCGTCGTATAGCCTTATGGACGTCCTGGCACGGGAGGGCTTCGATGTCTTTGCCCTGGATACCCGGGGCTTCGGCCGCTCCACTCGGCCTGAGGGACACATGACGACCCAAGAGGCAAGCGAGGATCTCAATGCCGCCGTCGATTACCTCCTGAAGCTACGTGGGAGCCAGCAGGTGCACCTCCTGGGCTGGTCCTGGGGCACACAGTATAGTGGGATGTTCGTCATGGCGCAGCCCGCGAAGGTAGCCAAGTACGTGAGCTACGCCCAGATGCATGTGAACAGCCCCGATCTCGCCAAGCGGCGGCCTCGGCTCGAAGCCTTTCGGAAGACACCCTACGTCACGATCCCGGAGGCCGGCTGGAAGCCCCGGTTCGCGTCCATGACCCCGGCGGCGGCCAACGATCCTGCAGTGGTGGACGCCTTTGCCAAGGCGGCGGTGCAGGTCGAGGTGAAGACGCCGACGGGTCCCCAGCTGGACATGGTGACTCTGATGCCCATGCTCAATCCCCGGCTCATGCCGGTACCCACGATGCTGATCCACGGCGAGTATGACGATGTGGCCGATCTTGACGGGCTCCTCCCCTTTTTCCAGCAGTTGCCGAACCCGTATAAACGGTATGTGGTCATTCCCAACGTGGGCCACATGATGCACCTGCAAGGTGGTCATCGCCTGTTCCAGCATGAGGTGGTCAGCTTCTTCAAGGCGCCGTAAGAGTCAGAGGGGGCAGGAAAGCCTGGGGGGCCGGTATGGATAGGATGCTCTGCCAGAACCATGTCGAACCATGGGCGGCAGCCGACGCCATACAGCCTACGCTCCGCTCCGGCTTCCAGGCGCGGCTGAGGCGCAGCGTAACGCCGCACAAGCTCGCGTGCCCGGCACGGGAGGAAGTGGTCCATGAGACACACGCGCATCATCGTCACGCACTACGGCGGTCCCGAGGAACTGCGGGTGGTGGAAGAAGAGTGTCCCGAGCCGAAGCACGGTGAGGTGCGGGTGCGCGTGCTGGCCGCGGGGGTCTCCTTGCCCGACGTGATGATGCGCGAGGGCATGCATCCCGAGACGCCCCCGCTGCCCTTCACGCCAGGGTGGGATCTGGTTGGGGTAGTGGATCGGCTCGGCGCCGGGGTCTCTGGCCTCGAACTAGGCCAGAGCGTGGCCGCGCTGCCGGTCACCGGCGCGTACGCGGAGTGCGTCTGCCTGCCGCAGCATGAACTCGTCCCCGTGCCCTCCGGGGTGGACGCCGCCGAGGCGGTCAGCCTCGTGTTGAACTACGTCACGGCATACCAGATGCTGCATCGGTCCGCTCACGTCAGACCGGGCCAGCGCGTGTTGATTCACGGCGCGGCAGGCGGAGTCGGCTCGGCCCTCGTGCAACTGGGGCGCCTCGCCGAGCTGGAGATGTACGGGACCTGTTCATCGCGAGGGGCGTCCACCGTTACCGACCTGGGTGGTATCCCGATTGATTACCAGCATCAGGACTTCGTGCAAGAGATGCACCGCCTGACGAGCGAGGGCGTGGACGTCGTCTTTGACGGCATCGGTGGTCCCCACATCTGGCGTTCCCGCGAGGCGCTCCGTCCTGGCGGGAGGGTCGTCGCCTATGGCCTGACAGCCTCGCTCCGTGGGGGGCGATTGGCTTCCGGTCGTTCTGGGCGTCGTCATCGCTTTCGGAGACTCGCGATCTTCGCGGTGTATAGCGGGGGCGGCTGGCTGCTCCCGGGCCGGAAACGGGTGGTCCCCTACAGCATCCAGTGGCTCAAACAGCTGCGACCGGCATGGTTTCGCCAAGATTTGCTCGCCCTGTTTGACCTCCTGCACCAGCACAAGATCACGCCGCTCATCGCGCAGCGCTTGCCTCTGGCCGAGGCCAGACACGCGCACGAGTTGCTCGGGCAGGGTGGCGTGACAGGCAAGCTCGTGCTCGTGTGCAACGGGCCCTCGCTTGCGTCAGGAGCGGCGTAACAACCGATGCCAATTGATAGCTGAGTATCATTTTGGAGCAAAGAAAGGCTTACAACGCCATGGCAACACGACCCTTTGAAACGATCGCGATCGTAGGTGCTGGCACGATGGGCGCACAAATTGCCCTGCAATGTGCGGTGTATGGCTATCCTGTGCGGCTCTTGAGTCGCTCGGAGGCGACGCTGCAGCGCGCCGCCCAGAGCCAGACTCAGGAATTGGACCACCGGCTGGCCCAGCAAAGTCTCACGGCGAGTGAGAAGGAGACTATCCTCCGCCGCATCCACTACACGACGCATGTGCACGACGGGGTGCGGGAGGCGGATTTAGTTATCGAAAATGTCCCCGAACGTCTCGACCTCAAACGCGAGGTGTTCACACAGTTGGATCGGAGTTGTCCGGCGGACACCGTCCTCGCGACGAACAGTTCGTCTCTGAAAGTCTCTGCCCTTGAGGATGCCACCACCCGCCCTGCGAAGGTCCTCAATATGCATTTCTATGCGCCGGTCTGGCAACGGCCGATGGTGGAGTTGATGGGGGGCACCGCGACCTCGGCCGACACGCTTACCCGTGCCCGTCATTTTGCGCGGACGATTGGGTTAACGCCGCTCCTTGTGCGCAAAGAGAGTACGGGCTTCCTCTTCAACCGGGTGTGGCGCGCCATTAAGAAAGAATGTCTCCACCTGGTGGATGACGGGGTCGCCTCCCATGAAGATGTGGACCGCGCCTGGATGATCCTCACCGGGATGCCCACCGGGCCTTTTGGCATGATGGATATGATCGGGCTCGATGTGGTACGAGACATCGAACTCGTCTATTACCGGGAGTCAGGGGATGCGACAGACGCGCCGCCGCCCCTGCTCTTGGACAAGATCGCGGAGGGCGCGCTCGGCATGAAGACAGGCCAAGGGTTTTATACCTATCCCCATCCTGCCTTCCAAGCGCCTGGATGGTTGCAGGGGAGCGAAGAGTAAACGGCACTTTGTTGTCTACCCCGCGTGGCAAAGCGTGGTGAGAGCACGATGGTCTCCTGGAAGAGACCTGACAAGCACAGGTATGGAGAACCGTTGTACCAGAGGGGTGTGGGCAGGGACACCGCGAGCGAGGACTGAGAGGGGACCCAGGGCGGGGCCGAACAAAGCCTCGAGCCGCCGCCTGACCACCTGCGCTCCTGCGTTCCTGCGGCTTCCAGCAGCGCCTGACACTCCGCGTGAGGTGGTGCGAAAAGAGGGGAACGATGCATTTTGTGCTCATTCATTGGAAGATCCGCCGCACGGAGCAGGCGGTCCACGACTTCCTCCAGTATTGGAGCGAGGTGCTGACCATTCCGGACCGTGCAGGGTTGATCGGCGAGTTTTTGAGTCAACCGCTGCGGCCCGAGGAGACAGGGCTATTCCAGAACGGGGTGGCGCTGCAGGACACGCCAGCGTATTATTCCTTTGTCAATCTTGGGCTCTGGGAGGATGTGTGCGCCTTCCAGGAGCAGATCGATCGGCCGTACCGCCAACGTGGTCTCGCCACGTTGCCGTTTGAATATGCTAAATGTCAGGGAATACTGTTGCAGCCCTGCCAGTGGCGCCTTGGCACAGCGTCTCTGCCGGCATGGGAGCAGCTCGGGACGGCCGAGAGGGACGGGGACGCGCACACGTGACCTAGGCACTTGGCGCAGCCCATCGTCCTGGAGTATGCCCGTCATCTGTGCATGCGTGCCAAACCGAGCGCTGCACCTCCCAGAGGTTTCATAGCGCACTTGCCGGGTTCAACGTCTCACGCGTAGCTTCGGCAGGAGAGCTGTGGCGTTGCTATGACTGCTGAATGGCTTCGTCATGCTGTCGAGGATTACACCACACCGGGGCTGCGTCTTGTCCGATGGCACCGGGGGAGACGACCTCCGCGTGGCGTTCGTTGGCACCATCGGTGACCGCCATCGGCGCTGGATGGACATCCATGCCAGTGAAGCATGTGCGAGACTGTGCCATGATTGACCTCCGCGAGGAGGAGTGGTGGTTCAACAACAGGTGGGGCTGAGGTGACGGAAGCGCACCCGCAGGCCATCAGAGGTTGACTTCCCGCGAGCGGACGTCATGCTGTCTCGGCTACTTGAGTTAGGAATACTGGCAGTGCTTGCGCACCTCTGGGTGCTGCTGCGACTCTGTGCAGAAGGAACAACGATGCACCGCTATGCGACCATAGGGTTCCTGATCGCCACGCTGGTGGTCACCGGCCTCTCCGGCGTTGCAAGAGCGCAACGTGCCCCTGAGGGACAGCTTGTCCTGACCTTCAATGTCGCGCTCCTCCCCACCTATTGCGATCCCGCGGAGGCGGCGCAACCCATTGCCGCGGCCTCCTGTCTCTACGCGCTCCATGACGCGCTGATCAAGCCGTTGCCGGGCAATCTCATGGCTCCGGCCTTGGCGGAGTCCTGGACGGAAAGCCCGGATGGGCTGGTCTACGACTTCACGCTGCGCCCAGGGGTCACCTTTCATAACGGCGCGCCCTTCACGGCGGAAGACGTGCAATTTAGTTTTCGGCGCTACAAGGGGGTGGCGGCGAAGCAATTGCACGAGCGGGTGCAGACCGTCGAGGTGATCGACACCCATCACGTGCGCTTCGTACTCCACGCGCCCTGGCCCGACTTTCTCACCGTCTATGCCGGGCTGGGCAGTGGCGCCGGGTGGGTGGTGCCCAAAGCGTATGTGGAGCGGGTCGGGGACGACGGCTTTCAAAAGCACCCCATCGGGCTGGGACCCTATCGCTTCGTGCGCCTGGACCCAGGGCTGGGCCTGGTGCTGGAAGCCCATGAGCGCTACTGGCGCCGGACGCCGGCCATTCAGCGCCTCATCCTGAAAAGCGTGCCGGAGCCGGCGACCCGCTTGGCCATGCTGAAGACAGGTGAACTGGATATCGCGGGGCTGCCACCGGACGAAGCGGCGGCCGTCCAGCATGATCCCTCGCTGCGGCTGGTGCAGGCCCAGACCGCCATTACCTCCTGGCTGGAATTCCCGGCGCAGTGGCAGCCCACGTCGCCCTGGCATGACCGGCGGGTGCGGCTGGCGGCCAACCTGGCCATCGACAAGCAGGCCCTCAGCACCGCGATGGGGCTCGGACTCGACCGCCCGACCGGCTCGATCATCCCGCGCGCGTTCGCGTTTGCCCTGCCCCTGGAGCCCTTTCCCTACGACCCCGTCCAGGCCAAGCGCCTGCTCGCCGAGGCGGGCTATCCCCAGGGGTTTGACGCGGGCGACCTGACGCCGTTTCCGCCGACCCGGCAGGTGGCCGAGGCGGTCAGCAGCTATCTGGGGGCGGTCGGCATCCGCACGCAGCTGCGGACCCCGGAGCTCGCGGCCTTTTTCGCCGCCTGGCGGGAGAAAAAGCTCACCGGGCTCATCCTCGGGGACTCCGCCTTTCTCGGCAATGCGGCAAGCCGGTTCGAGGTCTACGTGCTGCGGACGGGTCTTTACGCCTATGGCAGCTATCCCGATCTCGACGCGCTGTTCCAGCACCAGGCGGTGGAGCGCGACCGCACGACCCGCGAGCAAGTGCTGCATCAGATGCAAGCCCTGATGCACGAGCGCGTCATGCATGCGCCGCTGCTGGAACGGGTGGCGTTATATGGCGTCGGCCCCCGCGTCGCAGAGCCCGCGGTCGGCCTGATCCCGCTGTATCCCTTAGCGGCGCCGTATGAGGAGATGCGCCTCAAATAGCCCTAAGGAGTGCTGCCAGAGCGGTACGGTAGCGAGGGACAGCCTCTGGAAGCCGTGGGGGTGAACCTGGCAGTGGTCGCGCCAAGGTAAGCCCGAACCCTTGGCAGTGGGAGAAGTTCCATACAATAGGTGGATGTTGCCCAGTGGGTGTGTATAGTGCAAGTCCCACCTGACCAACGCCTCGCTAGCCGGTCAGGAGCGTACTCCACATGCACACCCAGCAGACTCTGTGTCGTCACTCCTACGCTACTGGCTGTAAGGCCTCTGGGACGTTGAAGGCTGGAGAGTTGACCTGCGGTGAGACCTCATACGCCATAAGCAGCTCTGCAGGCAAGGGCACCAGAAGCGCCTGCGCCTCATCGGGTGAGAGGCGAGGATTGAGCCAGTCCTCTTCATCCTGCTCCCGGAGGATCACCGGCATCCGGGTGTGAATCTGGGAGACCAGAGCATTGGCTTCGGTGGTCAGGATGGCGAAGGTCGGGTGCACGACACCCTGCGCATCATGCACCGTACTCCAGATCCCAGCGAAGGCAAAGAGTTCCTCGGTCTTCAAGGCAATCCGGTACGGGACCTTGCCCTTCCCGGTACGCTTCCACTCATAGAAGCCATTGGCGAGGACCAGGCAACGTTTGCGCTTGAAGGCATCCCGAAAGAACGGCTTCGTCGCTACCGTCTCGGCCCGCGCATTGATGAGCGGTTTGACGTCTGGACGGCCATCCGCCCACTCTGGCACAAAACCCCAGGCGGCACGGACAATGGCATCCGGGCGATCATTGAGGATCGTCAGTTGAGCCTGGGAGGGTGCCGCATTGTATGTAGGGGCAGCCACCTCAATGGATAAATGTGCACGGAAGCGTTCTGCCAGAGCCTCCGCATTAGTCGCCATGGTGAATCGACCGCACATAGAGCCTCCAGTGATCAAGGAGATCTTTTTATAGTGTACAAACGTGCACTATACAAGAGAGTATACCGTACTTGAGCCCCCTCGGACAACGTCTGGGATGACGTCCACGAGAGCAATCCCGCCCTCCTGAGGCTTCTCTCCAAGGACAGCCTCAGAGCGCGCGTCGTCAAACGTCGCTTCCGGTAGTGCTTGACAACCGTCCATTGTCCCGTCCATCATAGGGGGAGGCTCGACGACGAGCCGTTGTCTTGTCATGGCACAGGCAGGTGCTGGATGATAGGGAGCCGTCGAGTCCCGCTGTCACAGGTGCTCGACGCACTGAGTCGGAAAAGCCTAGCGCTGTCGATGCTGGATGAGAGGGAGTCGTCGCATACAAAGTTATGCAGAACATCTGTACATTTTGTGAAATCGTAGCGAAAACATGGATCCAGCGCTGACCATTTTCGAAAACGAGCATGTCATTGCGCAAATATCATTGAACCATAAACCAGGAAATCATGGTCACACGCTCGTCATACCCAAGAAGCATATTCAGAATATTTATGAGTTACCCGCAGAGCTCGATGCGCCGTTAATGTCTGCGCTTCGATGACTTTCTCGAGCTGTAAAAAAAGCCTTTTCCGCTGAAGGCATCCACATTCGTCAAAACAATGAGCCTGGTGCAGAACAGGATGTCTTTCATGTACATTTCCAGTTATCCTTCGATATCAAGGAGATGCTTTCGAAACTAAGCAATACGAAAGACTGCCTTTACAGAAACGCAAAGAATTTGCCGAACAATTAAAACTAGCACTCCAAAGTGAAGCGCAACTTGCATAACCACTGCATGCACCTCATGCCTATTCGTTACGCGGCTTGTCATGAGTGATGCAGAGCGTTCACCTACACCAGATACGAAGTGCTCTTCTCGGTCCACAAGAGGACTGCCCTGGTGTCTCTCCAGAGAACACCGGGTTGCAGGAAGGAGATCATCATGCGACGCCATGCGGTTGCCCTTCTCGTCGCCCTTCCTCTTGCCCTCGGCCTCATGACGCCGCTCGCCGCGCACGCACAGCTGTCAGCACAGGTTCCGCGCATCGGGGTGCTGCTCTTTTCCGGACCAGATTCCCCAGCCGTCGATGCCTTCCGGCACGGACTGCGCGAGCATGGCTGGGTCGAGGGCCAGAACCTCGCCATTGAGTGGCGATACGCCGATGGGCACGCCGAGCGCCTCCCTGCCCTCGCGGCCGACCTCGTCAGACTCCCGGTCAACGTCCTCGTGACGCACGGACTCACCATTCGTCCGGCCCAGCACGCGACGCAGACGATCCCCATTGTGATGGCCATCGTGACCGATCCGGTCGGGAGCGGCCTGGTCGCCAGCTTGGCACGGCCAGGGGGGAACCTCACCGGCCTCAGTATCGGCGCGGCGGAGTTGGGCGGCAAACGCCTGGAACTGCTCCTGCAGGCCGTGCCCCGGGCGGCGCGTGTGGCTGTCCTGTGGAATGCGGCCTTGGCTGACAAGGTCCCGGAGTGGCAGGGGACGCAGACGGCGGCCCAGACCATGGGGGTATCGCTGCACTCGGTGGAGGTACGTGGACCCGACGACTTTGAGGGCGCGTTCGCCACGCTGGCCCGCGAGCGCCCGGACGCGCTGATCACGTTCGCGGACCCGCTCACCTTGACGCACCACCGGCGGATCGTGGCGTTTGCCACGCAGCACCGGCTGGCGATGATCTCCGAACTCAAGGCCTTTGCCGAGGCCGGTGGCCTCATGACCTATGGGCCGAACGGCCCTGACCTGTGGCGGCGTGCCGCCGCCTACGTGCATAAGATCTTGAAAGGCGCCCAGCCTGCCGACCTGCCGGTGGAGCAGCCCATGAAGTTCGAGTTGATCCTCAACCTCAAGACGGCGCAGGCGCTCGGGATCACCTTTCCCCCGACGCTCCTTGTCTTGGCGGACGAGGTGATCAAGTAGCGGCACGAACAAGGGCACGGCGGGGGGGTGGTCAACGAGGGGCAGGTCGAAGGCATGGGAGCACCCCTCCACGGCTCACAGGACGCTCCCAGCCGAACCAGGCAGCGGACGAACCACAGGGCAGAGTTTTGCCCATGTGCTGGTGTCGGTAGCGTGTGGCCCGACGTGCACCACGGGCGCTCGGCATCATCGTAACCTGTACTATCAAAGAGGTTTATGAGACGTTCCATCCGATATCAGGCGGCTGTGGTGCTCAGCGAGCATCTCCTGCTGCTCAACGTGTTGGATCGGCAGACAGGGGAGCTCTATTGGCTGCTCCCAGGTGGTGGACGGGAGGCCGGGGAAACCGCGGAACAGTGTGTCGCACGGGAGGTGTGGGAAGAGACCTCTCTCCGGGTGGCTGTCACACGGTTGCTGTTCGAAGTGCCGGACATTCCGGCAGGCAGTTATGACCGGCTGCGGACGTACCTCTGTGTGGTGCAGGAAGGCACCGCTCGGCCGGGCATCGAACCGGAAGTCGATGGGGAGGGGCAGCCGACCATCCAGGACATTGGATGGTTTCACCTCCGGCGGCCCGAGACGTGGGATGTGCGGTTGCGCGAAGAAGAGATCACGTACCATATGCTCCAGCAGGTCCGTGCAGCGCTGGGGTACTTGCCCTAAACTTTTCAGTGGGGTGACATGGCCGTCGTCGCGGCATGACGCTCGAGGGGGGCCTCTGACAGCAGTGTCACCCGTGGTGTACACGCATCGATGCCGGACAGGGGACATCGCCAGCCTTCCATGGTATAGCTGCTGCAACGGTGCCAGGGTCTTCGTAGGCAACCCACAAGAAGCCTGGGGTGGGCAACATGGGCACGAGGTGTGTCTCATGAGATCACAAGCTGGCTCTGATCTCTTCTACGAGGCGCCATCACTCACCATCAAGAGCCGGAATTTCCACATTCCACCGAATTACGTGGTGAAGTGTGTCCACACTCATCGAAAGCCTCCTGAAGTGAGGATTTGGAGGTTGAGAAACCAGTCTGCGGTGGGTACGCGCCCTCCTTCGACTTCTACCCCACACTGGCCCGCGTGCTGGGCCCGACGTTGATACGGAACCAGGTATAGAGGTGCGCCAGCCCTCGTAGAAACGCCTGTTGACTCCCTTGGGGATGATGGAAGCCTTTCATCATGAACAACTGCCGATCGATGGCGTTGTGGGCTTGATCCAGCAAGGTGCTCGTCACGGGCATCTGGGGGTCTGCGAGCACGGCATACCAGCCCGCCTTTTTGTCTTGGCACCATTGTCGTACCCGCTTGCCATTGGCCGCGCCAGCCATGGTGCCGACGTGATCGACAAAGCGACGCAATCGTTGACCGAGGGCAAACACCCGCATGCTTTTGCTTTTGCGCTGACGCACCCTGGAGAGCAAGGGGTGAAACTGCGTACGCAAAGCCTTCCGCACAGGCGACGGGATCGCCGCCAGTTTCTTCGGGAGCTTGTTGAGCGCGTGACGCAGGCAGAAGCCGAGACGTGCTCCCGGAAACAGGGTCCGCAGACTCTTCGTGGGACTGTCAAAGCCGTCGGTGAGCACCCCTCGGACGCGATACGACGGCTCCTGCTGGGAGGCCACACGTTGAAATTCCCCATAGGATTGGGTCAAAGCCGCCGCACTGGCCTCCTCCGTATAGCCCAGATGCCAGAGCACCCGGCCACAGACAATCGTGGGCAGATAGACCTTCTCCGTGAGACAGCGACTGTGCTTCTCGTCGGCCAGGAAATAGACCGGCAGCGGCAGCCCGCACCGGGTCAGTACCGTCACCAGACTCTGGTGGCCTAGGGCGCAGATCAAGCGGTAGAGTGCCATGGGTGAGATGTGATACAGCACCGCACATAGTTCTATACTGAGCCCGCCGTGTGTGGCTAACAGCGCATCACGCGCCACGTCCGGGCGCATCTGACGGTAGCGCAAGACGAAGTGCGGCAGGACCGTGAACACCGCGCGACACGTGGTGCACTGGACACGCCAGATGGTGAGCCCACCCAGCCGGATACGGACATAATGGGAGTGGCGTGTGAGACACCCGCCGCCGCGACAGCTCGCCTTGTGGGCGAGCTGAAAGCCGAGGGAGAGGAGGAAAGCGCACACGAATTCCACAAAGGCCTTGCCATTGCCAAGCAGCTGAATGTAAGTTGCGTCATCTCGAAAATCGACAGTGATGGTGCGGTTTTCGCGGGTCTGCTTGGCTGCTGTGCTCATGTGTCACCCTCAAGTCCGCGAGGCTCGTTAGTGGATAAAAGACGAGGAGGGGAACACATTAAAATCGTGCAACAATCAGGGGGACTCAAGACGTTACCACAAAATGTGATGGAATGTGACCTTTTCTTCTCCCTGTTGGGTAAAACGATACAGGACCTGCGTGAGATAATGCTTTTCAAGGAGTTCGGCATGTGCTCGCATCAGCTTCTGTTTCACTTGGGAAGGATACGTATAATTGAGGGGGAGCTTCTGGGCCATCTTCATAATGGCTTCTTCATACCGGCTCTTATTGTATCGATTTTTATTAAGATAGCGGAAGAGACGTTTACTGATGGGCAGTTCGAGACTGTAATAGGTCTTCAGATCAAGATCTTTGATATAGTTCGCAATGGCGACACTTCGTGCAAACACTTCGCTCAATTCAATAAAACTCAAAGGCAGAGGAGAGCCCTGACGTTTTTGCTCCTGGTAAAGCTTATACCGGTCAAAGAGGTGAAACGTCTCACTCACCCATGACTTCGCTGCGTTATCGTAGAAGCAGTTTGTGGCGACGATTGTTGTACTGGTGAGTCGATTGAGGGATTCACGTATCCGGTCGTACTCCCTCTTCGAAAGGGTCTTCTGCATAATGTGACACAGTCGATAGCGTGTGAAGTGGGGATCTTCCGTCCTTGGAAATTCTGATCCTTATAGCAGTAGAGGAGGGCGAGAATGTATAGGCCATCAACTTCATGCCATAGTACCGTTGCTGCATACGTTCAAAGCGGAGTAGCAGTCGCTTGAATTTGTCTTCCCAAGCAAAGGTGCGCTCGACACGCATCCGCAACGCATGGATGGCGGCGTTGAAGAAACGTTTGCGTCCGCGCTTGGGGCGCTTGCGGTTGCGGGGGTTCTCGGGGATATTGGGGATCAGGCCGGCATTGAGAATACATTTCCGATTGTGCGCGGAAGCAAAGCCGCCATCGAGGTTGAGATAGGCACCTCTGAGGTCCAGCCTGCCCTCTTGCGCCACGCTTTGCAGCGCGTGTAAGCCCTCCGGCAACAGCCCTGGGTCGGTCGCGTG
>Ga0081539_10004962_pt1 | contig 14099 bp, 15 predicted proteins | sample TabmetS4T2R2_FD_71023 | JGI IMG/M metagenome (GOLD analysis project Ga0081539, IMG submission 71023) | Tabebuia heterophylla rhizosphere microbial communities from the University of Puerto Rico - S4T2R2 | ecosystem: Host-associated > Plants > Roots > Rhizosphere ...
GCCAGCCGGTCGGCTTCAACGGCATGATCATGCCCCTGGAGGCCCACGGGGTCCGGGTGATCTCGATCGGCTTCTTCCTGCCCCCCGGCAAGCCGGTGGCCTGGCGGGGGCCGATGCTGCACCGGGCCATCCAGCAGTTCCTCACCGACGTCTACTGGGGCGACCTGGACTACGTGCTCGCCGACCTGCCCCCCGGCACCGGCGACGTCTCCATCTCCCTCGCCCAGATGCTCCCGGGCGCGGAGATGCTGCTGGTCACCACCCCCCAGGAGGCGGCCGAGCGGGTGGCCGTGCTGGCCGGCACCTTCGCCCAGCAGAACGGCATGAAGGTCACCGGCGTGATCGAGAACATGAGCTACTTCATCTGCCCGTCCTGCGACGAGCGCCACCAGATCTTCGGCAGCGGCGGCGGCGAGACCCTGGCCCGGGAGCTGAACACCGAGCTGCTGGGTCAGATCCCGATCGACGTGCGGCTGCGCGAGGGCGCGGACGCCGGCAAGCCGCTGGTCGTGTCCGACCCCGACGCGCCGGCGAGCCGGGCCCTGCTGGAGGTGGCGGCCGTCCTGCCGCCGCTGCCGCGGTCGCTGGTCGGGAAGCGGCTGACCCTGCTGACCTGATCGGGGCGCCTTCGGGGCCCGTCGGCCCGGGGCGTCAGGTCGCCTCGGGGTCGACCGGGGGCGGGCCAAGGCCGGCGGCGCTGGCGTCGGTCTCCTCGGTCGCGCCGTCCCCGGCCGCCGCCTTCGGGCCGTCGCCGTTCTGCTCGGCGTCCATGGCCGCCTTGAGCTCCTGGCGCTCCCGTTCCAGCTCGGCCATCTGGCCCTCGACGTCCATCAGCTCCCGCACGTAGTCGCGGGCCTGGGAGCGCAGCGACCCGATCTTGAGGTCGGGCAGGTTGAGGTCCTTGAGGTCGGTCTCCTCCTTGAGCTGGTCGAGGGCGTCCTGGGTGGTGAGCCGCAGCCGGCCCAGGAAGCGCCCGGCCTGCCTGGCCATCTCGGGCAGCCGCTCGGGCCCGAACAGCAGCAGGACGACGAGGACGATCATGATGATCTCGCCCAGCCCGACGTTGAACACGGCCGGTCCCCCTAACGCCCCGGCTGGTTGGCCGGCGTGACCCGCATGACGAGCTGGCGGCCCTTGCGCACGACCGTGACCTGCAGCGGCACGCCGATCTGGGACCGGCGCAGGGCCACCGTCAGCTGGTCCGACGTCGCCACCGGCTGGGGGCCGAACTGCACCACCAGGTCGCCCCGGCGCAGCCCGGTGGTCGCGGCCGGGCTGCCCGGCCGGACCGCGCTGACCAGTGCCCCGGCCCGGTTGCCGAGCCGGAACCGCTTGGTGTCCTCGGGGCTCACGTCGGTGTCCAGGTCGGCCCCCAGATACGGCACCTTGACCGGCGTGCGGGCGACCAGCGCCGTCGCCACCTGCATGGCCGCGTCGATCGGGATGGCGAACCCGACCCCGGCGTTGGCCTCGGAGTTCCCGTTGGTCGCGATCGCGGTCGAGATCCCGACGACCTCACCGGCGCCGTTGACCAGCACCCCGCCGGAGTTCCCGGGGTTGATGGCGGCGTCGGTCTGGATGGCGTCGACCAGCTCCCGGTCCTCCCGTCCACCCTCGCCCCCCGGCACCTTCACCACCCGGTGCAGGGCCGACACGATCCCGGTCGTCACCGAGCTCTGGAACCCGAACGGGCTCCCCACCACGACCGCCGCATCCCCCACCCGCAGGTCGGCCGACCGCCCCACCTTGGCCACGGCCAGCCCGGTCCGCCGGACCCTGAGCACCGCCAGGTCGTAGGTCAGGTCACGCCCCACGAACCGCGCCCGCAACGGCTCCGAGGTCGACAGGGTGACCCCGATGCTCCGCGCCCCGTCCACCACATGGGCGTTGGTCAGCACATACCCGCCCTCGGCGAAGACCACCCCGGACCCGGTCGCCTTCCCGGTGTCGGTCCGTGCCTCCACCTTTACCACCGCCGGCAGCACCGCGCCGAGCACCTGCTGGAGCTGCCCCCCGGCAAGGCCGGCGGGAGCTCCCGCGGCGCCGGGTGCGGTGGTGGCCGCCGCGTCCCGGCCTCCGGCCCATCCCGCGGAGTTGCCCCCGAACAGCCCACGGTCCCGGGTCGCCCCCCCCCCCACCACCCCGCCGGCAACCCCGCTGACCAGCGCCACCGCCAGCAGCAGAGCCACGGTGCGCAGCCGGCGCCGCCGCGACCCCTCGGTCCCCCCGGCCGCCCGCGGCACCGCCACAGGACCGGTCGGCGGCCGGGTCGCGTCCAGCATGCCGTCGCCGACCCGCGCCCGCGGCCGGTGATCGGCCCGCCGCCCGTCGCCGGGTCGCGGGGCGTGCCCGGGTCGAACCGCCTGGCCAGGCCACGGCCCATACTCGGGTCGTGGTTCCGGGTCGGGCACTGGCCTCTGGTCGGGTCGGAGCCTAGCGTCGGGCCCCGGCCCGTGGCTGGGTCGTGGCCCTGGCTCGGGTCGCGGCGCGTCGCCGGGTCCCGGCCTAGGGGCGGGTCGCGGCTCATGGACCGGCCAGCGTCCTGTCTCCGGCCACTGCCCCGCATCCGGCCGGGGCCGGTCAACCGGGGAGGGCCGGCCGTCAGGCCGCTGCCCTGGCCGGGCGACCGGAGCATCGACGAACCCCGCCTCGGGTTCCCCGGGCGTCAGCTGGGGTCCCCGGGCCTCGCCGGGTCGCGGACGTTCTGGAACCGCGGGCGACCGTCCTGGGATCTCGGTGGGTCGCAGCGCCTGGACCTCATCCGGCCGCATGCCCTGCGCTCGGCCGGGCCACCTCACCTGTGCGCCGCCGCGTGGCGGCTCCTGAGCTTCGCCGGGTGGCGAACCCGGGGCTTCGCCGGGTCGTATCTGCTGGGCTTCGCCGGGTCGCGGGTCGGCGGCTCGGCCAGTTCGCGGGACCGGCGTCGGCGGGACCGGCGTCGGCGGGGCGGAGCTCTCTTCGGTCGGCCGCTTCTCCCCTGCCGCCACACCCTCCGGATCGGCCCCGAACCAACTCGCCAACGTCGAGGACGCCCGCCGCTCCGACCCTGGTTCGCGCCCGACAGGCGCCGCCGGCCGGTTCGCATCCGGACGGTCATCACCTGGGTCCCGACCGCTCGGGGCCAGAGGCCGGTCTTCCCGTGGCCGCTGGTCAACCGCTGATGAAATGGAGCCCTCAACCGGCTCATCGGCGGGGCTCTGGGCTCCGTCCCCTCGCGGCCGCTCATCGGTGACTGCTTCCGGACGATGCTCGCCCAACGGCTGTCGCTCGGCCAGGACCGAGGGGGCCTCCTCCCCGGGGGCCCGCTCACCGGCCAGCGAGGCGCGATCTTGGGCAGCTCGGCGCTCGACCGGCGGCAGCGGCCCACGCTGCACCGGCCGGGAAGCATCCGTGGCCGACGGCTGACCCTTCCCGGCCCGAGCATCATCGGAGGGCGCCGGCTGACGCTCCGCATCCTGCGCCACACTGGAGGATGAAGCCCCCTCCCCTGCTCGCCGAGGCACCTCCGCGGGCGTCGGCTGGACCTCGGTCGTCGGCTGGTCCTCCGCGACCCGGCTGGGGTCCTCGACGGCCGGGGGCCGGTCCTCCACCGCATGGGGCTCGGTGGAGTGTGCATGCTGCTCCTGTTCGCGCTGAGGCGTTTCCGGGTTCGGCGACGGGTCCTGCCCACCCCGGCGGTCGGTGGCCGCTGGACCGTCGCCCTCTACCCGGAGAGACGTTTCGGAGGACGGAGGCTGGCCCTCAGCAGCCTGACGGCCGACCACGGGCGGCCGACCGTGGCCTTCCCCTGGCCCCTCCGACCCGGCCACTCCCGCCGGCGTCGGCCGACCCTCCGCGGATCCTGGCCCGCCTGGGGACCCGGCCCCTCCCCTGGGCGGTGAACCCTCCGCTGACCCGGACGCTCCCTCGGTCGGCCGCCGATCCTCCAATGACGGAGCTGATCGCGCGTCGGAAGGCGGACCCTCCGCAGGCCGGCGAACGGTCGCCGGCGCAGGCGCCGGTCCCCCCTCTGGGCCCTGAACTACCGGCGTCGCTTGCTTTGACGCCGACTCCTCCCCGGGTCGTGCGGGCGCCCGATCCGGCCTCGACCCGGCGTCGTCCCGGGCCCCGCCCTCGCCTGCTCCGGCGGACCGCTCCACCGGGGTCGTCGCCTGCCCCGGTGCCGTGGTGGCCTGCTTCGGTGCCGTGGCCACCGGATCCGGGGCGGCGCGCTGCTCCGGATTCGCATCCAGCTCCCGAACCGGGTCGGTCGCCGGCGAGCCGGTGGGCTGCGCTGGCCCTCGATGCGACGGGGCGGGCCGCCCCGGCACCGGCTCGCCCTCCGGGCTCGCCTGGGGCCCTGCCGGCCGGCGCGGCTCGATCCCGAACGACGCGATCAGCCGGCTCACCGCTCCTGAACGGGACCGGTCGGCCCGCTCGCCCCGATCGGCGTCGACCGCAGGACCCGGCTCCGGAACCTCCGGGGGACCGGCCTCCGCGGCGTCCGACCCGGGGGATTCGGGTGGCTCTGCTGGGGGACGTCCGGGCCGGTGGGTGGGGTCGGTCGTTCGGTCCACGCAAGCTCCCTCGTGCGGCCCCCCGGACGGGCGTCAGGGCCAGCCTATCGAGGCCGGCGGGCTTCCGCGACAGCCCTCGTCCACAACCTGCGAGCGTCCCATACCGCCGACGGGCTCCGGGGGTTAGGCTGGAACCGTCCTGATCGCAGCCTCGCCAGCGTCAAAGGAGTCGCCGTGGCCCTCCAGGCCGACGCCATCGCCACGTACCTCGCCGAGCTGACGGTGGCCGAGGACGATGTCCTGCACCACGCCCGTGACCGGGCGTCCGGCGGTGGCATGCCGCCCGTGTCGGCCGAGTCCGGGGCGTTCCTCCGCTTCGCCGCCCGCTGGGTCGGAGCCCAGGCGGCGGTCGAGATCGGCTCAGGGGCCGGCTACTCCGGGGTCTGGATCGCCCGCGGCCTCGCGCCCAAGGGCATCCTCACGACCATCGAGGCCGACCCCGGGCACCAGCGGCTGGCCAAGGAGAGCTACGAGGAGGCCGGGGTCCCGAGCCGGATCCGGGCCATCCTGGGCCGCGCCCTCGACGTCCTGCCACGGCTCACCGACGGCGGTTACGACCTCGCGTTCCTTGATGCTGTCAAGTCCGAGTACCCCGAGTACCTGGAGCACGCGTTGCGGCTGGTCCGGCCGGGCGGCGTGATCATCGCCGACAACGTGCTGTGGTCGGGCCGGGTCGCCGACCAGAAGGTGACCGACCCGGACACCGAGGGGCTCCGGACCTACGCCCGCCGGATCGCCGCCGACGACCGGCTCGATTCGGTGATCCTGACCATCGGCGACGGGCTGGCGGTGTCGCGGGTGCGCCGCCAAGAGGAGCTGGAGGCCTGACCGGGCCGTGACGACAACGTTCATGGGCGGGCGACGCGGCCCGCCAGAGGGCGGGGAGCGCCCCCTCCGCGGCCTGCCCGGCGGACGCGCACGCCCTCGCCCCACTCCCCAGGACCCCACCCCGCCCGACGACGGTCAACCGGACGACAAGACGCCGGACGACCGGCCGAGGGCAGAGGAAGCCGGCGGGGTCGTCCGGCCGCTGCGGCCGCCACGGGTCATTCCGGGAGGGACGGCGCCGCCCCTGCGACTGATCCCCGGGGGTGCCGGGACCACAACCCAACCGCCGCCTCGGGACGGGCAGGCGCTCGAGCGGCCGCCCCGGGGCCCGCAGGACACCCAGCCGCCGACCGGGGACGGCCAGACGACGCAACCGGCGGACCGGGACGGGCAGGCGTCCCAACCGGCGGACCGGGACGGGCAGACGCTGGCCGTGGTCAAGCTCACCCAGCGGGCGCTGCCCCGCCCCGAGGCCGGCGCGGACGCCGACGCCACTGCCGCCGCCGGGGCCACTGCCGCCGGCGGGGCCACTGCCGCCGGCGGGGCTGGGGCGGACGCCGGGGCAGGTGTCCGGACCCGACCTTGGCGCCGGCGGATGCCAGGGCACCGGCAGCTGCCACGGCGCCGGGGGTTGCCGGGGCGGCCGACGGCGACCGGGCGCCGGGCGTCGACCGGGCGCCGGGTGATGACGGCGGTCCTGGTGCTGATTGTGGTGGCCGGAGTGGCGCTGACTGGCCGGGTGGTCGCCGGCCGGTCCCGGGAACGCACCGCGTCCACGGCCCCGGCCACCACCGCGGCGGCGACGCCGGGCCGGACCGGGGGGGGCCGGTCCGCCCCGGTCCGGCCCACGCCGGTGGTGGCGACCATCGGGACCGGCGGGTTCTCCTACAGCATGGCCGCCGGGGCGGGGGCCCTCTGGGTCGTGGGCAGCGACGAGATCAGCCGCATCGACCCGGCCAGCGACACCGTGACGGCATCGATCCCGGTCGGCGCCGCCGGCTCGGGGCCGGGCGGCGTGGCCGTCGGGGCGGGGGCGGTCTGGGTGCCGGTGGCCGTGCCCGGCACCCTCTGGGGGATCAACCCCAAGACCAACAAGGTCACGTCCAGGATCCAGCTGGGCGATCCGCTGCGCGGATCGATCTCGGTGAGCGCCAGCCACGACGCGGTCTGGGTCGCCTGCTGCGGCGAGTCGGGAACCGGCGCGTCCTCCTCGGGCGGGCGCCTCCTCCGGATCGACCCACGACACAAGCGGGTCGTTGCCGACATCGCCCTGCCGGCCAGCCCGGTGGCCGTCGCCGCCGACGCCGGCGGCGCCTGGGTGGCCACGGCCGGGGGCCAGGTCCTGCTGGTCAGCGAGCGGCGAAACCGGGTCGCGGCGACCATCGACGCGGGCGGGCCGCTCGGCTTCAGCCAGACGATCGCGGTCGGTGCCGGTGGCGTGTGGCTGGCCGACCCGTTCGACGAGCAGGTCGTCCGCATCGACCCAAAGACCAGGCGGGTCATGGCCCGCATCCCCGCTGGGGCTGCCACCACCCTGGCCCTCGCCGGGGATGACGTCTGGGCACTCTCCTCGCTGGGACTGCTTCGGATCGACCCCGCCCGCGACCGCGTGGTCGCCACCGCCTCCGACCCTGACCTGCGCCGCGCCCGCCTGGTGGCCGCCGGCGCCGGCGCCGTCTGGACGGCGGGCTGGAGCTCGGTGTCCCGGATCGACCCAGCCCGGGTCACGTCCTGACGGACGGGCCGGCAGGAGCGCCGCCATACGTACGGAGCGCGGCCCCTTCCCGTGACGCCTCCTAACCGTTGCTGGCCCGGAGGGCGGCCACGGGAGCTCGGCGGGCGAAGGCGGTGGCGAGGTTGTCGGTGAACCAGACGTGCATCATCTCGCCGCTGCGGCGGTAGACCTGGCCATCGGGGCAGGTCCCGTCGACGGGCTGGCCCAGCTTGGCCCCGGTGGCTGGGTCACGGCAGGACTCGTGGTCGTGCCAGCGGGTGATCGGCCCGCCGACGGCGGGGCCGTGCGACCCTTTGGCCGCGGTGTACATGACGCCGACCAGGGTCAGCCGCTCCCCAGGGCCGTTCCAGTAGACGAGCGTCTCCGGATGGGCCGCGTCGAGGACCCGGCCGTCGGCTCGCCAGGCCGGGTTGGGCACGTGCAGGAACCGCACCTTCCGTCCCGCGCCGGCATCGCCGTCGTCCTTGAACCGGAAGCCGGCCGCGGCCGCGACCTGCGGGTCGCGCCAGCGCTCGGCGTTGGCCATCGAGTCCTTCCAGAGGGCCTCGGCCGCGGCACGCTGCTCGTCGGTGGCCGCGGCCACCTCGGGCAGGTTGGGCCCGTGGGCGTGCTCCGGGGTCCCTGGCGCGGCCTGGGCGTCGCCGGCTCCGGCGGCCGCGGGATCGTGGGTGTGGGCGGCGGCGGGCTCCTGGACGCCGGCGGCGGCCGTCGGCTCGTGGTCGTTGTGCCCGGCCGCGCCGGCCGCCCAGACGCCGGTCGCGCCGGCCACCAGGGCCAGCGCCACCACGGCGGCGCCGAGGCCGAACCGGACCGGCCGGGAGCGGAGCCGGGCACCATGGACGTCGAGCACCAGGTTGACCAGGGCGCCGACCAGGCCGACCGCCACCAGGGCGACCCCGATCCCGGCGACCAGGTGGCCCGGGTTGGACAGCGTGAGGACGCCCTCCTCGGCGGCCAGCCCCGGGTCGCGGGCGTGCAGCACCGCGTCCCAGGCCAGCCCGACCACCAGCAGCACAAGGCCGACAGCCCCGACCAGCACCATGCGCAGCAGGCGCACGGCCAGCAGGGCCGGTGGAGCTCCCGGGAGGGACGGTCGCGGCGGCGGGCCGATCGGCTGCGTGGTGTCGTCCATGACGCTCGGCTCCAGGCCATCTCGGCGGTTGGTCTCCACAGTTGTGCCCGACCCAGGTCAGCCGTTGGTAAAGCCGCCGTTCAGCACGGGAAAAACCTGGCCGACCCCGCCCTTCAGGGCCGCGGCCCGGCCTCAGATGGCCGACCAGCCTCCGTCGGACGGCAGGATCACCCCGTTGACGTTGCTGGCGTCGTCGCTCAGCAGCCAGGTGATGGTCGCGGCGAGCTGGTCGGCGGTCGCCACCGGGGGGATGGTGGTCTGCATGATCGGCCCCAGGACGCCGGCGGCGTGCTGGGACTTGAACGGTGCCTCGATGTTGGTGGCCACCGGGCCAGGGGCGACGGCGTTGGCGCGGATCCCGTTGCCCTTGTAGAAGACAGCGGTGCTCTTGGTGAGCCCGTTCACCGCGTGCTTGGAGGCGGTGTAGGCGACCCCGGACGCGGAGGCGCGCAGGCTGGCCTCGGAGGAGACGTTGACGATCGCGCCGCCCCCAGCCTCGAGCATCAACGGCAGCACGGCCCGGGTCAGCCGCATGGCCGCGGTCACGTTGACCGCGAACACCCGCTCCCAGGTGGCGTCGTCGACCTCGGCCGGCGGCAGGAAGGAGTCCATGATCCCGGCCACGTTGGCCAGGGCGTCGACCCGGCCCGCGGCGGCGGCAACCACCGCCTGGACCCCCTCCTCGGCCGAGACGTCTCCCGCCACCGGGACCAGGCCGAGGTCGGGGAACTCGCCGGCGAGCTGCTCCAGACGGTCGGGGGCGAGGTCGGCGGCGACCACGCGGGCGCCCTCCCTGGCCAGGCGCACCGCGGTGGCACGGCCGATCCCGGACCCGGCGCCGGTCACGATGGCGGTCCGGCCGGCGAAGCGGCCAGGGACGACCGGCTGGGGGTCGCCGACGGCGCCGGCCTCGTCGGGGAACTCGCTGGAGCTGGACATGGCGGGGCTCCCTTCAGCTCACGAGGGGAAGAAGTACACCTTGGCCGCGAACTCGGCCGCCAGGGCCATGATCACGGCCAGGTAGAACATGCCGGTCGCGGCCTGGATGGAGTTGCTCTTGACCAGCACCCGGATGAACGACGCCATCAGCCCGCACAGCAGCACCAGACCGACTGCCAGGTACACCGTCAGGTTCGGGAAGGCCAGCAGCGGCGAGAGCGACTGGTCGACGGCGCTCCCCCTGGCTCCGCCGAGGGCGGCCGAGACGAGGGCGGCCGCCACCCCGGCGACCAGCCAGGTGGCGAGGGCGGCGATGGGCCGGTTGGAGAGCCGCCGGTCCACCAGGTACCAGTGCCCGAGCAGGAGCCCGTCCATGGTCGCGCCCAGGAACAGGGCCCCGGTGAGCAGGGCCAGCGCCCCCAGGGCGGGGCGGCCGCTCAGCTGGGCAAGCGGCCAGCCGGCGACCAGCCCGGGCACGACCGCGGCCATCCCGGCCCAGCGGGCCGCGGGCACGCGCGCATACAGCAGCACCTGCCAGACGCCCACGGCGGCCGCGAACAGCCCCAGCCAGAGGGCGGCCATGCGGCCGGTGGGCCCCGCGGCGGTCAACTCGCCCCGGCCGGCCAGCCAGGCCAGCACCGCGCAGGCCAGGGCGGTCCCCCCGGCCAGCTTGAAGAACCCGGGCCGGACCACGCCCCAGAGCGGCGCCAGCCACAGCAGCGCCAGCCCGCCGAGCGCGGTCTCGTACAGCACCACCGTGAGCACTCCGGCCGGACCGTGCACCTGCTCTGTGTCCCTCCTGTCGGTGTTCGCCGTGGCAGGGTAGCGCGCGGGCGTCAGTTGAAGCGGCGGAACCCACCCTCGGAGTTGATGAGCTGGCCGGTGATCCAGGCTCCGTCGTCGGTGCAGAGCCAGGCGACCAGCCGCGCGGCGTCGTCGGGCGTGCCCCAGCGGCCGGACGGGAACCTGCGGGCCACCCGCTCGTGGACCGGCGGGTCGGCGTAGCCGGTGTCGGTCGGGCCGGGGTTCACCGTGTTGACGGTGATCCCCCGGTCGGCCAGGGCGTCGGCCAGACTGAGGGTGATCCCGGCCAGGGCGGCCTTGGAGGTCGCATACGCCAGCTCGCCCTGCATGGGTCCGAGCTGCTGCCCGGAGGTGAACAGCACGACCCGGCCCCCAGGGCGGCCGTCGTGCTGGGCGGCGAACGCCTGGACGAGCAGGAGCACGGCCCGGGTGTTGACGGCGAAGCAGGCGTCCAGCTCGGCCGCGGTGACCGCTTCCAGCCCGCCGTCACTGCTGCGGGCGTGGTTGCAGACCAGCACGTCCACGCGGCCGTACACCTCGCGGGCGGCGGCCAGGACCCGGTGGGGCGCCTCCGGGTCGAGGAAGTCGGCCTCCAGATGCTCGATCCTGGTCCCACGGCCGGCGCCGAGGTCGGCCAGGACCGCGTCCGTGCCTCCGGGGTCGGGCCCCCAGGGCTGCTCACGGTCGTGCTGGGTCCACGAGGTCAGGAACAGGTCGGCGCCGAGGTCGGCCAGGCGCCTGGCTACCGCCATGCCGATGCCGATCCGGCGGCTGACCCCGGTGACCAGCGCCACCCGGCCGGCGAGGGGCCGTTCGGCCGCCGGCGAGGCAGGCGCGTCGGTCACGGCCGAAGCGTCGCCAGGACCCGGTCGTGCAGCAGGCCGTTGGAGGAGACCACGCTGCCCCCGGCCGGTGTGGGGATGCCGTCCAGGTTGGTGAAGCGGCCGCCGGCCTCCTCCACGATCACCTGGGGGGCGGCCAGGTCCCAGACCTCGACCTCGGGCTCGACGGCAAGGTCGGCGGCACCCTCGGCGACCAGCATGTGGCTCCAGAAGTCCCCGAACCCGCGGGTCCGCCAGCAGGCACGGGCCAGGTTGAGGAACTCCTCGCCCATGCCGTGCTGCTCCCAGGAGGTCAGGCTGGCGTAGCTCATCACGGCGTCGCCGAGGTCGGCGATCCCTGAGACGTGGATGCGGCGGCCGTTCACGAACGACCCTTGGCCGCGCGCCGCCCACCACCGCCGGTGCAGGGCCGGGGCCGACACCACCCCGACATCGACCCGGCCGTCGCGCTCCAGGGCGATGAGGCTCGCCCACACCGGGAGGCCGCGCACGTAGTTCTTGGTGCCGTCGATCGGGTCGAGGATCCAGCGGGCGGTGCCGGGCTGGTCGGCCCCGAACTCCTCGCCGACCACGCTGTGGCCGGGGCGCTCCTCGCCGATCCGCTTGCGCAGGACCTGCTCGACCGCCCGGTCGGCCTCGGTGACCGGGCTGAGGTCGGGCTTGGTCTCCACGGCCAGGTCGTCGGCCTGGAACCGCTCGGTGGTGATGGCGTCGGCCAGGTCGGCCAGCTCGAGGGCGAAGGTGAGATCGGCATGCATACCCGGCAGCCTACAGGCACCGGCCTGTGGACGAGTTTCCGCAGCCGTCCGCAGGGCATGCTAGCCTCGAACACGAGTTCGACCTGAGGAGGATGACATGGCTGACCAGCAGGACCTTCAGGGCTCCAACCTCGAGAAGGACCCCAAGGAGTGGAAGACCGGCGACGAGCCGATGACCGGCGCCCAGGCGTCGTACCTCAAGACCCTGTCCGACCAGGCCAACGAGGCGTTCGACGAGGCCCTGACCAAGGCGGAGGCGTCCCGGCGCATCGACGAGCTCCAGCAGCGGACCGGTCGCGGCCAGTCCTGATCAGGCGGCCGCGAGCAGCCCGACCCCGGTGAGGGCGAGCGCCACCCCGGCGTTCTGCCCTCCGGAGAGCCGTTCGCCCAGCAGCCACCGGGCCAGGACGACCGTGGCCACCGGGTACAGCGACCCGAGCACGCCCACGACCGCCAGGTTGCCGGTGGTGGCGGCGTAGGCGAACAGCAGATTGGCTCCGGTGTCGCCGATCCCGATCAGCGCCACCGGGGCGATCCGCCGACCCGGCCATCGCAGCGCCGACCGGTTCCCCACCAGCGCGATCGTTGACAACACCAGCAGCGAGCTGCCTCTGGCCCCGGCGATGACCCACAGCGGTTCGCCATGGGATCCGGTCGTTCCGGCGTCCACGAACACATAGAACAGGCCGAACCCCAGCGCCGACGCGAGCGCCATCGCCAGCACCCGCCCGGACCTGCCGGCCCCGGTGGCCCCCTGTTGGGTCGGGCCACCGTGCGTGGTGTTGCGGGGGCGGGAGACGAGGACCACGCCGGTGATGGCGGCGGTGACTCCGAGGCCGGCGAGGGCGCCGGGGCGGTGGCCGGTGAGGAGGGCGGCGGCCACGGGTACGACCGCGCCGCAGGCCGAGACCGGGGCGACGATCGACATCGTCCCCTCGGCCAGGCCGCGGTAGAACAGGACCAGCGCGCACCCGCTCCCGACCCCGGCGACGAGGCCCCAGGCGATGCCGGCCGGGGTCGGCCGGGTCCCCGAGACGGCGAGCGCGGTGACCAGGCCCAGCCCGCCGGCCAGCTGGCTCCAGAACGCGACCGTCAGCGCGGGCAGGCGGCGGGACTGCATGCCGCCGAAGAAGTCGGCGGCGCCCCAGCACAGGCCCGAGCTGAGCCCGAGCGGAACTCCGAAGTTCAAGGACCGAGTCGCTCCGGATCAGCCGCCGGCCGAGCGGCGAGTCCCGGGCAAGAGCGAGCGGCGAGTCCCGGGCAAGACCCAGGGACGGCGGGAGTGCTCGAAGCCGGGGCGGGTGTCGACGGCGAAGAGGATCGCGGCCAGGTCGACGACGAGCAGGGCGAGGACGAGCCAGATCAGTTCCATGGACCGCTCCGGGCTTCGTGTGCTGGTCCTCAGCAGGGAGATACCAGTACAGTGAACTCTTGGTTCAATACAGTGTACTCCACTATACTGAACCTGTCGACCAATTTATTGATACGCGGGAGTGGATCGGTGCCGGAACCGGACGACGTCAACGCGGCGGTGGGCCGCAACGTGCGGGGGCACCGCACGCGGCTGGCCTGGACGCTGGAGGACCTGGCGACCAGGTCGGGGGTCAGCAAGGGGATGCTGTCCCAGATCGAGCAGGTGCGAACGAACCCGAGTGTGGCCACGATCTGCCGGCTCGCCACCGCCCTCGGGGTCTCGGTGGCCAGCCTGGTCGAGGCCCCGGAGGTGCCGAGCGCGCGGGTCGTGCGGGCCGAGGAGGCGGTGACGCTCTGGACCGGGGGGCAGCAGGGCAGCGTGGCCCGGCTGCTGGTCGGGTCGGGGACCTCGCAGCAGGTCGAGCTCTGGGACGTGCGGATGCTGCCCGGGGACGGGTACGGCTCCGAGGCCCATCCGTCGGGGACCCGGGAGCTGCTGCTGGTCATCGAGGGCGAGCTCACCCTGGAGCTGGACGGGGTCCCCCACCGCGTCGGGGCCGGGGACGCGATCGCGTTCGTGGCCGACCGGCCCCACGCCTACCGCAACCAGGGCGACGCCCTCCTGCGCTACTCCCTCAGCGTCATCCACCGCGAGCAGCCAGCCCGCCCGGTCCCGATGCCCCCCACCTAGCGCATCGACGAGCGCCCTAGAACGCGCCGTCCCCGAACGCCTCGTTGACCTCGTCGTGGACGCGCTTGCGCTCGTCCTCCTCGCGCTCTTCCCCGTCGTCCTCGGCCGGGCCGTCGCCGATCTCGCCGCCCGCCAGCTGGCGGGACTGCTCCTTGATCTCGTCGAGGTTGGCGGCGGCGTCGCGGTTGGCGGCCTGGTTGTCGAATCCGGAACCGGCGTCGGTGGTCATGGGGTCACCTCCCGACGCCCACTCTGCCCGGGGGGACGGCGCGCAAACGGCCGCCGCCGGACTCGGCGTCGGCGCCGTAGTGGTCGAGGGCCTGCATGGCCGTCTCGACCAGGATCCGCACGCCCACGGCGATGCAGCGCTCGTCGACGTCGAAGGAGGCGGCGTGGATGTC
>Ga0081539_10004963_pt1 | contig 14096 bp, 15 predicted proteins | sample TabmetS4T2R2_FD_71023 | JGI IMG/M metagenome (GOLD analysis project Ga0081539, IMG submission 71023) | Tabebuia heterophylla rhizosphere microbial communities from the University of Puerto Rico - S4T2R2 | ecosystem: Host-associated > Plants > Roots > Rhizosphere ...
CCGCGCCCTTCTGCTTTCTGCTGTTCAAAATCCCAGTTTCTCACCGCAGGTCCGAATTAGCCAATTATCAAAGTTTCCGGCTTATTCACCAATCCCAGCTAGCGGATTGTTACAGGAAATAAGCGAGGTACGCGCGGCTATGAGTGCATTTGGACGACGCCCTGGCGCAGCCGGACAACGGCCATCCTTCGGTGTGGCGCGCCCGATGAAAGGCGGCGGCCCGGTGCCGTTGCCGCTCGACGGCGGCGATCAATTTCCCCCGATCGAGGAAACCGCCCTTCCCGGCGACGACATCACCTCTCCGGGCGCCTTTGCTCCCGACACCGGCGACGCCATGGCGCGACTCAACGAGCGCATGGCGACGGCCGGCGACGCCGCCCAGTCCAAGAATGAAGGATTCGAGGCATCGGTTCACCGGATCAAGGAGCAGGTGCTGCCTCGCCTGCTCGAGCGCGTGGACCCGGAAGCCGCTGCGACCCTGTCGAAGGACGAGTTGGCCGAGGAGTTCCGGCCGATCATCTCCGAGGTCCTCGCCGAGCTGAAGATCAACCTCAACCGGCGCGAGCAGTTCGCGCTGGAAAAGGTGCTGGTCGACGAGCTCCTGGGTCTCGGGCCGCTCGAAGAGCTGCTGGGCGATCCCGACGTCAACGACATTATGGTCAATGGCCCGAACCAGACCTTCATCGAAAAGAAGGGCAAGCTGCAGCTGGCCAACATCCAGTTCCGCGACGAAGAGCATCTGTTCCAGATCGCGCAGCGTATCGTGAACAAGGTCGGCCGCCGCGTCGACCAGACCACACCGCTCGCCGACGCCCGTCTCGCCGACGGCAGCCGCGTCAACGTGATCGTGCCGCCGCTGAGCTTGCGCGGTACCGCCATCTCCATTCGTAAATTCTCCGAGAAGCCGATCACGCTCGATATGATGCGTCAGTTCGGTTCAATGTCGGAGAAAATGGCCACCGCGCTGAAGATCGCGGGCGCCAGCCGCTTCAACGTCGTCATCTCCGGCGGTACTGGCTCGGGTAAAACGACGATGCTCAACGCCCTGTCGAAGATGATCGACCCGGGCGAGCGCGTGATCACCATCGAGGACGCGGCCGAGCTTCGGCTGCAGCAGCCGCACTGGCTGCCGCTCGAAACCCGTCCGCCGAACCTCGAGGGCCAGGGCGCGATCACCATCCGCGACCTCGTGGTAAACGCCCTGCGTATGCGTCCTGACCGGATCATCCTGGGCGAAATCCGCGGCGCCGAGTGTTTCGACATGCTCGCCGCCATGAACACCGGCCATGATGGCTCCATGTGTACGCTCCACTCCAACAGCCCGCGCGAATGCCTGGCGCGTATGGAGAACATGGTGATGATGTCGGACATCAAGGTGCCGAAGGAAGCTATCAGCCGCCAGATTGCCGACTCGGTCGACCTGATCGTGCAGGTTAAGCGTCTGCGCGACGGCTCCCGCCGCACCACCAACATCACCGAGGTGATCGGCATGGAAGGCGACGTGATCGTCACCCAGGAGCTGTTCAAGTTCGAGTATCTGGACGAGACGGCCGACGGCAAGATCATCGGCGAGTATCGCTCGATGGGCCTGCGGCCCTACACGCTCGAAAAGGCCAAGATGTTCGGCTTCGACCAGCCGTATCTGGAATCCTGCCTCTAGGACTTGATCGCAAATGCGGCCGCCGCGGCCGCGGCGATGATCGCGAAGATCTGGACGAGATGCCACGGCATCCAGCCGACCTTGTCCAGGTCGCGCCGCTTCGCACGGCGGTGATCCGCGACGACGGCTAAAGCCGCCAATGCGGCAAAGGCACCCGCGATTATCCAAAGGCCCGATTGCGTCATGTTCGAACGTCCGCCATGCTTTGTGCCGGGAGAGCGAAGCACCGGTGGCCGATCACATTCTCACCACGCATGTCGGCAGCCTGCCACGGCCGCCCGAATTGCTGGAACGGATGCGGGCGGCAAGCCAGATGGTCGACGAGCAGGCGCTCGCGGACCTGATCGCCCGTTCGGTCGCGGACGTGGTGCGGCGCCAGGTGGACATCGGCGTCGATCTGGTCAGTGACGGCGAATTCAGCAAGCCCAGTTACGTCACCTACGTCGCCGAGCGGCTTTCCGGGTTTAGCGGAAGCTGGAAAGGATCGGCTGCCGCCGATCTGCGCGCCTTTCCGGACTATGCGCAGCGGCTCATCCAGATCGGGGCGGTCGTGCCGAGCGCCGGAGGCTCCTGCTGCACGGCACCCGTCGCACCGAAGGATAGCGGCCCTCTCGAACGGGATATCGCCAATCTCAAAGCGGCAGTCGCCGAGAGCCACGCACACGGGGCCTTCGTCAATGCCGCTTCACCTGGCGTCGTGGCGGTCTTTCACAAAAACGAGTTCTATTCCTCCGAGGACGCCTTCGTCGAAGCGGTCGCCGAGGCGCTGCGACCCGAATATGAGGCCATCGTCGCTGCCGGCTTCCAGCTCCAGATCGACTCGCCTGACCTGGCGATGAGCCGGCACCTGCTCTATGTGGACCTCACCGATGCAGAATTCCTCCGCATCGTCGAGCGCAATGTCGCGGTGCTGAACCACGCCACGCGGACCATTCCCGCCGAGAAGATGCGCATGCACCTGTGCTGGGGCAATTACGCCGGACCGCATCATCTGGACATCCCGTTGCTCAAGATCGCACCTGTCGTGCTTGCAGCCAAACCGCAGATGCTCCTGCTGGAGGGTGCCAATCCCCGCCATGCCCACGAATGGGCGGTGTTCGAGGAGGTTGGCTTGCCCGAAGACAAGATACTGGTGCCCGGCGTGATCGATTCGACCTCCAACCATGTCGAGCACCCGCAGCTCATTGCCGAGCGCTTGTTACGCTACGCGGACGTGATCGGCCGCGAGCGGCTTGCTGCCGGGACTGACTGTGGATTCTCGACCTTCAACGAGATTCCAACCGTCTGGCCCGACATCGTCTGGCTGAAGCTGGCCTCGATGGTCGAAGGCGCGCGTATCGCCAGCGCGCAACTATGGGGCCGTCCTTGAATTGAATGCGGCGCGGAGCATTGGGAGAGATGTCATGGCAAAGGTCCGTCTGATCACGTCCGACCAGCTTCTGTGGGTCCAACCGACGCAGGATGCACAGCTCAGCGACGAAGAGCGCGACAAGCTCGGCGAGGGCGAACGGAGCACCGAATACAGGATCCGAGAAGCCGGCGGCGAGGACAGTCCGCAACTCGTCGAGATCCGCTACCTGCCCGATACGGAAATCCAGCTGCATTCGCACGACGAGGACGAGATCATGTACATCCTTGCCGGCAGCATGCGGTTGGGCGAGCGAACAATCGGTGCCGGCACTTCGCTGTATATTGCCGGCGGAACCTTCTATGGCTTTCGGGCAGGCGCCGAGGGGCTGCACATCCTCAATTTCCGCCCACGCAACGACATCTCGTTCAACCTGCCGCGCGAGAAAGCTATCTCCGGTATGATCATTCGCCCAACTGGTCGAGCTTCCTCTGCAACGCAGCCAGCTGCTCCTTGAGTTCAGCCAGTTCCGCCTTCGTGTCCGTTTGCGGCTCCGGCTCATTGCGCAGCGACTTGCCGGTGGCGGCGGCCTGGAAGAATTCCATGTTGCGGCGGGCCATCTCCGCGAAAGGCCCGCCCGCGAAAGCACCGGCCATGGCGTCGCGGAACTGCGACTGGTTGCGCTGGAATGCCTCGAGTGAAGCCTCCAGATATTGCGGCACCATCGATTGCATCGGATCGGCATACATGGCGATCAGCTGGCGCAAAAAATTGACGGGCAGCAGGGTCGCGCCGTGCGACTCTTCTTCCATGATGATCTGGGTGAGGACGCTGTGCGTAATGTCCTCCCCGGTCTTTGCGTCGACGACCTTGAACTCGCGCTTTTCGCGCACCATGCGCGCCAGATGCTCCAGTGTGATGTAAGTCGAACTTTCCGTGTTATAGAGCCGGCGATTGGCATATTTCTTTATGATGACAACGTCATCCTTGGGCGCAGAGGCCGCCATAAAAGATCTCCCAGAGGAACCGGGCTCTTCATTAGCATCGAAGCTTACTGCACCGCAACATAAGCCGCGGCCGCTTCCGCTGTTTATCGCCATGCTGCGCAGCGAAACCGCGGGAGACCCGGCGCGGCTGGAGCGCACGTTGCGGGGCCTGCGCCGCTATCAGGAGGCCGATCGCCCCGAACCGCTGCCGACCATGCCGGCCATCGCCGAGGCGCATGGCGCGATGCTGCGCGATTACGGCGGCGAGGGTCCGCACGTGCTGTTCGTCCCTTCGCTGATCAATCCGCCGAATGTACTTGATCTCAGCGCCGAGCGGTCGCTGCTGCGATGGCTGGCCGGGCGCGGTCATCATGTGCTGCTGCTTGATTGGGGCAACGACGCCGGCCGGCGCGCAGGGCTGACGGTTGGCGGCCATGTGGAGCACATCCTGCTGCCGATGCTGCGCGCCTTGACGTCGCCTCCCTCACTGGTCGGCTATTGTCTCGGGGGCACGATGGCGGTGGCAGCCGCGCGCCTGGCGCCGGTGCGCAGCCTCGTCACGCTCGCGGCTCCCTGGCGCTTCTCCGGCTTTACCGAGGATTCGCGCGCAATGTTGGCGCGGCTCTGGGCCTCGTCGCAGGGCAGTGTGAAGGCGCTCAATCTCCTGCCGATGGAAGTACTCCAGGCCGCATTCTGGAACCTGGATCCGCGCAGGACAGTCGCAAAGTTCGAGGATTTTGCCGGCTTTGCACCCGATGGCGCCGAATATCGTGCCTTTGTCACGCTCGAGGATTGGGCCAACGATGGCCCGCCCCTCCCCGCGGCAGCGGCGAGAGAGATATTCGAAGACTTTATTGCCGCGGACCTGCCCGGAAGCGGGCGCTGGACGGTGTGCAGCGAGATCATCGATCCTGCCGACATACCCGCCCCACAGCTGCATGCCGTCTCGACGACCGACCGGATCGTCCCTGCAGCAAGCGCCATAACAGCGGGTCGGACCTGGCCACTCGATCAGGGCCATGTGGGCATGATCGTCGGCGGACGCGCGCAAACCAGCTTGTGGGAGCCACTCGACAGCTGGCTTTCGCAGTGCAGCATAGAATGATAGGGCTGGCGTAAATCCACTTACGTCCGGAGATTCCCGCATGACTGAAGTCGTCATCACCGCCGCCCGGCGCACGCCGGTGGGCGCCTTTCTCGGCTCCTTCGCCACCGTGCCGGCCCATGAGCTCGGCCGCATCGCGATCGAGTCGGCGCTTGCGCAGGCGGGCGTCGCGGGAGAGGAGGTTTCGGAAGTCATTCTGGGCCAGGTGCTCACGGCGGCGCAGGGTCAGAATCCGGCGCGCCAGGCGGCGATGGGAGCCGGCATTCCCAAGGAAGCACCCGCCTGGGGCCTCAATCAGGTCTGCGGATCGGGGCTGCGCGCGGTGGCGGTAGCCGCCCAGTCGATCATCGCCGGCGATGCCCGGATCGTGGTCGCGGGCGGGCAGGAGAGCATGAGCCTGGCCCCGCACGCGCAGAACATCCGCAATGGCGCGAAAATGGGCGCCCTCGACCTGATCGATACGATGATCAAGGATGGCCTCACCGACGTCTTCAACAATTATCACATGGGCATCACCGCCGAGAACCTGGCCGAGCAGTACCAGATCACGCGCGAGGACCAGGATCAGTTCGCCACTGCCTCCCAGAACAAGGCCGAACGGGCGCGGCGCGAGGGACGGTTCAAGGAGGAGATCGCCCCGGTCACGGTCAAGACGCGCAAGGGCGAGACCGTCGTCGACCAGGACGAATATATTCGTGACGGCGTCGAGGTTGCGAGCCTCGCGGGCCTGCGCCCTGCTTTCAAGAAGGACGGCACCGTCACTGCCGGCAATGCGTCCGGACTCAACGACGGCGCCGCAGCGCTTGTCGTCATGTCGCGCGAGGAAGCCGAAAAGCGCGGCGCGCCGATCCTGGCCCGCATCCGCAGCTTCGCTTCAGCCGGCGTCGATCCTTCGATCATGGGCATCGGACCGGTGCCGGCGAGCAAGCGCGCGCTGGAGAAAGCAGGCTGGAGCATCGGCGATCTGGATCTGATCGAGGCGAACGAGGCATTCGCAGCCCAGGCGCTTGCAGTCGGCAAGGGGCTGGGCTGGGCCGACGAGAAGGTCAACGTCAATGGCGGCGCCATTGCGATCGGCCATCCGATCGGCGCCTCGGGCGCACGAATCCTCACGACGCTGATTTACGAAATGGGTCGGCGCGACGCGAAGAAGGGCCTGGCGACCTTGTGCATCGGCGGCGGCATGGGCATCGCCATGTGCATCGAGCGGGATTGAGTCGGTTCAGGTCCAGCAGCGCTCGAAGCGGTCACCAAGTCCGGTCAGCAATTCATATTGCGAGACGCCGGTCTCCTGCGTCAGTCGAGGCAGCAGATAATCGAGCGTCAGCCAGTCGCCTTCGCTCAGGCGAGGAGAGCCATCCAGATCGACGGCGATCAAATCCATCGACACGCGCCCGACCAGGGGGAAGGAGCGGCCGTCGAGATTAACCTGTCCTGCCGCACCAAGGGCGCGTCCATACCCATCGGCGTAACCGAGATTGAGGATGCCCACGGTGCGGGCTGACGGCGCCTGCCAGGTGGCGCCATAGCCGACCGTGCCGCCTGCGGGCACCTCTCGCAGCTGAACGATTTGCGCCTCGATCGAGGCCACCTGGGCGATCGCCTCGAGCTGCACGGGGTCGGTTGGAATGGGCACGCCGCCATAGAGCGCCAGGCCGGGCCGCGTCAGATCGAAAGCATAGCGCGTGCCCAAGAAGATGCCGGCAGAATTGGCCATGCTGTAGCGGCGCGCGGTTACGCCGCGGCGAACCTGCTCGAAAGAGTGCAGCTGCTGTTCGTTGAGTGCATGGCTAGGCTCGTCGGCGCAGGCGAGATGGCTCATCAGCGTCTCGATGCGCAGCCCACCGGCGACCGCCTGGTGCGCCTCCTGTGCCGAGACACCGAGGCGATTCATGCCGCTGTCGACCATCAGATCGCAGGCGCGCCCCTGTCCGTGCTCGAGCCAACGCGCAACCTGTTCGGCGGTGTTGAGGACCGGCCTTGCCGGGGACGCAAGCGCCGCGGACAGGTCGTCCTTGCCCACACCGTGCAGCACGCACAGCTGCAGCTCCGACGGCCAGGGCATCAAGGCTTCGGCTTCGGCCCAGGTCGCGACGAAGAAGTGACGGCACCCGGCCTCGGCCAAATGCTTGACGACGGGGTGGGCGCCAAGGCCGTAGCCGTCGGCCTTCACGGCTGCGCCGCATTCGGCATTCCCGCTTTCGCGCGCCAGCCGGCGCCAGTTGGCAACCAGCGCCACGCTCTCAATGATCAGCCTTGAGGGATGATGCACCACGACCGCGTCGATAACGGGCCTTCCCTGCCTATTCCAGTTCCTTGCCCGAAGTTTCGGGGAGCCAGAACAAGGTGACCACGAGCGCCATCGCGACGACGCCGATCGTGTACCACAAGCCGGCGAAGGGATTGCCGGTCTTCGCCACGATGAACTGGCTGATCAGCGGCAGGAAGCCGCCGAAATAGCCGGTGCCGATGTGATAGGGCACCGAAAGGGACGTGTAGCGCACCCGGGCGGGAAACATTTCGACCAGCAGCGCGGCCACCGGTCCGTAAGTCATGCCCGAAAACAGGCCGATCAGGGTGATCGCCAGCACGACCTGTGCGGCCTGCCAAAGGGTCGGCTCCGCCTTGGCGATCTTGTAGCCGGCCGCATCGAGCGCGGCATCGAGCGCTGTCGCATTGCCCGGATCCACCCGGGCGCCGCCGATTGTGACGCTCGGCACGCTGGCCGTTGCCGTCTCGGAAACCGAATAGGCGATGCCTTTCTTCGACAAGGCATCGAGCACCCGGCCGCAGGGCGTCGCCTGGCCCTTGGTAGCGAACGGATCGTAGCTGCAGTCGCTGCCGACCACGACGACAGGATTGCGCTTCATTGCAGTTGCCAGCTGCGGGTTGGCGGCATTGGCCATCCAGTGGAAGAGCGGGAACAGCAGCACGATCGTCAGGATATAGCCGAACACGATCGGCGGCTTGCGCCCGATCCTGTCCGAGAGCCACCCGAACAGCAGGAACCAGAACAGGCTGATGCCGGCAGCGATGCCGATCATGAGCCGTGCCAGCGTGTCGTCGATGCGGAGCGAATTCTGCAGGAAGTAAAGGCCCTGGAACTGCGCCGTATACCAGATGACGGTGAGACCGGCGGCGATACCGAACAGCGCCACGAACAGCATCTTGATATTGGCGCCGCTGCCGAAGCTCTCGGTGATAGGATTGCGGGCGGTCGTTCCGGCCGCCTTCATTGCCTGGAAGACCGGGCTCTCCTTGAGCATCAGCCGCACCCACAGCGAGACGGCGAGGAGCAGCAGGGAGAAGATGAAGGGCACACGCCAGCCCCAGCTCTCCCAGGCGGTCTTGTCGACGAACCAGGTGGAGATCAGCACCACCAGCACGCTCAGCAGGAAGCCGCCAATCACGCCCGACTGGATGAAGCCGGTGTAGAACCCCCGCTTGTGGCGCGGCGCATGCTCCGCGACGTAAATGGCGGCGCCGCCATATTCACCACCGAGCGCAAGCCCCTGAAACACCCGCAGCAGCACGAGCAGGACCGGCGCGGCGATCCCGAGCGCCGCATAGGTCGGCAGGAACCCGACGCCGGCCGTGGCTATGCCCATCACGGTGATGGTGACGAGGAAGGTATATTTGCGGCCGAGCTTGTCGCCAAGATAGCCGAACATCAGCGCGCCGAGCGGGCGCATGCCGAAGCCCACGCCGAAGGTCGCAAGCGAGAGCAGCAGGCTGGCGGTAGGGTTATCGGAGGGGAAGAATTTGGCGCCGAGCAGCGCGGCGAGCGTGCCGTAGACGAAGAAGTCGTACCATTCGAAGACGGTGCCGAGGGTCGAGGCGAAGATGACGAGCCGATCACGCTTCGCATCCACTACATAATCGCCGGCCGTCACTGTCGCCATTCGAAACCCCTCCCAATCTCCGCATCCTAGGCTGCGGCGGCCGGGTCAGTCCAGCGCGGCGCGCGCTTGCTCCCAGTTTCGACCATCGAAGGATTGCGCTGTCACCTCGAGACCGGCCGTGTCATGCAACGCATTGACATTGACGCTCCAGCAATCCGGGTGCGAGCGCGGCTGGTAGAAGCTTTTCACGCCGCAAATGCGGCAGAAGAGATGTTCGGCGGCACCGGTGCCGAAGCGGTAGCTGGTCAGCACCTCCGCGCCTTGCATCAGCCTGAAATCGCCATGCGAGACGATCAGGTGCCGAAAGCCCGTCTTGCTGCAGATGGAGCAATTGCAGTCGAGGACCGTGACGCGCTTCGGCACGTCGGCCTCGAACCGCACCGCGCCGCAGTGGCACCCTCCCGAGATCGTCACGCGCTCAATCGTTATCATTCGCATTCGACTCCGATTCGGCTGGGTTGAGGCAGCTGCCGAGCAGGCCGGGCGATCGGATCATGGCCCATTTGTGCAACATCATTCGGCCATTCCACAGGAAATTAAGACAAAAGGGCGACAAAGCCGTTGCACATGCCTATATGGGCGCCAGCGGGCGATCGACGGGCGGAGCATAAGCGGGCGGATGCTGACAACCCATCCCTTTGACGATGACAAACTGCGCGAGGAGTGCGGCATTTTCGGCATCTGGGATGCCGAGACCGCTTCGGCCGTTGTCGCACTCGGGCTCCATGCCCTGCAGCATCGCGGCCAGGAGGCGGCAGGCATCACCAGCTTCGACGGCCAGGCCTTTCACAGCCACCGCGCGATGGGCCATGTCGCCGGCAATTTCGACCGCGACGATGTGATCCGAAGCCTCGCCGGTCGCGCCGCCATCGGCCACGTGCGCTATTCCACGACAGGCGAAACGGCGATGCGCAACGTCCAGCCATTGTTCGCCGAATTGAGCTCGGGCGGGTTTGCGGTCGCGCACAATGGCAATCTCTCCAATGCGCTGAGGCTGCGTCGGGACCTCAATCGCCGCGGCTCGATTTTCCAGTCGACCTCCGACACCGAGGTAATCATCCACCTGGTCGCAACCTCGACCTTCCGCACGTTGCTCGACAAATTCATCGATGCCTTGAAGCAGGTGGAGGGCGCTTATTCGCTGATCTGCCTTACCTCCGAGGGCATGATCGCCTGCCGCGATCCGCTCGGCATCCGGCCGCTGGTGATGGGGCGGCTCGGCGATTCCTATATCTTCGCATCGGAGACCGTCGCGCTTGACGTCGTCGGCGCCACCTACATTCGTTCGGTCGAACCCGGCGAGTTGATTATCGTCTCCAACAAGGGATGCACGAGCCTCCGTCCCTTCGATGCGGTGCGCCCGCGGCCCTGTATTTTCGAGCACGTCTATTTCTCCCGGCCCGATTCGATCGTCGACGGATCGTCGGTCTATTCGGTCAGGAAGCGGATCGGCGCCGAACTGGCGATCGAGAATCCGGTCGACGTCGATTATGTCGTGCCGGTTCCGGACAGCGGGGTGCCGGCCGCGATTGGCTATGCCCAGCAATCGGGCATTCCCTTCGAGCTCGGCATCATCCGCTCGCATTACGTCGGCCGCACGTTCATCCAGCCCGGCGACCAGGTCCGCCACCTCGGCGTCAAGCTGAAGCATAATGCGAACAGCGCGCTTATCGCCGGCAAGCGCCTCGTATTGATCGATGACTCGATCGTGCGCGGAACGACCTCGCTGAAGATCGTGCAGATGCTGCGCGATGCCGGCGCGCGCGAAGTCCACATGCGGATCGCTTCGCCGCCGACGCGGCACAGCTGTTTCTACGGCGTCGACACGCCCGAACGCGCCAAGCTGCTGGCCGCGCAGATGAACGTCGCCGAGATGGCCGATTATATCAACGCCGACAGCCTCGCCTTCCTGTCGATCGAGGGCCTCTATCGAGCGCTTGGCGAGAGTGAGCGTGACGAGGAGCAGCCACAGCATTGCGACGCCTGCTTCACCGGCGATTACCCGACGCGGCTCACCGATCATGAGGAAAGCGAGCCGGCCGACCAGCTCGCGCTGCTGGCCGAACGCTACGCATAATGACCGAACTGCTGAAAGACAGAGTGGCGCTGGTCACCGGCGCCAGCCGGGGGATTGGCGCCGCGACCGCCAAGGCGCTCGCGGCCGCGGGCGCGCATGTGATCCTGACCGGTCGGACGGTTGCCGATCTCGAGGCGGTCGAGGCCAGCATCTATGAAGCAGGCAGCAGCGCCACCATCGCTCCGCTCGACCTGACCGAGTGCGACAGCGTGGCGCGGCTGGGCGCGGCCGTTTCCGGCCGTTGGCCATCGCTGGACATATTGGTGCTCAACGCGGCGATCCTTGGTCCGATGATGCCCGTCCCGCAGATCGCCGGCGACGAGCTGGCCAAGGTGTTCACGCTCAATGTGCTTGCCCAGCAGGCCTTGATCGCAGCCTTCGACCCGTTGCTGCGCAAAAGCGATGCGGGCCGGCTGGTGGCGATCAGCTCGGGTGTCGGGCGCAATCCCAAGGCCTATTGGGGCGCCTATTCGGCCTCCAAAGCCGCGCTGGAGTCGCTGGTGCTGAGCTATGCCGACGAAGTGCAGAACCTTGCCCCGTTGAAGGTTGCCATCGTCAACCCCGGCCCAACGCGAACGGCGATGCGCGCCGATGCCTATCCGGGCGAGGATCCGGCGACGGTGAAGTCCCCGGATGTCGTCGGCGAGGCGATCGTCGCGTTGCTCGCCAGCGACTTCGAAACTGGGCACCGGCTACAGCTGCCGCGGTAAGCTCCACCGATCCGCTTCCCTGCCCCGCCGGGCATCGAAGTTTAGGAATTTTAGGCTGACGCAAGACTAAAGTTCGATCAAGAATTCAGTTCTGATCGATTCACTCGATTAGATGGACGGCCCTCGGTAATGCCTACAGCTGTTTGTCCATGCCGCGAACGCCAGGTCCGCGGCTCGTACAAGTCACACGATTTCAAAGAGCCTTGTCTCATCGCGATCAGGCAAGACTTTACCACGGGAATGAGAACAAATCAAGTACATTCTCGGGCGCAATTAGCGATTTTGCCCATGTTCGCACGCGTTATGGCGCGACCCAGGGATCAACCACCGTCAAGCCACAGTCGAGGAAGTCGCGCACGTTGCGCGTCGCGAGCATTGCTCCGCGCGAGCGGGCAATTGCCGCGATCTGGGCATCCAACTGGCCAATCGGTCGGCCGGCAAGCCTCCGACTGGCAGCGATTTCCACAAAGGCCTCGGCGGCATCCCCATCGAACGGGAGCACTCGATCGGCGAAATCCTGGTCAAACATCGCGCGAGCCTCCTCCGCCAAGGCATCTCGGCGCTTTCCTTCGGGCAGCAATGCGACGCCATAGAGAATTTCCGCCTCGGTTACCGTTGTAGTGAACAGGCTGACCGCAGGCTGCAATGCGACCCAGTCAGTCACCATCGCAGCGGGCTCTGCCCGCATAAGCTCGGAAACAACGTTGGTATCGAGAAGGATCATTCCCCGAAGTCAACCGGGTCGCGGATCGGCTCGCGCGGAATCTCTGGGAGATCGACGCCGCCGAACTTGGCGAAGCGGGCATGGATCGCCTGACCAAGGTCGCTGGGAGTCGAAGGCTCGGCGCAGAGGGTTGAGCGGAGGATATCGCGCGCTTCGTCCTCCATCGATCTACCATTCCGCGCTGCGCGAACACGCAGGCGGCTCTTGATCGCAGCGTCGATATTGCGGATGGTCATTGCAGCCATCGCGCCCTCCATTAATCAATGATTGCAAATTAATCATTGACGTAATATTCGTCAAGGGGCGGCGCCTCGGCGGAGCGCTTCGCCGATGACATTGAAGAAGGTTTTGCTCACCGCGCATTGGGCGCCGGCCCATTCGGGGTGCCATTGGACGGCCAGCACTTCGCTTTCGAGCGGACGGGCGGAGACGGCTTCGATGACGCCATCCAGGGTCGAAACCGCCTCGACGTTCAGCCCGCTGGCAAGGCGATCGATGCCCTGCATGTGCACGGAATTGACCGATACGCGGCGACCCGGGCCTCCGTTCGTCAGGCGCCCGCCGGGCATCAGGTCCACATCGTGCATGTGGTCGAACAGCTCGTGATAGGGGAGGTCATCTTGGTGATGATGGGCTCCTGCATCCATGTCACGAAGACTGCCGCCAAACAGGACATTGAGCTCCTGCAAGCCGCGACATATGCCGAACACCGGCTTGCCGCATTCGATCAGCGTACCGGCCAGGCGCAGCGCGACTTCATCGCGTTGCTCGTCGATGCGCCCCACGTCGGCATCGCTGCCGCCGTAGCGCTGCGGCGAAACATTCGAGCGCGAGCCGGTCAGCAGCAGGCCGTCGAGCCGCGCGGCGATGTCTCTGGCATCCACGCCGTGAACAAGCGCAGGAACGAGCAAAACGCTCGCGTCGGAAATGTGCACCAGCGGGTCGATGAAACGGCTGGCCACGGTCTGCACCGGGCGCTGCGCCACTTCGTTGCAGCACAAGACGCCGATCAGCGGTTTGGAAGCCGTTCGACTGTCATTGCTCTGTTCCGACGCGGGCATGTTTATGCCACTATCAGTCCCACAGCTGTGCGACTGGCACAACGATCAAAAGAGGGCCGCGCTTCATTGCGAAGCGCGGCCCAGTCAGATGGGGTGCGAGAGGTCTCACCCCGCGTGCGCCATCCTTATATACCCTAGTTCTCTACTAGACAATAGAAAAATTGGAAGGTGGGATACTTCGTCCAAAGTGGGCGGGATGTCCTAAGTCCAGCCGAGCGCCCGCGCCGCGGTTCCGCCGAGGATCGCCTGCTTTTCCGCCGGGGTCAGGACCGGATTCTCGCGGATGAACATCAGGGAGTCGGCATAGCGGTGCTTGCCGGGATAATCTTCCAGCGTGCGCGGGTTCTGGTAGCGGCCGATGCCGATCCGTCCGACGAAGCGGGTCGTATCGCTTGCCCACATCAGCCGGTCCGCACCGAAGGCGTCGACGATGGCACGCAGCGGTGCGTTAGCATCCGCGAACGGGAAGCGCTCCCTCGACAAAGACGGAAGGCCGCACAGCTTGACGTGGACGTTGGAGAAA
>Ga0081539_10004964_pt1 | contig 14094 bp, 6 predicted proteins | sample TabmetS4T2R2_FD_71023 | JGI IMG/M metagenome (GOLD analysis project Ga0081539, IMG submission 71023) | Tabebuia heterophylla rhizosphere microbial communities from the University of Puerto Rico - S4T2R2 | ecosystem: Host-associated > Plants > Roots > Rhizosphere ...
GGCGTTGGTCAGAATCTTCTGCCCGTTGAGTTTCAATCCGGGGCTAATACTCTCTTCGTCGGTCCAACTGTAGCGCCCAGCCCAACTCGAATTAGCGCTCTCGATGAAATCACCGCGCGCGATGAACTGGTCACGGTCATTGAGGCTCCCCTGTGACTGTTGATGGTTGAAACCGCCCGGACCGAAGGCATTTGGAAAGAGGTTGGGCGCCGGATAGAACTCCAACAGCTTGAGCGAAGTCGGGTGAATGCGATTGACCGGAATCTTGTTGCCGGGGAACTGATCCTTGACGATCTTGCCATCGACGACGCGCGCCGTGAGCGGATCGTAGATCGGATTGGAGAGGTTCGAGAAATCGCCGCCACGCCACGCCGTCAACGGCAGGTTGTATGTGGCGTTGCCCGTCCGGCGCTCGCGAAAACCCTCGAAGTTGGTCATAAAGAATGCTCGCTCGCGGTTGTCGTATCCGAGTGGACCGAAGAGTTTCTTGGGCAGCCAGACCGGACCGCCGAGCACAAACCCGTATTGATTCCACCGTAACGGATCCTTCTTTGCGTCCTTGGCTCGTCTGCCGGTGAAATCGTAATTGCGCGCGTCAAAAACGTCATTGCGCAAGAACTCGAAGGCTGCGCCGTGATATTCACGCGTACCCGACTTGGTCGAGATGTTGATCTGGGTTGAGGCGCGTCCGAACTCTGCCGGATAGACGCCTGTCTGCACCTTGAACTCCTGGATGGCGTCGATCGAGGGCAAGATGATCGGAGTGTTGAAGTTGACATCCGTGTTCTCGATGCCGTCGATCGTGAAGTGATTGAAGTAGGAACGCTGTCCGGCGACCGAGATGTTCTGGTTAGCTCGCGTCCCGCCCTGCCGCGAATTGGCCTGGCCGGCCATGGTGAATCCAAAACTGACGTTCGGAGCCGTCGCAACCAGTTGCAGGAAGTTGCGGCCATTGAGCGGCAGATCGACGATGCGTTTGTTCTCAATCACCGTGCCGACCGTGCTCTCTTGCGCGAGCAGCGCGCCAATCCCGGTGATCGTCACGGTCTCATCGACCCCGCCAACCACGAGCTGGACATCGAGCCTCACCGTCTGTTGGATTTGCAGCTCAATTCCATCGCGCATGGCGACCTTGAATCCGCGTTGTTCGACCTTGAGCGCATACGCTCCCGGTAAGAGCGCGGGAAAACTGTAGACGCCGTCAGCATTGGTCGTCACTTTGCGCACCGCGCCGGTCGCGGCGCTGGTGACGGTGACTGCCGCGCCGCTCACCGCGGCGCCGCTCGAGTCGGTGACCACTCCAGTGATCTCCCCCTGCGTCTGTGCGGCAACTCTGGCTGAAATCCCGATCAACAGCATCAGGAAAAAAAGGAAAACAGTAGTCAGGTGCAGAAGTCTTTTCATGTGTCCTCCTCAGATTTGAACTACTCGGAAGGGTTTGCATTAATCTACTCAAATGTTAGGTAGCTTCTACCACTATTAGTTCTGGGAGACAACATTCCCAACGGACCATGAAAAGATTTTTCTCGATGAAGATGCTGAAGATGCGATTTCCGTAGGGCGATTGTGGAGGAGGGCGGCCATCGACCTTGATCTATGTCAAGGATTGTCAGTTGAATGGTCAGGTACCGAGCAATTTACTGATCCCTGCCCCCAGATCCCTGATCCTTTTTATCATTATCAGGGACCAGGGATCTGGGATCAGGGCGTGATTCAATCTTGCGGCGCATCACTCACATCGTAGAGCGACGATCGGATCGATCCGCGTCGCACGCCGCGCCGGAACGGCGCAGGCCAGCAGAGTAACGATCGTCAACAACAATGCGACCCCGATCAATGTCAGCGGATCATTGGGGCTGACGTCGAACAAGAGGCTCTTGATCAAACGCGTCAAGGCGATTGAGATCAGCAGCCCCGTGCCGACGCCGATCAACGCCAGGGCCATTCCCTGGCGCACGATCAGCTTCACGACATCGCGCCTTTCGGCGCCTAATGCCATCCTGATGCCGATCTCCTGCGTGCGCTGAGTGACCGAATAGGACATGACGCTGTAGATTCCGATGATCGCCAGTAACAGCGCCAACCCGGCGAAGAGTGACAACAAGGCCGCGACGAACCGCTGCGGCGCGACTGAGCCGGCAATCGCGGTTTCCAGCAATTGCGCCCGACGAATCGGTTGTCCCGGATCGATCGATTGCACCGCGCGGCGAATGCTGTTGACTAAATTCTCCGCTGAAATCTGGCCGCGCACGACGAGCGTCATCCCGAGCGCCGGCAGTTGCCACGCGGGGATATACATTTCAGGTTGGAACTCATCTTTCAGTTCCTCGTGTTTGACGTTGCCGACAACGCCGATGATTTCGCGCGAGACGGCTTTGCCGTAGAGTTTGGTTTCTTGCCGCATACCGACCGTGATTCGCTTGCCGATCGGGTTTTCATTCGGCCAGAAACGTTTGGCGGTGGCTTCGTTGATCATGATCACACCCGGATGCGCAATGTCATCGGCGTCGGTGAAATCGCGGCCCGCTCGCAGCGGAATGCCCATCGCCGTGAAATAGCCGGGCGCGACCTGATGTCTGTCGGCCGACTGGCCGTCTGCTCCGCGCGTAGCCCCACGATCATCGATGACGAAAGAGCTGTTGCCACGCGAGCCGCTGAACGGCAGGCTGGTGCCCATGCCGGCAGATTCGACGCCGGGAATGGCGCGGACCTGTTCCAGCACGCGGCGAAAGAACTCGGCTTGCAGCCGGTCTTCGGGATATTTAGCGAGCGGCAGATTGATCGAGCAGGTCACAACGTTTGCGGGCTGAAATCCGGGATTGATTCGCAGCAGTTTCCAGAGACTCTCGACCAGCAACCCGGCGCTGATCAGCAAAACCAGCGACAAGGAGATCTCCGCCACGACCAGCGCGCTGCGCATCAGTTTCAGCCGTCGCGCGCCCGTGGCCGAACGGCTGCTGTCGCGGAGCGCCTGATGAATGTCGGTCTTTGCCGCTTGCCACGCGGGCGCCAATCCGAAGAGCACGGCAGAGCCGAGCGACATCAAAAGCGTAAAGACGATGACGGAGCCGTCAATCGTAATCTTTTCGCGGCTGGGAATCGCCGCCGGGTTGATCGCAATCAACGCGCTAACGCCACGGCCGGCCAGCAACAACCCGATCGCGCCGCCGATCACAGCCAACAGCACGCTCTCGATCAACAGCAATCGAACCAGGCTCCAGCGCGACGCGCCAAGCGCGCTGCGCAACGCCAGTTCTTTCCATCGCGCGGTTGCGCGTCCCAACGTCAGATTGGCAACATTGACACATGCGATCAACAGCACCAGAGTGACGGCGCCGAGCAAGATCATCAATGGCCGCTCAAGATCACCGAAGAGATGGTCGCGGATGGTTTCGATCTTCAAGATGAATTGTGGCTCGTAGTTTGAACTCTCTTTTTTGAGCTGCTCCGCGATGTTTTTCAGGTCGGCCCGCGCCTGCTCAACCGTCACACCCGATTTGACCCGCGCCAGACCGGTCAAAAACGCCGATCCGCGGCCGTACTTCGTCAGATCGAGCGCCAATGGAGCCCAAACATCGGTGCTTGTACTCGGGAAATTGAAGTTGGGCGGCATGATCCCGATGATCGTGTACGATTCGCCGTTGAGTTGGACAGTTTGCCCCAAAATCCGTGGACCCGCGCCAAAGCGGCGTCTCCACAATCCATCGCTGATCAACGCGACGTGATCTTTTCCGGGTACATCTTCTTCGGCTGTAAAGACGCGGCCGAGAGCCGGCGCCATGCCCATCACGCGCCCGAAATCGGCGGAGGCCAGCACGCCGCTGAGCGCCTCAGGCTGCTGGTCGCCCGTCAATGTAAAGCTCACGCGATTGATAGCGAAGAAAGAATCGAAGCTATGATTCCGGTTCCGCAGCTCCGTGAAAGTATATGGCGAGATCGAATCTTCGGCCTTCGGATCCGAATGTTTCCCTTCGAAGACATAGACCATGCGTTCAGCCTGCGGGTAAGGTAGCGGGCGCAGTAAGACCGCGTTGACCACGCTGAAGATCGCCGCATTCGCGCCGATCCCCAACGCCAGCGTAATCACTGCAACCAACGTGAAGCCCGGATGCTTCCACAACATTCGCGCGCCGTAGCGCAGGTCTTGCCCGAGATGATTCATAATTTCCTCTCGAAAAAAATGATGGCGCAATTTTTATGAAGTGCGGTCCGTCCGCAAACCAACTTAACACGACACAGGTGCTTACGGATTAAAAGCTCAAACGATGTGCCATGCTCGCGGTTGAGTTAAATCGCCGAATTACTAAGTTTAGCCTGGATGAGCCGGTGACGCATGGCTCTCTTAGCGTGCGTTTCTGGGATTGCGTCGTCCCGGAATCGGGCAATGCCTCAAGGCATACCTCACTTGAAGTGAGAAATAAAAAGGGTCAAGATAGATGCTCTTGCCATTTCCGCAGCTTTATCATGATTTAAAACGTTGAGGTTTCGCCGCCTACCAATAGATCGAGGTCTTCTTATGCATTGCTTTGGCCATTGGCGTTCTGTTACAGGTTCAATCTTCATCTTCGTCTTGTTGGTTGCGATAAAAGGTCCGGCATTTGGGACGATCGCCGACGCCCAGCCGGATCAGAGGCCGGAAAGAATCACCGTCGTCTCGAACGCGCGCCTGCGCGCCGCGCCGCAAATAACGGCGGAAGAGATCACCAGATTGCCGCTGGGTACCATTGTCCTCCTGCTCGATCAATCGGTCGCCAAAGAGGTGGTCAACGAGATGGAAGATTTCTGGCATCTCGTCAGGACCGATGATGACAAGAGTGGATGGATCTTCGGCGGATTGACGAGGCCCTTCTCAACAACCGGACGCGAAGAGATTTATCGGCAAATTGCCGAGGAGAGACTACAAACCGCGCGCCAGGACTTCTTCGAGCAGGTCGATTTCTATAAATTCCTGGTGCGGGCGATGGCAGAGGTCAGCACGCCTGCCATGATGGGCGAGCTTGAGCTGGCGCAGCTGATTACATTGAACAAGTCATTGATCGCGATTCCACAGGCCCGCAAACCTCGGGAGCCCCGGGAGCCATACGCGAGTTGGGTCCAATTGCACAAAGCGCAAATCGTCTATAGCGAATTTGACGGAACGTGGTTTGTGCAGTTAGACCGATTTTGGGAATTGGAGAAGAAGTACCATGGCTCACCGATTGGCGAACGCATTGCGTGGATGGCGACACAGCAACCGCTGTCGGCCGACTGCGAAGGCTCTGTCCCATGTTATTTCAACATAATTTCGATGCGGGACGAACCATATCTGAAACTTTACCCGAACGGCACCCATGCCGGAGATATCATCAGCAAGATCGATAAATTTATCAGAGCCATCACCAGTGATACTCAATTTGTTCAACAGCAGATGCATTTCGAGTTGCGTCCGGAAGATCGCGACCAATTAAAGAAAGAGATCGCGGAATTCCGCAATGTTTTGATGAGGACGAGCAGACCGGAAAAGAGCGCGCTCATGGAAACGCTCGATCGGTTGTTACGACTCATCCCTTAAATTTTTCCCTGGTGAATGATCAGTCCGCAGGAGAAAAAAATTAAAAATAATTGTATGGAGAGTGAGAGGAAAAAGAAGGTTGCTGCGTCTAATTACTTTAGAATGACAAAAAGAATCTCATCATTATTGTGTCTTTCTCTGTTACTCACCCCGCTCTTTGCTCAGCAAAAGGAGAACCAGTCAGAACATATTCACGGAGTCGGCCATGTTCATTTGAAGATATCGTGTTCGCCTGCGGTATCGGCCGACTTCGACCAGGGGCTCGCGCTGCTACACAATTTCTGGTATCCGCGCGCACTCGAGACCTTCAACAAGGTCATTCAAGCCGATCCGCAATGCGCAATGGCATACTGGGGCGCGGCGATGACCTACAACCATCCATTCTGGGATGCGCCGACAAAAGAGGATCTCGATGCCGCTTGGCCCCTGGTGCAGAAAGGACTGCAGGCCGGCAAAAAAACGCCTCGCGAGAAAATGTATCTCGAGGCCCTTGCCGCGCTCTACAAAGACGCGGGTGCCGGACCGAAAGCAGAACGCGATGAAGCATACAAAGACGCGATGAAAGCGCTCTATGAAAAGTACCGTGACGATGAAACCGGGCTTTTCTACGGGCTTTCGATTCTGGGCACGATCAAAGAGGGGACCAAGGGATTCGAGAAGCAGGCCGTCGCGGCTCGGCTCTTCGAAAATGTATACGCGAAGAATAAGCAGCATCCGGGCGCCTTACACTACTTGATCCACGTCTATGATGACCCGGAACATGCGACGGATGGTCTGAAGGCGGCGCGTGCCTATGCCAAAGCGGCTGATGCCGTCCCTCACGCGTTGCACATGCCTTCGCATATCTTCACGCGGCTGGGATACTGGGAAGAGGCGGCGGCGACGGACGAGAACGCCTGGCGCATCTCCGAAAATGACGTGAAGCGCGCCGGAGAGTCCGGCGCTTACCGGGATTTCCATTCACTCAACTACTTGCAGCATTCATACCTTCAGCTGGGCCGTTATCGCGACGCCAGGCGCGTGACCGACATTATCAAGGCCCAATACGAAGCAATCCCGGATAAGACAACCGCGCCGGATACGCTGGAATTACAATCAAGGCACGTCCGCGGACGAACGATCTATGCCCTGCCCGATCGCGTTGCATATGGTTATTTCGATATGCTGACTCGATACATCGTTGAAACAGGCGATTGGCAGGCCGTGCCGGAGGTTCCGCTCGTCGCGCCGTCGCGCGATTTCGTCGCCATGAAATCGCAGGTTGAAGCAATGGCCGCGGCCAGGCGCGGAGACGCCGCAGCCGCCAGGGCCGCAGCCGAGAGAATCGCCGCGCTCTCGAACGAACCCAACCAGCATCCATTCGCCAAACAGATCATCACCATGCAAGCCAGGGAGGCCGAAGCCATCGCGGCGCAGGTGGCGGGAGATGTAGCAGGCGCAATAGCAAGGATGAATGAGGCGATCGCCATCGAAGACGCCATCTATACGCTTTCGCAGCCGCCCTATCCGATCATCCCCGCGCACGAACTCTATGGGACGATGCTGTTGGAGATGAAGCGCCCCGCGGATGCAATGAACCATTTCATCATAACTTTGAAGCGCACGCCCGGCAGGCCAAAAGCAATCTACGGATTGGCGGCTATCGCCGAGGCTCTCGGCGATAAAGAGACGGCCACCAGGCGATACACTGAATTTTTGGAGTTGTGGAAACATGCTGATCAGGATCGACCCGAAATTGCCGCCGCCCGGCGATTTTTATCAAGAGGAAAAGCCGGGGCACAATGAGCATTGATCCAACTGCGGCTCTGCATGAACAGTGAAGAAAGGGGAAGGTGGAACGATGAAACTCAACCGACGAACTTATAGCCAAGGCTGTGAACGGTGAGAATATATTTGGGGTGGCGAGGATCGGGCTCCAGCTTTTGACGCAATCCTGCAATGTGAACGTCCACGGTGCGCGTTGTGGGGATGGCGTCGTACCCCCACACCTCATCCAATAGTTGATCGCGTGAAAGGATCGTGTCGCGATGCTCGATCAGATAACAGAGTAGTTTGTACTCTTTCGGCAGTAACTCTACCGGCACATCGTTGCGCTTAACCTCCGCTCGGCGAAAATCAACGCGGATTTGATCGAAATGATAGAAATCGGCGGAATTGTTCGGGAGAGCAGGCGGCGACCGTCTCAGCAGCGCCTCCATGCGCGCCAACAGCTCGATAGGCTCAAATGGCTTCACCAGGTAATCATCGGCGCCGATCTTCAGTCCGACGACGCGATCCACAACTTGCCCCCGCGCCGTCAACATCAGTATCGGAACGTTGATTCCACGCTGTCTCAGATCGCGGCAGACATCAAAGCCGCTCTTGAGCGGCAACATGACGTCCAGAATAATGAGGTCAAAGGGTTCATGAGCGGCGCGTTCGAATCCCGCCTTGCCGTCCTCGGCCGTCTCGACGCGGTAACCTTCGCCTTGCAAGCGATCTGTCAGAGAGATCAGAAGGCCTGGTTCATCTTCAATCAGCAGCACTCGATTGCTCATATTCGTTTCTTAATTGGCCGTTCGCCGCTTGTGACCTGGAATCTATTGCCGGTAAGTGAAGAGTGAAGCTGCTGCCCTGTCCGATGGCGCTCTTGACTGTGACTTTGCCGCCATGAGCTTTGATCATCCGTTCAACCAGACAAAGCCCCAGACCATTGCCGTGAATGTTCGCTTCGACGGCCGCGCGGCCGCGGCGGAAAGGTTCAAAGATGTGGGGCAGCTCAGACGGCTCGATGCCGATGCCATGATCCGTGACCGTGATGCGCACCTCCGAGCCACGACCTGATTCCACGCTAAGTTTGATGTGGCGACTATCACCGCTGTATTTAATCGCGTTGGTCAGCAGGTTGTAGAGCGCTCGCTCAATGGCGCCCCCATCGGCCAGAACCGGCGGCAATCCGGGCTCGATCTCCTTCTCTATCTCAAACTCTTTTTCGTCGGCGTGAGATCGAACGGCTGACAGAGCGCGTTCAACCAGATCTTCGGCTGCAACCGGGCGAAGCCGATAGGGTTTTTTGATCGATTCCGTTCCGGCAAAATCGAGGACCTGTTCGATCATCTCCGCCAACCGGCGGCCCTCGGCATTGATCATCGCCCCATAATGTTTGACCCGTTGATGATGGTGGATCATGCCGTCAGCCAGATTGGCGCTGGCGATACACACGACGGAGACGGGAGTCCTCAGTTCATGCGAAACGCCGGCGACAAATTCGATCTGCCGGCGCGCCAGTCGGCGCTCGCGTTGAGACGAGGTGACGATGATCGCCACGCTGACTGCCAGGAGCAGCAGAATCCCGAAGCCGACATACAGATTTCGCCGCCGGGCTTGCGAGACGGCTATTTCCAGAGAGCCGGCGCGGTGTTTGAGCGAGAGCTGCCACAATGACAGATTATCGTTGGATAAAAAGACCGTTCCCGACTCTACCTGTTCCTGGCTTGAGGTCGAAGAATGCACCGTAAATGTTTGAGGGCGAGTAGTTCGGCGTAAAGCCGAAGTCGATGATGTGATTCCAACGGTCCGGTGCCCCATCGGGGCGGCCGACACGAATCCCGCTCCATTCACCACGGTGGCCGACACGGCTCCACTGACATGCATCGAATCGGGCGCCGGGATGATGTGATCGAGAGTAAAGTTCTGGATCAAATCGAAGCGGACGCTGAGAAGACCGGCGGTGGCGTCGCTCGCCTGCAAAGCATGATCACCTGTCTTCTGAGTAGATGAATATATTTGTCTGCTTGGGTCGCGCCGGCTAGTCACCGTCAAGTTGTAATCCAGGTCTCCACTGCCGGAGTTGTCTGAAAAGTATTTTCTGGCGAGTCGTGGAATAATTTCTTGCCGAATACAATCCCGATTGAGCATGACAATGACGTGATTGCTGAATGGCGCGATCAAATCATCGATCGTTGGGGCGGCCGGCTCTTCCTTGAATTGCCGGATCATCGCGACGGGAATGATGAGAGCCGGCAGATCGCCATCGACGAGATCGAGGGATTGAATGGTGAAAGTGCCGCCTCCGCTGATCGCATCTCGACGCGCCTCGATCCGTTTGCACAAATCTTCCAAATTGGCCGGCCGCTCGGTCTGTTCAAACCTCCTGGCGGGATGGTTATAACGCGCCGTTTGCAGCCGTCCCTTTCCCGCTGCCGTTAACAGATATATTTCGCTCACCAATTGCGGAAAGGCGGATTGAGATAGCCAGAGGTCATAACGTTTGGCGTAATTTGCCCACGATTGGCGTTGCAAAGCTTCAGAATCCACTTGGAACGTGGCGAATGCCCGCGCCAACTCACGGTCAAAATCCTCGCTGAAACGTGAGGCCGCAACGCGCAATGCCGCTTGACGGCGTTCCTGATCGGCTTCGCTGACCTGTCCAAGCCAGCGGTACTGGAAGATGCCCAGCAACACGAGCAGCGTCGTCAATGCGCCGGTCAAAATCAGAAGAAAGAGAGATTTCTGAAACCAAGCCCTGATCATAGCGGCTTAAATCTAGCACATCATTCGGCCGATGGATCCTGTCGAGAGGCTGATTTTACATCTCTAACATAGTTATTACCTAACACTAACCATCTCGTCTGATCTCTGTGTAATGATCCCTCTCGTCAGGGCGTCATCTCCGTCGCGAAAACGCCCCGACGCAATTGAAGAGGGCGCTGGGTGCTGGACGCCGGGTCTCTGTAACCGGCGGCGGCATCCGGCGGCTATCAGATCTAGCATCTTTTTTGAATGAGAGGTCAATCAAATGAAACTCGTTATTAAAGGTATTCTGGGAATCACGCTTCTGGTATTGAGTGTGACCGGAGTCTCCGCCCAGGGTAATGCCAATGTGCAAGGGATACTCAAGCAGGCGCGCGCGGCGATCGGTGGAGAAGATAAGATCAATGCGGTTCAGAGCCTATCTATCACCGGCAAATCTCGCCACGTCGCTCATCTACAACAAGAGCAGGGACAGCAGCAAGAACAGGTTGTCTCAGAGGAGTTTGAACTGGACTTTCTGTTGCCGGACAAATTCATGAGATCCAAAACAATTCAATTGCCCGGCAGCGAGCAACAGACCACTGTGACTGAGACGCTGGATGGAGACAAAGAGGGAACAGATTTCCGGTCGAGCGGACCTGATGTCCTCGTCCTTCAAGGTAGACATGAGGTCGGGTTCGTATCAGGCGGCCCTCCAGGAGAAAAACGCTCCGAATTCGCACGTTACCTGATCACTTTGCTGCTGACCGCGCCTTCGACCTTTCCCGTCGAATGGAGTTCCGCCGGCAAGGCGGATGTGAATGGCAACCGCGCCGACGTGCTGAATGTCAAAGGCCCGCATGATTTCGCCGCGCGGCTCTATCTGGATGAACAATCGCATCTGCCATTGATGCTCAGTTATCAACCGAAAATGTTCGGCATGATGGTAACTGTTGCGGCGGTCGCCGGAGAGATGAAAGACGCTCCTCCCTTTCCTCCTCAAGCCGGCGCGGCCGGCATCGGCATCCGACAGGCGCCCCCTTTTTCGATGACAACTCACACCGGCACGCCTCAGGCCGGCACTCAAATCGCTACGGCCCAAGCCGGCGCGGCCCAGGTCCGCGAATCCTTACCAATGACTGCTCATCCCGAGGAGATCGAAATACAGATCCAACTTGCGGACTATCGATCTGTCGACGGCGTCTTACTGCCTCATCAACTCAAGCAGATCATCAACGGCGAAGCCCAGGAGGAATGGGAGGAAGTTCAATACAAAATCAACTCCCCCACCAGCGCCGAAAAGTTCCAAAAGAGAAAGTGAGATCAGGCGGTCATCTCCGATGCCTTGCTCTTCTACACGTACCATGATTATATATAGAAGAGCGAGGTGTAGCGCGATCGGCAGCATTTTTCTGATCCCTGATCCCTGGCCCCTGATGCTTTTTATCGATCTCAGGGATCAGGGGTCAGGCGTCAGTGTTTGGGCCTATCCCAATAGTGAAGCGAAAATGCTGCAAAATGTCTGAAGGGAGAACGGAATGACCTGGTGGTATCGCCTGTGGCGCCGAAAGAAGATGGATGAACGGCTCGAAATGGAACTGCGCTTCCATCTCGACCAACATACAACCGACCTGATTGCGAGGGGTCTCGATCCGGAAGAAGCGCGGCGACAAGCCAGGCTCGCTCTCGGCGGGCCGGAACAGGTGAAGGAAGGGTGTCGCGATGCCCGCGGTACGCGCTGGTTGGAGGATCTGGCGCGAGACTTCCGCTATTCGCTTCGCACGCTCTGGCGGAGACCGGGGTTTGCGGCTGTCGCCATCCTGACACTGGCCCTTGGCAGCGGGGCGACGACTGTCATGTTCACCGTCCTCAATGGCGTGCTGCTCAGGCCCTTGTCCTATCCGGAGCCGGACAAGCTGGTCACCGTGCGTGGATCCCTGGAAAACTTTGGCGAGTTTTGGGGGGCCTCAAATCTTGATTTCGCCGATGCCAATCGCGAGAGCCGCACGCTTGCCATGGCAGCGTGGACTTATGGTGGAGGTACGATTACTGAGCCCGGAGAGCCCGAGTACGTTGACGGCCGGCTGATCTCAGCGGAGCTCTGCTCCACGCTGGGAATAACTCTCTTACACGGGCGCGGTTTCCGGCCCGAGGAAGACCGGCCGGGCGCAGCGCCTGTTGCCATCATCAGTTATGGCATGTGGCAGCGCCGTTATGGCGGAGATCCGGCCGCCATTGGCAGGTCGCTCGTTTATGGAGGAAAACCGTATACGATCACCGGCGTCGCGCCGGCAGGTTTCCGGTTGTACGGAGAAGCGGACGTATTCACTCCGCTCGGCCAAAACACGGACCCGCGAATGCAGAAGCGCAGATCACGCTTCATTCATGTTGTGGCGCGCCTCCGACCCGGCGTCGCGCTGCCCGAAGCGCAAGCTGAGTTGACGCTGATTGGCCGCCAATTGGCTGAGCAATATCCGGAATCTAACGCGGGAATGACCATGCTGGCGCGCCCACTGCAACAGGAATTGGTTGGAGATGTCCGCTCCACGCTCTGGTTGCTTCTGGCCGCAGTCGGCCTAGTGCTGTTGATTGCCTGCGTGAATATTGCCAGCCTGCTGCTGGCGCGCGCGGTTTCACGCGAGCGGGAACTTGCTGTGCGCGTGGCGCTCGGCGCGAGCCGGAGCCGCCTCGTGCGTCAATGCCTCACCGAAAGCGCGGTGTTGGGACTTTCCGGAGGCGTGCTCGGCATGGTGCTCGCAGCTATCGGCGTCCGCCCGTTCGTTGCGTTCTGGCCGGGCAATCTGCCGCGCGCGGAAGAAATCAGCCTCGATTGGCATGTCCTGCTGTTTGCGCTCGCCGTTTCGCTTGCGAGCGGTCTTCTTTTCGGGCTGGCGCCGGCCCTCCGCGTTCCCGTGCGCGGCCTGGAACAGACGCTCCGCGCCGGAGCACGCAACATTGCGAGGAGCTCGCGCCGTCTTCACAGCACATTCGTCATCGCGGAGATCGCTCTGGCAGTCGTGCTTCTGGTTTCTGCTGGGATGCTCGGGCGACTGCTCCTGACACTCTCATCCCTCAACCCTGGCGTGAACGTGCGCAACGTACTGACTACCCGGTTCGCGCTTTCTCCCAACACGCTCGCGAATCCCGAGCAGCTTCATGCAGTCTGGCAGGACATCCTCAATCGCGCTCGCCACGTACCGGACGTTGAATCCGTCGCACTGGCCGATATCGTCCCCATGCGCGAAGGGGAAAACTCGGGACCCTATTCAACCACGTCTGCTCAGCTGCCAATCAATCATGCGCCTCTCGCACTGATCTCCACCGCAACGCCCGACTATCTGAAGGTCATGGGCATCCCGTTGCTCCGGGGCCGCTTTTTCAATGAGCACGATCGCCTGGGCGGCGAGCCGGTCGTAGTGATTGACGAGAATCTGGCGCAGCATGCGTTTGGCGGAGAAGACGCCGTCGGCAAGCGTCTTTGGCTTTTGGGAATGGGTTCGGCCCCCCTCCGGATCGTGGGTGTGGTCGGCCATGTGCGGCATTGGGGCCTCGCCGGTGACGATCAATCGAGAGTGCGCGATCAAATATACTGCCCCTTCGCCCAGGTTCCTGCCCCGTTACTGCAGCTCTTTTCGTCGGTCATGTCGATTACCGTGCGAACGAAAACTTCTCCTCTGAACGTTGTCGAGCCTTTGAGGCGAGAACTGCGCGGCGCGGCCGGCGATCAAGCCCTTTATGAGATCCATACCATGGAGCAGCTCGTGAGCGCATCGCTCGACCGGCAACGTTTCCTTCTATTATTGTTCGGCATCTTCGCCGGTTTGGCTCTGTTGCTCGCCTGCATCGGCATTTACGGCGTGCTGGCATATCTGACCAGCCAGCGTATACCGGAGATTGGCGTCCGCATCGCGCTCGGGGCCGGAACTCGCGACGTCATGTGGCTTGTGCTCCGGCAAGGGCTGGGGCTGATTACCGCCGGCACTGGTTTGGGCATCTTCGCAGCCCTGGCGGCCGGGCGTCTATTGAAACACCTGGTCCCCGGAGTACAGCAC
>Ga0081539_10001555_pt2 | contig 14093 bp, 15 predicted proteins | sample TabmetS4T2R2_FD_71023 | JGI IMG/M metagenome (GOLD analysis project Ga0081539, IMG submission 71023) | Tabebuia heterophylla rhizosphere microbial communities from the University of Puerto Rico - S4T2R2 | ecosystem: Host-associated > Plants > Roots > Rhizosphere ...
AGTTCTGATGCCTGCGCTGTCGCCCACGATGGAGAAGGGCAACCTCGCCAAATGGCTGAAAAAGGAAGGCGAGCCGATCAAGTCCGGCGACGTCATCGCCGAGATCGAGACCGACAAGGCGACCATGGAAGTCGAGGCGACCGATGAGGGCACGCTCGGCAAGATCCTGATCCCGGAAGGCACCGCCGATGTCGCGGTGAATACGCCGATCGCGATGATCCTCGCCGACGGCGAGAACGCCGCGGATCTTGCGAAGGCGCCCGCGGCCCCGCAGAAAGCCGCGGAGTCCGCCGCGCCCGCGGAAGCAAAGCCGCAAGCGCCGCAGCCCAAGGCCGCAGCCCATCCGACTGCGCCGGCCGCCGTCAGCGAGCCGGAGCCGGACGTGCCTGCGGGCACCGAGTTCGTCACGCAGACCATCCGCGAGGCGCTGCGCGACGCGATGGCCGAAGAGATGCGCCGGGATCCCGACGTCTTCATCATGGGCGAGGAAGTCGCCGAATACCAGGGCGCCTACAAGGTGACGCAGGGCCTGCTGCAGGAATTCGGCGCGCGCCGCGTCATCGATACGCCGATCACCGAGCACGGTTTTGCCGGCGTCGGCGTCGGTGCGGCGATGGCCGGCCTGAAGCCGATCGTCGAGTTCATGACGTTCAACTTCGCCATGCAGGCGATGGACCAGATCATCAACTCCGCGGCCAAGACGCTGTATATGTCCGGCGGCCAGATGGGCTGCTCGATCGTGTTCCGCGGGCCCAACGGCGCCGCTGCGCGCGTCGCCGCGCAGCACAGCCAGGACTATTCGGCCTGGTACTCGCAGATCCCCGGCCTCAAGGTGATCGCGCCGTTCTCGGCCGCCGACTACAAGGGCCTCTTGAAAGCCGCGATCCGCGATCCCAACCCCATCATCTTCCTCGAGAACGAAGTCTTGTACGGCCACACCGGCGAGGTGCCGAAGCTCGATGATTACGTCGTGCCGATCGGCAAGGCGCGCGTGGTGCGCAAGGGCAAGGACGTCACCATCGTCTCCTGGTCGATGGGCATGACCTACGCGCTGAAGGCCGCCGAAGAACTGGCGAAAGAAGGCATCGAGGCCGAGGTCGTTGATCTCCGTACGCTGCGCCCGATGGATACCGAGACCATCGTCAACTCCGTGAAGAAGACCGGCCGCGCGGTCACGGTGGAGGAGGGCTGGCAGCAATCCGGCGTCGGCGCCGAGGTCGCCGCGCGCATCATGGAGCACGCCTTCGATTATCTGGACGCGCCGGTGGCGCGCATTTCCGGCAAGGACGTGCCGATGCCCTATGCGGCCAATCTGGAAAAGCTCGCCCTTCCCTCCGTCGCCGAGGTGGTCGAGGCCGCCAAGGCCGTCTGCTACCGGTAGCCGCCAATGTCAGGTCCCAAAGAACAGCCGCTGCCGCCCGATGTGATGGGCCGCGAGGACGCCACCGAAGTATTGCGCGCCTTCGTGGTCGACGGCGGGCTCTCGATCGCGTTCACGCGCGCCTTCGAGGAGCCCGGCATGTGGGGACTCCTGCTGGTCGACATCGCCCGCCACGCCGCGCGCGCCTATGCGCGGGAATCCGCCATGTCGGAGGAGGAAGCGCTGGCCGAAATCCTCGACATGTTCGAAGCCGAAATCGCGCGTCCTACCGACATGGGCTCCACGACGCCGCGGTCGCAACAGGGTCACTGACGATGCCAATCAACATTCTGATGCCCGCGCTGTCGCCCACGATGGAAAAGGGCAACCTTGCCAAGTGGCTCAAGAAGGAGGGCGACAAGGTCAAATCCGGCGACGTCATCGCGGAGATCGAGACCGACAAGGCGACCATGGAGGTCGAGGCGGTCGACGAGGGCACGATCGCCAAAATTCTGGTGCCCGAGGGCACGGCTGACGTTCCCGTCAACGACGTCATCGCCATCATGGCCGGCGACGGCGAGGATGTGAAAGCCGCTGCAAGCGCCGGCGGCGCCGCTGCGCCGAAGCCTGCTGCCGCACCGAAACCCGCGCCGGCTCCTCCCGCCGCCGCGGCTGCCCCTGCGCCGCAGGCTGCGAAAGCTCCGCCGCCTCCTGCAGCTTCGCCCGCGCCGGCACCGGCGCAGGCCAACGGCCACGGGCGCATCTTCTCGTCACCGCTGGCACGGCGCCTCGCAAAAGAAGCCGGCATCGATCTCGGTCGCATCACCGGGTCAGGCCCGCACGGCCGCGTCATCGCCCGCGACGTCGAGGGCGCAAAGTCCGGCAAGGGCCTGAAGGCGCCGGCGGCTGCGCCTGGCGCTGCGCCGGCCATCGCGCCTGCGATGAGCGACCAGCAGATCCTCGCGCTGTTCGAGCCCGGCTCCTACGACATCGTGCCGCATGACGGCATGCGCCGCACCATCGCCCAACGCCTGACGGCCGCGACGCAGACCATCCCGACCTTCTATCTCACCATTGACTGCGACATCGGACGCCTCTTGGACGCGCGCGAGCAGATCAATGCGGCAGCTCCCAAGGACAAGGAGAAGAAGCCGCTCTACAAGCTCTCGGTCAACGACTTCGTCATCAAGGCGCTGGCGGTCGCGCTCCAACAGGTGCCCGACTGCAATGTCAGCTGGACCGAGGGCGGCATGGTCAAGCACAAGCATTCCGACGTCGGCGTGGCTGTGGCGATGCCCGGCGGCCTGATCACGCCGATCATCCGCAATGCCGAAAGCAAGTCGCTGTCGATGATTTCCAACGAGATGAAGGATCTCGCCGCCCGCGCGCGGGCGCGGAAACTGAAGCCGCAGGAATACCAGGGCGGCACGTCGTCGGTCTCCAATCTCGGCATGTACGGCATCAGCCACTTCACCGCCGTGATCAACCCGCCGCAGTCGAGCATCCTGGCGGTCGGCGCCAGCGAGGAGCGCGCGGTGGTGCGGGGCGGCAAGATCGAGGCCGCCCACATCATGAGCGCGACGCTGTCCTGCGATCACCGCGCCATCGACGGCGCCCTCGGCGCCGAGCTGATCGGCGCCTTCCGGCGGCTGATCGAGAATCCCGTGATGATGATGGTGTAGACGCCAGCCAGATCGAACTGAATGAACGGCTCTTGAGCGAGATCAGTTTGTAATGAAAGAGCTCATCGATCTGCTCAAGACGATCTTTTCGGAGAGGCTTGTCGCCTGGCTCGCGCTGATCGCGTTTGCCATTCCCGTTGCGTGGGTCGTCTACACCTTCTTCGTCGGGGGGATGCAGAGCTCCAGCCAGAAGTACTACGATCTCAAACTGGAATACTGCAAGGAGATAGCGAAGAGTACCGCCATCATCGCGACGTCCCAGGACGAGAAGGCCATCCGCGCCGCGGCTTTCCGCTTTGATGAACTTTACTGGGGCGAGCTTGTGCTGGTGGAGGATATCGGGGTCGAAAAGGCGATGGTCCGGTTTCGTGACAAGATGGCGGATTTGGCGGGGGAACTCCAAATCGATAGACTGACCGCACGCCAAATCGACCGGAACGAGTTGCGCTCCGCGAGCCTTGCCGTCGGACACGCCTGCTTCAATTCGCTTCAGCCGAGCTGGCTGGATATGGTCTTCGCGTTCTTCAGAACCCAGCACAAGGGCAAGTAAAGCCAAATGGCCGACACATCCTTCGACGTCATTATCATCGGCTCCGGTCCCGGCGGCTATGTCACGGCGATCCGCGCGGCGCAGCTCGGCTTCAAGACGGCGATTGTCGAAAAAGCCTATCTCGGCGGCATTTGTCTGAACTGGGGCTGCATCCCGACCAAGGCGCTGCTGCGCTCGGCGGAAATTTTCCACTACATGCAGCACGCCAAGGATTACGGGCTCTCGGCGGAGAAGGTCGCCTACGATCCCAAGGCCGTGGTGCAGCGCTCGCGCGGGGTGTCGAAGCGGCTCAATGACGGCGTCGGCTTCCTGATGAAAAAGAACAAGGTTTCCATCATCTGGGGCGACGCCTCGATAGACGCGCCCGGCAAGATCACCGTGAAGAAATCCGCCGTCGAGGCGCCGAAGGGCGCGGCCGGCGAGGGCGCCTATCAGGCCAAGCACATCATCCTCGCCACCGGCGCGCGGCCGCGCGTGCTGCCGGGACTCGAGCCCGACAAGAAGCTGGTCTGGACCTATTTCGAGGCGATGGTGCCGGACCGCATGCCGAAATCGCTGCTGGTGGTCGGGTCAGGCGCGATCGGTATCGAGTTCGCCTCCTTCTTCCACACCATGGGAAGCGACGTCACGGTCGTGGAGGTGCTGCCGCAGATCCTGCCGGTCGAGGACGCCGAGATCGCAGGCCTTGCGCGAAAGCGTTTTGAGAAGATGGGGATCAAGATCCACACCAACACGAAGGTGACAAAGCTCGAGAAGAAGAGCGACAGCGTCGTTGCCACCATCGACGACGGCAAGAAGACCGAGGCCGTCGAATTCGAGCGCGTGATCTCCGCGGTCGGCGTCGTCGGCAATATCGAGAACCTTGGCCTCGAAAAGCTCGGCGTCAAGACCGACCGCGGCTGCGTCGTGGTGGACGGTCTTGGCAAAACCAACGTCCCCGGCATCTACGCCATCGGCGACGTCGCAGGTCCCCCGATGCTCGCGCACAAGGCCGAGCATGAGGGCGTGGTCTGCGTCGAGGCGATCAAGGGCCTGCATCCGCATCCGACGGACAAGAACCTGATTCCCGGCTGCACCTACTGTCATCCGCAGGTCGCCTCCGTCGGCCTCACCGAGGCCCGCGCGAAAGAGGGCGGCCGCGAGATCCGCGTCGGCCGCTTCCCCTTCGTCGGCAACGGCAAGGCGATCGCGCTCGGCGAGGACCAGGGTCTGATCAAGGTCGTGTTCGACAAGAAGACGGGGCAGTTGCTCGGCGCCCACATGATCGGCGCCGAGGTCACCGAGCTGATCCAGGGCTATGTGGTCGCGATGAATCTGGAGACCACCGAGGAAGAGCTGATGCACACCATCTTCCCGCACCCGACGCTGTCGGAGATGATGAAGGAAGCCGTGCTCGACGCCTACGGGCGCGTGCTGAATATCTGATGCCGCCGTCATTGCGAGGAGCGCAGCGACGAAGCAACCCAGCTTTCTTGGCTGCGGCAAAGCTGGATTGCTTCGCTTCGCTCGCAATGACGAGGTAGCGACCGTCGGCGCAAGAGAAAGAAGAAAAGCGTGAAAGACAACGACAACATCACCATCGAACGCCCGACGTTCGTGACCCACCTCGAATGCGCGATGGAGGGCGACCATTATCCCGCCGACCAGGTCCACAATCTCTCCAAGGCCGGTAAGCCGCTCTTGGTGCGCTACGACCTGCCGGGCGTGAAGAAGGCGCTGACCAAGGACGCGCTCGCCCAGCGTCCCGCCGACATGTGGCGCTATCGCGAGCTGTTGCCGGTGCGCAAATGCGCCGATATCGTCAGCCTCGGCGAGGTCACCACGCCGCTGATCCGCCTGCCAAAACTCGGCAAAAAGCTCGGCGGCGGCGAGATCATCGTCAAGGACGAAGGTCGGCTGCCGACCGGCTCGTTCAAGGCGCGCGGCCTCGTCATGGCGGTGTCGATGGGCAAGGCGCTCGGCATCCAGCATATGGCGATGCCGACCAACGGCAATGCGGGTGCGGCGCTCGCCGCCTATGCCACCGCCTGCGGCATCAGGACTACGGTCTTCTGCCCCGCCGACACGCCGGAAGTGAATGTCAGCGAGATCGAGCTGCAGGGTGCCACCGTCTATCGCGTCAACGGCCTGATCGACGATTGCGGCAAGATCGTCGGCGAGGGCAAAACAAAAGCCGGCTGGTTCGACACCTCGACGTTGAAGGAGCCCTACCGGATCGAAGGCAAGAAGACGATGGGGCTGGAGCTTGCCGAGCAACTCGGCTGGGACGTGCCCGACGTGATCTTCTATCCGACCGGCGGCGGCACCGGGCTGATCGGCATGTGGAAGGCGTTCGCGGAACTGGAAGCCATCGGCTTCATCGGCGCAAAACGCCCGCGGATGGTGGCAGTGCAGGCTTCCGGCTGCGCCCCGATGGTACGTGCTTTTGAAGCAGGCACCGAGCACGCCACCCGCTGGGAGGACGCCCACACCATCGCGGCCGGCATCCGCGTGCCGCAGGCGATCGGGGATTTTCTCATCCTGCGCGCCGTGCGCGAGAGCAAGGGATTTGCCATTGCAGTCGATGACGAGAGGATTTCTGCTGCGCTCGACGAAGTGGCGCGCGAGGAGGGGCTTTTGCTGTGCCCGGAAGGTGCTGCCACCTACGCCGCCTACCGGCAGAGCCTCGCCGAAGGTCGTGTTGCAAAGAGTGACCGCGTGATGCTGTTTAATTGCGCGACCGGGCTTAAATATCCGCTGCCGCCGGTCACGCGAACGCTCGATCGCCACCAGCCGATCGATTTTGCGCAGTTCTGACGGCCGTCGCTATTGCCGTCATTGCGAGCGAAGCGAAGCAATCCAGCTTCGTTCGCCGAGACAAGAAAGCTGGATTGCTTCGTCGCTGCGCTCCTCGCAATGACGATGGATGGAGTCCGTTATGCGAAGATTAGTTCTTGCCGTACTTGCAGCTCTCGCATTCACCGGCCCCGCCTTCGCCCAAAATTTCCCCTCGCGCCCAGTCACCATCGTGGTGCCGTTCTCCGCCGGCGGCCCGTCCGACGCGATGGCACGGATCCTCGCCGAGCACATGAAGGTGACGCTCGGCGAGGCCGTGCTGGTCGAGAACGTCACCGGCGCCGGCGGCTCGATCGGCGTCGGCCGCGCGGCGAAATCGCCGGCGGACGGCTACACCATCTCGTTCGGCCATCTCGGCACCCATGTCGCCAACGGCGCGATCTACAAACTCAACTACGACCTCGTTGCCGATCTCGAGCCCGTGGTGCTGCTGCCCAGCAACCCCATGATCATCGTCAGCAAGAACGATGTCCCGGCAAAGACGTTGCAGGAATTGCTGGCCTGGCTGAAGGCGCGGCCGCAGCCGGCCGCCGCGGGCACCGCGGGGGCGGGCTCCGGCAGCCATGTCGCGGGCCTGGCGTTCGAGGCCGCGACCGGCATCAAGCTGCAATATGTGCCGTACCGCGGCACGGGGCCCGCGATGAACGATCTCGTGGCCGGGCAAATCGATCTCATCGTCGACCAGACCTCGAACTCGATCCAGCAGGTGCGCGCCGGCAATATCCGCGGCTATGCCATCGTCGATTCCAAGCGCGTCGAGTCCGCGCCCGACATTCCGACCACGGATGAAGCGGGCCTGCCCGGTTTCCACATGACGCTGTGGTCGGGCATGTGGGTGCCCAAGGGCACGCCGAAGGAGGTCATTGCAAAACTCAACGCCGCGGCGGTCGCCGCGCTGAACGATCCCACCGTCCGGAAGCAGTTCGAGAATCTCGGCCTGCAGATGCCGCCCAAGGACAAGCTGACGCCCGAAGCGCTCGGCGAATGGCAGAAGGCGGAAATCGCGAAATGGTGGCCGATCATCAAGGCGGCCAATGTGAAGGTGGATTAGCGCGTTCGCGCGCTCCGTAATTGTCCGGTGTGTGGGCGCAGGTTCGGTCGCCGCATCGCCGCCGGATGTGACGCAATTCAGCCACATCGGGGTCAAATTTGTAACCCGCACATTTACCATAGAGAGACTCGCGGTTCCCGTTCGGAAACTTTGTCGAGCCATGGCAAATCGTTGCGGCACTATCCTTGATGCGAGACTGGCGGCACTCGCGCTGCTGCTCGCCGCGCTGCCGGCCGAGGCCCAGACATTCCAGCAGATGTGGATGGGCCGCGTCGCGCGTCCGCCAGCGGACAATGAGGAAGCTTCCGTCTACTGGGAAGACAAGTGGGATGCGCGGGGCAAGCGTTTCAAGCCCCACGAAGTTTCCTGCGCGCATCGCACCGAGGCGTTCGGCACTATCTTCGTCGTCACCAATATGGACAACGGCAAGAAGATCGAATGCCCGGTGCAGGATCGCGGGCCCTTTGCGCAGGGCAGGGTGCTCGATTTCTCGCTGGGTGCTGCGAAGAAAATCGGCTGCGACGGCCTGTGCCGCGTCACCGTGCGCCGCGCCGGGTACGAGTAAGCACGCAATCGTAGGCGCCGCGCTGATCGCACATGTTTGCGATTGCGAATAACGGCCATGCGGCATGCGAGGCCCTCCGCTTCGTCTTGCGCCTCATGCCGCACGCCGCATCACCTTCATATCATTGTCATCACTTCAACAGGGCTTGAAGAACGTTGCGCGGTCCGCCCGCGCGGCACATCTGCCGGCCGGGCAGACGAAAAAGTTCGGAGAGAAGACGATGAAGCTGTTTTTGCGACTGGGCGCGCCGGCGACGGCCATTGCCGCTGCGGCCATTTTTGGCGTGCTGACAACCGGTAGCGCGACGGCCGGCGAATTTTGCCGGCAGGACGTGACCGGCCACATGACCGGCTGCGGCTATGATACGATGGACCAGTGTCACGCGGCGTCCGCCGGCATCGGCGGCGATTGTTTCCGCGATCCCTGGAAGGGCCAAAAGCAGGCTAGCGATCCGGGCCAAAAGCAGGCCAGCAATTCGGGTCCAAAGCCGACCACCCGTGTTGTGGCCAAGAGCAATCCGGCCAACGCCTACGCCTATGCGCCGAAGGCGCCGCAGGCGGCCAAGCGCGTGCGTGGCAATACGGCCAACAGCGCCCAGTAGACGAGTTTGCCTGATAGCGAGGGCCGGGCGGATCGTCCGTCCGGCCCTTGCTATTGCTGCGCACGGCCGCCGCTCGCGCTATAATCGTCAAAACAGAGCGCGAGGTCGAACGTGGCCGTCTCCGTCATCGAACAAGCCAAAATGCAGGCGCAGGTGCTGGTCCCGCTGGTGAAGGCGTTGCAGGCCGAACTCGGCGAGGAGAAAGCCAACCGCCTCGTCCGCAAGGCGCTCGGCGATCTCTACCGCCGCTTCGGCGAGGAGTTTTGGCGCAACAAGAACGAGCCTGATCTCGGCAAGTCCGTGGCGTCCGCCTTCAGGACTTACGCGCAGGACGGCGCGCTTGACTATCGCATCGACGAGCAGTCGCACGACGCCTTTGCATTCGATGTCACGCGCTGCCGCTACGCCGAGTTCTACAAGGCCCTCGGCGAGCCCGAGCTCGGCTTCCTGCTGGTCTGCACCGCCGACTTCGCCGTCGCCGACGGCTTTGGCGGCGACGTGGAGCTCACCCGCACCCAGACCATCATGCAGGGCGCAAGCCATTGCGATTTCCGCTATAGACGGGTGAAGGCGGCAGGGTAGGCGGCCGTAACATGCGCCGCACCGCACGCAAACTGCCTCCGTCTTGTTACATCCCCACCCGCCCCACGGTTGCGCGCCGCCGTCGTCGAGATGTCAGGGGCTAACGATGCGCGGCGTCCTCTTCGGTTTGCGCCGGAGCAGGCGCTGCTCTGACAGGGACCTGCGATTTCGGTGCCGGCGGCCTGGGCGCGGCAGCAGGCTTTGCGGCTTGTGTCTTGTTTTCGGTCACCTGTGGCTTCTGCGGAGGCGCAGGTTGCGGCTGTTGCTGTTCCGAGGTTTTGGGCTGATCCTGCTGCGTCGAGATGCCAATGTTGAGCAATTTCCACTGTCCTGCCGATTGCTCGAAGATGAGGTCGAACTTGACCTGTTGCGGCCGGGTCGGGACATAGCCGGACACGCGTAGCCGGCCATCTTCGTCGAGCTCGGGGGCGGAGCTGAGCTGCGGTGACAGTAGCAGTACGCTGTAAAGGCTGAGATTGCTCTTGCGCATTTCAGCAAACACGATGCCGAGATCGGCCGCCGTATTGCGTGCCTGGAACGTCGGCGATGCGAGGTCGCGCAGCACCGTGTAGTTCCCTGAGCGGTTGGCATCATTGAGGGTCAACAAGGCTGCACGGACCAGCAGCAGCGCCTGATCCATCGGAACCTGTACATTCGGTTTACCGGATTTGGGCACTGTAGGCGCCGCCGGTTGCGCGGGAGACGCCGCAGCCGCAGGCTTTGGCGCTTCCGACTGGGCGATCGTTCCGGTAGGCGGGACGACGAGCGGCAGTAACGCCGCTCCGAGCGCAGCACTGGCAAACAGTCTGGTCGCGATGTGCATCACCAGCCGACCCGGAGCCCTGCGCGCGCGCCGACGATGTTCTGGTTGGTGGCGTAGCCGACGCCGCCAGTGAGCTGGAAGTGATCGTCAAGCCGGACAGCGCCGTTGATCGCTACACCGTTTTGCCCCTGAAAATTGCCGTAGTTCATCGTGAAGGCTACTCGCTCGTTCGGCAGAACGGTGGGCACGCCGGCCATCGCAAAAGCCATGGCTACACCGGCGGTGGCTTTGTCGGTGCGGTGGGAAACATCATCAATCCGTGTATTGAGGCCCGCGATGGCCTGATCGACCTGAGTGCCGAGGGCCGCCACGCTGTTATCGACATAGAGTTTGTTTGCCGCGTCCGTTGCGGCCACCGGCGTCGCCACGTTCTGCACCCGGTTGCCGCCCATGTTGACGGTGGCGCCCGGCGCGACCTGCAGGGCGGTCGCGATGTTGGCTGTTCCGATGTTGGCAGTGGTGACGTTGGCGGTGGTGATGTTGGCGGTTGTCACATTGGCTGTCGTGGCATTGATGGTCGGCGTCGTGATCGATGTGGTTGCGTTGAGAGTATCGGTGGTCAGCCCTCCGGTGACGGCCGCGCCGCCGTTGAAAGTTGCAAGCCCGGTGACCGTGAGCGTCCCGCCGACAGAGGCGTTGTTCGTCACGCTCAACGAGTTGAGGGTGGCCAGTCCGGTCGTGCTCAGCGTGTCGGTCGCAATATTGCCGGTGTTGCTGATCCCTTGCGTGTTGAGCGTGCTCGCCAGCGTCACGCCGCCGTTGAACACCGCGCTGCCGTTGAAAGTAGCCGTTGTGCCGTTGGCGAAGTTGGTGTTGCCGTTGAAATTGGCGGTTCCGCCGGCGGTCGTTGTGCCGTCCACCGTCAAGTCTTGTGTTGCATGCAAGGAATTACCGAAGAGAAGAGGACCGCCGAGAAAAGGAGTGAAGGGATTTGAACAATCATCGTCCTGCACGACCAGTACTTGTTGCTCAGAACCGCTCACGAACGAACAAACGGCGTGGATCGCATGCGCGGGTTGTGGTTTCGACAATAGGACTATGCCCGTCAGGATGACGGTCGCCAATGCAAATCGGGACGCGGATTTTGGAACGCCACGCCGGGTGCTATTACCAACGCTCGCGATTGCGGAGGCAAATGCGACTCGTGCAATACCTTCCAAGGATGATTTTTTCATCTTTTTCATAATGACTATCCCCTTTGTTGGCTTGTCATGCCGTGCGGGCTGACGAGCGTTGGCCGTGCAAATCGGCCGGCGGGAAATTTGGCACAGTGCGCGAGCGGGTTCTGTCATCGCAGAGCAACATCGGCTTTTGCTCGATTGACCTATAACGATGTGGGTTTTGCGATTTACGCGCTCGTCAGGCGGCGCGGTGCGACTGCGATCTTCCGCTGCAGACCTGCTCAGATGAACGGATCATGACAGTTCGTCTAACGCGAGCGCGCGATTTGCATTTTGCTCACACTGGGTGATGCAGAGCCTGGTATTCTTGAGGCATTTGCACAAATTCAGGGCAGCGCGTCAGGCCGCCGCAGGGAACATTGCAATCGCCGCGACCATCGGTATGCTGATCGGATAGTTGCAGATGCAATAGCCGTCGCTGCGGGTTTTTTGCAGCAGGAATTGCAAAGCCGATCAGCCGGTCGGCTCGGAATTTTTGGAATGCAGTGCGCATGGCTGCTGATGACGTCGATCTGAAGCCCAAGCGATTTACCACGGACGAACTTCCGGAGCGCGAGCGGTTGTCGCGCTGGCGCGAGGAATTCGGCAGGACCGTTGTCAAGGTCGAGATCGAGCCGCTGCCGTCGGATACGCCGTTTCGCGCTGAAGCCCTTCTTCAAAGGCTGCCCGGCGTGCGGTGGGCGCTTTGCGACGGCTCTGCCGCCTTGCTCAATCGCACGCGGGCACAGGCTGCCGACGGCGACGATTCCATCGGGCTGATCGTCAACCTGGGGGGACAGGCGCTGTCGGGGCAGCGTGACGTTGACGTATTGCTCGGCGAGGGCGATGCCGTAGCGGTGCGCCCCTACGAAGCCGGATGGCTGCGCGGTGCCACCCATCTCAATCTGCTGTTTCCGCGCGCGCCGCTGGTTGAGCGTTTGCAGGATGTCGACGACATCTTCATGCGACGGATCCGTGCCGACAACGAGGCGCTGCAGCTGCTCGTGCGCTATCTCAGACTGGTCGAGGTCGTGCCAACCGGGCCGCCGCTGCGGCAGGCTGTCATCAACCACATTCACGATCTCGCTGCGCTTGCGATCGGCGCCAACCGCGATACGCGTGAGCAGGGCAAGGGCGCGGTTGCCGCCGCGCGGCTGGCCGCGGCCATCGAGTATATCGGCAAGCACTTTGCCGATCCGGCGCTGACGCTGGCTGGCGTCGCGCGGCAACAGCAAATTTCGCCGCGGTACTTGCAGGAATTGCTGGAGCAGTCCGGCGCGTCGTTCGTCGCGCGGGTGAACGAGTTGAGGCTGCGGCGCGCTTTTGCGCTGCTTACGCGGTTTCCCGACCGTCCGGTCTCGGACATCGCGGCGCAGGCCGGGTTCTCAAACGTCTCGCATTTCAACCGCCTGTTCCGCGCGCGGTTTGGCGATAGTCCGACCGGGGTGCGCGGCGGCGCGTGAAGGGCAATCGAAGAGGTCTTGCGTAAGCGGTTAGCGGATCGCTACATCCGCGTCTTCCGCAGGAAGGTCGCCGCAGAGAGCGACGGGCGGATTAGTGCCTGAGCAATCCGCCGCCCCCCTGCGACTTCCTTCTACCGGCGGGTGAAGGCGAGGGAGTGAGCAGACGAGCGCCTCGTGAGCCGACCGCTGGGTCGCAGTGCCTGTGGAACATGAGCGCGTCCTTCGCGGTTGCTCTCCGTCAACAGCACGGAAAGCGCCTGATGAATTTGGTTCGCGAACTGACCTACCGCGTCAGGACGACGGGGCCGCTGAAGTCGACCGCGGGGTCGCCCTTTGGCGAGCGCAGCTACTGGATCGTCAGCGAAGCAGAACTGGAGGGGCCGCGGCTCAAGGCAAGGCTCGCGGCACCGGGGAGCGACTGGATGCATGTCAGCGAAGACGGCTTCTGGCGGCCGGACGTTCGCATGCCTTTCACGACCGATGACGGCGAGACGATCCTTCTGCATTACACCGGTCTCGTTCAGCAGACCGCTGCCTTCAAGGAGGCGGCCGGGGCCAATCGGCCGACGCAGTGGGATGAGCAGTATATGCGGCTGGCGATGCGGTTCGATGCCGGCGCGGCCAAGTATGCCTGGCTCAACACCTCGTTGTTCATCGCGCGGGGACGGCTGCTCGGCACCGGCCATATTGAGTATGATGTCCACCGCGTGTCCTGAAGGTCGTTGCCACGTCGTTCCGTCCCCACGCCCCCGCACGCGCGTTGCACAAATTGATCTGGCGCAACATGGGTTGTGCAGGAATCGACGATCCTTGCCCGGCGTCCGCGGCGGCCGCGAGGGAGGATGTCATGTCGACAGCAGGAAACGCCTTTCTATGGACGATCGGTCTCTTCGTTCTCTCGTTCGCTGCCATCTTTGTGGTCTACGTTGCCGACAGGATGAGATCGAATTTCCTCGGCAAGCCGTAGCGGCCGCCAAGGCGGACTAGCGACTTGTCGCCGTCGCTCGAGAGGCCGGCAGCCGGGGTCGGCTGACCGTCCCTACGATTTTTCCGAATTGTCCCTTGACAATTACGCAAATCAGAACTATATTCCTTCCCAGCCCGCGCCACCGTGAGGGACGTTTCGCGATCGTCACGGAACGTGGTGCGGGTTGCGATGGGCCGCTAGCCGGCGTCAGGTGAACTTCACCCGACGAAACGCCGGCGGCGGACGGTGAAGTCGTGTGGTCCTGGCGCCGCGACCCTGGCGCTACGTCGGCGGAAGCAATTCCGCCGGCTACGGGGGCAAGAAAGGCCGCTCCCCGGGGAGCAACTGTGCTGTGAAGTAGACCGCCGATCGGCCGGCCTCAAGGCTGGCGCAAGCGCGCCACCGCCTTCGGCGGCTGACGGCCTTGACCCCGTCCGCCTCGCCGGTCTGTCGG